>ERZ506941.19-NODE-19-length-169916-cov-12.2906_pt1 | contig 169916 bp, 183 predicted proteins | sample MGYA00512901_ERZ506941 | MGnify/ENA metagenome assembly ERZ506941 | reverse complement strand
ATACACCGGGAGAAACCACAGGAACGATTGTAGTAACCTATCCAGATGGAAGCAAGGAAGAAGTGGAAGTTACAGTCAATGTCGTTGACACGACACCACAGGCTACTGACACAGAACTGTATACGGCGCAGGGGGGAGTTGTAAACAAACCATATGGGCAGACAGCTACGAATGATGAAGTCATCGCAGAGGTAACGACAGATGCACCGGATGAGAAAGTAAAATCGAGAGAGGTAGTAGATGCGATTCCAACGACAGGACAGAATCAGCCAGTGAATGTGAAAGTGACTTATGTAGATGGAACCAATGATACAGTCATTGTAACGGTCAACTATGGCTTGGCAACAGATGCATATGATCCGGCAGGACAGGCAATCACAGTCGACAAAGGAAGTCAGCCAAATGCAGCAGATGGTATTGCCAACAAAGCAGACTTGCCAGCAAATACAACCTATGGATGGGCTGCACCAGTGGATACCAGTACACCAGGAACAACCTCGGGAACAATCGTAGTAACGTATCCAGACGGTTCTACGGATCAGGTAACAGTGGACGTTATTGTAAATGAGAATGCGACCGATACAGAACTGTATACAGCACAGGGGGGAGTTGTAAACAAACCATATGGACAGACAGCTACGAATGATGAAGTCATAGGTGTCGTAACGACAGATGCACCAGCCGAGAAGATACAGTCGATCGTGGCAGTAGATGCGATTCCAACGACAGGACAGAATCAGCCAGTGAATGTGAAAGTGACCTATGCAGATGGATCAAACGATACAGTCATTGTAACGGTCAACTATGGCTTGGCAACAGATGCATATGATCCGGCAGGACAGGCAATCACAGTCGACAAAGGAAGTCAGCCAAATGCAGCAGATGGTATTGCCAACAAAGCAGACTTGCCAGCAAATACAACCTATGGATGGGCTGCACCAGTAGATACCGGTACACCGGGTACGACATCAGGAACTGTAGTTGTAACATATACAGACGGTTCTACGGATCAGGTCACGGTGGATGTTATTGTAAATGACAATCGGACAGATGCAGAAAAATATACTCCAGAGGGACAGGAAGTCAATGTCAATAAGGGAGAAACTCCAAATCCAGAGGATGGAATCAGAAATAAAGATGACCTTCCAGAGGATACGAAGTATGAATGGAAAGAACCGATTGATACAGAAACACCTGGAGAAACTACAGGAACGATTGTGGTGACTTATCCAGATGGAACAACGGATGAGGTGGAAGTAACAGTAAATGTAATAGATCCACGTACAGATGCAGACAAATACACTCCGGAAGGACAAGATGTTAAAGTTGATACTGGAGAAAAACCGAATCCAGAAGATGGAATTAAGAACAAAGACGACCTTCCAGAGGATACGAAGTACGAATGGAAGACACCGGTAGACACCGATAAGCCAGGGGAAACACCGGGCATCATTGTAGTAACTTATCCGGATGGAACAACAGAAGAAGTGGAAGTAAAGGTCAATGTGACAGATCCGCGTACAGATGCGGATAAATACGATCCGGAGACGAAACCGGAAATCATAAAGCCGGGAGAAAACCCTGATTTAACGGATAATGTAACAAATCTTGAGGACCTTCCAGAAGGAACCAAAATTAAAGATATCACTCCAGAGGGAGTTATTGATCCAAATAAACCTGGAGAATATGAGGGAACATTAGAAATCCAATATCCTGATGGAAGCAAGGAAACGGTAACCGTGAAAGTCACAGTGGAAAAACCTGCAAGTACAGTAACTCCGGTTAACAATCAGCAGAATACGCAGACGAACAAGGTGACGAAGGTCACAACTTCTGGACCAAAGACTGGCGACTTTACAAATCTAGGTGTGCATACAGCAGCAGCGATTGGCTCTATTGCGACCCTTGCCGGACTATTCTTTGTGAGAAAACGCAGAAAAGTTGACGAGAAACAGTAAAAGAAACAACGATTGTATAGCATAACGACTTGATTCAGCACAGTACTCTTCTTAGAGGGTGCTGTGCTGTTTTCATTCAAAACTTCATAGCCAAAGAAGATATCGATAGGAAAAGCACTTTATAATGTCAAGAGGAGTATTTATGAATAAAAATGAAATCATTAGAGAAATCGCATATAAACAGGGGATTTCTTCAGAAGTTACAAAGGGAATCATAGATCAGTTTATCGAACTCATCGGAGATAAGATGGCACAAAGGGAAAAAATACAGATTGTAGGATTCGGAACCTTTGAGGCACGATTTGTAAACGAAAGGAACAGCCGTAATCCGCAAACAGGGGAAAAACTTACCATACCGGGGCACTTTTCACCTAAATTTAAGCCTGGAAAGGCATTAAAAGAAAAAATAGAACAACAGTAATCCCATAGCGTGTTATTTATGCCGAGATATTTTGTAGGAAAGGAGGAAAATAATTTGAAAGAGACAAAAGGATTTTTTACCGAGTTTCGGGAATTCATTTCTCGTGGAAGTGTGATTGATTTAGCAGTCGGTGTTATCATTGGAGGGGCTTTTACTGCAATCGTGACCTCTCTTGTGAATGACATCGTCATGCCTGCTATCGGCATCCTGTTTGGAGGAATCGATTTTACAAGTTTGCGCTATGTTATCACTCCGGCATCAGGAGATGTAGCGGAAGCAGCCATTTATTACGGAAGATTCATCCAGAATATCATCAATTTTCTGCTGATTGCACTGGTGATTTTTACGATCATCCGGATCATCAACAAATTCTGCCGAAAGAAAGAAGAGAGCATTCCAGAACCGGCAGCTGTTGAGCCGTCTGAGGAAGCAGTTCTTTTAAGAGAAATACGCGACCTGATATCGAGAAATGAGAAATGGCATTCTATAAAATAATATTTCGACTAAAAAAACGATACTTGATCTTTTGTCACAAAAATGGTACCAGTCATTTAAGAAATCGAGGATTATTTACAAAGCAACAAGGGAGGTATACAGTTCGTCTGTTAGCTCTCATGTTGTTTTCCATATTATATCAGGTCTCATGCAATGCTTTCACTTCGTATCAAAATAAACAATTCCCTATACAGTTATTTTGATACTGGAAGAAGGTATCGTGTTTCCCTTTCATAATAGATACATGATCTTTGCATGAGGGAATTTCAAAAAGGTACTCGTATCAGCTGATGAAACCTCTCAGTAAAACAGTCAAAGATAGTATCATGCGCCTGTAACAGCTCTATTTTTTAACAGCATGTTTGAAAGAATTTTTGAAATGATTGTGAGAATGAACATCGTAGAAGCAATGAAAAGATTGCAGTAGGAGGGAAGAAAAAACGATGGCAGGTAGGAAAATGGAACTTTTGTCCATGACATGCTTAGGGGATAATGTCATGGAAAAACTGAAACAGTATGCACAGGAAGATGTAGTTTTTATCAAGGAGAATAAGAGTGCAGATGCTGTTCTGGTATATCAGTTCTGCAGAGAATTCGTGGACTGGTATTATCAGTGCCTAAAAGAGCGTCAAAAAATAGGAATCCAGAATGCACTAAAGAGGAAACGGGAAGGAAATGGTGTATACGGTAGACCACGTGTACAAATTCCGGAAGATTTTGAAGTAAATATCAGGGCATGTCTGGATAGCAAGCGCCCTCTGGGAGAATATTGTATGAATATTGGAATGGCACTCTCGACATTTTATAAATATTCATATCCGATCCGAAAACAGTGGAAAGATGAGCAGAGACAACAGCAGGATATATATACTGACGAGATAGAAAATAAACAGGCTGGATGAATTGACAGCTGAGATAAAGATTATCATTTTATGAACATTGAAGTGAAGAAGGAAAGATGGGAAACGAATAGGAGGAGCAGTAGATTCTTTTATCGTTTGCCTTTCAATCATTGAATATAAGATGGCTTTAAGCCCGTACAGACACCAGGTTTTGTGCGGGTTTTTTGCATCCAGAAAAAAATTTAAACTTTTCTTATAAAATTGAAATGTGTTGGAAACCATTTTAAGGGCTTTCCTGCCTTGATCGCCTGTCAGCAAAGGCGGGCAGGACTGTCAACGGCAGCACATTTATGCACTGCTCATCTTGTGCTGATTGACTCGACTGACTTTGCTATTACGCATTATATTTGTAACCATATCCAACGATTGTCTTTATATAATCATGATTCGCTGAAAATGCTTTAATCCGTTTTCTTGTTTAAAAAACTGTATTTTTTACTGCATGATAAATACCATTTGCCGAATCATGCCAGACTACTTCATAGATTTGTTTTATCATAAATGCAACATCTAGATTTGAATATGATAAATACAGGACATCAAATTCTTTAGCGGACAAGATTATTTTATGGTTGCATAGCTTTACTTGGTGTTTCCTAATATCTATAAAAAATCGGAAGCAAGCTGTTTTATTCCCCAGTATTTCTGTACGATCAAACAATCTTTTCTGATCTGCTCTATAAGAAAGGATAATTCGTCGGATTTTTGTGGAATCCGGATTTTGGAAAACAACTGTACTTTCATTTTGAGTCCGTATATTTCTTATAATAAATTCAAAATGTGTTTCAAAAGATATTTCTTGACTATCGTCAACTGTTGATCGCGCTCCTATATGCGTGATTCCATAGAGCGTTTTCTCTTTGAGAAAAACCTTTGATATATACACAGCCGGCTCCGGCAAATCCGTGTCCATTTCAACTTTCAGATTTGCCGTTGGCAAACCTATCAGTTTTCCAATTCTCCGCCCATGGACTACAATTCCACTCGTTTCGTAAAACGGAAATACCATTTTTAATTGGCAATAAAATGAGAATATTTCGGAAACAATTCGGAAATCTAACATAAAAACTGCTGGAATTGTTCGCTAGTTTCCTTTTCCAGCAGCATGACCTTTTCTATCTGCTCTGTAATCAACGCTGTCACATCATCAACGGTATGTAATTCCTGTTTCTGCTTCTGTACGGCGTTCTGGGTATTTTAAAACATGGTGTCAATGACAGTTTCCCCCGGCTGTTCGCCGCTGTCTATCTCTTTCTTAATGTCCCGTAGGATAGACATAAACACATTCTTGATTTCTCTCAAACTTCGCTTCATGCCCACCTCCGACTGTATGCCGAAATCAGATGGAATTGTTAAATTTTTTGATATAGTTGCGACACAACTATGGTGGCAACGTTGCCAGTATGAACTGTGCATGTATGTCCCTTCGAAAATGTTATATGACGGTATCCGAATGCCTTCGTCTTAGCATATATAGCAGTAAAATACGCTCCTCTGACACATCCGATGAGCTTGACCTAGATTTCAGGACAGATGACTCGGTAAAGATGAGTGCCTCTTTGGCATAGTCCTGAAACGGTGAAGCGGCTTTGCTGCGTGATCCAGCATCGTTGCTTATAGCTATATTTCTTATTGATGAAACCACTGTATCGCTGCAAGGATTAATCTGCCCTTATCCCCAACCGGCAGATCGTTTTCCTATTTTCATGAGACAACCGGTACCATCTGCAAAATTGCTTAGTAAGACCCCCTGATGCATCTTATAGTGTTAGGATGTCATGATATTTGTTCTAGGTTGATGATATAATCGTGCTGAGGCATTGGACGGATCCAGATATCTTCCTTCTTATTATCCCATGGGTACCAGTACATTTCATAGCTGCTCAAGGCAGAGCGTGTTGCACAGGGAGACAGACCCAGTAAAGTCCGAGATGCGAACGCTTTTCCAGCATCCGAAAGGCCTCTTCTATAATCAGTCGTTGCATTGTGCTGTGCTTCAAAGTCCTGATGAAAACTCCTATTATTTAATACTGGTCTCTAAAATCCAACAGGATATCAATAAAAGACCACTATCTTTTCTCCGGAAAAGGAGATATAGATATTATCAAATTCCTGAAAGATAAAATGAAGACGTTCTAGCAACGCTTCATAGACATTTTTATCTAGATTGATCTTTTTCATGCTTCGTTCATTCACACCTTTCTGTCAGATTATGTTAATTTTATATAGTATAAGCTCCCAATGATCAGAGAGCACAAAACTATCTTTATATAGGGTGTGATTTTCGCATTTACACATCAGCTATCTTTTATGTTCAAGATAAAAAGACTCCCACCTTATGGCAGGAGTCAATAGTAGGATAATTCATTTACAAGTATTCTCATATTTTACTGATGAAATCGCAAATACACAGTTAAAAGCTAAATGAGGGTGAACGAATAGTTAATAATAAATTAGTTACCAATTAGATCCGCATCGAGCATTCCTCATGCAGCGTACAAATTGACGTGCGCAGCGATTTTCTCTACAGTCACGACGCATTGCAAAACGAGCTACTCGCTCCGCTTCATTCAATGCATTTCTGCCATAGTCATTATAGCAACTATAGCCTCTGTTCCAGTCGAATCTGTCGAAATCATAATCGCTAAAGCCATAAAAGTCATAATCATTACATTCACATCTGTTACACATATATATTTCCTCCTTACGTGTTATTGAGATACATCTGCGCATCTCAATATATGATATGGAGGAATTAGATGCCTATTTAGGCTTATTATAATACTTATTGATAAAAGATTAAACGTTTGATAACGGTTAATTAAAAGACCACCATTAAGGTGGTCAAGTGCCGCGAAATACTGCCTAGGTATCCCTTTCTTTTCAATGAGCGGCAACGTAATCATTATATAGCTTATATGAACATTTGTAAACATATTATGAACATTTTTGTGTCATAAGCAATAAAAAGTCCGGTTTTACCCGGACTTTGCCAAATGGCTATGCATTGTACGATACCTAGGCAGTAGCATATCAATGCCTATGCTATTTTATCATATTAATAATATTTTGCAATCATTTTGAAACAACAAATAAAAAGCCGGAATATACCTACCTGACTCTCTGTAGGGATATATTCCGAAAGGAGTAGAGAACAAAAAAAAGTATATTACATATCCATATGTATATAAATTCTAGATTATTAAAAAATGCGTACGTTGTTTGATAGGATGACTACGAGATCATGATGAAGCCATCACTATTCTCTAACGATCCGTACCGTCCGTCAGACCCGACAGGATATCTGCTTCCAGATTTCTCCTATGACCTATCCTGCACCTTCAGATGAACTTCGTCTCGATTTGTAAATCACAATAGATAGGCTTTTGAACTCCCACCAGTGCGGCTCCACGATAAGCAGGCCGACGCCATAATGCTGAAGATCCTTTGTATAAGGGTCAATATCTTAGGAGAAATAAGAGCTATTTCAACATGATTGCTTTTTCCGGAACTGCTTCCGGGTTCTCATATATCTTCTGCAGGTCCTTATTCCAGTCAGAACCAAGGGATGGAAGATCATCGATGACATTCTGTATCCTATGAAATGGTCGGACGAATGCTTTGAACTCTTCCGCAGCAGCTCTGCCTGCTTTATCGTTATCCGATGCAAGTATGACAGTATCGATATTCTGATTCAAGACAGGTCGGGTAAGATAATTTACGCGGAACGTCTCATTCATGACATTACAGCTGTCGCATGCGAGCACATTGAAGTCTATCTTCTCACCGGCTTGCTTCTTGGCCGTGATATAAGACAACCCATCGATATAGGCTTCTGTCAGGACAAGCTTCGTAGCCTTTGGATCCATTTCGATGAAGAATCCGGTAAACTTATTTCCTCCACCGACATCTCCCCGAAAGCCTGAATAGGTCGAACGTACGAAGGCGGAATCTACCTTTCCTTTGTAGTTCTCACATGCGAAGACGCAATTTCCTTTTGCATCCAGATAGATCTTACCGTCATCGACGAATCGCTTGATGAGGTCACGGTCGATCTTTCGCTTGTCACATAGATACTCATAGATCTTCGAGATATTCTGTTGTGAATCCGGAAGCTTGAATTCTATCTGCTCATATTTCGGTGCGATATACTGCTTCTTGTCAGGCGCAAGTCCGTTATGATATTCGATCAGGATATTCATCGCCTCTGGAAACGTCTTGCCTTCTGCCTTTCTCAAATATTCCAATGCGGATCCATTGATATGCTCGGTGTTCCAGAACATAGCGTTGTTCCTCGTATCGATGACGAGAGAACTATGCTGATCACAGCGATAATAATGTTGTCCCTGTCTTTGGAAGCTGAAGCCTGCACGATCCTGTAGGAAATCCATCACGGATATGTTCTTCTTCAGATATTCTACTTCTTCATTCGTGAATCTCTTCCTGCTGTTGTCTTTGTATTCTCCATAGAAGCTTTTGTACAATTCCTTCGGCATGACTCTGATCTTCTCATAGACATCCTCTCCGTTCGGCGTCCGGTGATGCTGCGACAGCTGGATCTCTCGATCTGCATAAAAATGCAGGACGTTGTTGTCTATATTGTCGATATCCTCTTGTACGAAGTCCTCACTGATCAATAGTACATGATATTTATAAGCTCCTGCTTCCTTCGGAAGGATGACGCGATGGCTGTACTTCGTACCATTCGCCTGTTTGATCTTCTGTTTGAAGCGTGATTTTGGAATACTGATGTTGATGATCTCTTTCATGTGTCCTTACCTCCTAAAAAAATACCTGGCAACTTGCCAGGTATCATCAGTCAAAATTTAAAACGTATCCTTTATGGATTCCATTCTCGTCATCATAGACGGTACAGGATGCCGTATTTGCCTGGCCTGCGCTTACTGCTGCATTACCGGCTGCCATACATTCCTGATACGTCTGATCGAAGGTCTTGCCTTCTATGAAAGGAAACGATCTGCCCTGTGCCGTAACAGGTATATCTTTTTCTATTGGTGAATCCCCCTGCTCCTGTTGCTGTGGAGTGTCTGGTTGTGGTCCTTCTGTCTTTGGAACGCTCTCTGTCTCATTACTTTTTGGCTTTTCTATATGGATATCCAAGGTCTTCCGTGCTTCGTTCCCATGTGCGTCGCTCACTTTATAAACGATCTGGTCTTCTGTCATTTCGAACGTCGTCTTCCTGCGAAGATCGCCATCGACGATATCGATGACAGAATCTATATATTCCTCCGCCTTCAGCTCGGAACGATCAGACACAGTTATGCTGGATCTGTTCAAGCTGATCACCGGTGATTTGGTGTCCTTCACTTCCACGAGCAGCTTCATATCCTTTTCCTTCTTGCCGTTGCTGATATGGTAGACTGCCCAATAGGTGCCGGGCTTTTTCGTATCGATCTCATCACGATTCGGAAAGGTGATCACTGCTTCGGGATCATAAGAACGGATGTAGGAGGCTGGCTCGAACGGTTCTCCTGCCTCAAGTTGTACGGTCTCACGATCGAAGGACAGGTACAGTTCTTCAAAGTATTTCAGCCATTCATCCTTCGTGACATAGAGCAGAGAAACGATGATCGTGAGGACAGAGCCGATGAGAAGCATCCAGGTGATGTTCCGGAGCCACTTCCTCCTGACCTTTTCATAATGCTCATCATAGAGTCCCATCTCATTCGCTATCTTTTCCAATATCTGCTTCAGCTGTCCTTCCTTGATATCCGGATCTATCAATCCGGATAAGTCGATACCGGATCTCCTTGCGTCTATGAGTAGCGTCAGCTGTTCGACGCTGAATCTTGGATCTGCGATATCCTTGACTTCGATATCTTCATCGATCGCCTTTTTTATGATGTACCATTGTTGGCTTGTGAAGGCAGTGTTCTGATAGCGTTGGTATCTGTCTTCCATCAGACGGCCGTATTTCCTTTCCTCGATAAGACGCTGCGATTGACAGAGATATTCATGGGGCCGGTCTGGTCCGTATTCACAGCGATGCCGGCATTTTCGAATAGCTGCAGGTTCTTCTGATCGATCTTGATGTCCTCCAGCTTTGCGCCATCGAAGGTATTCTGCGCAAGGATCGCATTCAAAAATATGGCACCGGTGAGATTACAGCTGGTGAAATCGACTCCGGTGAGGTTACAGGCTGTAAAGTCACAGTTCTTCATGAGGGAACCGGTGAAGTCGATACCGGACAGATTCCGGTTCTTCAGGTTCATCCTGCTGTAATTGCTCTTCGTCCAGTCGATGACAGGCATCTCCTCTGTCTTGCGGCAGATCTGATTCGCCCATGCTTCATGCACGTCGAGATCGTTCAATATCTCCGTTTCCTCACGTTCCCGGATTCCTTCTGATTCCATCGCCTTTCGCGTCATCTGTATATAGGCATTCAGGTCGTGAGCGATCGGATCGAGTGTCATCTGCGCATCACTGTCGAGATGGATCGCATCACGGAGCAGTTTCAGGGAACACTCCAGCATATCGAGGAAGATATCCATTCTGATCGGATCGCCGGTCTGCTTCCTCTCTTCTTCCGATACCTGCGGCTGCAGCAGAGTATCCTCTACTTTGCAGATCTCATATGCGATATACAGCTTTGCATGATCGGCGAGGGAGAAATTCGCCATCCGGAAATCGCAGTCTCCTGCGCTCGTATCTACAAACCTGCAGCGGACGAATGAGGTATGCCTGAGATCACAGGCATTGAAATTACAGTCGATGAACGTACATGCATTCATAGATGCGATGTTTCTACAGTTCGTGAAGGTGCAGCCTTTGAAGATATTTCCCTCCAATATCCTTTGGTCATATCCGGCCGTATCCATTAGCTTCAGGTTCATGAATTCACAGTTCTCGAAATAAGAAGTGAATATCTTACAGGAGCTCTTTCCTTCCAGTTCGATGATCTGGCGCTGCGGAAAGATCAGACTGGTCTTTTGCATACTATATCCGGCTTCTCGCTGCTGTCTTTCCAAGCTTTTGTAAAAATCCATCAATGATATCTCACTATTCGTTTGTACGAATCTCTTTATCTGTTCTTCCTCCATTTTCTTCTCCTTTCCATTACCTGGCAAGTTGCCAGGTAATATCGTGTTCATGGTCATTACACACATGGCAGATCACCATGTTGTTAGAAAACATCTCCATAATTCGATAATAGAGCCTTCATATCGATCCATCTGACAGCCGGCTTTGGTGATCTCTCTTCGTTTGGATCCATATTCTTGCCTCTATAGAACTTACATCTGTCATAAGGGATCATCCTTGCGATGAAAGGGGATTTCCTCTGTCTGTGGATGACGACTTCACCAAGATTCAATTTTTGTAGACGATCGATGCTTATGACAGGACGCGTCTCATACCAGCTTTTCGATGGCAGCCATATCTGTCTGGAACCACACATCTCACTGAACCTTTTCAGTGTATCCATTTGAGAGCCTAAGATATACACGGTATTGGAGCAGTTGTTCTGGATCGTCGTCGCTACTTTGTCTCCATAGACTTCTCCTAGCTGAGAGAGATCCTGCACGACCAGTGAGAAACGTACACCGCGGGAACGGGATGCGGTCAGCATGCTCTGGATATCCTTTAATGGAGGACAGTTACCGAATTCATCCAATATGACATTCACAGGGATGGGGAGTCTTCCTTTATTCCCTCTGGCTTCGTTGATGATCACCTCATAGAGCTGCTTTAGGAAGATCGTGACGAGTGGATAGTAGGTCTTCTTCTCATCATGCACGATCAGATAGATCACCATCTTCTTCTGTCCGAGAGCCTTCATATCGAAATCAGAATAGGAGGTCATCCGCATGATCTGTTCGTTCATCGTCAGGATATCGATCTTCGTCGCAAGGACCTTCTTGATGCTCTGCCGCGTCTGTTCCGGCGCATTACAATAATCCATCAGATACATATGACTGGTATCGTCCAGCCTTCTTGATTTTTCCAACACTGCGCCCAGGATGTTGTCGGAGCGCACCTGCAGTGCCTTCTGTTGTTCCTTCGTGAGCTTCACATCTGCATAGTTCAATCCCAGCTTGATCGCTTTGAAGTTGATGATCCCATCTGTCATATCTCCGTTCCGGACGGCTTCCTCCATCAGGAAAACAGCCATCCCGATGATGCAGTCCCTTGCGGAATCGTTCCAGAACGGATCCTTGACATTCGGATCATAGGTGAGACTGTTTGCAAGATCCTTGAGGAATTCGATCGCCTGAGAGTAGTCAGGCTCCGGTATCCTGGCCAGCCACTCTGCTTTCTCGGCAGGTGTGAAGGTAGTCTCTTCTGCTTTCCATTTCTTCAGTGCCTCCTGATGATCCATATAGGCCTTCTTCCATGTATCCCATGCCAGTTCTAAGGGAGCCCAGGCATCGGAAGCCTTCGCATTGACGAGATTCAGCTTGATGATCTCATACCCGGCCTCTTCGAATTGCTTTGCCGTATATTCGTAGAGCTCTCCTTTGGGATCGTTGATGACGGCACATTCACCGGACATACAGACGAGCTCGATCATCTGCAGGATGACAGAGAAGGTCTTACCGGAATTCGTCGTACCGATCAGAATAGAATGATTGTCGTTTGCATCGACGAAGATCGTCTGCTTCCGGAATCTCGGCATATAGATGGGGAGGCCGGCACGCTGTGTGACAGGCTTACCATCTATCTCCCAATGTCTTACGGTATTGAGCTTGTGCCAGTCATCGATCCGGAAGAATGTCAGGAGTGCATTATAAGGAAGCTTCGGATAGTTCAGGATACGATCGGCTTTCGTCAGAAAGGATGTTTCGTTCAATACCCATCGTATATCTTCTTTGGTTGACTTTCCTTTATCTGCTTCATGAAATTGCACTCTGGTCAGACTGCGCTTCGCTTCATGGATAGAGGAGAGATGTGTAAAATTCTTCTTGTCATCGTCCAGCTTCTTCTTGGTACTTTTCGAAAACATCCCCAGAAGGATGAAGACTGCGATGAGTACCGTCAGTATATCGATGACCGCCCTTGTCTGCGGGATCTGATCCAGTAGACTGAGATCGAAGGATGGCTCCAGTCTGTCGAATACGAGCATATTGGTCAGGTTGATGGCCGCAAGGATGAAGAGTATCCTTGCGAGAGCTATTCCGAGCAGAGAGATCATGAGTTTTCGTATCATATATATTCTTTTCCCCTTTCTTCACTCCGGATCTGTTGTTCTTCATATTCTCTTATGAATCTTTCCAGATCTCTTTCTTTTTCCTGCGCGTCCTGATGTAGGATCCGCTTGGAGCCTTTTTTCAGGACTGCACTCAGTTTTTGCTTATGGATCACTTTCGATTTCTTCCTCATCCCCATACGGGCAGGGGGACCTTCTGATCGAGCGTGCAAGGATTTTTGTGGATCAGGAGGTATCTCTTTTGGATCGTCCGTAAGAAGCGGCACAGCGGTCTCATCTGTCCCATCCATGAGCGATATACGGCTATCTTGACCTACAAAGATCTTAGGCTCACCTTCGGATAACGATATGTCCTTCGCATGCATATAGCGGAAGAGGGTGTCTCTATCGATCTGCAATGTATCTGTTTCAGAGATATCTTTCCAGGCATCGAGATTTTTTGCATACCGATGGAGCGTGTAGCTTTTGTCTTGTTCGATCTCGACATGATAAAAGCCCCGTTCATCCAGGAACAGGGCTGCATCGGATGGCAGGTCGATACAAGCAGCACGATCCTGGAGCTTGATACGATATATCTGTTCATCCTGATAACGGATATTCTGTTTTGAGAACCATAGCTCATGTTCTTGTCTATGCTCCGTCTCTTTATATTTCGCATGTCCCAGGATCATATTCCCGATCCTGGTATAGAGCTTGTCCAGCTCTGTTTTTTTGAAGTGGGAGATCTTCTCGTTCGCAAGCGTGTTCTGAAGATCATCCAGCATCTCGACCTTACCGAGCCACTCTTCGTACGCCGGTCGTATCTCTTCATCCTGCAGTAAGGAGCGGATGATCAGGTTGAGCTGTCTTCTGTATGGCTTCATGTTCTTGGAGTTATAGGAGAGTCTTCCTTTCTTCGGAAGCGTCGTGTAGAAGCTATGGAGCAGCTGGTCATGGAATCTCATGTCGATCCCGGAGATCAGCGTTTTACGTAAAGCATCCTTTTCCCTGAAGACATCCTTTGGAGCTCTTTCGTATCTCTTGGTGAATTCCTGACGGAGACCTAATTCCTTCAACCAGGTGCTTTTATATTTGTCCAGGTATTTCTGCGCCAGCTTACCACGCGTTCTGGTATGGACCTTTTCCATGAACACGATATGCATATGGGGATTCTTCTTATTGTTGTGATAGTTCATCCACCAGATCATGTTGTCCGGGTCGAGACCGATGCTATTGAAATATCCGGGCAGGGATTTGGAGACGATCGCAGCATAATCGTTGACATCATACATATTGCTTTGGAAGGAGTCCTGATAGTCCTTGAGAGAGATGACAGTATCCCAACAGATATCGCCGTCTTTATGGAATGCCTTGGCTATCTTCTTCTTGAATCCCGGCATCTTGTCTTTCGTCAGCCAGCCATCGCTGGAGAAGGTACGCGTCGTATCATCCTGGCTCGTATAGCCTAAGAGTCCACCTTCATGCATACTGTGTTCCTTCTTATCGTCCGCTGCTTTTTCTCTGCCGGTATACTCGTACCAATCCAATAGTGATGCAGTAGAGATCGTACCTTTGAATCGAGAGCCTTTCGGTGGAGCTTTCCCACATTCCAGGAAGCGGAATTTGCTGATGACGTGAGCCTTACTCATGTCGGATATCTCCTACCTGGCAAGTTGCCATGTGATCAAAGACCGATATCAGCATGTGAACGCAGCACCTCCAGCTTCTGTTGCATATAAGGCTCCAGAGTCATTGCCAGATCTTCACTTGTGACAGCGTATTCAAATATATGGTTCAAGGAATTGATGAGCTCAGGATCATCATATTCGACTCTGCTTCCTTTCCAGGATCCGTGTCTGTCGTTTATATCATTCACGAATTTGATCGCATATCCACCGGCATCTCTCCAGCATACAAGATTTTGGTTATAGTCATCTATGAGGAAATCATTCTCTTTGACTCTTAGCGGAACATGGTCTGTCTTGTTTTCTCCGTAAGGGACCAGGATCACGTTGTGTGGATCCAGAGAGGGGAAGAGTTCCTGCAATACCTCTCGCTTCTCACGTTCAGCGAAGGGAGAGTCGATATAGTGAGATAGGATATAGATCTGATCAGGGGCTTCTGTCAATAATTCCTGCAGGCAGTGGACAGCGAGACGATGAGGAGGAAGGTTCCTGAAGTAGCCTTCCTCATATAGTGGCTCAAGCGTAGTCAGAGTGTTATCGAACTTGAACAGGACGCCATCCATATCGAAAAAATATCGTTGCTTCGCAAATCGTTCCTCCATATAGGCTTCCATGAGATCATTCAAGAAGTCAGCACTGAATACCTGTTGGCCTTTTTTCTGACACTGTCGTTCGATACGTTCCAACAGGGTGTGATCGAAATGAACTTCGAGGCAATCCATATAAGCTCGTCTGGTGACGTCCAGAGAATTCTCGAGCATGTCATAATTGAAGCCGTTCGGATCGGAACCACGCATCCTTCGATAACAGGAGAATCCCTTTTCCAGCAGATCACTCAATCTATCAAAAGCATCAAGGAGAAGCATAGATCAATCGACCTCCTCGCCAAGCTCTTTCGCAACTTTTTCAAAGATGCTGTCTTCAAAGATACTGTCCAGATTTTGAACGAGATTCTTGGCATCTTCAAAATCCTTTGGACGTTCCTCATCGGAGAGCCTGAAATTTTTGAGCATGGTGACAGCAGCTTCATAAGACATCATGGCATAGCGGAGGATATGATTGAGGGTCATATCTCTTTGGTGGTTTTGTTGTTTCAGAGCATCCTGAATCATCAGATTCATTCTGGTGAGATAGTCTGTCCCGGTATCTTTATCCAGCTTCAAAACATAATACTCTGCAATCGCATCTTCAACTATTGCGGTAATCGATTTAGGCGTAATATTGAATTTTTCTGCTTGCTGTTTTTCTAATTCTTGTAAAGTATCCAGCTTTTGAAATGTATCCAAGCTAAAGCGGAATGATTTTCTTTCTTTCACTTTCTTACCTCCAATTTTATAACCTGGCAAGTTGCCAGGTATCTATTTGATGAAGAAAAAGATCTTATAAAAATGTGTAGGACGATTGTAGGACAACCCTATTTTATCGTAGGACGTATGTCCTACAGTTTTTTCCAAACTCCTTTATTTATCGTGTTTTTACATGTCGGACAATCGTCCTACAAAGTCCGACAAATGTCTGACAGATGTCCTACAATAATTTTACGATTTGAAAATACGAAAATAGCTGATAAATAAAGCATTTTCCCATCTTTTTTGTTTTTAGAAAACGGTCGTTGACCGTTTGTCCCGCCGGATTTTGTCGGACAAAATCCCTTATCCTGCTTCACTAAAAACAGCGTTTTTAGTGAAGTGGCGGCTCCCGGGAGGGAGCCAGCCATCTCTGATACTCCTTCAAGTGTTTTTTACCATGATCGAAGTCTTGATACATATTGTTCTTCCTCATCTTTTTACCCTCCTTATCATCATTTCGATTCCTGTATATCACTTCTTGAATCTATGACCTGGCAACTTGCCAGGTCATAGAGAAGTGTCTTTCTCTTTTTCCCGCCGGCGTAGATCAGACCGGCGCTGCTGCCGCTGGCACTGCCATCGGCAGCTATGGAATCATGAAGAAAGTAAAAAAGCCATCTTTCCGATGACTTCATTTCAAACATATCTTTTCTGTTTTCTTTCTCGCTCTATCATACTGCGATCGTTTTGAATTCTGCGAATTTGTAGAGGAATTCACACAGATGAGAGATGCTATGCACTCTATATGTGCAACTGGTATTCTCGTCCTGTTGCCTGATCTCCAGCGCTCCGCAGTGGTCTGGATCGAGCAAATACAGACCATCAAAAATTCTTGTCACCTCTGCTTTGCTTTGCATGAGTCCTTTCGCAGTCGCCATCCATTCCCGTGCTACCTCTTCAAAGATTCCATATTCATATTCGATAAATAGCATCGTGTTACCTCCCTGCAGGATCTCTCCGGTAATGTCATCTCTATCGATCTCTTCATATGCAGGGCGTAAGATCTTTTCTATTCGATGTCTATCGATATGAGGATTATGGATCGTGATTTTTGCGGCTGTGTCATATCGGGATGAACGGACAGAGACTTTTATATCTTTTTGTGTGTATCCTGCTTCTTTCAGCGATTTTCTTATCTTCATACTCAATTCTTTATTCGTCATGCTTTTATTCCTCCTCGTGGGGTCACCACTCACTTCATGTAAGGTAGCTGCCTTACACTTTCTTCACACCGCTGAAGGCGGAGCAGTCAAGGAGCCATAAGGCAGGGTGGAGATTTTCCGCTAGGAAAATACAACCCGGTCCTTGAGTGAGGAAGCAGAAGCGGTATTCCATACCTACATGGCAACTTGCCATGTAGCCTGCCGGCAGATATGCCGGCTTTGCTTTATGCAGAGAGAACTCATAACCCGGCAGCTTGCCGGGTTATATAGAATTCGATTTATCTTTCTCCTGTCGGTATGGATCACATGGGCGCTGCTGCCGCCGGCATTGCCATCGGCAGCTATGGAATAATGAAGAAAGTGAATATGTCAGGAGTCTAACTGATCATGCATACCAGCTCTCATATAATTCGCTTCCGTTATATTTATGGGCATATGCATACTCAGTCATTTTGATAGTTCCGTTTTTCGTGCTTTTCCGGTCTCCATGCAACTGGTCTTTGATGAATGTCGGCTTATGGATTGGCGCAAGCATTCCTCCGTCTGTCCTGAAGGAGACTGTCCGAGAACCCCACGCTGCATCACTTTCTTCTTTGATTTCTGGAGCGACTTCGATGAACCATGCATTATGTGCTGATATCTTCACGACTTGGAAGAAGCTAAGGTTCGTCTGTTCATATCCCCAGGAAGCAACGTATAGGTCTCCGACCTTCACACCGTCAAGATTTTCTTTTTCTGATCCTACATCCGTTGCTTTTGGCCCATCGTCTATTATTGTTCCAGAGGAACCTTCTTTCAGTTCGGCAATGACTTGTAGTGTCGTTTCTGATCTTTTCGCATACCATACTTTTTTGACCCGATGCCAGCGGAAGCCGGCATCCTTCAATGTGGTCAGGATCCTGGTATCCGGTTTCTGTGAGAATGTCAGTTCGACTCCATTCAATTCTTCGTTCATATTGATTTTGAAAGTTTCCATTTGAATTTCCTCCTATGCGGTCTTTCCGCTCTCTCGGTAAGCTCTGTTTACCTTACACTTTCTCCACACCGCAGGAGGTGGAGCAGTCAGGGAGCCGTAAGGCAGGGTGGAGATCTTCCGTCAAGAAGATACGACCCGGTCCTTGACTGAGGAGCCGGATGCGGTATTCTATAGCTACATGGCAACTTGCCATGTAGAAAGCCGGCTCATGTGCCGGCTGCTTTTTATAGAGGATCCGATCACCTGGCAACTTGCCAGGTGATTCGCTCTCTTTTGGAATCACAGTTCTACTGTGTCCATTTCAGATGTTTGATATGAACTCTCAGATTGGTTATCTTATCACTGATGATAGCGAAATCAAGGCTGGAGTATACCAATTCTGAATAGCCGTAACTGTCCGGTCGGCCTTTTAACTTTTTCGCCTCATCATCGCTCAGCCCTTCATATCCGATCATCGTTTTGTTTTTTATGTAATATGCATTTCTCTTCCTCATTTCTGCCTGCTCCTCCAGCAGACTTTCCAATTCGTCATTCAGCTTGTCGATCGTTATCGGCTCATCGCCCTTTGCTTGTCTCATCATTTCCTCATCGTTCCTATGATAGTTCATTCCGTCCTCCTTTGCGGGGTTACCACTTTCTTCTGTAAGCGCAGCTGTCATAGATCATCATGCAGTGCTATATCGTGATCGGATGCATGATATGGTAGGGATACAACGATTATGTTTCTAAAGCTGTTTGTGATCCCTATATCTCCACTTCCTGTAACAGATCGTTCAGTAGATCGACATAGCACTGTAATATGAATCTTCCGACTTCCATATCATGATCACGCTGTCTTTTTCTTTCCTCACAAACTGTCATTTTATATTCCTTGAAATCAAGGACATAAGTATCATCTTCATGTTCTAAGTAAGCAACTATAGAATCTTTTTTATCTAAATGATTATTGTTCATGGTATAGATGGTATAAACTAGGCAAAATGATGATTCACCATAAAGACGGGTGTTGACGATCCACATATCATAAGTACATACCATTTTTTTAAAATAAAGATCACACCGATTCATTAAAGAGTATACAAGATAAAGTAGATCACGTTCCTTACGTGTTTTTAAATAATCGTCTAACTGATTCTTTGAATGACCAGACCATAAGAATCCTTGTTTCATCGTTTCTGAACAGAAACCTTGTTTTAGCTCTTCGATCGAGATCACTTCTTGCTTTTCCATTTACATTTCCTCCTATGCGGTCCTTCCGCTCTCTTGGTAAGCTCTGTCTACCATACACTTTCTTCGCACCGCTGGAGGTGGAACAGTCAGGGAGCCGTAAGGCAGGGTGGAGATCTTCCGTCAGGAAGATACGACCCGATCCTTGACTGAGGAGCCGCAAGCGGTATTCCATAGCTACATGGCAACTTGCCATGTAGAAAGCCAGCCCGCATGCAGGCTGCTTGACGGCTTCAGGCGGATTCTAAAAGATACCTGGCAATCTGCCATGTTATAGAAGATATCCTCAGTGTGCTCTATATCGCATAAGAAAAGCAGAAGCTCGTGCCTCTGCTTTTATCGCTTGTATGCTATGCCTTTTTCAATATCTCTAAGACGTTTGCTCGCAGTTCTTCTTCTACCTTGAGGATATCCATCGCCTCTGTAGCTGTCATATCTGGGAATCTCTCTAACATGGCCTGGACATGCATGATCGTGCTTGTTAGCTTTTCTTCAGCACGTCCTTCGATTCTACCTTCTTCTTTGATACCTTGGCTCAGGTTACACATGATCTCGACCTCCTCTTCGATTTCCTTCGTCATGTTTATGCGGTAATCATTCTTTAATTTCTTCTTTTTCTCTTCTGCCGATAGCTTGGCTATGAACAACAGGTTCAACAATTCCAGGAATCCATGCTCATCATCGTCATAGTCATATTCTTTGGCAGGGTAGACCATGATGGCTTCCAATAGATCATAATCTTCCTTCGGTGCTCTATACTCGTTCATCATGCTGCTTTCCTGCATGCTGTATCGGTTGATCACGTTGTCCATGTCCTTTGGATGATGGAAACACAACCATATCGAGTATACTTTTTTCATATCTCCGAAATTAGAATGCTGGAATCCATCCGCTGCGTTCTTTTGTTTTCCTAAGATCCTGCTGCAGTAATAGATCGCTCTGCTCAATAACGGATATGACAGACGCGCTGTTTCATTCTGTGCCTCGAGATTTATGATGACACCGATCTCTTCTTTCTTCGTGTTTCCTGTATTTGGCAGTGTTGCCTCAAACAGGATGTCATACCGTATGACTGCAGAGGGGATAGACGCGTCTTCTACATTCTTTCCAACGATCCGATCATCCATCACTTCATCGATCCGTGGCTGTTTTTCTATGAAGCTTGGTATCTCATCTAAGGGGATATTTTGAAATTCTTTGATACAGTTCTTCAAGATATATGCTAATATCGACTTATTGCTCAACATATTCTTACAATAACTGTCGTATGCCTGCTGTTTGTTCTTTTCGTTTTGATCCAGCGTATTGGCAAGTGCTGTCTGCTCTTCCATTTCTTTACTCCTCTCTTTATTGTATACCATCTAAGAAAATTATACATTCGTAAGGCGTTTTCCGCAACCCTTTCAAAAGCACTCCTTCCTTTTTGATAACTACCTTACACTTTCTTCACACCGCACAAAGTGGAACAGTCAAGGAGCCATAGGCAGGGTGGAGATCTTCCGTCAGGAAGATACGACCCGCTCCTTGATTGAGTAACCATGTGCGGTATTCCATACCTACATGGCAACTTGCCATGTAGTCGTGTAACAGAAAGAGTGATCTTCCTGCTTGGAGTATCACCCTACAATATGGTGACCTAAACATATCAGGGAAGCTGCTGATAACATCATCATCGGCAGCTATCGATCAGCAAGGATCCTGATATCCGGTTTCTGTGAGTATGACAGCTCTACTCTATTCGCTCTTTCGGTCGTGTTGATTTTGGTAGTTTACATTTCTCTGCCTCCACATACTCCTGTAGATCATTTTCACAAGGCAGATATAGCTTTCCGTTTTCCATACAGCGGAACAGGTCACACTCCTTTTCCGGTGACACAGCATAGAAGTCCTCAGGAGAATAAGGATACTTGCTCTCATAACCATTGCCTGACTTACAAAAGCCGAGTTCTTTATCTCTCCGCTGCCTGCGTGAAATAACAAAGAAATCATCTTCTTCTCTGGTGAACTGCCTTTCCGGAATAAAATGATGACCGCCATATTCAAAAATCTCCTTATTCATCGTCACACCTCCAAGATTTGTTATGTTTGACATCTTGAACTATCACCTGTAGATGATATCCTTATATCCTTCTTTTTGATAGCTTTGCTTCTCTGTCACTGAATATCACTTCGATGTTCAATAGCTCATCATGCAATGCAAAGCAATAGTTGGCCGTGTGTCGTAGATATGCAAATTCAACGAGCATGCTTGCGTTGTATTTCCTACAGATATCTGCGTAATGATCATCTAACTCATAGAATGAGTATCCGGCTTCTCTCTTCATCTGTATCCTTGTTATACCGTACTGCACTTTATCGCAAAGGATCGCATATAGATCTCCGGCTTCATCGTTCAGAAACTCACGTAATGCCAAGGTCTGTAATCTCTTAGTCTGCATATTTGTCGTCTTACCTCGCTGGATGAGATCCTGTAAGAAATAATAGATATCTTCAGCATCGTTCAAAGGAACTGCCGAACAGATGTAGGATTCTTCACCTATTGAGAAGTGAGTCTTTTGTTGAAAATCTTCATCACTCACGATCAATCCTTCCGCAAAATATCTTGTATCTTGACCAAGCTGCTGATGATACGTCATGTAATATAATTTTTTCATTTTCCATCTCCTGTGGGGCTGCCACTTACCTTACACTTTCTTCACACCGCACGAGGTGGAGCAGTCAAGGAGCCGAAGGCAGGGTGGAGATCTTCCGTCAGGAAGATACGACCCGCTCCTTGACTGAGGAATCATGTGCGGTATTCCATACCTACATGGCAACTTGCCATGTAGTTGGCCGGCACCTGAGCCGGCAGAGCTATCCGGCATCTTTTTACTTGATCAACTGCTCGCCAGTATATAAAATACCCTAGAGGAGAGCTCCTCTAGGATATCATATCTTTGACCCTGGTCATGATTTCTCGAAAGACCTGGCTGTCTCTTTTCAGATGTCCTTTTACGTCTATGACCCTCGCGGTATTTATCCATTTGGAATCGTTTATGAATAAGACAGAACGTTTCTTCATCCTACCGACCTTTTCCAGGCGCATCAGATGTTTTTTGCCGTTTAGGGTATCCTTACTATAGGCTTGCGCATAAGCCCGTTCATTACCACTCATCGGCACGACATACGCTTTATTTTTACATAGGCTCAAAATGAGTCCGAAATGCTGGAAGCCTATCTCTTCGATGAATGCATTTCCGAAATCGATATAACAGATATCTCCTACACGGATATCGACACCTTTTTCCGTACAACTATGGTCATTGTGATGATTGTGATGGTTGAGCATTGATATATAGAGTGCTCGGAGATCATCACAGGCTTCAAGTTCTTTCTGCTGTAGTGTCAGTATATCGTCCATCAACTTTTTTCTATCTTCATTTATGGAGATCATATCCTATCTCTCACTTTCTTCAAGATGAAATCCTTGAATTCTTTTTCCGTTCCTACGAACAGCATCCATGACTCCGTATCACGGAAACGGTAACGGATATCACTTGTCCCTATGATCAGGACATAATCGACGACGCTATCTCCCTCAGGCGATAGTAAGAAGCCTGAGCCCTCTGTAGATTCGACCCAGTTCCAACCTTGTGAAAGGGTCTCGATATTCCTGATGTGGGATACCGTGCTGTTTCTGATTATAATGTTGTTGCTTCCGATGATCGTGTTCACTATATTTTTCATATTCTTCTCCTTGCGGGGTCACCGCTTACGATCGTAAGGATGGATACCTTACACTTTCTTCATACCGCTGGAGGTGGAGCAGTCAGGGAGCCGCAAGGCAGGGTGGAGATTTTCCGCTAGGAAAATACGATCCGCTCCTTGACTGAGGAGCCGGATGCGGTATTCCATAGCTACATGGCAAGTTGCCATGTAGAGGCGCAGCCAAAAGGGAAGCGCTGATATTGCAGGATCTGGAGCTATCTCATGGCATCGAGTTTTTTCGTCATTCTCCCTTAGTCGTGATGAGTCATCATACTTATTTTTTATCTTCCAGATGCTTGGTATTCAACCATTGTATCATTTCAATATACATGAGCCGCAGGTTTTTATATAATGTGATTTCCTTCTTGTACCGTTTGATACGCAATAATAAATAGATGATATACAGTATCTGTATCAGAATGAATAATTTCATATTATCTATATCCTTTCTCTCGACTATCTGGTACATGAGAAAACTACCTGGCAAGTTGCCAGGTAGTATAGGCTAATACCTCGTGATGTGATCTGCTATGAATTCATAGGACAGATGTACCTCACCGGATGCATCCTCACTCTCATGGGAGATGATCTGTCCTTTTGCCATCACGCTATCGCCAACCTCCAGAGGGCGGTTATCGAATACGTGCTCATAGGATATCGATATTTCATAGGACGCACCGTCACTGGAAGAGATATGCATATTGAGAAAGCTTCGCTGGGTTGCCGATATCCTTGTCCTGATATCCTTTATCCTTCCACTTATCATAAACAGTTTCATTTCGTGATCCCTCCTAAGTTTTCGATATTCCCACAGATATCGATAACGATATCTTTCGATGTATTTCTCAAATCTCTAAGCTTGGATATTTGTTTTTCAAATATGCTAAGGTCATCGACATGATATAAGATAGGGACTCTAAGGTGAAGCTCATGAAGCTCTAATAGATCACGATGACCTACCTTGATGATCTGATAATAATCGATTTTCAAAATATTTTTAATATAGTTATAGTTTTCAAAACGATCAGTAAGATCTAAGAAAAGATATAGATCCATCAAATTCATATGTTCACGGTAAGACCTTATATCATCGGAAGACATGGATCGTAATATATAGTCGATGATCGATCTTTCATAATCTTCTGTCCGATGACCATTGCAGGAAAAATATGCGATCCCCAGTTTTCTTGCAGCTTTCTCGTTTTCTTTAGAATATCGCATACTACATTCGATACATTCATGCAGTTCATCGTCCGTGATATGTTTGGTCCATGCATGTCCGTTCGTGCGTTCCTGCATTCTTATCAAATCAAAAAATACCTGTGTATCAGATGTATCTATTCCCAAAACTACGATGATATCCCCTGGAAATTCCTTAGCCACTTCCTGTACGGTCATTTCCATTCCTTCAATGATCAGGGTGATATCCGGATTGTTATGACGAAAAGATTTGATATAGCTTTTTATAAACTCTAAAAAAGCTGTGGAATATGTATCCTTCACCTCGGTCTTATTATCCTTTGCATATATATCCTGTATCCCACATGCATAAAACGCATGTCTTACTTCATCCATTGCTAAGATACTAAAAGCACCATATGACAATAATTTTTTAGCAATTGTACTCTTACCAGTCCTTGGCTGTCCTAATATGAATATGTTTTTTATTTTTTTGTTATGTATTCCTTTCAATACGATACTCTCATTCATGCTTGCCTCCCGTAAATGTATTTTTATCTATTATCTTCTTTTATTGCTTTTCCTTGCAGGGTCACCGCTTACGATCGTAAGGATATGTACCTTACACTTTCTTCACACCGCTGGAGGTGGAGCAGTCAAGGAGCCGTAAGGCAGGGTGGAGATTTTCCAAAGGAAAATACGACCCGGTCCTTGACTGAGGAACCGTAAGCGGTATTCCATAGCTACATGGCAACTTGCCATGTAGAGGCGCAGCCATAGTTAATATACTGATTCAAATGCCGGATATCAAAATGAGATAGAAAAATCGAGAGAGGTGTCTCTCCCGATTTCTTTGTTTAGACTAGGTCATCCAATGACAATCCATCATATGTATTTTCTTCCGCTTCTGCTTGAATAGGTGTATCTTTCTGTAAAGCATCATATTCATCCAGTAATGCTTTTACTTTCGGGTCTCTCTGATATTTTTTCAGTTTCTCCATATACTGTATCTCCTTGACTTTGAGTTCCACCTTTTTAAGGATGACATCTGCACTGATTTCCGCTTTCTTCTTTTTCAAATATCCCTCGATATCCATCTTCATGAGATAGGTACTGATTTCGAATGGCATGGAAATCGCCTCAAAATTCGTGAGTTTCCGAGAGATAGAAACAGTAATGAATCCGTGTTCCTTACTATCGATGACCAAAAGGTCAAATTCATTTAGGGCTTTTTCGGATGCTACATAGGCATCCTCATTATTCAAAACTACTAATTGTGACTGTACTTCATAATAATGCATATCTTTCCTCCTGTGCGGTTCTGCCGCTATCGACTGTAAGTGTAGCTACCTTACACTTTCTTCACACCGCTGGAGGTGGAGCAGTCAAGGAGCCATAGGCAGGGTGGAGATTTTCCGTAGGAAAATACGACCCGGTCATTGACTGATGGAGCCGTAAGCGGTATTCCATAGCTACATGGCAACTTGCCATGTAGAGGCGCAGTCAAAAAGGAAAGTGACAATGCTACAAAAAAGCTGCCCTGAGTATCATGCAGCTTGTTCTTTTATTCAGATGAAGGTATCTTCATATAGATATGCGTAATTGTATCCATCATATTTGATAGCCGGGATGTAGATGCCCTTCAATACCGTCAGTTTTTTCATCCCTTGGCTGTTGTTCTTTATGTAGCGAGATTTTTTTAAAGGCAACAGCCGTTTTCTACTATTATCGAGTTTGAATGATCTGGTAATCTCGTCGCGTTGTACGATATCGATGATTTCCGGATAGACTTCTTGCACGACGATATGCAAACTATCGCATACGGACATTACTTGTAAGCAGATAATGTCATCGTTGGATTTCGCAATGAATATATCTCCGATTTGGATACCATATCTACTTGTTACATCATTTTTATTTCTCTGCATACCATTCTCCTTGCGGGGCTACCGCTCTTACTATGTAAGTCAGTTACCTTACACTTTCTTCATACCGCCGTAGGTGGAGCAGTCAAGGAGCTGTAGGCAGGGTGGAGATTTTCCGTTAGGAAAATACGACCCGGTCCTTGACGGATGGAACCGTAGGAGGTATTCCATAGCTACCTGGCAACTTGCCAGGTAGGGGGCGCCATATTCTATCGAGACATGTCCTCTTCATCATCTGAAAGAGGACATATCCTGATGGAATGACTGAGGAGGCTGACAGCCTCCCTAATTATCAAGAAAAAAACTCATTTTTGAACTGTCTCCCATCATTCGATGATACTCAGCAAGCAGCTTTCCGAATTGTGCGACGGTCGGCTTCAAATCTTGTACGACCTTTTCATAGTCGATACCTATTTCTTTACAGAATTCTTCGGTTATCAGGATATTCCCTTGCCAGACCTTCCTTGAACCACTCGTTTCTGCATCGAGTGCGACGGCCAATAGTGGTGCGGTCATCCTTCCGATCTCACACAGCGTTTTATCGAATACCTCGATAAAGAGTGGCAACAGGATGTCCTAAAAGCAGAGCTTCCTCATAAGAGGGGGCGGATGTCTTGTCCTCATGCAAAAGCTTGATACGTTCGTCTAGATAGGATAGAAATTCATCGTGTTCTCTGACAAATGCCTTTTTGATGTCTCTTTCGTTAAAATGATACTAGTTTCCATTGTTTTCTCCTTTGCGGGGTCACCGCTCATCACATGTAAGGCGACTGACCTTACACTTCCTTCATACCGTGGAAGGCAGAGCGGTCAAGGAGCTGGAGGCAGGGTGGAGATTTTCCGCTAGGAAAATACGACCCGGTCCTTGATCGTGGAGCCGGAAACGGTATTCCATAGCTACCTGGCAATCTGCCAGGTAGGGGGATATCTCCTGTAGCTTTCGGCGTACGAAGTGCAAAACAGTGAGGGTCTCTCCTCACTGTTTCATCGAATCATGCCTGGAATCTTTTCTTATCTGCGTCTACGAAGGGTGCTTGCAGCTTTGAAGCATCGCCTAATCTTTTGTGGATACCATATAATGCATTGCCGAACGCTACTAATACATCGTTCATGTATTCTAGAAATCCCGTCATGTCTGTCCCCATCTTATCGAGAAATTCTTTTGATATCCCAAGGGATGGGTGCCAGACCTCTCCTCGTTCTTCCAATGCGATCGAGATGAGTGGATATATCTTATTTTCATAGTCTATCAATGCGCTTTTGAATGCATCCTCATATCGTGGCATCAGCTCCTTTATCCCTGTTACGGCAAGACAGACCGTCTCTTTCAATCGCTTTTGATGCGCATCCTCTTCCGGCATGAGATCGACGATATGCTCGATATTTCCTAAAAACCGAGTTCGTGCTTCCTTGCATACTTCTTTGATGCCTTCCTCTGTTAAGATAATTTCCTGCTTCATAGGTTCCTCCTGTGCGGTTCTGCCGCTATCGACTGTAAGTGTAGCTACCTTACACTTTCTTCACACCGCTATAGGTGGAGCAGTCAAGGAGCTGCAGGCAGGGTGGAGATCTTCCGTCAGGAAGATACGACCCGGTCCTTGACGGAGGAGCCGGAAGCGGTATTCCATAGCTGCCTGGCAACTTGCCATGTAGAAAGCCGTCACATGTGCCGCTGCACTTTTTATAGAAGATCGCTCACATGGCAACTTGCCATGTAGGGGCGCAGCCGGAGAGGAAAGAGAAAAAGCTGCCATTCCAGCAGCCTGTCTTCGTATGTCGTACCTCGTGTGTATCCGGCCATACCTCTTCGTTACATCGCGTCCGTTCTTATGTATACAGTTGAAGTGATATCCCCATCAAGCCTGATATCTACCATCGGGGATGTCAGAAGCCACAGCGTCCGCCTGGGGATCGTTTCCCATCATACTGTAATATTCTGTAAGTACCTTTTCAAATTCTAAGATTGTCGCTTCCATGTCCTGTGAGACCTTCTTATGTTCGACGCCGGCTCTCCTGCACAGCTCTTCGGCTATCATGAGGCCGATCCCCCAGGTCGTATCCACGCCGTCCATTTCTTCATAGAGTTCGACAGCTAATAATGGCGTTCTCGTCTTTACGTGCTCATGCAGTGCTGCCCGGAACATATCGAGGAATATCGGTAACAGGATGACCATGCCCTCTCTTCCTGCGATCATGTCCTCTTTATACTGCCCTGTGAGCTCCTGCTCATCCTCCAGCCGCTCGATGCTCTTGTCCAGATACGATAGAAAATCACTGCTTGCGGCTTCGAATGACTTCTCGATCTCATCTTCTTTCAATACAATATCAGCTTCCATTCTTTCTCCTTTCGCGGGGTCACCGCTCATCCTTCCTGTTTCTTCCGCTTGATCTCTTTATGATAGAGCTTCTTCAGTTTATAGAAGGTCGATCTCCCTATGTTGAGCTGCGCTGCCGCATCCACTGCCGTGATCGCATGTTGGGATTGCAGGACAGCCAGCTTCAGGAACTTATCACTGCAGGGGATCCCAGGACGCCCTATGCGGACGCCGTTCTTTTGTGCCTCTTTTATCCCCTTCATCATTTTTTTCTTATGATCGGCCTCATGTCGGATGATCGCTTCACACTCTTTCATCAACTGCCAAAACGGTTCCAGCATTTCTTTTTCTACTCCCATATCAGCGAGCTGTGTGCAATTATCCCTGGCCTTCTCCAATGCCTTCGATAATCCTTCCGTTTTCACTCATACCACCTCTTTTACATCACAAGGATAGCTTGGGCTTTTTCATATCCGCTACATATATCTTACACCAAAAGTCCCGTCGCATTCAATAGATATGGTACGGGCATCGTCTTGAATATATGAAGGGGATGGAACAGTGAGGGGCTGTCTCACTATTCCGGTATATCCATCCCTATCTCATCGAGGAATTTGCGATATCTCACGTGATGATATCTATACATCTTCGCTCTCTTCCAATGTATCGACGGTAGGCGTAGCTGCCTGGCAGCTTGCCAGGTAAGCTTCCTCATCTATGGAACGTATTGACCACCAGATCGTTATCGCTGTAATCCTGATAGCTCTTCCTGCGATTCACGAAGGTCGCCTTCGCATCCTGTCCATCGGTATCCAGCGTCACCTTACTGCCACTTACTTTGCCGGATATGACATCCGTGATACTATCCAGACGATATCTCGATACCGGGATCTCGCTGATCTCATATTCACCGGCAGGGATATCCTTCCGGACGATCGTTTTCTCTATGCCTCCGGACGCTTTCTTGTCAGACGCTGTGAATCGGATGACCTCCGTATATTCCTGTCTCTCTCCGGTGAAGTCTGTGCCTTCGATATGGAAGAGGAAGGTCGGATCTCCCGACGCCGGATACATTTCTTCCCCATAGATCCGCTTCGTGATCCGCAGTTCCGGTATCGGCAGGAATTCTGCCTTTATGACATGGTCTGAAGAGATATCATGGAAGGTATACGAGGTAGGGTATCGCTTCACGTCTACTTCCTTTCCGTCTACACGCAGTCTGCGCAGATAGTACCCCTTATCCGCTGTATACGTGATCGTTCTATCTTCTCCCTTGTCGATGCCGGTCACCTTGGGTGTGATCGTCCCACCGCTCGCACCGATCTCGATCTTGTAGACACGTTTATATTTCACACTTACCGTATGGTCCTCCTTTATCCCGCTGAAGGTATAGCTCTTCGGATATTTCTTGATATCGACTGCCTTCCCATCGACGGTGACGCTCTCCAATACATGGTTGCTATCCACGGGACTGTAGCTGATCGTCCTGCTCGTATTCGGCAGCTGGGAGGCTGTGCTCGCCGTGATCGTCCCGTTCATCACAGATGTCGTTATCTTGAAATAGAAGCCCACAGTTACTGCATTCGATGTCTTCGTCCCTCGATCTGTCGTTATCGACGCTGTATTGCGGACAGATCCGGAACCGGATGTGCTGAACCAGGCGGATAGGTCATGACCGCTTTTCTTTTTACACTTCAGCGTGACAGTATAGCTTTTTCCATAGAACGAAGCGTCACCGACATTACGAAGGCTCAGCTGTATGGACTGAGCGCTGATGGTACGATCGAATTTCGATGTCACATCGTTACCGGCTGAATCTCGGATGGTGATGCTGCTTGTTCCATTGGCCAGCTGCAGACAGCTTGCCAGGGTATCATTGAGCTTGAAGCTCGTGTAATACGTTGTCGCATCCTCCGGCGGTACTGCAAAGTCTACCGTATAGTTAAAAGCAGTATCATTGTAAATAGATACCGAAGTGCTGCCATTGATGCGTTTCGTCGGGACCGGTGTATCGAACTTCACGAGGGAATCGTTGGACCATTTCCAGTGATAGAACGTTCGATAATCACTTCCTTTGTCCCATGTCTCGACATCGATATCCAGTCTTCTCGTATACCCCAGCCGGAAGCTCGAGGCCACTCCTATCAATGTAGCCCAGTTCTGTCGGTCATCATCTCCACTCAATTCAGACGGTGCATACACCTGAGAACTGTTATAGCTCAGATTACCGCCACTGCCTCTGCTCATCACATAGACGCCATCGATCCCGCTATAGCCATGACCTAAGATCTCCGTGTTATCGATATCTTTGAAATTCGCATGGAAGGGTACTGATATCGGTGTGTTCGTTCCTCTCCTATAGAAGGTGAACTGCCAAACGAAATTCCTGCTCTGATAGGATTGCTGGTAGATGTCGATACTGTTATCCATGAAGGCGACGCTCGGCATGTTAATATCCGGATGCGTCGTCGTAGTCGCCGTGCGGATCTCTCCGTCCACCAGCATGATCTTTAGATCTACTGCCGATCCGTTATAGTGACCGATGTTATTGTATCGCACGCCGATCGTGCCACTTCTCACGAGCGCATTGCTCGATAACAGGGCGAGGTGACTGTTCGTTGGCAGTCGTCCACTGGATGCTCCCTCATTGCGGAACAGTGCGCCGTCGTCATAGCTCCTGCAGCCATAGAATTCCGCCCAGGATACCCCAGGCGTGAACTTCGGTGCGAAGCTGTAATAGGAATCGATGATGGTGCTGCTTCCGGATACCTCATGGATGGTCGCTGCTGTGATATGGCCATCCTGGGGAAGGATGATCAGCAGGAACAGCAACAGGATCGATATGAGTAGTCTACCGTGCTTCTTCATGATCTTTTCGCCTCCTTCTTACGATGATGATCAGGAAGGAGATGGATGCCAGCGTGCTGGATATGAGCAGTGTCCGCTGTGTCTGATCTCCTGTAGCTACGCTTTCCTGTATCGTCAGTGCAGTGAGCTCGACATCGACAGCAGCTTCCCTGATCGAATATGCATTGTCTGTCTCTTTCGGAAGACGCAGTGTGATCCGGATCGTCGTCATCTCCTGTGGTGCATAGCGCCCCATCTCTATACCGCTTTGCGTGTCCTGCATAGTTCCTTCATAGAGGCGGTGGCCATCCTGCATCACTTGCAGCTCCAGTATCTCGGTAAGCTGTCCTTCTCCTGCGCAAAGCTTGAGATAGAGCTCCTGTTCCTCCTTGCTTCGGTTATCCACCCTTAGGGTATAGGTCTGTTCATCTCCCGGAAGCATCCGTGACAGCACGATATCATCTGCCGATGTCTTCTGTATCCCTGCTTCCGTGATCCGGATGTGGATGTCGTCCCTGTCTGATCCTTCTGCCTGTATCCTTACAGGGAGGAAGGGCAACAGCAGTATCGTCAGTAACAGCAGTTTTCTACGCATCGGATCTCACCTCATTCCTTGAACGGAGCGTTTGTCGGATCTCGGTATCTCCCCAGCCATCCGAAGAGACCTCAAGATGCTCACTCTGTACGGCCTGGATCGTCGTCTCCAGTACCAGCGTCTGATCTTCTTTCGTGATGATGTCACTGCTCGCGATGACAGCGTCATACAGCTCCAGTATGCCATCCTCTTCCAGAATGCCTGTATGGTAGAGATATCCGTCTTTCTTCCGTTCCCAGCCATCCGCCAGCTCCAGCTCCGCCTCTGTAAGCTCACGGAGCAGTTCTCCACCGGTATAGACGCAGACCTTGAAACGTACCTGACAGGCAGCTCCCAGGTTCTGCACATCCATATCCAGGGGGATCCTGCTTCCCGGTACGATCGGTTCACTACGCTGTAGGTCATCGATCAATGTCACCTCCACGGTATCCGTCTGTGCGATGAAACGCTGCTGGAAGGAACGTACTAGGGAAGAGAGGGAATCCCCCATGATCAGTCCGCAGATGAGCAGGGATACGACAAGAGATAAGATGAGTGATCTTCTTTTCTTCATGCTATTCCATACCTCCTTCATCGTATACCGGCGAAGGCATCCCGTATATCGCGATAGCCCTCCGCCTGTACAGATTCCGCATAGATGATGATGTCGAATATCTTCCGCTGCTCTATTTCGATGTCCTCGATCGTCACCTTCGTGAACAGACTGGAGGTGACAGCTCCCGGCTCCACGATGCTGTTATGATACCAGTAGCCGTCATCGGCCTGCGTCCAGTCCTTCGTATCGAAGTCCATATGCGCAGGGACGGCCGTATCGGAAAGCGCTGCGTAGACGCGGATATAACAGGGGACACTGCCGGTATTGCGGACCTTCACGTCCTTTTCGTACGTCGTATCCGGCTGCCACTGCTTGGGAGGTGTGAAATCCTCTTCTATCATGACATCGTTCTGTCCAATCGTTATCCGGTTCTCTCTCGTTTCCACATGCGTCAGATAGGCGATACTGAAGGGGACCATTATAAGGATGATCCCTGCCAACAGGAAGACGAGGAACCATTTCTTCCTGTGCTTCATTCATCGTGGCCTCCATCATCGACAGCAGCTTCTCTGTTTTCCGGCATCTGTGGTGCTGTGGTATCCTTTCGGACATGTTCCTGATTGATGAAGCTTCCATAAGCTTCCTCCATCGTTCCGGTCTCCTCCTGCTGGATAGCTATGCTCTTGACCGTGATCGTCTGTTCGCTGTCCTCCAGTCCCTGCTCTTCGATGGCATTACAGAAGGTTACAGATGAGAATAGCTCTGTCGTCGTCTGTCCCGGATTCAATACAGCCTCATAACCAAAGACATAGACCGCTGTTTTCTTGCCATCGGTATCCTCTTCGACGATTTTACTCAGCTGTCGCCAGTGATCCAGATCCGGCGCGAAGAGGAAGAGCTCTGTATCAGCTTTCGGATTCCGTGAGCCATCCTCTTGCGCGGTGATGATATTTACGATCGGTACTCTGACCTCCAGATAGACCCAGGCAGGGTTCTTGCCGGTATTCTCGATCGTCGGATCTTTTGGGATCGTTTTATTCGGTATGATATCTTCTGCCATATCGGGGATACCGTTATGGTCGGTATCTGCGAGATCGTCCCATCTGTCCTCATGCAGGATGGTCCTCACAGAGCCTACGGTAAAGAGATTGTCCTTCGTATCCGTCGAAGTGAAATATGCGACAGAGGATCCAATGATTGTGATCCCTGCCAATGCAGCTATTGAGAGGATGCCTACTTTTTTCTTGTTTCTGATTTCCATAAATTTCTTATCTCCTTTTCCTTTTTCGTATGATCTGCCATGCCAAAAAGGCCGCGCACAGCAGCCAGAGATATCGTCTGATGAATAGGACGATATAGCCGATGTAAGGGATGACCAGGATGACCTTACCGATGATCTGCGTCTTATAGAGCGGTGTAGGATCATCGCTGTCATTGGCGTCTCCCTTTGTGATGAATCTCTGATCATCAATCTGTCTCACGATCCTATGTGTGATGATGGAATCCTGCTTTTGAAAGGTAACGATATCCTCCGTATACAGTACAACATCGGTATCGACCAGTATGAGACTGCCGGTGGATATCGTGGGCTCCATCGAACCACTCAGGATACAATAGATCCGGAAATGACCGCATAAACATAAGGATACCAAAACCAATAGAATGGTCAACGCTATGCTACCTATTCGTTTCGTTCGTATCAGCTCCTTTTTTTGGGGGGGATAAAAAGGTCAACGATTTGATTTTATAAGACCCTTTAAATAAAATACTGTCAGCGCTGTCATGCATATCGTACAGCCGGATACGGTGACGCTTACTGCATAGTCCAGTATTAAGATATCAAAGATTCGTTGTTTGATCCTAAGAAACAGCATTGGAATAGTAACTAGGTTTATGATCAAGCCAGCAACTATTATCACATTTGTCCTATACCGATTTTTCTTTCTTCTTTCCCTTTCCATCTGGATCAAACACTTTTTTTCTTCTTCATCTGCGGCATGTTTGATCTGTTCGATCGCATCGAATGCAGATAAATGAGCGATACCTTTCAGCCATCTTGCCATGTATGTTTCTTCCTTTCTTTTCGCATGAGCTATTGCAGATATCTTCTTACCTCATCCATGATCATTTTTTCTTTCGTCCGTCGATATTGCTTGATGAACGCATGTATCAGGCAGATGAGCCACGGCAGGAGGATCATCGCAGGTACACTGACAGATATGAGCAGGATCGTGCTTCGATATTCCTGATCAGCTATCGTGGGAAGGACAGCAAGCAGCTTCTTCACATAGAAAGACAAAGATATCGTCATCATCAGCCAGATCATCGAAGAAAAGAAGAGTATCCATTTCTTACATATACATCTCGCACTGATCTCTATATAGCTCAGTAGGAATTCATCCTCATTCATGGAGAGGTATCGCAGTTTCTTTTCTTTGAAGCTCGATAACGCCTTTTCATGACGATATCGATAGCTTATTCTTTCGATTGCTTTATGAAGCAGCTTATGTTCTGTATGCTTTTCCATATCAGATTCTCCTTTCCATATCGAAAGCCTTCGATCGACGAGCAAAAAAACGGGAAATCTCCCGCATATTTTGAAAATGTCATATATCATCGATCAAGGTATAGCCTTTCTTCATTCCAATTTTATAAGTTACCTGGCAACTTGCCAGGTAATGCTTTCTAAGATAGGGATACCTCGTTCGTAGATCACCTGCCATCTGCATCCTTTCAATAGAATGACTATGAAATAGATTGGCCTTATCGACTTCAGGCTAAATTTGCCTTTGGCTTATAACGACCGATATCTAGGACCCTTGACATGCCGATATCGGATAGATACACTAGATCCAAATGTATCGAAGCATGTAAATGGTCTTTGAACTGTAATAATCGTTCTTCCAATAGCATCATTTGCTGCTCATAGATCAAAGTGTCTGTTATATCTATATTTTGATAAAAGCCGACTTTCCCGTCGAACTTATAAACGATTTTTAGACCCGGATCTTCTGCCAGTATGAAGTCATGACTTTCTTCTCCCATGTGCCATATCTTGTATCGGCTATTTTCGTTTACGAAGGCTTTTACAAGCGCTGTGTGGAGCTCTTCGAATAGATCTATTTCTTCATCCTTACAAGATACCTGATATTCGATGGCATACGGTACGATGACAGGATCTTTTCTATCTCCGTTGTTATCCGGAAGTATGGATTGCGCCTTTAGACAATATGCTGAATATTGGGGAATATAGAGGTCTGTGAACCAATCATTCACTTTTCTGAACTCACGTGTTTTGAATATGAATTCATCTTTTGGATCACATACACATATATCTTCGATGGAACAGATCATCTCGACCTGTTTTTCTGAATATTTTCTATATTCCTGTTTTCTCATTACTACTGGGATGAACCTGTTCTTATCTGTGATCTGAAATCTCTCCGCACTGTTTTCTAGCTCATATTCAAAACGCCCTTCCTGTTGCGGATAGAGAAATGCAACTGCATATTCTTCCGATTGAAGGTTCCTTACGACCGGCGAACAGGATACCACATGTACTTCATCATGTTTACGATCATATGTGATCATTTTAGGAACGAATGTATCAGGTTCACATATGGGCGCAAAACAGCTCAGATATCCTTTGACTCTGATCCGATCACCTGGTCCTATGACCTTATTTCTGATCTGTTGCTTTATTTCTGAAAGAGGATATTCTTTCACAGTAACTATGCGGATCACATGGAAGATATGTTTGAATAAGTCCATGACCTTACCTCCCATCATTGTCCTATCTTTTGTGAAAAGCTACCTGGCAAGTTGCCAGGTACTGTCTTTTCCTGATGGATCTATCACGCTCGTGGACTACCTGTCATGAAAATTGATGTTTGAATGATAGGGAATAGATCCATGTGCCTGGTCTTCAATTCCTTGGTCATGCCATCTCCTTCAACTCGTTCTCTGTCGCAAGGACATGCAATGGGATATGACGGTCTCCACAGACGAACAATGCATCACCCATACGCAGCTGCTCGATCAGTCCTTTCTCATTCTCATTGACGGTGATGAACTTGCTCAGATCGTTGGTCCCGTCGCGCTCCAGATGCATGATCATCTTATAGACGCTGTTGTTGAAGATCGCTTTTCCATGTACGAGGATGTCTTTTCCCGCAAAGTCCTTCGGCTCCTGCGTCGCGATCGTACAGACATTGTGATACTTTCTGGATCTTCGCGTGTACTGTGCTACTCTTTCCGCACTCATCGGCGTCAGTATCTGCGTATGCGCCTCATCCAGAACGAAAGCAGACTCTACGGACTCATCCAGACACAACGACCAGGCAAATTGGTACATGATGTGATTCAGCGCATTGATCAATGTCAGCGGCTTCTCCAGCAGCATCTTCGTACCGAACGCGATGATTTCCTTCGATAAGTCCTCCTGACCCAGCGATGTATGTCCATTGAAGTAGATCGACCATTCTTTGAGCAGTGGCTTTATCTTCAGCCGCAGATCCCGCAGCAGCTCCAGCTCCTTCGTATCGGCATGCGGCTGCTTCTGACACTCCTCTATGCTCTTCTGCAGATGTACGTCGAGATCGGAGAAGGTCGGATATGCAGAAGCCGGAAGTCCACGGAAATCCGTTTCCGGCGTCAATCCATGATCGGCATACAGCATGACCATCTGATCTCCTACGATGGATAGGGTGTCATCACTGATAGAGGGTACGAGATAGCGCAGGATGATCTTGACATCATCGATACAGTTGTATATGGCAAGCTCTGTATCCCATTTGACGCTGGCGTCCTCATCCTCTTCCACGGAGATCGGCTTCAGATCGAAGACATTGATGATATGGCCTCGCCGCCCCCAGTTGATGAACGTACCTCCATAACGCTTCGTCAGGGAGTTGTTCTTGTTCTCCGGGTCTATCCAGATGATCTTTTTGTGTGTACGGATGTAGAAACGGATCAACAGCTTCATCAGTGTAGACTTACCGAATCCGGTACCTCCGACGATGACGAGATTCCCACTCAGGCGATTCAGTGCCCGGGCACTCATCGGGTCATCGAGCCATTGGAATTGATCGAATAGGATCGCTCCTTTATTCATCAGCTCATGTCCCAGCAGGAAGCCGTCACGATCCTTCAGTGTTTCGAATACGAACGGATAGAGACCGGCCAGACCTAGTGAAGGGAGCGGGATACCGATATTCTTTTCCACTTCAGCAGGGAGGAGACTGTCGACGAACAATGGGGAAGCGACCCGCATCAGATTCTCCTGCATGACGGGAGCACTGGTCAGCTTGAAGCCCTCTGCCCGTAAGCGGAGATTGAGATCCTGACATCGTTTGTTCACCTCCTTTTCTGTGTCAGCATAGACGCTGAAGACGATGGTGATGTTCCAGGTCACATCGTGATTATCGATGATCTCCTTGATGTAGGTATTCAATGAGATCAGCTCATTCTCCAGGATCTCTCTCCTCGTCGGGTCGTTCCCGCTCTTCTGATATTCTCTGCTCTTATCATTGTATTCCTTCTTCAGCATACCGGCACAGTCCAGATCCAACGGCTCCGTACGCATGAAGACCTTGATCTCCGGATTCGATACGTAGGAACTCAAGAGGCCGAGATCGAATTGCCGGGGGAGCTCAGTGACGAGCAGAGATTTGATATAACGGTCTCCCAGGATATAGTGGCCTCTTTGGATCTTCAGCCCGATCGGCTGGAACGTACTTTTTTTCTTCAACAGGTCATTGTTCCACATGTTCTCCCTCCTTCCGGAGTCTGTAATAATCATCATAATCGAAATCCGGTTCATGATAGTTGTCTTCCGATGGGAAGATATCCTCACTCTCCTCTGCCAGACAGCTGAAGATACCTCGTGAGAAATAATAATCATTGATCAGCGGATTCTCATACATATAAGCGACATAGTCGTAGAGATCGTGCATGCACAGATCCTTCGTCCGAAAACCGGCATACTGAAGCTCTGCGACCAGTTCGTCATAGTTCTTCATCAGAGTCGTTTCATCCTCATCGCGCAGCATCAGAAAGAATTCCAGCTCACGATGCGTGTCCTGGAACCAAGTGACCTTTTCAAAATCATTTTGGATCATCGCACGGATGCGCGGATCCTCTTCCTGCGTCTCTTCCCGCAACAGCATCGAGATATGATCGTCGATCTGTACCGGTACGAATACGTAGCCCCAATAGATGGGGAAACGGATCTTATTGAAGATGATGCGCAGGTTGTTCACGATACGGGCCTGTACATAGCTCGTATCGATGAAGATGTTCCTGGGGGTGACCTTCAGACCGATGATACGCTCCCGTGTGCTGCCGTCTCTTATATGGATCGCATCTCCGTCGATCATCTCGATATCTGACCATTCCAATGCCGTGCTGCAATGTTTCTTTTGTTTCTCTGCCTGCTTCATGACCTTCTTTTCTGCTCTTCTTTCTTTATTCTTCTTTTTCTTCATATTTTACGATACCTCCCCATATATATTCCTTCTGTCGTCTGATATACAGATACTGTAGGTAGAAGAACACCAGGAAGTTGTGATAGATGGGAGGGAATGGCTGGATGAGCACGATTACGATCCCATAGAGCAGTAAGGTCAACATGAGGAGCGGGACGTTGACCGTATCTCCTGTCATATTGAAAAGGAATGCCGGGATGAAGAGCAGGGTCGCTATGGCGAACAGCGCGATGTCGATCCATCGGAACATCCCTCCCAGATGTCTTCCTTTCTTAAAATTCTTCGGTGAGTAGAATCTCATGGTCGTTCAAAGTCCTCCATTTCTCTCATATCCTGCATATCTCTTTTTTCTGCATGCGTGGAAGACAGCTCATCGGTGCGTTTCGGATGGATCAGATCCTGGAAACCGGCATGCATGTTCGAAAGATTCTGTGCGCGCGTATTCTTCGTTACATAGCGTCCTCCGCGGACGATGCTCTTCTGTCCCATCAGTCGATTACCTGCGGCCAGATAAGCCGATCTTCCTACTTTGGAGATGGTTCTCGCATGGAAGGTGGAGGAATCACCGACACGCCTTGCGGTCGTACCCTCACGACTCAGACGGATGCCTCCTTCATCCTGTGAAGCACCACCTGAGCTGACGTCATTTCCTTCGGCAGGAGTTCCGATATCAATCCCTTCACCATTATCTATGCGTTCACTGGATGCGCCTATATCTGTGCCATCTTCCATCGCACTATCATACCCTCCATCTGTAGAGACCGATGTCGGCGTATTTCCGAAGCCATAGGTTGGATTGCTCTTATCGATCGTGCCAGATGCGCCACCACCTGCCGGATTCGAACCTCTCCAGTAGCTCTTATCCATGCCTGCTTTTTCCAAAGCCAGGGAAGCGTCTCCTTTACTCATATCACTGATGTCGATTCCATACTTCCTCGCTGCCTGCGCTTGTTTCTCTGTATGTGGTTCGGAAAAAGCTCTTGGCGGGATGTTTCCTGCACCTCCGGATCCTGAACCATTTCCGGGACCGTTTCCCGGATCATATGCTCCTGTCATAGGATTGTTGGAGCCGATACCACCTCCATCCGGATAGTTACCGAGCGAGTTCAGGCCCAGCATCCTGCCGGCTCCATAAGTCCCCAGAGCTGCCGCTCCAGTGGCCATCCCGATTCCTTTTTGTCCGATCGCCTGTGTGACGCCCTTCAATGCGCTCATCGCCTGGAAGCCCTGCATCGTCATGAAGAGTCCCATACCATCCCCGCCGATGAGCTGAGCGACTTGACCGGGACCGACCAAGACACCAACGATACCTGATAACAAGGTATATAAAATAAGGACTTTTAAAGAAAAGTTCTTTTTTTTATGTGTGTTTACTTTGTCATGTAGAGATAGCATGGCAGATTAGAAAGGAGGAATATGATGAATGATTGCAAAGTAATAGCAGTTGCTAATCAAAAAGGTGGAGTTGGTAAAACAACTACAACATTTAGTTTGGGAGTAGCATTATCAAAATTAGGGAAAAAAGTCTTATTGATTGATGCTGACCCACAAGGAGATTTAACAACCTATATGGGTTGGTATAATCAAGACCAATTATATCCTACTATATCAGATTTAATGGAACATGAAATTAATGAAGATCCATTAGATTGTAGAAAAGCAATATTACACCATAATGAAAATGTTGATTTAATACCATCTAATCTTGATTTATCTACTATGGATATGAAGTTAGTAAATGCCTATAATAGAGAAAAAATTATGGATAGATGTATTAAAAAAATAAAAAGCGAATATGATTATGTAATTATTGATTGTATGCCATCATTAGGAATGATAACAGTTAATGCTTTAGCAAGTGCTGATAAGGTAGTAATACCTGTTCAAGCACAATATTTAGCAGCAAAAGGTATGGGACAACTATTAAAAAGTATATCTCGTGTAAAAAACTATATTAATCCTAATTTACAAGTAAGTGGGGTATTATTAACATTAGTTGATAAAAGAACTAATTTATCTAGGGAAACAAGACAAGAATTACAAGAAAACTATGGGAGTATTGTTAAGATATTTGATACACAAATACCAACTGCCGTAAAAACAGCAGAATCAACTTCACAAGGTAAAAGTATATTTAGTTATGATAAGAATAGCCCTGTTGCAGAAGCATATTCATCATTTGCAAAAGAAATAGAAAATGGAAGAACAAAAGAGAAAAATGCAGTTGCCAAAAATTACGAGAGATGAGTTTTTTACAACGCAAGAAGAAAGAGATTTAAGAAATAAAGAACATATTGAAAATGTAAGAATTGAAGATATAGAAGATTTCCCAAATCATCCATTCAAAGTTATACTAGACGATAAAATGCAAGAAATGTCTAAAAGTATTGAAGATTATGGAGTTCTAGTTCCTGTTTTAGTTAGACCACGACAAGATGGTAAATATGAAATGATTTCAGGACACAGAAGAAAGAAAGCAAGTGAACTAGCAAATAAAGAAACAATACCTTGTATTATTAGAGAAATGACAGATGATGAAGCAACAATAGTAATGGTAGATAGTAATATGCAAAGAGAACATATACTACCAAGTGAAAAAGCATTTGCTTATAAACTTAAATTAGAAGCACTAAATCATCAAGGCAAAAGAACAGATTTAACTTTGTCGCCAATGGATACAAAGTTAGATAATGCTGAAAAAATTGGAAAAGAATTTGATGATAGTAGAGCAACAGTTTTTAGATATATAAGACTTACTGAACTAATACCAAAAATATTGGATATGGTAGATGATGAAAAAATTGCTTTTAGACCTGCTGTGGAAATTTCTTATCTTACAAAAGATGAACAAGAAATGCTTTTAGATTGTATGGAATTTTCTGATTGTACACCATCTTTATCTCAGGCAATCCAATTAAAAGAATTGAGTAGAAAAAAAGAACTCGATCAAGATACAATGGATAGTTTGATGGAACAAGAGAAACCAAATCAAATTGAAAAGTATAAATTTAGTGTTGATAGACTACGAAATCTACTCCCACGAAATCTTGATGATAAAGGACGAGAAGATTATGTAGTAAAAGCAGTTGAATTTTATAACAACCATCAACGAAAAAAACAAATGGAAAGATAATGGGAGTATATATTCCGTAAAATCCCTTCCTACAACCTACCCTAAATAATACTAACTATTATTACTAACTGAAAAAAATAATTAAGTATATTAGTAATACTAAGTATATATAACTAGATGTGCAAAAAAATATTTTGTAGAAATGCAATTTATGAATATCTTTGGTAGAGTATAGGCAACAAAGGAGATGAGGAATATGAAAAAAATTATTGCATGTTTACTAGGAACTTTGATGTTATATTCAGTAAATCAAATAGGTATGGCATTTAGCAGTCCAATACCAGATATGAATGAAACATTTGAGAATCAAACATTGGAGCAAGTTAGTGTTAGTGAAGAACAAAATGTGGAAGATAAGTCAGAATCAACAGATGAAACAGAAGTTAGTTCAACTCAATCAAGTGTTTCAACTGAAACTGAAAAAAAGATAGAAAGTGAAGTTTCTTCAAACACAACACCTAGCAATTCAAATTCTTCAGAAAGAAAAAACGAGATTACTGAAAATAAGCAAGTAGTTCAAAGTAAACCAGTAGAACAACCAGTATCAACACCAGAACCAAAAAAAGAAGAGGTTAAACAACCAGCACCACAAAATAATTATTGGGATAGTTTAGGTATCTCTGAATATGACTATTACAACAAACCAGCACATTCATGGGCAAGATTAGATTTCAAATCAAGTGATTATGGAAACTATGAGGCAACATTAAATGCTTGTAAGAATTATGGAAATGAATATATCTCTAAAAATGGTGGAGGATATTTCTGTGATAGTGTTAATAGTTATAGTGGTAATTATTTAGGTGAAATGATTGAATTTTATTAAGAACATTAAGTTGTTCTTTTTTTTTATGAGGTGAAAGAATGAAAATATTAATTGCAATAGGATTAGCATTTATAATCCTGTTTTTATTTTGTGCTTGTAAAGTATCAAGCGAATGTTCAAGATTGGAGGAAAAAAATGAAAGGAATTAAGAGAATATTATTATCCATTGGAATAATATCCTCGTCTATTGCTGGACTATTTACTAACTGCACACCAGTAAAAGCAGAAAGTTATGCAGGACAAGCAATATGGCCAAGTGAATATATTTCCAATGTGTATATCAAAAAAATAAGAGCAGATGGAACAGGTAAATATCAACAAGGAAGATTTATCAGAAGAAGTGAAGATAATGCATTTGTTTATTGTTTACAACCATTTGTAGATATTGATAACAATTATGTTTATCAAGTTGCTAGAAGTGATTATGAAGTGTATTTAAATATGTCGCAAGAGCAATTTAGAAAAATAAGTTTGTATGCATATTATGGGTATGGATATGGTAATCATACTGACCTTAAATGGTATGCAATTACACAAGTTTTAGTATGGAGAACAGCAGATCCTAGTTCACAATTTTTCTTTACTGACACTTTAAATGGAAATAGAAATGATAGTTTATTTGCTAGTGAAATAGCAGAGATTGAAAGTTTAGTAAACTCGCATTATGTAAAACCTAATTTTAGTAATGCAGGTAATATTAAACTACCAATAACAAATACAATTTCAGTTAATGATGTTAATGGAAAATTAAATGAATATAGAATTACAGAACAACATAATGTATCTGCAAGTATTAATGGAAACACATTAAATATTACAGGAACAGGAATAGGTAGTGCTTCAATTAAAATGACTAAAACAGATTCAAAATATTCAGTGCCACCAGTTGTATATTTCAATGACCATTCACAAAATGTTTTTAGATTAGGTTCTTATGACCCATTAGAGGTTAATCTTAATTTAGAAGTAATTGGTGGAAAAGTTGGTATTCAAAAAGTAGATAGTGAATCTTTAAGAAATAATGCACAAGGTAATGCGACATTAAAAGGAGCAGTTTATGGTGTTTACAAAGAAGATGGAACTAAACTAGCAGAAATAACAACAGATGAAAATGGATATGCAAAGAGCAATTATTTATCAAGTATTGGTAGATTATATGTTCAAGAAATTAAACCTAGTACAGGTTATAAATTAGATTCAAATAAATACTATGTTGAACTTAAAGAAGGTAATTTAGAACCAACAGTTCAAGTTAAAGAAGATGTTATTAAAGGTAAGATTAAAGTAACAAAATTTGATAATGAAACTAATGCCTGTAAAGCACAAGGAGAGGCAACTTTAAAAGGTGCTAAATACAAAGTATTAAATTCAAATGGAGAAGTTGTAGATACTCTAACAATAGGAGATGACTGCACAGCAACAACAAAAGACCTACCTTATGGTAATTATAGAGTAGTAGAAGAATCAAGTTCAGTAGGTTATTATTTAGATACTAATTCTTACAATGTATTTGTAAATAATGAATCAGTATTTAATGTAACAAGTAAAGAACAAGTTATTAAAGGAAAAATTAAAGTAAATAAAGTAGATAAAGAAAATAATTCTTGTAAAGCACAAGGACAAGCAACTCTTAAAGGAGCAATTTATGAAATATTAGATTTAAAAGGTAATGTAGTAGATACAATTACAATAGGAGATGATTGTTCAGCAACAAGTAAATATCTACCTTATGGACATTATAAAATCAAAGAAAAAACTCAATCAAAGGGTTATTATATTGATACAGAAATTTATAATGCTAATATAACAGAAGATAATGTAATAAATACTACAAGTAAAGAACAAGTTATTAAAAATTATATTAGTATCTTAAAACAATATGATTATGTTAATGAAACAACACAATTTTTAAATGCAGAAGCAAATATTAGATTTGAAATATTTTATCCAGATGGAACAAAGTTTGGAGAAATGACAACAGATAATAATGGTTATGCAACAATGAATATACCTTATGGAGTTTGGAAATTCCATCAAGTTAATTCAACAACAGGTTTTGAAAAAATATATGATTTCTTTATAACAGTTGATGAAAATAGTAATAAAGAACAATATTACAATATTTTAAATAATGCTTTAAGTGCTTATTTACAACTTATAAAGAAAGATAGTGAAACTGGTAAAACAATTAAATTAGCCGATACAACATTTAGAATCTTAAATACTGATACTAACAAATTTGTTTCTCAATATGTAGGAGGAAAAGTTATTAGTGAATTTAAGACAGATGAAAATGGTATTATGATAACACCATTAAAATTAAGTAGTGGTAATTATAGAATTGTAGAAATAACTAGTCCAAAAGGTTATTTATTAGATGAGAGTGGAGTTCCATTCACAATAGGATCAGATACTCATTTTAATTACACAACTTATGGTGCATTTGTAGTAGTTGAATATTTAAATACAACAATTAAAGGACAAATAGAAATTAATAAAGATGGTGAAGTATTCAAAGCAGAAGATGGAACATTTAGTTATGAAAATAAACCTTTAAGTGGAATTGAATTTCAAATTATAGCAAATGAAGATATTAAAACACCAGATGGGAATTATATTTATTATAATAAAGGTGATGTAGTAGAAACATTAATTACAGATAATAATGGATATGTAATTAGTAAGAAACTACCACTTGGTAAATATATATTAGTAGAAACTAAAACACAAGAAAATTATATTTTAAATACAGAAGAATATAGTTTTGAACTAACTGAAAAAGATAATAAAACACCAATAGTTTATAAATCATATAGTGCTTTAAATAAATACAAAAAAGGAACATTAGAATTTAGTAAAACAGATTTAGTAAATGGTGAAGAAATACCTAATACTAAAATAGAAATCTATACTGAAAATGATGAATTAATATATTCTGGAATTACAAATGAACAAGGAAAAGTTGTTGTAAAAGATATTCCAGTAAATCAAAAAATGTATATTATTGAATCAGAAGCAGCAACAGGATATGTTATTACAAATGAAAAAGTATTCTTTATTGTTAAAGATAACGGAGAAGTTGTTAAAGCAGAAATGAAAAATAAACCAATAACATCAACATTAGAGTTCTCAAAGACAGATATATCAACAGATGAACCACTACCAAATACACTTATTGAAATCTATAAAAAAGATACAAATGAATTAGTATTTAGTGGTAGAACTGATGAAAATGGAAAAATCGTTATTGATGAATTAAGATATGGAGATTATGTTCTATATGAAAAAGAAGCACCAGAGTCTTATCAAATAAACGAAGAACCAATGTATTTTTCTGTTAAAGAAGATGGAAAAATTATCAAAGCAGAAATGAAAGATAAAAAGATAACTGGAACATTAGAATTTACAAAGACCGATATATCAACAAGTGAACCACTACCAAATACACTTATTGAAATCTATAAAAAAGATACAAATGAATTAGTATTTAGTGGTAGAACTGATGAAAATGGTAAAATTGTTATTGAAGATTTAGAATATGGAGATTATGTTCTATATGAAAAAGAAGCACCAGAGTCTTATCAACTAAATGAAGAACCAATGTATTTCTCAATTAAGGAACAAGGCGAGATTGTTAAATGTACAATGACTGATGAAAGAATAGTAGAAGTTCCAAATACTGAATCAAACGATTATTATGTTATTGAAATTATTGGAGGAATCTTATTAGTAATGGGTTTAGGAGTAATTATTTATGCAAACAAAAAAACAAAAGAAGATTAGTAAAAGAAAAAAGCACTTACTTACAATAGTAGGTGCTTTAATAATTTATGCTGGAATATGTATTGTAGGTTATAAATATTATCATAATTATAATTCACAAAAGATAGAAGAACAGCAAATAGATGAATTTTATGAAATACAAGAAGAAATAATTCATGAAGAAGTTGAAGAACAAGAAGAAGTTAAAGAAAGTAATGTTGAAGTATACAGAGAACCTTATATAGCAGTTTTAAAAATAGATAAGATTGGATTACAAAGAGGAATGTATAACATTAATTCAAAAAATAATAATGTTAATAGAAATATACAGATACTAAAAGGATCAGATATGCCAGATATTGATAAAGGAAACTTAATGATGGCAGGACATAGTGGTAATGGGTATTCAGCGTATTTTAGAAATCTTCCTAAATTAGATAAGGGAGATATAGCAACTATTATTTATAATGGAAAAACATATTCTTATAAATTAACTAAGTCTTATGAAATAGAAAAAACTGGTAGTGCAGTAATATCTAAAAATAAAGACAAAACAACTTTGACTTTAATAACATGTAAGCACAATACAAATAAACAAATTGTGTTTATTTTTGAATTAGAAAATATATTTTAGGAGGATTTAAAAATGAAAAATAAAAAAACAAAGAATGAAAGAAAAAACAAAAGAAAACTTTTAATAGTTACAGGAATAAGTGCATTAACAATTTTAGGAGGAACATTAGCATATTTTACTACAAGCGATACAATACAAAACATTTTTAAAACAGCATTATATCAACATCAAATTGTAGAAAAGTTTGAGTCACCAAGTCATTGGACACCTGGAACAACAACTGAAAAAACAATTAAGGTAACAAATACTGGTAGTATTAGTATGGCAGTAAGAGCAAGTTATACAGAACAATGGGTAACTTCAAATGGTAATGAAATACCTTTAAAAGATAGTGAAAATAATGTTGCAGCAATAATCAACTTTAATGAAGGATGGACAAAATCAAGTGATGGACATTATTATTATGGATCAAAAGATAATATGACAAAAGTAGCACCAGGAGAAACAACAAGTTCATTTATTAGTGGTGTAACATTTAATAATAACATTAAAGCAAGTTTAAATAAGACAGTATCAGCAGATGGACAAACAATAACATACACATCTACTGGAAATGGTTATGATAATGCAATATACAAATTAACTGTTAAAATTGATACAATCCAATATGACCAAGCAGGTAATATATGGTAATAGTAGAGAAGAATTAGAAGTCAGAAATGACTTCTAATTTATTTATATAGGAGGACAATATGTTAGTAAGAATTAAAGATTTTATATTTAGAATAATTTATATTTTGCTAATAATCTATTTATTAATATTTGTTCCTAGTATATGGGGACATAAACCATTAGTAGTAATTTCTGGTAGTATGGAACCGACATTAAAAGTTGGTGGAATCCTATATTATGAAAAGATTGATATAAATGAATTAGATGAGGGAGATATATTAGTTTATCAAACAAAAGAACATATCATTTCCCACAGACTTGTGGAAATCACAGGAGATGGATTTATAACAAAAGGTGATGTTAATAATTCAGTAGATGGAGAGTTAGTTAATAATAATCAAATATTAGGTAAAGGAACAAATTGGTCCATACCTTTTCTAGGGTATTATGCAGATTATATTTATGGACATAAGTATCTATTATATATATCACTAGGATTAATTATTATTGATTTGTGTAACGACACATATAAAGAGCATAAAAGGAAAGTAGGTAATGTAATTGAAAAAGAAGAGTAGATTTATTTTTATAGCAATAATATTAGCATTATTTTGTTCTTTAAGTGCTACAATGGCTTATTTTTCGTCTAGCACAGATATAGTATCAATATTTAATACAAAAGATTATGTGTTCAAGTTGAATGCAAAAGGTGGAAAATTTAATAGTGAAGATGTAACCGTATCAAAAGGGAAAACTAATCTTCCAACACCAACAAGAAGTGGATACACATTTTTAGGTTATAGTAGTAGTTCAAATGGAAACACAGACTATACAACAAGTATTAATAATGTAGATGAAATAAATGATAAAGAGATATATGCTAATTGGCAAATAATAACTTATAGTATTTCTTATAATCTAAATGGTGGAACAATAAGTGGGCAAAAGACATCTTATAATGTAGAAGAATCTTTTACACTACCAACACCAAGTAAAACAGGTTATAGTTTTGCTGGATGGACTGGAAGTAATGGTAATACTAAGCAACAATCAGTTACTATTCCGAAAGGAACTATAAATAATTTAAGTTATACTGCAAATTGGAGTGTTAATAGTTATCAAGTAGATGTTAATCCAGTAATTGATGGAACAGCACATAATTCTGGATTATCTGGGTACACATTTGATGTATGGGTAAATGGAACATTAGTTGCAGATGATGTCACAGACTGGTGTCAAAATGTAAATTATGGTAATACTGTAAGAGTAAAAGCAAATGCTGTAACTGGAAGAACTACAACATTTGATAAGACAATAACTGTTGGTGCAAGTAATACAACAATGTCACCAAGTTGGACTACAAATTCATACCAAGTAGATGTTAATCCAGTAATTGATGGTACAACTTATGGATCTGGATTATCAGGATACACATTTGATGTATGGGTAAATGGAACATTAGTTGCAGATGATGTTACGGATTGGTGTCAAAATGTTGCTTATGGTAGCAAAGTAAGAGTAAAAACAAATAGTTTAACTGGTAGAAGTACAGATTATGATAAGACAATAACTGTTGGAACAAGTAATACAACAATGTCACCAAGTTGGACAATAGGAACATATCAAGGACATTTCTACTATAATAACAATGTTATAGCAGTAACTAATAATAAATATGGTTCAAGAATAAGTACACCAAGTTTAGGTGTAGGTTCATTAGGATTAAGTTCTGATTTCTATTATATAAGTGGTTATACAGCATGGACAACATGGACACAACCTGAATATGCAGTAGGATTCTCAATAGATGTAGCAGAATATAATTGTTCAGCATCATTTGGATCAGCAGGTGCAAGTAATGCAAGTTATCAATTAAGTAAATTACAAGCAGCAGGATATAACTTCTGTGCATTAAATGACTGGGGTGCTATTGATTGTTGGGGTAATTACTCAAAAGTAATGGGACTTTATAATAACGCATGGAATATTCTACCTCGTTCTGGAAATGGATTCTCTATTTACAAACAAATAGGTTGTGATAGTGGCTGGGGAACTTATGACAGAAGATAGGAGGAATTTTAATGGATAAAAAAAATAGATTAAATACAATATTTAAAATATTTGAGAAATTATTTGAAGCAGGTTTTAAAACTGATAAAGATATATTAAAAATGCAAATGAGTGATATTACAAAAATTAATGGTGGATTAAGTTCACAAGAATTAGTTTATGTTTTAGAAATTCAAGATGCAATTAAAAATAAAAAAATAATACCATATATGAGTGGTATAGAGATAGAAACAAAGGAGATGAAATAATATGAATAAATATGAATTTAATGTAAATTTATTTGGTAATGTAACATTACAAGTAATGGCAGAAAATAAAGAAGAAGCAAAAGAAATGGTAAAAGATTTAATGGATAGTATTGAAGTAAAGAACATTAAATTGAAACAAACAAATAGAGATAATATTTCTATTTCAGATAGTGAATTTAAAATGAATATTGCTAGTAGAAATAGAGATTTAGCAATGGAAAGGTAGGATAATATGATAGATTTAGAAGTACAAATGAGTGGTAAAGTTATAAAAATAGAAGATAATGAGGAAGATATTGGATATAGCGTATTATTAGAATTAGATGATTATTTATACGATCCAAATGAAGAAGAATTTGAACCAGAAAAACAATATATAAAAATGTATTTAATTGATGACGGAATAGGTTTCGTAGATGAGGAAGTATATGTTGGAGATAATATTTATATATTAGGAGAAGTTGAACCTAATAGTAATGAATATGGAGATTTTGATAATGAATTAATTATTAATATAAGAACAATAATTCATAAGAGGGAGAGATAGTATGACAGGATTTTTTAGTAAAACACCACCAGTAAAAATAGTGGTAGATAAAGATTATTTCAATATGTTAATTCAGGTTTTAGTAACAACTGAAAAAATAGAAACAGATGAAAAAGTTAAAGATAGAATTAAAAAGTTAAAAGAAAAGATTTTAACATATAGTGTTCCAAGAGAAGAAGAAGGAAACACATTAATTGATATTAGATTTTTTGTAAATGAAGCATCAACTTTAATAAATGAGTTGATGTTTTTATTTGAAACAAGAATTGAAATAGAAGCAGATTATTTTGAAGTTTTACAAAAAATAAGAGCAGCAAAAAATCAAACAGAAGAGTAGTTATTTATATAACTAAATGAAGGAGGTGTAATAATGGCTACTAAATATAAACTTATAACAGAGTTATATACTGAAACATTAGATACCTTTAATAGAAACACAGATTCATGGTTATCTTTCCTTGACTGTGCTTCTATGAACTATAAGTATCCATTTCAAGACCAAGTATTAATATATGCACAAAAACCAACAGCAAGAGCATGTGCAGATATTGAAACATGGAATAGAACATTAAAAAGATGGGTTAATAAAGGAGCAAAAGGAATAGCACTTTTAACCGAAGAAAATGGATACCCACATTTAAGATATGTCTTTGATGTAGCAGATACAAATAGTAGATATAATAATCAAGTTAAGTTATGGAGTATTAATCCTAAGTATTCAACAGATATTATAGAAGCAATGGAAGATAAGTATGGAGAGTTAGAAAATAAAGAAGATTTAACTCATGCACTTATAAGTGTTGCAGATATTATGGTAGAAGATAATATAGAAGAATATTTTTCTGAAATCAATGAATATGTTGATAGGTTAGGAGAAATATCTATAAGTGATGATAAAGTAAATGAAGCAGTAAGAAATTTTGTTAAACAAAGTGTTTCATATATGTTATTAAGAAGAAGTGGATTTGAACCAAGTGAATATCTTAATATGGAAGATTTTAGAAATGTAATGTATTTCAATGATCCAACAACATTATCTACAATAGGATTTGCAACAAGTGATATAGCAAAAATGGGATTAAAAGATATTTATGAAACATTAAAAAATGTACGAATAAGTGAATTAAAAAAAATTCGCACATTTGATAACGAAGAAAATAGAGTATATGATAATGATGTAAGCAGAAATATTCATGAAGGGAGTGATATAAATGCTAACTTACAAGACACAAGGGGATTACGAGATTCCAGAGATTTATCTAGAGGAGAGCAATCAAACACAAGAGATAGGGAAGTATGGAATAATGAGATTGCAATATCTGAAAGAGAACAAGAAAGCACTATACTCAACACTATTAATGAACAATCAATTAACAGACCATTTGATAGAGATAGACAATACAGCAACAACGAGAGTGAATCAAATGATACAAGAAATGATGAAGAACGAGAACATAACAGAGGAAATGAAATTGAACAATCAAATGGAATGGGTTGGGAAAATGAACAACTTGAAGATGACAGCAGAGGAATTAGTGAAACAAGAACTTATAATGAATTAAACATCTATACAAAGAGTGACAAGAGTCATTCTTTTTATGTTGTACTAGATGAGAACATTAACTTAATATTAGCAAATACACCACATTTAAAAGTTGATAATAGAAATATCATTGATTATTTTAAAAACGAATCTGATAAAGTAAGACGAGCAGAATATTTAAAAAGTATTTTCAATAGTGATTATACTGGTGTGATGATAGACAATAAAATGTATGGTTATAAAGCATTTGATAATGGAGTTTTATTTTGGAAAGACAACTATTTAACAAGAGATACAGAAAGTTTAGTTAGTTGGGAAGATTTAACAGAACATTATTCTTCAATGATTTTATTAAATCAGTTAAGAACAATAGAAAAGCCATTAAAGAGTGTTAGTGAACAAATGGAACTAATTGATAATTTAGATATACCACTAAATGATATAGAGTTTAGTCAGGAATTTGTTGATAGTTATTTACAAGGTTTAAATATTAATTTTAGATATGAAATATATACAGAGTTTAATAAAAACCTAGCATCAAAAGATAATATAGAATTTTTGAAATATCATTATGGAACTGGTGGAACTTCACATACGGTAAGAGGTTCTGGTATAGGTGAAGACCATAATTCAAAAGGTATAACATTTAATAGAGGTTTATTTGGTGGAATAGCAAGAAAACAATTATTCACATGGATTCAGATAGAAAAAAGAATTAAAGAGTTAATCAAAGTTGATAGATTTTTAAGTCAAAAAGAATTAGAAGAATATCCAAAATGGTTAGAAGAAAAAGAATCTAAACAAGAGCAAGACTTTATAAATGATGAAGAAGAAATAGAAGAAAAAGAATACGAATACCATTTAGGTGATAAAGTCTATATTGGAATAGATGAATATGAAATTATTTCTTTTGATGAAGATAATGTAAAATGTTATGACTATCAATATCCACTTTTTAATAAAGAATTTACAAGAGAAGAATTTGATAGAAAAGTAAAAGAAAATCCTAATAATAATCATTTGATTAAAGTGGAAAAAGAAAGTAGCCAAGAAGTAGAATTAAGTAAACCGACAGGCGATATTACTATAAAAGAAGAAATAATTATTGATAAACATGATGAATTAGTAGGTAAAGAATTAAGTATTAATGATAGAAAGTATAAAGTAAATGAAGTTAAAGATGATTTAGTTTCATTAAAAGATATAACATTTAATGAATCAACTGGTTTTCCAATATTTAGAGATGAGCCTACTGAAAATGTTATTAAGATAATTGAAGAACAAGAAAAAGTTGTTCCTGAATTTGAAAAGAAGAAATCTAAAAAAACTACAACTTTTGATATTCATCCAGAAATTAAAAATAGTGATAGATTACAATTTGTTATAACTAATGATGATTTAGGAGTAGGAACATTAAAAGAAAAATATGAAAAAAATATAAATGCTATTAAAGTATTAAAAAGATGTGAAGAAGAAAATAGATTTGCAACACAAGAAGAACAAAAGATTTTATCTGAATATGTTGGTTGGGGTGGATTAGCAGAAGTATTTAATGAAACAAAAGTCCAATGGCAAACAGAGTATAATGAGTTAAAAACATTACTAACTGAAGAAGAATTTAGAAATGCAATGGATTCAACATTAACAGCATTTTATACCCCACCAATAGTAATAAGATCAATGTATAAAGCACTTGAAAATATGGGATTTAAAAATGGTAATATTTTGGAACCTAGTTGTGGAGTTGGTAATTTTATAGGTATGATTCCAGACTCTTTAAAATCAAGTAATATGTATGGAGTAGAACTAGATTCTATAAGTGGAAGAATTGCAAGACAGTTATATCAAAAATCTTCAATAGCAGTAGATGGATATGAAAAGGTAGAACTACCTGATTCATTCTTTGATGTTGCAATAGGTAATGTTCCTTTTGGAGAACATAGATTAAACGATAAAAGATATGATAAGAATAATTTCTTAATACACGATTATTTCTTTGCAAAAACATTAGATAAAGTTAGACCAGGAGGAATTGTTGCTTTTATAACAAGTAAAGGAACACTTGATAAAGAAAATCCTAGTGTTAGAAAGTATATAGCACAAAGAGCAGAACTTTTAGGAGCAATAAGACTACCAATAAGCACATTTAAAAACAATGCTGGAACAGAGGTAACAAGTGATATTATTTTCTTACAAAAAAGAGATGGTATAACAGATATTATTCCAGATTGGGTATATTTAGATAAAGACGAAAATGGAATAACTATGAATAAGTATTTTGTTGATAATCCAGATATGATTATGGGTAATATGAAAATGATTTCAAGACAATTTGGATTACGACCAGAATGTGTACTAGATGATGAATCTAATTTAGAAGACATGTTAAATAATGCAATAACAAATATTCATGCTGAAATAACTGATTATGATATTGAAGAAGTAGATGAAGAAGATTTATCAATACCAGCAGATTTTAGTGTTAGAAACTTTTCTTATACACTCGTAGATGGAAAAGTATATTTTAGAGAAAATAGTAAAATGTTTCCACAAGAACTCGCAGTAACAACTGAAAATAGAGTTAAAGGAATGATAGAGTTAAGGGATTGTGTACGAAGGTTAATTGAACTACAAACAGAAGATTATCCAGATGAAGATATTAAAAGAGAACAAAGTAGATTAAATGATTTATATGATAAGTTCAATAAGAAATATGGACTTATTAATAGTAGAGCAAATAATATTGCATTCTCAAATGATAGTAGTTATTTCTTATTATGTTCACTTGAAATTTTAAATGAAAATGGTGAACTTGCAAGAAAAGCAGATATGTTTACAAAAAGAACAATAAAACCTCATGTTGAAATATGTAAAGTAGATAATTCTAATGAGGCACTTATAATATCCATATCAGAAAAAGCAAAGGTTGATATGGATTTTATTATGCAATTAACCGATAAGACTGAAGAAGAAATTGTTAAAGATTTAGAGGGTGACATATTCTTAATACCGACAGATAGTGGAGAAAAACACTATGTTACGCAAGATGAATATTTAAGTGGTAATGTTAGACAAAAACTAAAAGACGCAGAATATTATAATTCTATTAATCCAATATATGAAACTAATATAAAATATTTAAAAGAGGCACAACCGAAAGATTTAAGTGCAAGTGAAATTAGTGTAAGACTTGGAGCAACATGGCTACCTGAAAGTGATATAAGAGATTTTATAATATATTTATTAGAACCTAGTTATTATTGTTCTGATAGAATTAAAGTTCATTATTCAGAACTCAATGGTGAATGGAATATAGAGAATAAGGGAGTAGATAGATATAATGTTAAATCAAATACAACTTATGGAACAAGTAGAATAAATGCATATAAGATAATAGAAGATTCACTTAATTTAAAAGATGTAAAAATATTTGATTATGAAGTTGATGAGAATGGTAAAAGAACACCAGTTTTAAATAAGAAAGAAACAGCAATAGCACAGGGTAAACAAGAACAAATAAAATTAAAGTTTAATGAATGGATATGGTCTGATCCTGATAGAAGGGAAAGACTAACAACAAGATATAATGAAATGTTTAATTCAATTAAAAATAGAGATTATGATGGCTCACATATATCATTTGGTGGAATGAATCCAGAAATTAAATTAAGAACACATCAAGTAAATGCAATAGCAAGAATATTATACGGTGGAAATACTCTGTTAGCACATGAAGTTGGAGCAGGAAAAACATTTGAAATGGTTGCTGCTGCAATGGAAAGTAAACGACTAGGATTATGTAATAAAAGTTTATTTGTAGTTCCTAATCATATTATTGAACAATTTGCTAGTGAGTTCTTACAACTCTATCCGAGTGCGAATATTTTAGTATCAACTAAAAAAGATTTTGAAACTGCTAATAGAAAAAAGTTCTGTTCTAGAATTGCAACAGGAGATTATGATGCAGTCATAATAGGACATTCACAATTTGAAAAGATACCAATGTCAGTAGAAAGACAAGTATTAATTTTAAATCAACAATTAGATGATATAACGAGAGGTATAAAAGAATTAAAAGCAAATGGTGGAGAGAACTTTTCTATTAAGTCTTTAATGAAATCACAAAAATCAATTCAAAATAAATTAGATAAGTTAAATAATCAAGATAGAAAAGATGATGTAATAACATTTGAAGAACTAGGTGTAGATAGAATATTTGTAGATGAGGCACATTATTATAAGAACTTGTATCTATATACTAAAATGAGAAATGTTGGAGGTATAGCACAAACAGAAGCCCAAAAGAGTTCGGACCTTTTTATGAAGTGTAGATATTTAGATGAATTAACTGGTAATAAAGGTGTAATATTTGCAACTGGAATACCAATAAGTAATTCAATGGTAGAGTTATATACAATGCAAAGATATTTACAATACGATAAGTTATTAGAAAATCATTTACAACATTTTGATTCATGGGCAAGTACCTTTGGAGAAACTATTACAGCAATAGAACTAGCACCAGAGGGAACAGGTTATAGAAGTAAAACAAGATTTGCTAAATTCTATAATCTTCCAGAACTTATGTGTTTATTTAAAGAAGTTGCAGATATTCAAACAGCAGATACACTTAATCTACCAGTACCAAAAGCAAACTATAATAATATGGTAATTAAACCTAGTGATGTTCAACTTGAAATGGTAGAGTCTTTTGGAGAACGAGCCGAAAAAGTAAGAAATAAAATGGTTTCATCAACAGAAGATAATATGTTAAAGATAACAAATGATGGTAGAAAATTAGCACTAGACCAAAGATTAATAAATGAAATGTTAGCAGATTATGATACAAGTAAAGTTTCAATATGTGCTGATAATGTTTATAAGATATGGGAAGAACATAGTGATAAAAGATTAACACAATTAGTATTCTGTGATATGTCCACACCACATAATGATGGTAAGTTTAATGTATATGATGATATAAGAACAAAATTGATAGATAAAGGAATACCTGAAAATGAAATAGAGTTTATTCATAATGCAAACACAGAAGCAAAGAAAAAAGAATTATTTGCAAAAGTAAGAAAAGGACAAGTAAGAGTTCTTATTGGTAGTACACAAAAAATGGGAGCAGGAACAAATTGTCAAGATAAATTAATAGCACTTCATGATTTAGATTGTCCATGGCGACCTAGTGATTTAACGCAAAGATCTGGAAGAATAATAAGACAAGGTAATCAAAATGAAGAAGTATTTATTTATAGATATGTTACTGAAAAAACATTTGATGCTTATTTATATCAGTTAGTAGAAAATAAACAAAAGTTTATATCACAAATAATGACATCAAAAACACCATTAAGAACAGCAGAAGATATAGATGAGGTTGCACTTTCTTATGCAGAAATAAAAGCATTAGCAGCAGGTAATCCATTAATAATTGAAAAGACTGATTTAGACGCACAAGTATCTAAATTACAATTATTAAAACAAAGTCATTTAAGTGAAATATATGACCTTGAAGATAGAGTTAGAAAAACTTATCCTAATCAAATTAAAGGTTTAGAAAATATAATTGAAAAGTTTGAACAAGATATTATAACAAGAGATAACAATTATAAAGAAGATGTTTTTGAAATGACTATATTAGATACAACATATACTGAAAGAGCAGAGGCAGGTAATAGAATATTAGAAGAATGTAAGAAGATGACAAAACCTGATCCAATAGAAATAGGTTCATTTAATGGATTTAAAATGGAAATTAGTTTTGACTCATTAAGTAGAGATTTTAGATTAACGCTAAAAGATAAAATGTCACACTATGTTGAACTAGGAACAAGTAATGTAGGAAACATTACTCGTATAGAGAACATATTAAGTGGTTTAGAGGCGAAATTAGAGGCGAAACGAGATGAATTGATAAATGTTAAGACTCAATTAGAAAACGCCAAGAATGAGTTAAAAAGACCATTTCCACAGGAAGAAGAATTAAAAGAAAAAACTAAACGATTAAATGAATTAAATGTATTATTAAATCTAAACGAAAAGACAAATGAAATTGTAGATGATGAAAAAGAAGAAGATACAAAAGATGTATCACAAAGTAGAGATGACTACGAAAGATAAATTTGCACATTTGTTAAATTAAACATAATGTTTTATTCTCGTTATTAAAGGAGTGACTATTATGTTTAAAGTAATTAGAGAAAATAAAAAATTAATTAAGTCAAAAGAAGATAAATTTATTGATTTATGTGAAAATTGTATGTTGGAATATTTTTCTGACATTATAACTGACTTAGATGAAGAAGATGAGGAATATAAATTATTACACAATGAACAAGAAAAAATATTAGATGATTTTCCTAATTTAAGAAGAATCACAGAAGATTACGAAAGTATGAATTTATGTGAGGAAGAAGTAAAACAACTAATAAAATTTATAGACCTAAATGCTCAAACTAAAATGATTGAACAAAGGGCAATATTTTATAAAGGAATAACTATTGCTTATGACTTACTGAAAAAAATAAATGCTATTAAGTAGTAATTAAGAAAGCAAGTGTATAAAAAAATAATTTGTACATTTGTTTTTCTTTTTTATTATTAATATAATTCTTGCGATAGGAGGACAATATGGAAATAATGAAAGCAAGAGAAATAGTAGTATTGAACATAAAAAAATTAAGACTTAACTTAAATTTAGATGAGGTAGAATTTGGTAGAAGAATTGGTAAGACAGAAAGTTTTATAAAAAAATTAGAACAAAATAAATATACAAGAGAGGTTAATATTGAATTACTATCAAGAATAAGTAATGTATATGATATAGATATTAAAGACCTTTTTGATGGTATAACGATAAAATAAAACCTCTAACAGGAGGTGAAAAAATATGAATAATTTAGAAGAATTAAAAGATAAAGTATATGCTAGATTAGAAAAGGAATATAATTCATTTTGTGATGTCTGCTTATTAAAAACAAAGCATAATATATTAAATAGTGCTTATGAAATTGCAATAAAAGAAGAAATTGTTTCTAGTTTTATTTCAAATTATTATAGTGAAGAACAATATTTAGCATTATTAGAAGAAGATAATATGTTAGAAAGTTTATATAGAGATTGGATGGATTCAGAGGGTGGTATTCATGTACCAATAGAAGAAAATATTGATTATTATTTATCTGAACTTGAAGAAAAATATATTAAATTAGAGTCAGATCCTAATTCAAAAATGATAAAAGATATGACAAAAACTTTACGAGAATTAAGAAATTATGAGTTTTATGATGATAATATAATTCAAAAACAATATTTATATTATGACAGAAATGATGTTCAAGATTTATTAAATAGTAAAGATGGTGCAAAGAAATTATTAGACTATTTTAATAATGTTAAAGATGATAAACACTTAAAATATTTAAAAGAAATACAAATAATTGATACAGAAAGTATAAATAAAATTGATGAATATATCCCTAAATTAAAAGATATAATAAACAAAAATAAAAATAAATCAAAGGACATGGAACGATAAAATGTCTTTTTTTTATACACCAGAAACGGTTGCGAAAGCAAAAAAAATTGATTTATTAACTTATCTTGAAAACTTTGAGCCAGACGAATTAGTTCAATTTTCAAGAGGGACTTATTGCACAAAAACGCATGATAGTTTGAAAATAAGTAATGGAAAATGGTATTGGTTTTCGAGAGGATTTGGTGGATATAATGCACTAGATTATTTAGTAAAAGTAAAAGAAATACCTTTTATGGATGCAGTAGGAATGTTAGTAGGAACTGAACAATTAGTGCATATAAATAATCATTATTTAGAAGAACAAAACAAGGTATCAAGGTTAATACTACCTGAAAAAAATGATAATAATAATGTTGCTATTTCTTATTTAAAGAGTAGAGGAATTGATGAAGAAATAATCCAAAAATGTATTGAAAAAGGTTTAATATATGAACAAAAAAATAATAAAAATGTTGTGTTTGTTGGTAAAGATAGTAATAATAATCCAAGATATGCAGGTGTGAGAGGGACAAATGGAACTAGATTTATGCAAGATGCAAGTGGAAGTGATAAAGAATTTTCTTTCAGATTGTTAGCAAAAAATAATACGAATTCTATTCATGTTTTTGAAAGTGCAATAGACTTATTAAGTTATGCAACTTTATTAAAAATGGGAAAAAAAGATTGGGAAAATGAAAACTTTTTAGCACTAGCAGGAGTATATCAACCATCAAAAAATATAGGAGAAAGTAAAGTTCCAATAGCATTAAAATCATTCTTAAATAAAAATTATATTAAAGATATTTATCTTCATTTTGATTCAGATCAAGCAGGAAGATTAGCAACAGAAGCATTAAAAAAGCAATTAGAAAATAGATATAATGTTCACGATTTCACACCATATATAGGTAAAGATTGGAATGATTTTTTAATTGCAACAATAGAACATAATAATAAAAAAAAACAAATAAATAGAGAAAGTAGGTAATGAAATGGAAAAAATATTTAAAGCAAACGCAAAAAAAATAATAGAATTTAATACAGAAATTGTAGCAAGAAATGATGAAGAAGCATTAGCAATTTTAGATAGTTATGTATATAAATTTGATGTATTTTCTTCAAAAGATGATTATAAAATTAATTTATCAGTAGAAGAAAAAGAAGAATTAAATAATAAAAAAACAGAAGAAAAAAATGATAATTATGAAATCAAAAAAAATGAAAATTGTGAACAATTTTGTCCAATAATTCATTTATATGTTTTTGATGAATAATTAGAGTGTATGTCTTAGCCAGCCCTGAATTTGTCCTCCCGACAAATTCAATATGGGGTAAACCCCAATCCCCAACTAAAAAGTATTTTAGTTATAAAAAATAAATAAAGTATGATAAAATTATATTGTGAGCATAGTATGCTTTAATCATCTAACAAGGAGGTGTAAGAGTTATGAAAAAATCAGAAATTATTTCATTAATAGCAGAAAGAACTGGTGCAACAAAAGCAGAAACTGAAAGAGTTTATAATGAAACTTTTAATGTATTCAAAGAAGAACTAGCAAAAGGAAATAATATTGCAGTTAATGGTTTTGGAACTTTCAAAGTAAGTGAAAGAAATGCAAGAAATTGTAGAAATCCAAAAACTGGTGAAACAATTAATGTACCAGCACACAAAGCAGTATCATTCAAAGTTGGTAGTGAATTAAAAAAATCAGTTAACTAATCATTAATAAGACTATAAGCGACATCTAAAATTTAGGTGTCTTTTTTTTATTATTTTTTGAAAGGAGGATTTTAATATGGCAAGAACACGAGGTATAAAAAAACAATTTTGGTTTAACAAAGAAGAAGCAACAATTCTAAAAAAGAAAGCAAAAAAAGTCGGAGTAACTGAATCAACATTAATTAGAAATTTAGTTATGGGATTTGAGCCAAAAGAAAAACCAGATGAAAGATTTTATGACTCATTAAAACAACTTCGTTCTATTGGTAATAGTTTTAATCAGTTAGCAGCAAAAGCAAATGCTTTGAATTTGATAGATGAAGTAGAATATAAAAAGCAAAAGAAAAAACTGGATGATATTATTATCAAATTAAAAGAAGAATATTTGTATCCAAAAAGTGAGGATATGTAATGGCAACAATTGGACTTTGGAAAGTAGAATCAAGATTAGATAGAGTCATTAATTATGTTTCAAATGAGGAAAAAACATTCAATGAAGAATTTATAAAGGATTTACACAGAGTAATAAATTATACAATAGATGATTACAAAACAGAACAACAATATTTTGTATCAGGAATTAATTGTGGAGTAGATACAGCATATAAAGAAATGATGGGAACTAAAAAAGAGTATAGCAAGACAGGTGGGATTTTAGCATTTCACGGATTTCAATCTTTTAAAGAGGGAGAAGTTACGCCAGAAATAGCACATGAGATTGGAGTTAAACTAGCAGAAGAATTATGGGGAGATAGATTCGAAGTAGTGGTATCAACTCATATTAATACTAATCATATTCATAATCATTTTGTTATTAATTCCGTATCATTTAAAGATGGCAAAAGATACTATGATAAAAGGTCAACTTATGCCGAGATAAGACATGTATCAGATTCGTTATGTGCAGAATATGGACTTTCTGTATTAGACGAGAAACCTTGCAGAAATAGTAGAATAAATTATGCAAATTATTATAAAGGTGTTGCTATAAGATCGACATATCATTCAACTACAAAAGAAGATATTGATAGAGCAATAGCACAGGCATACGATTATAAAGATTTTTTAAATCTTATGAGGGCAATGAACTATGAAGTAATTAATCGCTATGGCAAATTAAGTGTTAAAAGACCACCATATAAAAGAAATATACGAATTGAGAGAAGTTTTGGAGAAGAATATTCAATAAGTAATATTCAAACAAGAATAGATAATGAACACATGGCAAGAACACCTTTCCCAGAAGCGAGAGGTGTTTTTAAAATGTTTGTAAATAGACCAGAACACAAGAATAAAAAAGTAGGTGGCATATATGGATTATATCTATATTATTGTTATCTATTAGGAAAATTTCCACAGGAATATCCTAATAAAAGACTTCCACCATCTATAAGAGCAGATGTAAAAAAAATGGAAAAAATATCAGAAGAAACAAAATTGCTTGTAAGTCAGAAAATTGAAACATACCAACAATTTTTGGAATATAAAAACTCTGTGGAAAATCAATATTATGAACTAATTGGTAAAAAAGAATTATTGTGGAAAAAAGTTAGATATTCAAAATCTGATAATGAAAAAGAAAATATAAAAGGTGTAATAGAAGAATTAAATGTGGAAATCTTTTCACTACGAAAGGAGGTGGAATTATGTGAGGGAATTGAAGAAAGACTACCGATAATAATAGCAAAGGTAAAAGAAATTGATGACGAAGAAATAGTAAAGGAGGGAAAAGACTATGAACACATCAAGTGAATCAGCAGAGCAACTTGTAAGAATGTATATTCAAGGAGTAGAGGTTGCTGCTAAATTAACAGGTAGTGGTGCAAAACATATTGCAGTATTGTTATGTGCTATTTTGAAAGATAAAAAAATGACAAAAGGTAAAACAACACTAACTAATATGTTAAAAACTAACAAAGAATTAAAAATCTTTTCTATTAAAAAATCGGATTTAGCAAAATTTACAGAAGAATCTAAAAGATATGGTGTATTGTTTTCAGCACTTATTGATAGAAAAGATAAAAGTAAAGATGGTATGATTGATATTATGGTAAAAGCAGAAGATGCTGCTAAAATTAATAGAATAGTTGAGAAATTTAACTTATCTACAGTTGATGTTGCTAGTATTAAAAGTGAAATTCAAAAAACTAGAAACGCAAAAACAAAGGAAATAAAAGCAAGTATAGAAGACCAACTAGTCGATGATATATTATCTAAACCATTAAAGAAAGAGGAGAATGAACAATCAAACCCCTCTTTTGCGAAGACCGAAAAAAGCCCTCAGTCCGAGCATTTATCAAAGAACAAAAACAAATTAGAGGAGGGTACTAAAAAGAAAGATAAACCTTCAGTTCGAGAAGCAATAAAAAAAATAAAAGAAGAAATGAAGAAAGAATCTATTTTAGAAAACTCTAAAGAAAAAGTGAAAACAGATAAGGTTGTAGAAACAAAACATGAGCAACCTAAAAATAAACGAAAAAAATCTAAAGAAAGGGGAATGTAATTATGAATATTGATGAAATAGTTGCAAGTTCTAAAACAAATTATCAGAAAAAAGAATTTAATAAAGATGAATGGGCTAAAATGAAAAATGATGAAAGAAATGAAGTCTATTCACTAATAGATAAAACAGCATTAGAAATAATGCAAGATAGTAATAAGTTTAAAGACTATTTGGACATACAAAGTCATTTTGACAAGTATTCAGTTGCAAATGGTCTTTTAATTTATGCCCAAATGCCAAATGCTACACAATTAAGAGAATATTCAGAGTGGAAAGCAATTCCTAATTTTCAATTTAATGGAAAACAGGAGGGGATTAAGTTATTAAAAATGGGTGAACCATATACAAAGAGTGATGGAACACAATTTTCACCATTTGTAGTATATAAAATGTATGATATATCACAAACTAATCTACCAAAAAGAGAATATAATTCTAAACGATTAGATGATAAAGTCTTATTAAAAGCATTTATTCATGATAATCCTGTGGATATTAAAGTTGAAGATGTATTAGCAAGTGGAGAATGTGTAGAGTGGAATAGTGAAGAAAATCTATTATATATTCAAAGAGGTGTAGAACCTAATGACTTATATCAAGGTATTGCAAGAGAAGTATCAAAAGCAGAGTTAGAAAGTGATAATCCTACTATTGATAATTTTAAAGCAAAATGTGCTTCTTATATGATTTGTAAAAAACAAGGATTAGATGTATCTAATTATAGTTTTAATGATATTCCAGAAGAATATAAAAATTTGTCTTCAAAAGAAATAAGAAAAGAACTCGGAGATATTAAAAATTCAGTTGAAGACTTTAATAATAGAATAAATCAGTTTATGGAATCCATTTCCAAACAATCAAAAAATAAAGACTATGAAAGATAGGAGGAAAGGACATGAAAGAAAAAATGGAACTTGATAAATATGAAATTGGTATAATTATTAATGCCTTAAATGTATTGAGAAATAATCAAATAGCAGAAGAAAAGCCAACAGATGCAATTGATGATTTGCTAATGAAGATATTTCCAATTTACGAAAAAAAAAACAAACATGTAAAATGTTTGAGGATAGATAATGGCAGAAGATACTAAAAAAACAACACTAATTTTAAGTATATGTGGAATAATACCAACAATATGGATAGCACTCTTAATAGCACCATCAGTAGATGGAGGATTAGCACAGATAATGAAAGATTTTTCTAGTGTAATGAATAATCCTTTTAATATAACATGGTGTAGTAATAGTTTAAGAGTGCTTTTAATATGCTTATTAATTTATGGATGTGGTATAGCACTTTATATTTCATCAAAAGGAAATTATCGTAGAGGAGAGGAACATGGTTCGGCAAAATGGGGTAATGCAAGGGCAGTAAATAAAAAGTATTATCAATCTCCAAATGAAAACAATAAATTATTAACACAAAATGTTTCTATTGGACTAAATGCCAAAAAGCATAGAAGAAATTTAAATACGCTTGTATGTGGTGGTAGTGGAGCAGGTAAAACAAGATTTTATTGCAAACCTAATATTATGCAATGCAACACATCATTTGTAGTTCTTGACCCAAAAGGTGAAATAGTAAGAGATACAGGTAATTTATTAGAAAAAAAAGGTTATGAAGTCAGAGTATTAGATTTAATAAATATGGAGAAAAGTCATTGTTATAATCCATTTGTATATTTGAAAACGGATAACGATGTACAAAAACTTGTAACTAATTTATTTAAATCAACAACACCAAAAGGGGCATCAAGCAATGATCCTTTTTGGGATACTGCTGCTTCAATGCTATTATTATCACTTGTATTTTATTTAAAATATGAAGCACCAGAAGATGAACAAAACTTTCCTATGGTAATGGAAATGTTAAGAGCAGGAGAAGTCCATGAAGATGACGATAGTTATTTGAGTCCTTTAGATGTTTTATTTGATAAGTTAGAAGTAAAAAATCCAGAACATATTGCAGTTAAATATTATAGAGATTATCATTCTGGTTCAGCAAAAACATTAAAATCAATTCAGATAACTTTAGCAGCAAGACTGGAAAAATTTAACCTTGAAAGTCTTGCTTCTTTAACTATCACAGACGATTTAGACCTACCAAGTTTAGGAGAAAAAAAGGTAGCATTATTTGCACTTATTCCAGATAATGATACCTCATTCAATTTTTTAGTAAGTATATTATACACACAACTTTTTCAACAACTATTTTATATAGCAGACCATAAGTACGGTGGTTCATTGCCTGTACCAGTGCATTTTGTAATGGACGAATTTGCTAATGTAAGTTTGCCAGATGATTTTGATAAAATTTTAAGTGTTATGCGTTCAAGGTCAGTATCAGTAAGTATCATATTACAAAATCTAGCACAGTTGAAAGCATTATTTGAAAAACAATGGGAAAGTATTGTGGGAAACTGCGACGAGTTTTTATATTTAGGTGGAAATGAGCAATCAACACATAAATATGTAAGTGAACTTATGGGAAAAGCAACTATAAATTTAGATACACATGGTAAAAGTGGTGGAAGAAATGGAAATTATTCTACCAACTTTCAAATTAGTGGTAGAGAATTATTAACACCAGATGAGGTGCGACTTTTAGACAATAAGTATGCCATTTTATTTATCAGAGGAGAAAGACCAATATTAGACTTTAAATATGATATATTAAAGCATCCTAATGTTGAGTTTACAACAGATGGAAGTGAAGAACCATATGTTCATGGTTCAACGAATAATGCAGTTGCTTCTATCACATTTGATTATAATCGTGAGGGTTATAAATATGAAACTATTGAAGAAATAGAAACAGACTTTATATTGATGGATATAGAGGAAATAGAAAAATATTTGAAAGAGAGGGAAAATGTTTATGAAACAAGTAATTAAAAGTGATGAAAGAACACTAAAAATTATTAAAAGAGCAAAGAAAGGATTTAAGTTTTATGCTATGGGTGTAATGCTAGTAGGTGCAACATTAGGAACGGCAACAGGTGTTTATGCTGCAGACGACCCATTAACAGTTGTTAATAACTTATCAAACTTTATATTTAGTTTAACAAGAGCAATTGGTTTAATTATCTGTGGATATTCAATTGTTCAAATAGGTTTATCATTTACAACACATGATCCAAGCCAAAGAGCAAATGGAATTATGTTTTTAGCAGGTGGAGCAATCATCACATTTGCAAAGGAAATATTAAATTTAATTACTGGGTAGGAGAAATCCTACCTTTTGTAATTATAAGGAGGTGTAGAAATTGTCAAAGAATTGGGTTGTCCAAAATTTACAAAATGCCTTAGACACATGGAATGGGAAATTAGGTGAAATATGGAGTTTAATAACACAATCACCACAAACATTTAAAAGTGGAACAATTTGGAATGTTATTCAAACAATTAATGGTGCAATGCAAGCAATTGGTTTGGCATTGCTTGTTTTGTTTTTCGTAGTAGGTATTGTAAAAACATGTGGAACATTAGCAGAAGTCAAGAAACCTGAACATGCTATTAAATTGTTTTTAAGATTTGCAATAGCGAAAGGGATTGTAACCTACGGATTAAATTTAATGTTAGCAATATTTGATATTGTACAAGGTATAATTTCAACAATTATAAAGACATCAGGAATAACATCATCAACAGGTACAACTCTTCCACAAACAATGATAACTGCAATAGAAAAATGTGGGTTTTTTGAATCAATACCATTATGGGCAGTAACACTAATTGGTGGATTATTTGTAACGGTTTTATCATTTGTAATGATATTAACTGTTTATGGAAGATTTTTTAAATTATATTTATACACAGCAATAGCACCAATACCTTTATCAACATTTGCAGGAGAACCTACACAAAATGTAGGAAAAAGTTTTTTAAAATCATTCTGTGGTGTTTGTATGGAGGGAGCAATTATTGTGTTAGCGTGTATTATATTTTCATTATTTGCATCGGCACCACCTGTTGTTGATACTAATGCAGCAGCAGTAACAATGGTATGGAAATATATAGGAGAGTTAATCTTTAATATGTTAGTTCTTGTAGGTACTATTAAAATATCAGATCGTGTTGTAAGAGAAATGATGGGATTATAGAAAGGAGAGATAAATATGTTAGAGTTTATAGAGCAAGAAAAATTAAAAGTAGAAAATATACTAAAAGAAGATATGGAACACCAAGATAAAAAAATTGATTATATTTTATATAATCCAGATACAATGGAAACAAATATTTTAGCAAGTAATTCAAATGAAGAAGCAATTGAATTTAGAAGTAATCAAGATGGCTATAATTATGTTCCTGAATGGGATTATAATTTTGATTATTATATTTATAATTTGTTAGAAGAAGATTGGAAAATAGCATATATGACACCAGAAGTTCATTATAATATTTGGAACTCTATTTATGAATTATACCCAGAGGATATAGATTATAAAGATGGGATACAAACTTATTTGCAATATTGTGTAGATAATGGAATAACAAAAGAATTCTTGGATAAAGAAAATGATTTAGAAGCACCAGATATTATGGAATATTTTGAGGGATTAGCAAAAAATGAAACTATGACTTATGCAGGTTATGTTATCAAAGCTGAAGATATTAATTGTGAAAAAAATAATGAAACAATAGTTAGTATATTTAAAAGTAAAATAGATTATATTAATGGCAATTATAATGAAAGAATTTCTTTAAATACTATTGGGTTAAAACAAAATATTATAGATTATATGGATGAAGTTTATGTTGATAAAGCAGACATAGAAAGCGAAAAAGGGTATTTCACATTTGTTTTAGGATATGATTTATTAAATAAGATGATAAAAAAGTATGATTCGTTAGAATGTGATATAAATTATGAATTCTGTCTTAATATTGCAGAGCAATTTCTAAATTCAGATGAATATTCTAATTTTAATCATTCTAGTTTAGAAATGTTAGAACAATGGTTAAATAAAAATAAAGATAGAATAGAGTTAGAATATAAAAAAGCAATAGGATATGAGGATAAAGTTTATAATAAGAATATGATGATTATAGATAAAGGAACTAGACGAGAACAACCTGTTGCCTTAATTGAAAAATCGCTTAGTGAAATAGAAAAAGAATATATAATAGCATTTAATTATAGAATTAAGGATAATAAGATAGATTGGGCTTATGGCTATTACTATGATGATAATATATCAAAAGCAAAAGATGATTTTAAAAAAGTTATAAATGGAGAAAATTTATCTAAAACATTTGAAAGAGAGGATAATTTATAATATGGAAGATAGAAGAAAAGTTGAAATGATAAAAAATAAATATCCAATTGGAACAAGGATAAAACTAAATTATATGAATGATGATAATGCAGTACCCTGTGGCACATGTGGAATTGTTGAATATGTAGATGATGAGGGACAAATTGGTATGAAGTGGGATAATGGTAGAACCTTGTCCCTTATTTATGGTGTTGATAGTTTTGAAATTATAAAAGAAAATAACAAAGCAATTTTTAATACTAAAATAGCAAATGATATGAGTCATAATGGAGAAATGGTAGAAATATTATCTTTTTCAAAAGGAAAAGATATTTATTCTGACAGATATACTATTAAATTTAAAGATGGTACTATCAAGAATAATATTATGAGTTCTGAACTTAATTTTGATTATAATAAACAAAAAGATGAAAGGAGTAGGTAAAGTTGGAAGTTAAAATAAATCGTGAGATAAGACAATATACAGAATCAATTTTCTTTGGATTATCTATAAGACAATTTGTATTTTCAATATGTGCATGTGGTGTAGCAGTAATGCTATATTTTTTATTGCATGAAAAAGTAAATGGAGAAGTAGTTTCTTGGGTATGTATTTTAGGTGCTGCACCATTTGCTGCACTTGGATTTATAACCTATAATGGATTACCTGCAGAGAAAATATTTTATTGTTGGATTAAATCAAATATATTAACACCAAAAAAATTAGTTAATAAACCAACTAATTATTATTTTGAATTATTAAAGCCAACATATCAAAAGTTGGAAAAGGAGGGATTAAAGAGTGAAAACACTAAAAAACTTGTTTAAACAAGATAAAGAAAAGTATAAAGTTCCAAAAGGAGTCCAAGATACAATACCAATTTCCAAAGTATGGGAAGATGGTATTTTTTTATCTGGTAAAAATAAATATTCAAAGAGTTTTGCATTTACTGACATTAATTATACAGTGGCAAGTAGGCAAGACAAAGAGGGTATGTTTTTAGAGTATAGCGAATTATTAAATTCACTAGATTGTGGAGCGACTTCTAAAATAACAATTTCTAATAGAAGAATTAATAAGGTAGATTTTGAAAAAAGAGTTTTAATACCAAAAGAAGATGACGACTTAAATAGATATAGAGAAGAATATAACAAAATGCTATTAGAAAAAGCAACAGGGGCAAATGGTATAGTTCAAGAAAAATATTTAACAATTTCTGTAAATAAAAAAAATATTGAAGAAGCAAGAAATTATTTTTCAAGAATAAGTGCTGATTTAATTGGAAAGTTTAGTGCCTTGGGTTCAAAATGCGTAGAATTAGATAGTATTGATAGATTAAGAATAGCACATGATTTTTATAGAGTAGGAGATGAAAATGCTTTCTGTTTTGAATTAAAGGATAGTATGAAAAAAGGACATAGTTATAAAGATTATATATGTCCAGATACAATGGAATTTGAAAATGACTATTTCAAAATGGGAAACAGATATGGTAGAGTTATATTTTTAAAAGATTATGCTTCATATATAAAAGATAGTATGGTAGCAGAATTAACTGAATTAAATAGAAACATGATGTTAAGTATTGATATTGTTCCAATACCAATGGATGAAGCAGTAAGAGAAGTAGAGAATAGAAGACTAGGTGTAGAAACTAATATTACAAATTGGCAAAGAAAACAAAATGCTAATAATAATTTTAGTGCAGTGATACCTTACGATATGGAACAACAAAGAATTGAATCAAAAGAGTTTTTAGATGACTTAACAACTCGTGACCAAAGAATGTTTTTATCAGTGTTAACAATGGTTCATACAGCAGATACCAAAGAACAACTTGATAATGATACCGAATCACTTTTATCAACAGGAAGAAAACATTTATGTCAGTTTGCAGTATTAAAGTTTCAACAAATGGATGGACTTAATACAGTAATGCCATTTGGAGTTAGAAAGATAGATGTTTTAAGAACATTAACAACAGAAAGTTTAGCAGTATTTATTCCATTTAGAGTACAAGAAATCAATCATACAAATGGAATATACTATGGACAAAATACGATAAGTAAAAATATGATTATTGCAGATAGAAAGCAACTATTAAATGGTAATTCATTTATACTAGGTGTAAGTGGTTCTGGTAAATCATTCACGGCTAAAAATGAGATAGTATCAATTATTTTAAGAGACCCCAATGCAGATGTTATTATCATCGATCCTGAACGAGAGTACCCTGCACTGACTAATGCTTTAAATGGTGAGGTAGTCAAAATATCAGCAACAAGTAAAAATCATATAAATGCTATGGCTATTAATAGCGAATATGGAGATGGAGCAAATCCAGTAATATTAAAATCAGAGTTTCTTCTATCCCTATGTGAACAATTAATAGGTGGAAATAATTTAGGACCAAAGCAAAAATCTATTATTGATAGATGTACTGCTTCTGTATATAGAAATTATCAACAAGCAAATTATAAAGGTAATCCACCCACATTACAAGATTTTAGAAAAGAGTTATTAAAACAAGAAGAACCTGAAGCAAAAGAAATAGCACTTGCAATAGAGTTATTTACAGATGGTTCTCTTAATACCTTTGCTAAACAAACTAATGTTAATACCGATAATCGGTTAGTATGTTATGACATACTGGATTTAGGTAAACAATTATTGCCAATTGGAATGTTAGTAGTGTTAGATAGTATTTTAAATAGAATAACAACTAATAGAAAAAATGGAAGAAACACTTATATATTTATAGATGAAATATATTTACTATTTCAACATGAATATTCAGCAAACTTTTTATTTACTCTTTGGAAAAGGGTTCGTAAGTATGGGGCATATTGTACTGGACTTACGCAAAATGTAGAGGATTTATTACAAAGTCATACAGCAAGAACAATGTTAGCAAATTCAGAGTTTATCATTATGCTTAATCAAGCAAGTACAGATAGAATAGAACTTGCTAAATTACTAAATATATCAGAATTACAAATGGGTTATATAACTAATGTAGGAGCAGGACAAGGACTAATTAAAGTTGGTAGTAATCTAGTACCTTTTATTAACAAGTTTCCTAAAAATACTAAACTATACAAATTAATGACTACAAAACCTGGCGAAAACGAAGAATAGTTTTGAGGAAGTGGCTATATGGCAGATATCAAAACAAAAGATTTAATAAAAAAAGATATTAAAGTTTTAAATAAAGCAGTGGTAGGAACTGAAAAACTAAAAGATAACTTAGTATCAACTAAACAAAAAGTAAGCAATAATATAAATACAAAAGATTCGGCTTATGAAAAAGGTAGTGATACCATTATAGGGACTTCTGAATATGTATCTAGTAAAGTTGTAAAAGAAGTTCCTAAATATGGTTCAAAAAATGTTAAAACAACGAAAGAAAATATTGTTAAATCAAAAGAAAAGTTAAGAGTTATAAAAGAAAAACATGATTTAAGAAAAGAGAGTAAAACAATTAAAAGTACAGGAAAAGGTATAAAAAACACCACAAAAGGCATAAAGGATTCTAAAAAGGTAGCAAAAGATGCACAAAAGATAGCACGAAGTAGTGCAAAGAATGCACGAAGAACATATCAAATGGCAAAAGAAGCAACTAAAAGAACTATTCAAACAACAAAGGTTGCAATTAAAACAACAATATCAACAATTAAGTTAGCGATAGCAGGAACAAAAGCATTGATATCAGCACTTATTGCAGGAGGGTGGATTGTTTTAGTAATTGTAGTTGTTATATGTATGATAGGACTATTATGTAGTTCAATATTTGGAATCTTTTTATCAGGAAGTAAGACAAGTTCTAATTCAATAACAATGACCGATGTTATAGCAGAATGTAATCAAGAGTTTTCTAATAAATTGCAAACTATACAAGACCAAAATCCTCATGATGATTATATTTTAGATGGAAACATGGCTTCTTGGAAAGATGTGTTAATTATTTATACGGTTAAGCAATCTAATGGGTTAAATCAACAGGAAGTTGTTACTATGGATAATAGTAAAAAAACAATTTTTAAACAAATATTTTGGGATATGAACGAGATAACATCAGAAGTTAAAAATGAGACAGTTACTGAACAAGGAGCAAATGCACTTGAACCACCCAAACAAGTACAAAAAAGAGTTTTGCATATTAAAATCACTTCTAAAAGTATTGATGATATGAAATTAAAATACCATTTAAACCCTGCACAATTAGACCAAATAAAAGAATTATCTGATGAGCAGTATGCTTCATTATGGAGCGGTGTTATATATGGAGCAGATGAGGGAGAATATACAAAATGGAGACAAAAAGGTGCAACTTGGTCAAATATAAAAATAGGTAATACAAGTAGCACAATAGGAGATATAGGTTGTTTAGTAACATCTATTGCAATACTAATAGAAAAGTCAGGTGTAAGTACACCTATGGTTCCATTTAATCCAGGAACATTTGTAGAAGCATTAAATATTAAAGGTGGATTTGATGATAAAGGAAATTTACAATATGCAGCAGTTAATAAAGCAGTTCCAGAATTTAGATATGTTGGGCATGTAGAATTAAGAAATAAAACAAGAGAAGAAAAGTTATCATTAATAACACAATATTTTGAACAAGGGTATTATTTAGCAGTTGAGGTTAAAGGTGCAACACCAGGTAATCAACATTGGGTTGCAGTTACTGGAATTAATGTTAATAATATAATTATTGTTGATCCTGCAAGTAATAGAACTGATATGTGGAGTGCTTATGAATGGAATAAAACTTCACAATTTAATTATTTTAAAGCAAATTAAAATAATTGCTAAAAGACTTTTTGTCTTTTAGAGTACATTTATTATATTTACAATTTATAACAAATTAAATAAAAACAGTTATTTCTAAATGAAATAACTGTTACTATATAAATGTTAATCTTGCTGCTTTATAAATATATTCATGAAACTTACTGACAATAGAAAAATAGTTTTAGATGATATAATTGCAATTTATCAAGCAAATCTATAATAATATTTGCTTTTTAAATGTTATAATATATGGTGTAAACAGAACAAAAAATAGTAATTTGTATAGTACTTAAATCAAAATTAAACCAACAGTGTGTGTTAATTATTATATAAAAGTGATAATATCATTTTGAGGAAGTGAGAAAATGGATCAAAATAAAAGTGGAAAATTTATTGCTAAATTAAGAAAAGAAAAAAACATGACTCAAGAACAACTTGCAGAAAAAATGGGAGTTAGTATAAATGCTGTAAGCAAATGGGAAAGAGGTTTAAGTTTCCCTGATGTATCATTATATAAAAAGTTATGTAAAGAATTAGGTATAAATATTGAAGAACTGATAAATGGTGAAAAAGACACTAGTGAAGAAGCTAAAGAAAAAGCAATCATATCGACGGTAAAGGAAAAAGAAAAAATTAAAAAGAATTCTAAAAAAGTATTAGTTTTATTCCTTGTCATTTTCATAATAATTCTTAGTAGTTTTGTTTATTATAATAAAGCTTTAAAAGTAAATTTGGTAAGCGATTCTGATTATTTGTATGACGAGGTAATTAATTTTATCAAAGAAAAAGAATTTGATGAAAATCCTGACTCTAATTACAATGATTTTAATGTTTTTTATAGTTATCATGGATTTGGAGTAGAAAAAAAGCATAATTATAAATATGTATATATGTGGATATATCAACAAAGTTATTATATTGAAAGTGAAGAAGTTGGAGCTGGACTAGCGATTTCATCTGGAAGTTCGATGCCAATAAAAGCAATTTTTAAAGATAACAAATTGCAAGATATAGTTTATCCTAAAGATGGAAGTGAATATGTTTCATCTATTAAGGAAATGTTTCCAGGTATAATAGAATATCAGGTATTAAATTTTGATAAAGAAAAAAATATTAATAAATTATTTAATGAAGTTGAACAGAAGAAAAATATATATTATGATTATTTGAATTTGGATATGAGTAAAATAATAGTAGATGATCTAGTATATGAGGATTTAATTTTTTCCATAGAAAAGAAAAACGGAAAATGTGAAATCCCTGTTATGTTAAGTATTTATAAAAACAACAAATATAAACTTTATATAGAATATAAAACTTGTAATCCAGGAACAAATTGTAATTCAATACTTCAATATAATAAAACTATTGAAGGAAAATATGATTATGATGTTATTGAAATTATAAGACATAGTGTGGACGCTAATATTCATCAATATACTAATGAAAGTTTACCAGAATATTTGATTTCTTCAGGTAAAGGTCATGAGTTTAATACTGATGATGATAATAAATATTTAAAAGAATTACTTGAATCAATAAATGTAGATTTGAGTCAATGTGCAAAACCTAATTATGGAGATTAAAAGATATAATAAAAATATTTCAAATTACAATTTAACAAGCAGATCTATAATAAGATTTGCTTGTTTTTATGTTAAAATATATACTATATAAATCGATAAATAGTAATTTTATAAACTCAAGTAATGTTTCGTGTAAAAATATAATTATCTACATTAAAATTATTAGTGAAAGGAGATAATTTTATGAATCAAGATAAAATTGGAAAGTTTATTTCCAAAAAAAGAAAAGAAAAAAATTTAACACAAGAACAGCTTGCAGAAAAACTAGGAGTGACAGACCGTTCGGTATCAAATTGGGAGAATGGAAAGAATATGCCTGACTTGTCATTATTTAAACCTCTATGCGATGAATTGGGCATTTCTATTAATGACTTAATGAGTGGGGAAAAGATTGATAAGAATGATTACATTGAAACTTTAGAAGAAAATATCGTAAATATGGTGGTTAATTTAGAAAATAAAAAGAAGAGAAGAAAAAGAATATTAATTAGTATTTTAGGCATCTTATTTATAATTTTCATTGCTTTCCGTTGTTTTTACATTTATTATGAAATTGATGTAAGATATGATAAAAGAGTTATGATATGTAATATTAGTGATAAAGAATTGAGTTTCTCTATTAAAGGACAAAGTGTTATAAACACTAATTATGTCATTAGAGAAATAGATGGAGAACAACTTTATTTCTTTCATTCAACAATTAATATTTATAATAAAAAAAGAAGTAATTGGGAATATTCACAATCAATGGGTAATTTATTAGATGGTAAAAAAGTTGATTTTGGATATAATCATATTTTAGATATTCAATCTGATAATATAAAAGTTTATTATACTGATAGTTCTCTTAATAAAATTAATAAAGCTAATGAAAAAGAATTAAAGAAAATTATTAAAAACTCATATTTGATGTGCAGCAAATAACAAATTACAAGTATACTTTAAGATGTAAATAATTTAATATTTATATCTTATTTTTTTATGTTAAATTATTTACCAAGAGTTTAAGTGAGAACGGCAAATTACAGAGGTCATAGAATCTAACAAATTGACAGTTCAGCTTTTATTTCTATTATTAATTTAGTTTAAGATAGTGAGGTCGTAGAATCTATATAACAAGCTTGATGAAATAATGGTGGAAACAAGAGACTTAAATTCAGAAAGGAGTAAATAATGAAATCAGTATTAAGTGTTGATGTAGCTAAAGGAAAAAGTATGATAATGTTATCTACTGAATATGGAGAAGTATTGATTGAACCTAAAGAGATAAAACATAATTTTCGTGATTTTAATGAATTAAAAGATAAAATTGAAAGTTTTAATTTAGAAGATTTAACTATTTTCATGGAATCAACAGGAATATATCATTTGCCAGTAGAAAGATATTTTAAAGAAAATAATTTTAATACATTAGTAATTAATAGTTTAACGACCAAAAATAATTATGATACATTAAGGAAAACAAAAACTGATACAAAAGATTGTATGAGATTAGCTAAATTATTTTTCGTAAATGAAGTAGAATATCATGATTTGTCTAAAAAAGATTTATATGCTAATTTGAAAGCAATGACAAGACAATATTTTTATCTAACTCAATTAAATGTGAGTTGTAAAAATAGATATAAAAGACTTATAAATATATGTTTTCCAGAATTTGAAGAAATATTTAAAGGCAGCAGAATATATGAAGAAACAGCATTAAACTTTATTAAAACCTTTCCTCATGCTTATATAGTAAAAGAAAAAAGAATAGATGCATTATACAATAATTTGTATAAAACTAATTCTAGACATGATTATTATTATAAGAGGTTAGCAAACAAAATCAAAGATATAGCAGTTAATTCATATCCAGGTGTCGATAAAGATCATTCGGATGTAAAGAACTTATCTGATATGGCTGCTATTTTACAAGAGAATATTAAGACAATAAATGAATTAAAAGAAAAGATGATAAAAACTGCAAAAGAGTCACCTTACTTCGATATAATTAATTCTTTTTACGGGATAGGAGAAGTATTAACAACCGAATTATTAGGTGAATTAGGTGATATAACAAGATTTGATAATCATAGACAATTAATTGCTTTCTGTGGTTTAGATCCAACAATAATTCAATCTGGGAAAAGTATAAACGTGCATGGAACTATTTCTAAACGTGGAAATAAATATGCAAGATGGATATTATTTAATATTAGTCAAATAGTAGTTAAGTTAGGGCATCAATGTCCTGGACACCCCGTATATGATTATTATTTAACAAAAAAAGCAGAAGGTAAACATTATTATGAAAACCTAACTGCTTGCTCTACAAAAATATTAAGAATGTTATATACAATGTGCAAAAATAATACAACATTCAAAATAAATTAACAAATTAATTTTAACATATATATAATTACATTACACGAAAAAAATTAAAAAAACGCATATTTTCGTGTTTTTAGTCGTGGTATAATATTAATATAAATTTAGTGTTGACAAAACTTAGATAGTCAATTTTATAGTTATTGATTTATAGTAATTTACCGAAAAGATTGTCAGTAATGACAGTCTTTTTTGTACGACAGGCAGTTATACAAATAGATTAGTTCAGTGTGATATGAACCCCGTTTCTTGGACAAAATAGAAACGAGGTTTTTATATGTCAAAATTTAATTATGAAGAGAAAATAGAAATATATAACAAAAGAAAAGAAGGAGAAACTTTAAAAACTTTACAATCCAAATATGGGATGACTAAACACAATATTCAATATTTAGTATGGCTAATAGATAAACATGGGTTTGATATTCTTAGAACAACCAAAAATAAAGAATATCCAAGACAATTTAAAGAAGAAGCAATAAATAGAGTTTTAATAGATAATGAACCAATTCAAGCTGTTGCTATAGACATCGGCTTATTAAGTGATGGAATGTTGCATAATTGGATTAAAAAATATAAAGAAAACGGTTATAATATAGTTGAACGAAAACGTGGAAGGAGTCCAACTATTATGAAGAAGCCAAAAGAAGCTAAAAAATCTGAAACTATTGAAGAAGAAGTTGAAAGATTAAAAAAAGAAAATTTATATTTGAAAGCTGAGCTAGAATACTCAAAAAAATTGAGAGCCGTTGTTCAGGCAAGGAAGAATCGACAACAGAAGAAAAAGTAAGTGTTGTTAGTGAACTTCGGCTAATATATCCCTTAAAGATTCTTCTTAGTATTTCTGGTTTAGCTAAATCAGCATATTATTATACTTTATCTAAAACAGATAAAGATGATAAAAATAAAGAAATTATAGATAAGATAAAAGAAATATTCTTGCAACATAAAGAAAGATATGGCTATCGTAGAATTACTTTAGAATTAAGAAATCAAGGATATGATGTAAACCATAAGAAGGTTTATAGAATAATGGTTAAATTAGGATTAAAGCCATTAAAAAGGAATAAAAGAAAATATTCTTCTTATAAGGGAACAGTTGGAAAAATTGCTGATAATCTTATTGAAAGAGATTTTGAAGCAGATAAACCAAATGAAAAATGGTATACCGATGTAACTGAATTTAACTTACGTGGAGAAAAAATTTATTTATCTCCAATAATTGATGGATTTAATCAGGAAGTAATTTCTCATAATATTTCTAAGTCTCCTAATTTAGAACAAATAAATGATATGCTTAATAAAGCATTTTGTAAAACAGATGATAAAGATTTAGAAGATTTAATATTTCATTCAGATCAAGGATGGCAATATCAACATCAGTCTTATCAAAAACAATTAAAAAATAAAGGTATTAAACAAAGCATGTCCAGAAAAGGTAATAGTATGGATAATGGATTAATGGAAAACTTTTTTGGACTCTTAAAAACAGAAATGTTTTATGACCAAGAAAATAACTACAAAACTATTGATGATTTAATAATTGCGATAAATGACTATATTTATTATTATAATCATGATAGAATTAAAGTGAAATTAAAAGGACTGTCTCCTGTAAATTACAGGCTACAATCCTCTTATTAGAAGCTATTTATAAACTGTCCAACTTTTGGGGTTCAGTTCAGTGCAACTAATCTATTTTTTTATTATATATTGACTTTCAATGATAACTACTATAAAATATAGTAGCGTAGTTTATAGCAAAGAGGAGAACATTAAATATATGAAAAATTATGACAACTATTTTCTTCCTGTAGATAATATGGAAGAAGCAAAAAGATATTATGAGGAAATATTGGGGTTAAAAAGAAATTTGATTTCTCTAATAAGGGAATGGTTGCTTATAATATTGGAAATGAAGAACCTGCAATAATTTTAAAAGACAAAAATAAATTTGAGAATTTAAAGCCTACAATATGGTTTGAAGTAGAAGATGTTGCAATCTTCTATAAAGAAATGTTGAACAATGGTATAAAGTTTTTGAGTGAGCCTTTTAAAATTGGAACTGGTAATGCAGTCGAGTTTGAAGATCCATTTGGAAATAGACTTGGCGTTACAGAATATTAAGTAAGGAGTAGAGATTATGTCAAATATAGATTTAGTATTATTAGGACTTATTAAACAAAAATCACAAAGTGCTTATGATATTAAAAAAAATATAGAATATCGTAATATACCAAGATGGGTAAAAATTAGTGAACAGTCTATTTATAAGAAAGTATTACAATTAGAATCAAAAGAATATATTGTTAGCCATAAAGAGAAAGAGGGAAATATGCCAGATAAAGCAGTATATACTATTACTGACAAAGGTAATGATTATTTTAATAAACTTATGAATGATATTTCAAATTCTGATGTTAGTCTATATTTGGATTTTAATGTTATTATCACGAATTTAGATTTAGTAGATGATGAACAAAAAAAGATTCTTGTTTCTAATATAAAATCAAAGATATTAGAATTAAAAGAATTACTAAATGAAAGACAATCTCATAGACAACATATTCCTAATGTTGGAAAACAAATGTTTAAACAACAATTAGCATTAGTAGAAACATTAGAAAAGTGGATAATTGATTTTGAGAATAGTTTAAAAGAACAAAATTAGTAAATATTGATTTTAAGTTAAAAGATAAATTTGTAGGGAGGGAAATTCCATGAAAATAATCAACATTGGTATTCTTGCTCATGTAGATGCAGGAAAGACAACTTTAACGGAAAGTCTGCTTTATACAAGTGGAGCGATTTTAGAATTAGGCAGTGTAGATAAGGGAACAACAAGGACAGATACTATGTTTTTAGAACGTCAGCGTGGAATCACAATTCAGGCAGCAGTTACTTCTTTTAATTGGAATGACTACAAAATCAATATTGTAGATACTCCTGGACATACAGATTTTATAACAGAAGTGTATCGTTCCTTATCTGTTCTTGATGGAGCTATTTTAGTAATTTCTGCTAAAGATGGTGTACAAGCACAAACCCGAATACTATTCCATGCACTTCAAAAAATGAATATACCAACAATTATTTTTATAAATAAAATAGATCAGTATGGAATTAACTTAAATAATATTTATCAAAATATCAAAGAAAAACTTTCAAATGATATTATTGTTATGCAAAATGTAACATTAACTCCAGAAATATCAATTAAAAATATCATTGATTTAGATGATTGGGATCCTGTAATTTCCAAAAATGATAAACTTTTAGAAAAATATATTGTAGGAGAAAAATTGACTATACAAGAATTAACGTATGAAGAATCTAGGTGTGTTAAAAAAGGTTCGTTGTTTCCTATATACCATGGAAGTGCTAGAAATAATATAGGGACTCAACAACTCATCGAAGCTATTTCAAATCTTTTTTGTTCTGAAATGAATGAGAATGATTCAGAACTATGTGGAAGAGTTTTTAAAATTGAATATACAGACCATAAGCAAAGATTAGTTTATTTGCGTCTTTACAGTGGAACATTACACTTACGAGATACAATTATATTGCCATCGAAAAAGAAAGTGAAACTTACAGAAATATATATTCCTTCAAATGGGGAAATGATACAGACAAAAATAGTTTGTTCTGGAGATATTTTTATTATACCTAACAATACATTAAGATTGAACGATATTATAGGAAATGAAAAGATTTTGCCATGCAATGTATGGAATGACAAGACTGTACCAATACTACGAACAAGAATTGAACCGATAAAAATAGAAGAGAGAGAAAAATTATTGGATGCTCTTACAGAAATTGCAGATACTGATCCTCTTTTACGTTATTATGTTGATACGATAACACATGAAATCGTCATTTCTTTTTTAGGAACAGTGCAGTTAGAAGTTATCTGTTCTCTGTTGATTGAAAAATATCACATAAACATAAGAATCGAAGATCCAACCGTAATTTATTTGGAAAAGCCATTACAAAAGGCAGATTATACTATTCATATTGAAGTACCACCAAATCCATTTTGGGCATCAATTGGATTATCAATAACTCCACTTCCAATTGGAAGTGGAATACAGTACGAAAGCAAAGTTTCACTCGGTTATTTAAATCAAAGTTTCCAAAATGCAGTAAGAGAAGGTATTAATTATGGACTGGAGCAAGGTTTGTATGGTTGGAAAGTAACAGATTGTAAAATATGTTTTGAATATGGTGTTTATTATAGCCCTGTTAGTACTCCCTCGGATTTTCGCTTTCTTGCCCCAATTGTACTTGAACAAACATTGAAAAAAGCGGGAACGCAATTATTAGAGCCATATTTTTCGTTTATACTTTTTACACCACAGGGATACTTTTCTCGTGCATATAATGATGCACAAAAACATTGTGCAATAATTGAAACAAGTCAATCAAAAAATGATGAAGTTATTTTTACAGGACATATTCCTGTACGTTGTATTAATGAATATCGTAATACTTTAACTCTATATACAAATGGGCAAGCAGTTTTTTTGACAGAATTAAAAGATTATCAAATTGCTACTTGTGAACCAGTTATTCAATCACGTAGACCAAATAATCGAATAGATAAAGTACGCCATATGTTTAATAAAAAAGAAAATTAAGTTAATATTCACTAAATTACAAGTATACTTTAAGATGTAAATAATTTAATATTTATATCTTATTTTTTTATGTTAAATTATTTACCAAGAGTTTAAGTGAGAACGGCAAATTACAGAGGTCATAGAATCTAACAAATTGACAGTTCAGCTTTTATTTCTATTATTAATTTAGTTTAAGATAGTGAGGTCGTAGAATCTATATAACAAGCTTGATGAAATAATGGTGGAAACAAGAGACTTAAATTCAGAAAGGAGTAAATAATGAAATCAGTATTAAGTGTTGATGTAGCTAAAGGAAAAAGTATGATAATGTTATCTACTGAATATGGAGAAGTATTGATTGAACCTAAAGAGATAAAACATAATTTTCGTGATTTTAATGAATTAAAAGATAAAATTGAAAGTTTTAATTTAGAAGATTTAACTATTTTCATGGAATCAACAGGAATATATCATTTGCCAGTAGAAAGATATTTTAAAGAAAATAATTTTAATACATTAGTAATTAATAGTTTAACGACCAAAAATAATTATGATACATTAAGGAAAACAAAAACTGATACAAAAGATTGTATGAGATTAGCTAAATTATTTTTCGTAAATGAAGTAGAATATCATGATTTGTCTAAAAAAGATTTATATGCTAATTTGAAAGCAATGACAAGACAATATTTTTATCTAACTCAATTAAATGTGAGTTGTAAAAATAGATATAAAAGACTTATAAATATATGTTTTCCAGAATTTGAAGAAATATTTAAAGGCAGCAGAATATATGAAGAAACAGCATTAAACTTTATTAAAACCTTTCCTCATGCTTATATAGTAAAAGAAAAAAGAATAGATGCATTATACAATAATTTGTATAAAACTAATTCTAGACATGATTATTATTATAAGAGGTTAGCAAACAAAATCAAAGATATAGCAGTTAATTCATATCCAGGTGTCGATAAAGATCATTCGGATGTAAAGAACTTATCTGATATGGCTGCTATTTTACAAGAGAATATTAAGACAATAAATGAATTAAAAGAAAAGATGATAAAAACTGCAAAAGAGTCACCTTACTTCGATATAATTAATTCTTTTTACGGGATAGGAGAAGTATTAACAACCGAATTATTAGGTGAATTAGGTGATATAACAAGATTTGATAATCATAGACAATTAATTGCTTTCTGTGGTTTAGATCCAACAATAATTCAATCTGGGAAAAGTATAAACGTGCATGGAACTATTTCTAAACGTGGAAATAAATATGCAAGATGGATATTATTTAATATTAGTCAAATAGTAGTTAAGTTAGGGCATCAATGTCCTGGACACCCCGTATATGATTATTATTTAACAAAAAAAGCAGAAGGTAAACATTATTATGAAAACCTAACTGCTTGCTCTACAAAAATATTAAGAATGTTATATACAATGTGCAAAAATAATACAACATTCAAAATAAATTAACAAATTAATTTTAACATATATATAATTACATTACACGAAAAAAATTAAAAAAACGCATATTTTCGTGTTTTTAGTCGTGGTATAATATTAATATAAATTTAGTGTTGACAAAACTTAGATAGTCAATTTGACGAGCAAATCTATAATAAGATTTGCTTTTTTATGATATAATATAACTGAAAGACAAATAGTAATTTGTAGGGGAGGGTAAAAATGAAAGTAGTAAAAAATATAATTTTATGGTTGTTACTTTTAATAGTGATGACACTTGGTGGAACTATTACTTTAAAAATATTTAATTTAATTCTAAAATTAGAATATGAAAATATATGGATATCTGGATTTAAAGTTGGATTTATTGCTTGGATAGGTATGTTAATAATTGAATATTATCATTTTTTAAAAAATAAAAAATCAAGTAAATAAAAAATTACAATTTATCTAACTCTACTTTTAAGAGGTGTTAAATAAAAGATACATAATATAAAATAATTTTATGAAAGGAGTTAATTTTATGAATCAAGAAAAAATTGGAAGATTAATTGCTGAATGTCGTAAGGAAAAAAAGATGACACAAGTAGAGTTAGCAGATAAATTAAGAGTTACTGATAAATCAGTAAGTAAATGGGAAAATGGAAAATGTTTGCCTGATGTATCTTTATATAAAGATTTATGTAACATTTTAGGAATTACTTTAAATGAGTTTTTTGTAGGTGAAAAAATTAAGGAAGAAAAATTTAAAGAACAAGCTGATATGAATTTATTTAATGCATTAGAAAATAGTTCATTTACTTTAAAGGAAAAAATAAAATATTATGGTGATAAATGGGATAAAGAACATTTTTTCGAATTAATTATTGCAATCATTATTATTGTAGGATTTATAATTTATGGATTTATAAAAGATAATGGAATACAATTTATATTTATGATTGTAGGTTTTACTTATGGAATATGGGAAAATAATAGAAAAAAAACATATATAGAAAGAAATGCGTATAAGCAAATTAATAATAAAAAATAGCATTTAAATAATATTTTAATAAATGGAGTAAAATAATCTATAAATTATATATAAATGAGTGCTATTTTGGTCTTAATAATTTGGAGGTATAGAAATATACCTTTTAAATTGTACTTATTATTTTTTTGAATAAAAAAACAATTCCTATTACTTCTTGGAATTGCTCGCTAAATCAATTGAAAATTTTTCAACTGACATTATAAGTATAACATATATATTGCAATAAAAATTTAATTTATAATCAGATTAGAAGAAATTTTGTATTTTACACATATATCATATAGGAATGATGTTTGAATCAATGTATGACATTTTTCGTAAGAAGAAATAACTGATTGTGTGGTATTAATTGACTTGGCAAATTCTGATTGTGATAAGTTGTTGTCAGTTCTAATTTTTTTGATATTATCACCAATTTTAATTTTATCAATTACTATTTTAGTATTTGATTTTTCTTTTTTATCAGTAAGACCAATAGCATAATCTAATGTATTGTTAGTTAAATTACAAAAATTGATTAAATGTTTAAGTGGTATTATTTTTTCACCAGTTTCCCATCTAGCATAAGTTGATTTAGAAACATTTAACTTTTCTGCCATTTCCCTTTGATTTAAATCTAAGTTATCTCTCATAAATATAAGATGTTCACAATTCATAAGTATCACCTAATTATAATTTTCTCAAATAAATAGGAAATATTAGCAAATTGCCCCACAATAACGATATTTTATGATATACTATAATAGTAGTAATTTGTAAGGAGGAAAAATGGGATTAAGAATATTTATAATGAGTTTTTTGGGAACATGTATAATAGCATTTACATCATTACTTAATGTTAATACAATAATTACAGGTCATGAATTAGGTATAAAATTAGCAAATTTAATGGGTATTGATCCATATATGCAATTATCAGTTGCAGGAGCAGGAATTGCCTATGATGTAATGATTATATTGACTTTTATTTTATTACTTGCTGAAATGGTATTACTTCCGAAAGTTTATACAGCATTAGTTAATCTTAATGACTGGTTATGGGAAAAATTGGAATATTAATATTTAAATTTTGAAAGTAGTGGTATAATAATAAGTAATATTGCAGAGGTGATAATAATGGGAGATATATCTTTTGAAATGTTATATCAAAAATCACTGAAAATTAAGCCGTTAACAGATAATATTGAAACAAATTCATTCCATATTAGAAATTTAAAGCCAGAGGAACAAATTGATTATTTAAAACAACTTGGTAATATCAAAGTTGATAAAGAAGATAGTAAAATTCATATTTATAGTAGAAAAATTAATAATATAGATTATGGAGTTTATATGATTAAAGTTCCTATTATTAAGGAATCATTTGAAGATGGTATTAAAGTATATGCCGATTATCTATATAGAACTTGTATGATTGCTATTAAAGAAGATGAACAAGGAATGTGGAGTTTAGATAATATTTTGTTATATCAAGATAATGATTTTGATAAAGTTGAAACACAATATAATGAATTGTATAAAATATTATCTGAAAAAAATGAGTATGAATTATTAAAAATTATTGATAGTGCATTAGATGATGAAATAGCAAAAAATAAGTGATATTCAATTTTAGACGAAAATAGACGAAAATAGACGAAAGTTTTTTTGAAATATATCCTTTTGTACAATAATTTTCTTGATTATTCTGTGTCAAGTGGTAAAATGTAGTAAAATGAATTAATTCTGGGAGGAAGAAAGTATCCCATTTTGAATTAGTTCATTTTTTTATGGCAAAAATGCTAAAAAAATATTGACATTGAAAAAAATAGTGCTAGAATAGTAAACAAGTTTTTGAGAAAATTATATGTTTATAATCTTTCAAAACTATATTTAACAATATTAAATAGAAGAAGCAGTATCCATTTCTATTAAAATTAGTATTGGTTTTTTGCTTCTTCTTTTTTGTTAAAGAGGTGATGCTATGAGAAAACAAAATGTTTTCTATGACAATATATACTTAAAAACTGATTGGGATGGTAATCTTGATTTTACTATCTCTTCTAGCAATAATAGTTTTCAATTAGTCTTTAAAGGAAAATCAACAAATAGGGTTTCTTGCCCTAAAAAATGATTTTCCTTTTTCTTTGCTATAAGGAGGATTGAGTCAAAATGAATAATGAAGAAAATATGAATTATGAATATCTTGATAATGATATTTTAAGTAAAGCATTCATAAATGAGTATAATTTAGAATTATGCACAAAAATAGCATTTAGGATAATGCATCGTTTTGTAAAACTAAAAAATAAGTATCCAAATGAACCTGCAATCAAGATTACTGCAAGATATGAACCGATTTACTCATGTCCTCTTCCTAGACAAAATCATCAAATGGATTTAGTAGATAGGAAGATAGATGAAACGGCAGAATATCAATTTATGAATGAGAAAATTACTGCAATGATGAAAATCATGAATAGTGATGAAAAAAAATGCTTTACTGAAAAATTTATAAATGAAAAAACAGATTATCAACTTTCAAAAATTATGCAACGATCAAGATGTGGAGTTAGTCCATTTGTTAATAGTTGTATTATAAGAATAGTATTAACTTTTCATATGGAAGTAATGTGTGATGAAGAATATGATTTTGACGAAAATAAACCTTTAGAATTTGATTATAGCGATTTTATAATTAATAAATAATAAATTAATAATGTATTTTTTTAGTAGGACTCTTAGGGGTCTTTTTATTTTGCCTAATTTATGGAGGTATTTAATGAGAAAAGTATTAAGAGGAGAAATTTACTATGCTGAACTTAATCCAGTTGTTGGTAGTGAACAAGGGGGAGTAAGACCAGTGTTGATTGTTCAAGACAACAATGGAACAAAAAATAGTCCCACATGTATTGTTGCACCAATAACAAGAGTAATAAACAAAAAATATTATATGAGTAGTCATGTCTATATTAAGGCTAGGCGATTTTTAAAATATGATTCAGTAATATTGCTAGAACACACAAGAGCAATCAGTAAAGATAGGTTAAGACAATATATTGCCAATATTAGTTTCAAAGAGCAGATTTTAGTAAATAAAGCACTCTTAAATACCTTTGGATTAATTGATAAGGAGAATAAGATATATGAGAACAAAAACTTATAATATAAAAGTAAAAATGATTTGTGAAACTGAAATGATGATAAGTGAAAAAAGTATGAATTTAGCACTAATAAAAGTATCAAAAGTTTTAAATGATAATGTTGATAATAATTTTGATTTAAGAAAAATTTTTGATAAAAAGCCAATTTTTAAATATAAAGTTGAATTGATAAATAATATGTCTAATAATCAACGATAAAAAATATTTTTTACATACAAGCATATATTTTAAAAGGTGATTGTTATGAATAACGAAGTTAAATATAATGTTAATTCAACTATAAAATCTAATACAAAAACAAAAGAAGAATTGGTAAAAGTCTTTAATGAAAAGTTATTAAAGGTAATAATTGAATTAGAAAAAAATACAACAAAAGCAAATTGTCAAAACTAGAATTGAAAAATTTGCACATTTAAAAATATAAAAAAAATATTGTAATATTGTTGCAGAAAGGAGGTACTTCTCATGTCAATAGTAAAAGTTAAAAGAATTGGACCTAAAAGAGTTGTTATTTATGTAAGACTTTCAGATGAGGATAGATACAAAAAAAATAAAAATGATGACAGTGAATCTATTGCTAATCAAAAGAGTATGTTATTAAAATATGCACTTGAACAAGGTTGGGAAGTTATTAATGTTTATAGTGATGATGATTATTCTGGTACAGATAACAATAGACCTGACTTTAATAGAATGATAGAAGAATGTGAAAAAGGTAATGTTGATATAGTATTGTGTAAGACTCAAAGTAGATTTTCAAGAGATATGGAAATTGTTGAGAAATACATTCATAATAAGTTTATTGAATGGGGAGTACGCTTCGTAAGTATTGTTGATAATGCTGATACTGATGTAGAGGGTAATAAAAAATCAAGACAAATAAATGGACTTGTTAATGAATGGTATTTAGAAGACTTATCTAAGAATGTTAGGAAATCATTGCAAAATAAAAGAGAAGATGGTCAATTTTTAGGTTCATTTGCACCTTATGGTTATATGAAAGACCCTGATAATAAAAATAAATTATTAATTGACCCAGTAGCAGCAGAAGTAGTAAAAGAAATATTTAAAATGTATAAAGATGGGAACGGATATTATAAAATTGCAAAAAGTTTAAATGATAGGGGAATTTTAACACCTAGTAATTATAAAAAAGAAAATGGTAGTAAATTTGTATGCAATAGTGCAAAGTATAGAGATATTAAAACTGGTTGGTGTCAAGATACAATTGCAGGTATTCTTAGAAATGAAGTATATATGGGAAATCTTGTTCAAGGTAAAAAAACTTATGTAAGTTATAAAAATCATAAATCAGTAATAAAACCGAAAGATGAATGGACATATAGTTATGGTACACATGAACCTATTATAGATGTGGAAACATGGAATTTTGTTCAAGCAAAATTTAAATCAAGAACAAGAATAACAAAAACTGGTGAAGTATATATGTTGAGTAGAAAAGTTTATTGCAAAGAGTGTCATCATATATTCACAAGAAATTTATACAAAACATCAGAAGGTAAAACTGCTTATCTTAAATGTAAAGGAGTAAGACTTGCAAATCAAAATTGTAAAAATAATGCCTCAATAAGATGTGATGTATTAGAAAAAATTTTACTAGATGAAATTAATAAACAATTAGATATATATTATAATATTAGTGAATTAGATAGATTATATACAATTCAAAAGAAATCATTAAATTCAAATGTTATATCAAAAAAAGAAATATTTGAACAAGAAAAAGAAGAATTAAATGCTAAAATACAAAAGAAAAATGATTATTATAAATCCATTTATGAAGATAAATTAGAAGGTATTATTTCACAAGAAGAATTTATGATGTTGAGAGAAAAGTTTTCAAAGGAAATTGATGAATATAAGAAAAGAATAGAAGTTATAAATGAAGAATTATCAAATATAAAGACAAATGAAGATAGAATTGAAACAAGTATAGCAATATTTGAAAAATATAAACATATAGATAAATTGACAAAAGAGATAGTTGATGAATTTGTTGATGAAATATTAATAGGTGAAGTAAATGCCGAAAAAAATACTAGAGATATTGATATTTCATTCAATTTAATAAGATTAGATTAGTTCCTTGTTTAAAAGGGTACTCGCCAGCCAGCATGCCCCCCAGGAAGAAGATCCCCTGGCCGACGATGCCGAAGTTTTGTACCGTTTTAGAAGATGTGACAGCCATGACGAGCAACAGGATGATATACTGCAGGACATTCGAGATCAGATCAGCACTGATCAGTTTGACCCATAAACCAAAACTGCGATCATCCGGATTTATGATACCGGAAATCGGGTAGGGAGATATCAGGATCTTGACCGCGATGGAGATCATCCTCTGTGATATCTGTATCGCCATAAGCAGAAACATATAAGCTCCACATACCCCTTCTACGATCAGAAAGATCAGCATGGTGGTATCCGGAAAATAGATATAATCACCATCAGCTCCAATCAATGCAGAGGTGATATTGAAGAAGCCTCCTACAATCGGTACGCCGTCGAACCAATGATCCATACCGCCTTCCGTGGCGTTGATATCGATCAGCTGGTAGGGAGGATATTGACCATTGCTTGCGGAACTGATAAAGATCTGGGAAGGCATCCCTTCATATTCCTTGTACAGTTTGTCAACAATCTCCTGTTGAAGCTTGTTGTCTGTTTTTGGCTTCGTAGTCGCGAAATTGTTCTCTACTACGAAGGAATCCGGAACACTATCCATCACGACGCTCGTAAAAGCGGTGAATTCTTTGATCACCAGTGGAGTCATGGCAACGACGAAAACGATTGCGATGATACGGAAGATCATCCGTAATCCGCTCAGCTTCCATACATATTCTTCATCGATAGTCGCTTTCAATAACATCGTGAAGGCTCTGAGCAGGGTGAACATCAGGAGGAACATCATCAGGATGTCCCACCATTGCCACACCGTTGAATTTGAGCCGATATCGAAGGAAAGGATCGGTCGTATGATGTTATATACACTATCGATGAGGAACATACTTCCTTTGACGAGTATCCACAAGACCCAGCGGACACCATCGATTACTAGATCCATACGATACCTCCTTTTACATATTGTATATTTTATAGATCGTCGGGATCAGCTCGAGGACGACTGCGATTCCCCAGATGATCTTGAGCATCTTTAAGACAGGCTTTTGTTTCTTCTCATCTTCGTCCTTGACCATCCACGATAGACCATGAGCAGCACTTGCAATGACAGCAACGAGAGGTATCGCCCATAGGCAGATATCCGTAAAGGAATCCAACCAAGGCTTTGCCTCATTTTTCACTCCTGCAGTATTCGGTTTTGGCTTCGCCAATATAGGGGTCATCGTCGAATAGAAGGCGATGAGGATACCTGCAGTCGCAGGAGTCGGTTTTAATCTTTTCTTGAACATAGGGTATATCGTTTCCTTTCTTTCTTAATACTAAAAAAGACACATGATGTGTCTTCTTTCGGATATAGAGCCGCTGTATAAACACTCATACAGTGCAAAAAGCTTATACTACATCTTGACTGTTACTTGAGAGTAACAGTTCGTAGGATAAAAAAATCTTCTATTTTATATGTATCGCCTCCTTTCCCGTGATAAAATCTCTCTTATAAAGAAATGAGGAGTTATTTATGGAAGATTTTTTTAAATTTATAGATTCAAGTTTTATTATTGCTGTCCTCTCTGTTTTCTCAGTAGGTCAGATTTTAAATACTTTCATTAAATATCTATTGGACAGAAGACCGATGGTTTCAGAAATAGATAAGAAGATGTTTATGATATATAGTGAAATATACTATGCAGTTATTGAAAATCCAATTTCCAAGGTGAAAAATAAGAATTGTATAGAAATATTTTTAAAGTTATATGAAACAATAGAAAATAATTACCATTTAGTAAATTATTTTGATAATATAACTCTTAAACTCTTACAAGCTTTGAAAGATTCTAAGAACCCCTCTGAAGCAGAGAAAAGAGCTACAACACTATTTTATAGAATCCAAAAACTATATGTTAAATATCAAAAAAGAATGGGGTATAGATTTCCTTTATTAAGAGAAATGATAATCGTTACATTGTATCGTATATGCTTTTTGTTATTTTTAACAATGTCTCTTATCGCTTTACTATACATAATATATTTGTTTTATGATTTAGGCATTTATAATGCTATCACAGATAGTCAATATGCTTTGATTCCTGCAATATTTGTTTTTTCTTTTGGACTCACACTTTTTTTTGCTTGGAAACTACAATAAAACAGCTAAAATAGTTCTTAAACAATTAGAGAATTTCCAACTTAATACACCGCAAAGCACAATATTAAATAGATCACCAAAAAAGAGGACTTCATCAAAATACACTTCATACAAATAATCTATCTTCTCAAGACATAAGGAAATGCGTTGATGTTTTTTCAGCTTTTCCCTTAGCCACAGCAGCCAATTTGGGATATTTCGTTTTATATATTCAACAATATATGTGAATCCAAGAATAAATACTAATGATCCCAAATAAGATATGCCACTTATTATAGCTTTATTTGCTAATTTAGAGGAAGTAATTGCTATATATAGATTACCAAAAACAAGCATTCCATATACTAATGAAGCGGGGATACCTATAACTTTTATCAAACTTAGATTCTGTGCTTTCTTATCTCTATTCATATTTATCATTTTTTACTCACTTTCTTTATGAGGTAAACAAGGGGTAAATCACGCTATATAGGTTTTATAGACTGGTAAGCGGAATCGTGTGTTGGATGTCAATAGTTCGGTTGACTTGATAATAGAAAAAGGGAAGTACTGTTGTTTTGCACTTCCCATACAATTCTCCTATTAAGTGGAAATTAGTAATATTCCACAGATATCAATTCACTTATCATATAACAACTATGATACCCATTACCACGTTCATCATATATTTTGATTACAAGATCCTGTTGTCCTATATAGTTTTCTAAAAAATCTTTATCATAGCCAGAATCATCAGAAAAGTTCTTTTTGTAAATTTCAAGATACTCTTTATTTTTGATAATGACTTCTCCATTGATTACAACGCAGTTCCAATATATCTTTGTTTCTCTCAGATGTTTTCTGAATATCAATATTATATCACATAACAGAAATATCAAAATGTAAAATATTATCAATTTGACTATGATGATACCTAAAATCTGCATATTTCTCTTCCTTTCCATATACCTTAGACAGGGGATAAGAAGTATGTATCACATCCTTCATGTAAATCTTATTTTGTGGTGAAATTACTATCTGTTAGAATCCAATATTCGGGGATCTTCATAAGCATTCTGATAGGAAATAGCTAGTAGGAAGGATTCCCGGAGCTTTTTTGTAAAAGCCGTCAAGTATGTCTTCGACCATTTCAATACTCCTTCTGACCTTCATATCGATAAGGATCGCTCCATGATGATGCACCTCTTCTTCAAATGAAAGAGGGAAATGCAGGTATCTGCATCTCCCTTGAGAAAAGGCAGACTACTGTTCTGATTTCTTCGTTTTTCTGCGTTTATGAGACACGAAGATGAGTGCTGCACCTGACAGTGTTACGACACTGAGCAGGATCCCAGTCGCTGTCGTATCCCCTGTAACGACCCCACCGGATAACGGTTTATCTGCATAGATGATTGTGCGCAGCTTGTCATCACCATTGACCCATTCGTCATCGATCGTGACCTTCACGACTTCATCGGATAACTGATAACCGGCCGGTACTTTCGTTTCTTTGATGAAATACGTACCGTAGATCAGATCATCGAACAGTGCGATTCCGTTCTTCGTATCCGTCTTTACACTGCGGATTTTCTTCGTGCATGCTGCGTCACTATACAGCGTAAACTCTGCGGCCTTCAGGATGTCCTTATGATCATAATAATCGACCTTATTGACTTTGATATAGGAGCGGATCATTTTATCTTTCATCGTGACCTTCTGGCCGTCTCCTGCGGTAAAGGTGATCTCTTCTGCGATCTCATATCCATATGGTGCAGAGATTTCTTTCATGATATATTCTTTTCCTTCGATTAGATAGTGAATCATGTGAGGCTCCTTGCCTGATATCCATTCATCGATGATGCTTCCGGTCTCCTTATCGATGACCTGCAGCTTTGCTCCTTCCAGTTCTTCTGAGCCGGTTTCTCCGACTTTTGAGAATTCCATTTCCGTAGGAGTATTATCACAAGTGATTGTTAATAAGTCACCGTCTGCTTTCACTTCGGCTTTGTAGATATGATCATTCAAAGTATAGCCGGCGATCTGTTCCGTTTCGCGAATATAGTACACACCAAGCTCCAATTCAGAGAAGGCTGCGACTCCGTTCTCATCGGTCTCCACTGTCTTTATAACATCCTTCATATCTTCGTTGGCAGAGATATCGAATCTGACGCCTTGCAGTTTCTTATCGGCATCGCTTGAATCAGCTTTCTGAACCTGGATTGTTCCTCTCGCCAGTTCATTATTGATTTTTCCGTCTTCACCGATCTGTACCACATAATTAGAAACATCTGGCCCATGATATGAGATTTCAAAATCATATTCCTTATCATTGAGGACATACTGTCCATTTGTAGACAGCTCCTTCAGGGAATATACACCATTCGGAAGATCGAACGTATCTGCCAATGTCAGATGTCCGTCCTTATCGATACCGCTTGTATATACTAACGTATCATATGGGATCGCAACATCACCTTTGTAGTTGTAGATATCTTCTCTTGCATAGATTCCAAATATCACATCTTTATAAGCATCCGGGTTTTTGAAGATTTTCTGTTCTTCCAATACCTTTGTCATATCGATATCGACAGTAGGCCGCTCATTTTCAAGAGTAGAGGTGATGGTCTGGATCTCATTTATCTGATTATCTTTGACCTCGAAATAGTGTTTTGTCGTATCACCGATATAGCCATGCGGAACCTTGGACTCTGTATAGTAATATCGTCCTACAGGCAGCTTCTTACTCAGTACGCTGTCCCAATCACTTTCTAATGTCTGAACCTTTTCATCAGCCTTGTAATAGGTGTGATTTCCTATGGTGATATCTTCCGCGGCATAGATCGTGATCTCTGCGCCTAATAGGTTGGATTTTTCCCAGATTGGAGAATGAACTGTACCGAATTCTGTCTGTCCTAGGTCGGTACTCATGAAAATCTCACCGGCTTTGTTCCATTTTAACTGGCCATATACGAGTTCATCTTTCATGATACCTGCGACTTGTACTTCCCCGGTATCTCGTACGGTGAATTCGATCTTTTCCGCAAGGGCAAATCCGTATGGGGCCGATGTTTCTTCCCAAACGTATGTTTTTCCGACTTCCAATCCCTTGATGATGTGAGGGTCTTTTGTGGATACCCATGTTTCGAATACTTCACCACGATCATCTTTAGGGTACACGATCTGTGTTGCCCCTTCCAATTCCTCATTACTGGAAGCATCCACCTTAGAGAATTCTACTTGTGTGATATCATTCCGGAAGGCAGACTCCAGCTTGATGACTGCTTTATCCTGGCCCTGATATGTCGCATCGAACTCTACGATCTCATCAGATGATGCATATCCGATCGGTGCTTTCAGCTCTTTGGCATAATATTCAGATAACGGTAAATCTACATCGAATGCAGCGATACCATCTTCACCGGAATCAGTCTGATAGATGAGCTCATCTGCTTGTACCACGACATTTCCTGCAGCGTCTTGGATATCCGTTTTTGCATATAGACCAAAGAGTGCACCGGAGAGAGGAGTCGAAGTCTCTGCATCTTCCTTCTGGACAGACAGTTCTACCTTCTGACGCTTATTCGTGAAGCTGGAATCATCGAATACGATCGAGGTATTCTGATCCTTGTAGGTCAGCTCTACTTCCTGCGATCTCTCGTTCAAGACGAAGCCGTTTGGAGCTGTTTTTTCTGTCACCTTATATTTCCCTAATGGGAGCAGCTTCGACGCTCCTGTGCCATCGTTTGCGGTCGTAACGGTATCTACGACTGTATCTTTTTTGTAGAGTACGGTCCCATCATTGGATGGATCCAGGATGTCCTCTGCGGCAGTGATCTCATATACGGCACCGGCGATACCGGCTTCCGTATAGGCAAAGTGCTTGTTTCCCATTTTATCTGTCTTGACAGAGGTCAGCACCTCACCGAGCTTCTGTACGTTCACTTTCCCTTTGACAGAGGTATCCTGTTTTACGACTGTGATGACCGGTGTTTCACCATCTGGCAGTGTTTCATATGCGGTGTTGCTCGTCACCTTGAATTTGACAGGGGCGATATTCAGGACATAGCCATTCGGAGCGGTAAGCTCTTCGATCTGATATTCTCCTGGATCGAGCTCTTTGCCCGTCATGACCGTACCGGACTCATCTGTCGTCCATTCCGTAATATATTCTGGAGTAGGATTCCACTCCCAGTAACCTACATATTCGTTCGTTTTCAAGTTTTTGATCTTGAAGGTCGTTCCTGCGAGAGCGACGGTTTTACCGGTCTCTGCATCTTCCTTCACCATCTTGATGATGGCACGGAACTTTTCGTCGTTAAAGATACGCCATGGCTGCGGATCACGGCTGTCTTCAGTGATCGTTACTGTGAAGTCCGGTACAGCGTAATGATCGTCCGGAACTTTAGTCTCGCGGACTACATACATACCATAAGGAAGTTCTTCAGAAACTGCATATCCATTCTTGTCTGTTACCAGGATAGCAGCAGTCTGACCTTTTGCATTTTTGGCAATCGGAGCTTTCTCCCAGGAACCGTATTTTTCGATATCCTTCTGGGCTTTTACTGTAATTTCTACGCCTGCAAGTTTATCTGCTTCACCGGCACCATTATCAGACATCTTGATGATTTGGAATGCCTGCGCCTTGACACGTTCCTTGACCGTTTGTTTCTTCGTGACGACCTGAACAGATTGTCCTGCGTAGTCGATGGAGATATCATAGGTGATAGGATCTAATGTGTAGCCGGTACTTGGCGTCTTTTCCTTAAGAGTATATTTACCCAAGTAAAGATTGCTTACAGACGCTTTTGCATTAGCATCAGTCGTCAGTGTAGCAACCAGTGCACCTTTCGCATATTTGACTGATTGATCTGCAGGATCCAGAATATTTTCTTTTGCCTTCAGTTCATATACTGCGCCTTTTAAGGTAGCTTCTCCTTGTGCTGCAGAGCCGGTGACGCTGTCTTCTTTTGTGAGCTCTAAGCGCCCGGTCTGTCGCTCATCTTCACCGGTCACTGTTATCTTTTGTTCATTCGTTGCGATCGTAACAGGGTAGGAGGTCTTGTTTAAGATATATCCGGATGGAGCGATGACCTCACGCACGGTGTAATTTCCGAATCTCAAGTATCCAGATTCCACATAGCCTGTGGCAGTTGTGACGAGACGTTCTAGTTCCTGGCCTTTATCATTGTAGATGGCATAGGTAGCACCTGCGACCTGTTTTCCAGATTTAGGGTCGATCTTACGCAGCTGCACCTTACCTTTGACCCAGTTATTACGTGCAGTATAGGTTGTCGTCTGATTAGCTTCGACAGTTACTTCACGGATGGTAGTGTCGAGTACCAGGTGACTAGGGACTGCAGTTTCCTGCACATAATATTTCTGTGGTAACAAGTTATTGACAGTTACAGTACCATCGCCCCCTGTTTTGTAAGTTCCGATAGGAGAGGACATGTCTGCATTTTTAGACACTTTGAAGGAAGTATTCGGAACTACCGCTCCATCTTCGTCCTGCTTTGTGATTTTCAGTGATCCGTACTTATTAACATTAACACGTATTTGAGTTCTCAAGGGGTCTTTTACAAAAAACTTGACCATATCCTGAGAACCGGCTTTTTGGTATACCAAACTCGTTCCAACACATTCATCTGGAACTTTATTATATGTTATAGTTGATACATCCTTCGCGTCTTCTGTAGCAGTTATAGTAAGTTTATTGCCGTCTTTTTTTACCTTCAAGCCATCGGAAGAAACGAAATGAAACTCTTCAAAAACTCCTTTAGTGTCAGTAAGAGTGATACTCTCTCCAACATTTAACGTTATACTATCTAAATCAAATGATGGTTTTTCAGAATGACTATCAACAGCTTTCTGAATTTTAGATTTATACCCACTATAGTCGAAACCGGAAGCAGTAACACTCCACCCCATCTTTTCCCAAATCATTAAATTCGTTGCAAATTTATAGTATGTGACATCTGATTTGTTTCTGTTTTTATAATAGCCTTCATATGCTATAACAGAAAGCTCATGTCTAAGGGAGGCATTAAATTCACTTTCAGCATATCCTCCACCTGCGATTACTTCTGCCTGTGGATCTATACAGAAAACCACATCTCCATCCATCTTTAATGTGAAACCCTGTCCCCAAGCTGATTGAGAGCCTTTAGTAACCTGATAGGAAATACCATCTATAAATGTCTTAGTGGCCGTGTGATCTGCGGCATAGATTGGTAACTGCATATTTGTTAATACAGTCAAAACAGTTAAGATACCTATAGCTGCATCTCTTATTCTATTTTTTATTTTTCGTATCATTTGCTTTCCTCACTTTCTGTAAACACGAAAAAAGGCCAGTGACTGGCCTTTTACTATCTTATATTCGTATAGGGCCTTACGGCCCTGAATCTACCAACCTTATAGTAACTCATCTTTTCTCCTTTCTACGCATAAAGGACAGATTTCTAATCTGTCCTTTTCATTTCTCTATTAAATTTTCAAAATAGTGACTATTTTGGTATTTTTGTGTATAATATAGATGAGATATCTTATCTCAGTGAAGATAGAGATAGTTTGAAAGTAATCGCCCCGAGCTCGGTCAAAAGTCAAGGGGCGATTACTTTTTAGTATCTTGATCGTTTCCTTTATTGTTAGCACAATAAGAAGAATGATATACAAGTCTAAATTCATGTAATCACCTCCAGTATTGGAACCGAAAGGGTCTACTTCCAATAAATTGAGGTCTATCACTATCTTCGCTTTCAATTATACTATAGTTAATATTTAAAATAAATTTCTTTTTAATAAAAGTCTACTGTCCAAACATCATTACGTTCACCACAATTATCATAAACTGTCCATGCATGATATCCTGACCTTACTTGACTTTTGTCTAATTTTCCATCCCAATAGTCTTTGTGGTCTTGATCAATCACTTTATTCGCGTATGCATCTGCTGCAGCTTCAGAATAAAACACTTGTCCGCTATTTCCTATAGCACCAAACTTTCCGTCAGAAACACATGCATTAGGCTGTTCTGCTGGTGTGGAGGTTCCAGAATTTCCTGAAGATGATCCTCCTGATGTTGTACCACTTTGTCCACTGGATCCTGAACTCTGATTGGATTGTGCAAGAGAGGAAGGGGAAACTGCCTGCGTCTGTTGGCCAGTGCTGCTGTTCTGAGAAGTTGCGGCCTCAGAATTTTGTTCTGTCGTTGCTTTCTTCTCAACTTTATTCTTCACAGTGACCTTGAATGTTTTATCTGTAGTATTTCCATTTGCATCGAACGCTTTGACAACTACTTCATAGGTACCTGCTTTCTTCGTATCCAGCTTGCCCTTGTCAATATAGTATCCGGATTTCTTGATTTCCTTGTCACTGTACTTCAAGCTGCCATCGACGGGATCCTTTACAGATTTTACATTGTCCTTCAATGTCAGCTTATCTCCGGCTGTGATCGTGATCTTATCCTTCTTCAGTACGATTTTTGGTTTTTTGGTATCTTTGACAGTTATCTTGATTTCCTTTTCTGTAGATTTATCACCATCTGTAAATGTGACTTTCAGCGTCTGGTCTCCGACTTTCTTTGCATCATATCCGGAAACCTTGTCGACTTTGACATTCTCGTCTGACTCCTTTGCGTCATATAGTTTATCGTTATCCAGCTTATCACCGTACTCTACAGTCAGCTTCTCTGGCGTTTTGACCTGTAGGTCTTTGACACAGCCCGTCAATATCAATGCTGCCACTGCTATCATACTTAATAACTTTTTCATTTTCTAAATCCTCCTCATCACCCATTTAGACTTTTTTATCGATTTATTTTTTCTTTCGTTTTGCAAAATATTTTTTTATGAATTTCTGTTCGAATTTTTCTTCTTTTTCATATGCCTGTTGGAAAGCAGATAGCCTTCTGCTTTTTCCTCCAAGCATTTCTTCAACATGGCAAGTTGCCATGTTGTTTGAAACATCGTCCGTCAAGCCTCTTTCCAAAGCATCTCTACATCTTTACCACTGTGTGTTAATGCGATATGGATGATCTGTCCGCTCAATGTGATATCATAACGATTCATTTCGATCTGTCGTAAAGCTTCCTCACATTTTTCTTTCAACAGTTTCGGATGCTTGTCATATTCTTCTTTCTTTAAATACTTTAATTCGATGATATAGGAAGGAAACTTACTCGTCTTGCTTTGTAGGACGATATCGTATCTGCCTTTTCCAGCCTCCTGATTACTCTTTACCTCATAATCTGCATATAGGCAGGCACACATCCCTAATAGAAGAGTATGGTAACTGTTTTCACTGATCAGATCATGATAACTTGTAGAATTCAATAGGAAGTCTCGGTAGTTTTCTATGAACACATTAGGTTCTTTATCGTATAAGCCTCTCATCATCATAGTGAAAATATCATAGTCTTTATTCAAATAATTTAGAGTAAGTCTCTGAAACTCCTCTGCGACCTCATTGTTTGGAATCTCCAATAAATACGTGCTCGATTTTTCTTGTTTTATTGTCAGATATCCTGCATTCACGAAAAGACCCCATAGACTTACAGCATCTGATTCTTCATAAAAACATTTTTGAAGATCCATTACGGTCTCTACCTGTTTTTTTTCTATCAATTCTTCATACTTGGTTTCGAATCCGGATTTATGTTCACCGTGTGTTTCTGGTTTTTTCCTTATTTCCTCCATTGCTTTTTTTATAAGCTGATTAGAGCTTACGTTCACCCAATAGGGAATCAGCTTATGATTCTTCGCATAATTGAGGATAGACCAGGGATTATAGATTTCTGTTCCACCGATATTATAGCCATCATACATTGCCTTCACTTCATCAGAGCATTCTAAGCCATAATACTTCAATAGGATATCCACTTCTTTCTTCACGAATCCAAAGTGTTGGGAATAGGCTTTATCACTTACAGTCCGTACCTCCGGGTTGTTCAATCCGGAAAAGATATTTTCCTTTGCGACCCGCTGTATCCCGGTAAGCATAGCATTTTGCAAATTCGGATTATCTTTCAGTGCACTGCTGAGCAATCCTGCAAGTGCGGAGTGTATCTCGCTATAAACATTTCCGACATGCGCTTCTATAAACGGTGTGTCATATTCGTCTATGATGAGCATCACTTTCTTTCCGTAATATTGATGACACTTCTCCATGAGATATGCTATCGCCTGGTCGATCGTTTCTAAGCTTCCATCATCTAAGCTTGATAATCCTTTCATGATCAAGTCGAACTTTGGTTTATCGAACATATCCGGATCTTTCAATAGGTGGGCGTTACATCTGTAGGCTGTCAATAGCTGTTCCTTTATACATTTTACGATTCTCATCTGACTGCCTTTCGCATCCGCAAAGCTCAGAAAGATCGTAGGATATTGGTTCATCTCACGAATATATTCCGTATCCATGATCGCAGTATCCTTGAAGATATCCTTTGAATCCTTTGTGATGTCGAAGAATTCTGCCATCATACTCATGTTCAATGTTTTCCCAAAGCGTCGAGGACGGGTCACCAGTGTTACTTCTGCGCCACTATCCAAAAATTCTTTTATCAATAAGGATTTATCGACGATATAATAATCTCCTGTTTTCAATTTTCGATAATCTGAGATACCGATCGGTATCCGTTTCAAACCTGTCGGTCCATGTTCGACTATTTTTTTGTTTTCGTTCATATTTTTTCTCCATGCGGTCTCTCCGCTGTCTACTCCTACATGGCAACTTGCCAGGTAGCTGATCTTGCTTGTTTTTTTACTTTATATCAGGTCACTTTAAAGTGATTCCTGTTTTTTCTTCTACTGATTCCACATACGTATCTACGTCGATATAACCTTTTGAAAGATCCTCTGCTTTGCCCATGACTTGAGAAAGCACATACTCGATATCTTCCTTTGGTACGCCTGCCTCAAATAATACCTCTGCCACGGTTGATGCATAGATCCTGCTGGTCGTTTCTACCAGCTGCTGTTCCCGCATCTGTTGCAGTTGCACATCTCTTCTACTCATCGCATCTTCCTTCTTTCTGGCTACCGCTGTGCTCTTCTATACCCGGCTGCCTGTGCCTCTTCTTCACTGTTGAATATGATCAGATTTTTTGAGTCCTCCATATCATCATAGGATCGTTGGCCGGGACAGTGATAGATCTTCGAATCCTTGTTTCCGCGTATCTCCACATCGGTATCGTTTTGCTCTTTTTCTACTCCTTTTTCCAAATGACTCTCTCCGGTGATATAGTCGATCGTAATACCGGGCTGTACATTGTATACGAAGACATTGAACCGGATACCTTCTCCATGGTCTTCCACCGACTGCGCTTCCATCTGTACACCGGATGCTACGAGGTCATCACCTTCAAATATCGGAGTGACCCGATACAGTACGTGGTTATTCGTTTCCTGGATATGATCAGCAACCATATCTTCAAATGGCAGCATACCTTCCATGTTCATATACCGAGTACCGGTTATCAGATTCTTCTCGTTGGCATTTTCACCGGTCAGCTGGAATCCGATCAGATGGCACCGGTTATAGAGATATTTCCCATCTATCAGGTCATCATACCTGACGGTATGCCAGCCGGAAGGCTTTATCATTCCGATGGAGCCTCGTTCTTCTGTAGGCATCAGATCTTTTCCGATGTTTGCCATCGCAGCTCCGCACCGGCCTAGCTCATCCAGCTCACTGTAGTTCTCATACGATTTCGTAGACAGCTCATCTTCCATGAAAGCCGGTATATTGCCGTCGATTTCCACATACGGTGTACCGGAGTAAGCTGGAATTTCGGAGATATCGATGTATGATATATCTTGTTCGTTCTTCGTGCTATGCGGTGAACAGCCTGTCGATGAAAGGACGAGCAAGGAAGACAATAGTAATTTGATGATCGTTTTCATGATCTTTTCCCTCATTTCTGTACCTGGCAACTTGCCAGGTCAGGTTCAGACACTCTTTTCCAACTAAATTCTACTATAGTAGAAGTTCAAAGACAAGTGTTTACCCGCTCTGCCTATCTACGATTTCTTTCATTTTCTTTCTTTGTTTTGCTTTTCTCATCCTTCGATATAGCAGGAACGTTATGGCAAGGACGATGATCAGTAGGAGGGATAGAGTCGCAAGTCGTATACTATCGTACAGGAACTGCAGTGTGATAATCGTGAGAAGGATGAGTACGATGACACCCACGGTTATCCATAAGAGATGACATAATACTTTTTTTGTATACGACGCTCCGTGAAAGCCGGAGATTCGTGCATGGTCCTTCCTCATGAACTTCTCTAGTCTATCAGGATCCATAGGATAACACCTTCTCTTTCTCCAGTTCTGTAATGAGCATCTGCTCTAGCTGTATGTCCGCTTCCTCCTGCATCCATCGCATGTCCTCCGTGTTCAAAGCAGGGCGGAAAGGGAGAGTAGGGTCCAGTGCTGCTCGTTTGTCCCATAGCTCCAGTGTTAGATCGTCTTTATCGATGATTCCCTCCAAACTGTTTTCATCCAGGTCTTGTGAAGCTAACCACTCATCACAGCGATCCTTCAGTATCTCGCTGATCTGTCCTTTTTGGACATATTCGTGATAGCGGGATAGGACAGGTTCCATATCTTCCTTCGTGTATACGTTCAGATCAGAAACTGTGACACCTTCGATTCCTATCATCTTCAAGAGCTCAGTGCCGCTTCCTTTTGCTATCGGAAGACCATCATATAAGAGGACCTGAAGATGGGTGCCATCTTCCTGGATCTCTTCTGTCAGCGTGTAACCTTTATGTGCACGTACGTACGCTTCCAATAGTCCTTCCTGTACTTTCTTTGGCATCTCCTTATGCTGGAGAATGTTGACCAGATCCGTTGCGATCTTTCGTGCCTGCGCAAGGGAATAGACAAGTCCCGGCAGCAACTTATGCCCGAGCAGTTGAAGTGCGTCGTCCTTTTCGTCATAGAGATCCATAGCTTCGTCCTGAAGCCGGACTGTTATGCTTTTCATTTCCTTTGGATCCTGTATTCTATATTCGACCAGATTCTTATGCCAACCCTTACGCTGTATATCCGGTTCATCATCGATCAACAGCATCACTTTTAGCCCTTCACTCTTAGTGAGATCATATGCTACTCTGAGATCTGATAAAGATAGAAAGCAAACACCATCTAAAGATTCTTTTCGCAGTCTGTCTATGACCTCGTTACTGACGCAGCGTAGATAATAGTCTTTGACTCCCGGATACTTACGTTCACAGTTCGTATTGATATATCCTTTTCTGCTTTTTAAGTCATTCATTGCTTTCAAGCACCTCCTTTTCTATCTACCTGGCAATTTGCCAGGTAGATACAAGATCCTTTGTCATTCTAAAGATTTATGGTCATCTTCATACGTCATCTCATGATCTCTGCTCATGGTTTTATATCCGAACATTCTGTCAGCTTCATCACTCGCTCTGCAAAGAGCATAGGACAATATGATGAAGAGGGAAACGATCATCCCTATAAAAAGTATCGATATCATGCTTCTCCCTCCTGTGTTACATAGCAGTTTGCTAAGTAATTCATTGTTATTGAGACTTTATGACAATCTTTGATGAACACTTTTCTCATAGTCGTCCAGCAGTTCTTCTGTTGACTTTAGAATATCTGATTGCCATGCAGCTAAATTTATCAGACGATTTTTCTGAAGCTTTCTGCCATAAAGTCATACAGTCCAATTTCATCAAGGTCTATCGTTTGCATGTCGGATGCATGGACATTGCTTATGACTGTTAATATTTCGTCATATATATCTGGAGCAGCTGTCTTATCAAGGTAGGGAATCAAAATCTCCTGTAGTTTATTTTCTACATCGAGCAGATATTTCAAATCACAGTACATTGCAGTTCTCCATGTTTCCAGATAAAAATAGAATTTCATTTTTCGTGCAGAGTTTTTGAATACAAAGGGCAGATGCGACATTATTTTGCAGATCGTATCAGGTTCATACATTTTCATATAAGCCAGAAATTTATTCGTCAGAACAGAATATTCCTGATGTATAGAGGAGAGATTTGTAAAATCAATATGCACATGTTCGCTGGCCTCTTTTTCCTCGCGCATATCTGCTGCAATTTTGCCTAATTCATTGAAATAGGTTGCAATAAGCTTTTTTGATGCATACATTTCATCACGTATCGATTGAAATAATGTCCATCTCATTTCAATCGTAGATTGTTTTTTGTAGAGCACTGTGGATGTAATCCAGGTAAGTACTGCTCCCAAAAGCGCCGAAACCATGATCGTTATAATTTCCATGGAAGATACCTCTTTTCTTTTTGAAAGAAGTATATCACAAATGATTATCCATGTGATCAGTAGTTGTATATTTACAAAAGTGAATTTTTTCATACTTTTTTTTGAATGACTCCATGTTTTTTTCACACCTTCTGTTCTTCCTTATGGTTTGGATCGATCATCTGGCAACTTGCCAGGTGATGTCTTACTTTATCACGATCTGCCATTTTGCATGATACAGCGCTTGGATATGCCTAGGCAGACCATAGAACCAAGTCTTGTCGACGGTTACGATATTCCCGTTCTCCTTGTTTCTCAGTACCAGATATTTCTTTTTCTTCATTCGATTTCCAAGATCACAGTGGAGCGTCAGAGTTCTTATAGTGCCGGCTTCGCATTTCTTCCACACTCAACAGAGCATTACGTTTCACTGTGACCCTGACCTCCTTTCCGATCGTCTTCATGGTCCATCCCGTCTTTCTTCCCGTATGTCTGCCAGAGTAGTTCCAGCTCCTGTCGTTCAAGTTTCTTCTCTTTGAGCAGTCTCTGTGCGATCAGGGCTACCAGATCCCAGTGCGCATACAGGACCTGTGTACAGTGCTTCCGGCAGTCTTCATACAGCGTATAGCGCTCCTGTCGCGGCATCTGCTGCAGGAGTTCGAAACACCGGTTATGGTCGTCAACTGAGGATAGCTCGGAATAGACCATCTTCTGTGCAAGCATCCCATATCTTCTCGCTGCGATATCTCCAGCGAGTAACTTGCACAGTATCATGCACAGAGGCAATTCTTGTTTCTCATAGCGGCAATATCCTCCCACCGGACCATCCTTCCCCTGCAGGAGGACGATCTCCATCGGTATCACGCCATCGTTCATCGACATGATGGCATGTCCGGCTTCATGGATGGCGATGATATCGATATCTTCCTCTGTTAGGATCGCGACTGTTTTGCGGTATGTCTGCATCCTTCCCTCATCGCAAACGCAAAAGAGTGCATGTAGTATGAGAAACACCAGATACAGCAGGGAACGTAGGATATCCGCGCCCTGATAGAGGAGGTCGGAAAAGATGGTCACATTCATATAGAAGAGGAGGAACGGGAAGCTCACCTCTTTCTGAAACAAGTAGCGTACCAGCACGATGAACAACAGGACCATCCGACACGGCAACAGGATCTCCTTCTCATCAGGGAGCGCTTTGCGTAAGCCGCAAAGCGTATAGACGCATGCGAATGTCAGGGACATCGTCAATACCACTTCGGTCAGTATGGAAAAGGAGGTCTTCAGGATACAGACCAGATGATGCGGCGTCATATGCCGGATATAGGTCCCCGCCTCATTCTTCCATAGAAGGAATCCGATGAGGAGGAAGTACGTGATCGTGACGACCACGTACGTCATTCGCTGATGACCTCCAGGATCACTGTTCTCGATCTGGAAGGCTTCGAGCGATTTTGACTGATCGACCCATCTTCATTGATAGGATCATCATCCTTTACGATGACCCTGACCTCTTTTCCGATCTTCTCCCTGCAATAGTCTGCGATCGCTTTTTTCCCGAAACGCACATATGCCGCATAAGCGATGATGGTATTGTTGTAATTCTGTAAAGTAAGTAATTGTATCTGTGGTAAGTAATCTTCTAAGGTCATGTTTTATCGCTCCCTTGCGTTTTGTCCCATCTTGTATGCGCAGACACCTAAAGAGAAGCCGGCTGCGATGAGGCAGGGGATACTGATGTAGTTCAGCTCTCCCTGCAGCATGACGATCAGTAACAGCTCCGATATACCGGCAACATAGATCCAGAAAGTGTTGTACAGACAGTCCTCTTCCGTATCTGCAGTCAGTTTCGCTTTTAAATATTTATTCTTCTTCATGTCCATCTTCTCTCTTTCTCCGATTTTCTTTTCCCAGCAGATAACAGAGGAATGCCGAGATGTTGATGATCAGGAATACGATCAGCTTCCTTATATCTTCCATCCCTCGTCCTCCTGATATCTCCTTTTCGTTCTGCATGAAATGGCAACTCCTATATCCATTCTCGTCGCTTCCATTGCTGTCACCATTTTTTTATCATGCAGATACGTCAGCTTCAGAAAGTCTTCCCTGCAGGGGGTGACTGGTCGCCCTATGATCCCGTCTCTTCGTGCTTTCCGTACCTCTCGTAACTGACGATCTCTGCGTATCTGTTCCTCTTGAAGGACAGCTTCACATGCTCGTATCAGGCATGCGAATGGTTCCGGCGTCTGTTGATCGATTCCTTCCTCCGGCAGCTGCACGTATCTCGTCTTTAGCGCCTGCAATGCTTCTGATAATCCTGTATATGTTTCATTCTTCATATGATCCCTCCTCACGATGGTCTTATCTGAAAAAACGGATATATGTATGACTTCATCCGATGATACCTTGGAGCGCTCGACAAGCTTCATGCATGACAGCTGCTTTCCAGGATCTCACGCAGCATCGCCTCCAGACGATAGATATCGCTTGCCATCTTTATCCGTACGTAGTCGCTGCCTTCCCCTTGTCTTGGTAATCGCTGAAAACATTCTTTCAAGTGATACTGTAACTCCTGTTGATGCTCTTTTGAATAACTGCGCAGGCGAGCTTCCACCTCATCCCATGTGATCTTATCGGACTCATGAACGAGCTTCAGATCATCACAGCTGTTTCCATATGTATCATCGAAGTCGATATCGCCATCTTCATCGATAGAAAAGTATACACGTTTATGGTCCTGATCTTCCATGATCACTCCATCATCTTTCATCGTTGCTTTTATCCAGTCGAAGTAAAGGGGAGTATACCGGAATGCCTCCTGTATACAGTGCTTCTGTATATCTGTCTCTGCCAGCTTCAGAGATTCGCTCTCTGTCAACGGGGTCGCATGATGCGGATAGAGTGCTTCATTGCGCCGCTGATACCACTGATGGGCCAATTCTGTCTCATCATCACCTCCGCGATGCTCATCAGATGCGACTAGATCATATACAAAGGATTCCAGCAGCTCGGAAACCTTCTGATCGTGCTGTGCTGCAGCCTTTACGAGCTGCTCTGCTTCTGTTTCTGTAAGTCTTAGCTTGATTTCATATTCTTCCATTTCTATATCCTCCTTCATCCTCTTTCCCTATGTATCGATATGTCCCTTATATCCAGCCGGAAGAATCATCTACGACCTCAGACCATACGAAGCTATAGCCGGTCGCATTCCTTCTCGTCTTTCCATTACAGCTGTCCAGGATTGTCTGGTAGCTGCAGTATTCCTTTGCCGCTGCTTCTCTGGAGCTTTTATAAAATGCGAGAATGTTCCTGTTCTCTGGATCTACCTTATAGATTCCTCTTCGTCGGCTGCGGCTTGCGAACATGCTTCCTGCCTCCTGTTTCGACAAAAGAGTCAGATTCATCAGCCTGTCATCTGTCTTCAGGCCCGTGTGGATCAAACTGTAGCGCTTCGTATCATAATTCCCATGAAAAGCTCTCCATACGAGCTGCGCGACCTTGACTTCTTTCTTGTTTATCTTGATGAAGTAGGGAGGGACGCCTTTACGCAGATACGGCTTCAGCATCCGCTCTCTTTTGTTTTTATAGATACGCTTGACTCTTCCCATATTGGAGATATAAAGATTTTTCGTCGTATCGACCAGTTCCCACACCTCCACATCGATCTCTTTCTGCGTGATCATCCGTATCGTTTCCTTCATTAAAATGGCAGATCGTCATCGGAGATATCCAATGCTGCAGTGCTTGTGAACTCACTGGAGAAGGACGGAGTGCTGTTGCTCATAGTGGTGATGCTCTGTGTGCTTTCCTGTCCGGGTACGTAAGCATGATCCGTACCTCCTGCTTTCCGGCTGTCCAGAAAGCGCACATTATCCGCGACCACCTCTGTTACATATACACGCTTGCAATCCTTGTCATCATAGCTGCGTGTCTGGATACGGCCCTCTACACCTACCAGAGAGCCCTTGTGCGTATACTTCGCTACACTGTCTGCGGTCTTGTTCCAGACGACAGTGTTGATGAAGTCAGCTTCCGGCTGTCCCTCCTGTTTGAAAAGCCGGTTGCATGCGACCGTAAAAGACACGACCGATGCGCCATTCGTCGTCTTCCGTAATACAGGGTCCTTCGTCAATCTTCCCACTAATACAACTCTATTGATCATGATAGTTCCTCCCGTCTACACATTCATATGGTATATATCCCAAGTATTCTCCTATGCTTTTATCTCCGGCCGTCACCGGTCTGAGGGCGTTCAGATCCGCCTTGCAGATATGGCATCGTATTTCGCGACTGGATAGTCTTTTATCTTCTTCGATCATACCTGGTATGTTTCTTCTCCGCAATAAACTCTTGGACCGGCATCGTCCAGGTCTCTTCGAAGTGTTCCTCTATGAAATCGAAGACCTCGGTAAGTCTTTTGTTATGGATCCATCTCATCATTTGGACGTGCTGCCGGAGACCATCACATCCACGGAACAGGTATCTCAGCATGATGACGTTTTTGTATATATTCCACTTATGATATCTCTTCATTTTGACATTCCTTTTTTGTGAATACGAGCCAATGGGTATCACCACGTCTGTTTCCGAATAAAGGCGTCGTATCCATGAGCTTCAAGACCTCATTGACTCTGATCTGACATTCGTTCCATTTGAAAATCAAGAAGCCTCCTGATTTCAACACTCTCATACATTCTTTGAACCCTTGAGCGATATCCTGCGACCATGTCTCACTGAGCTGACCATACTGAGCCTTCATGATAGAATTCGGCCCGGCCCAGCGAAGATGTGGAGGACCGAATACGACCATATCGAATCGTCCATCATCATATGGGATATTTCGAAAGTCTCCGATCACATCAGGATCGACATGGACATGCTTTCCATGGATATCTCCATGTTCTTGCCTGATATCCATATAAACGACATCGGGATGGTGTTTTTGAAACCAAAATAATTTTGATCCACAACAAACATCAAGTATTCTCTTTGCCAAGTTCATCACCGCCTAGATAGGATCTCATGTTCTCCAGCCATGCTTGGTATGCTTCTTCTCCGTAATAAGCTTTTGGATCGACTTTGAATCGCATACATTCGCTGACATAAGGATCATAGACCGCTGTATCGCCGGTATCCAGAAAGATCGTTTCCTCCCGATAATGACCGGTCTCATTGTAATACGCTTCCCATATACGGATCTGTTTTTTGATTCGTTTCAGTAGTGTGTCATCGTTATATATTTTCTTCATATCATTCAGCTCCCTTCGTTTAGCGGATATCTGCCCTCGATCTGACGTTTGTAGAAGACTTGAAGCCCATGTAAGTAAAACGCAACGATTGGGTTCAGGCGCATCCCGCATTCTGTCCGCAGCCATCGCTCCTCCCGGTCATAACGGTAGGGCAGTTCCTCATCCAGCTCGATCCTCAGGAGGAATTCTTCATGGCATGAGGACTCTTGTGCATACTGCAGATATCGCTCATATTCTATCAGGGAGATCGGTCCCTCCTTATCTGCCTTCCGGTATCGCTGTCGGTAACGTTCTATGATGTCATCATATGCAGCACTTCCAAGCCATATATGACTTTTGAAATCCCCAATAGATAGGGCATCAGCAAACTGAGAAGTCTCCATCTTGGTCCAAACATCCTTCCAGCTCACTCTCTGAGGGAAGGTGAAGACGGCATTCCCCAATGCACTGCATACGAAGATCTGATGCCTCCAAAAGAGGTATTCTGCTTTCTTTTTCGGGATCTCCGAATCTATCCAGACCAACCGCCACATATCCGTGCTGAGCTCTGTAAGAGTGAAACCTTTTCCCGATATAGGGACACTTTTCTGATATCTCCTCCAGACACTGCGGATCACATCGTGGAGTCTTCCGGCAATCTCCCCATGTCGATGTGCTACTTCCTCATCCGTGATACAACGCTTTCCATTTTCTAATACACATTCAAATTCTGCTTCAAAGTTATAGAACAGGGTATCTTCCTCGACCGGAAGCCCCATGTCTGCCGATCTATTAGAATATTCCATCATGATCTTCTGCAGGGACCCATCTGCGATCTGCTCATAAAACTCTTCCTTGTTTTTGAAATGAACCGTCAACATAGTTTCTGTCCTCCTTATATTTTCCTTCTATCGTGAAGCTACGTACCTTACACTTTCTACGAACCGCGATGAACCGGAGCAGTCAAGGAACGGAACGTAGGGTGGAGATTTTCCGATAGGAAAATACGACCCGGTCATTGACGGTGTAGGCGCATGCGGTATTCCATAGCTACATGGCAAGTTGCCATGTAGCCGCCGGCGCTCATGCCGGCAGAGTCTTTTGATTCAGCTTTTTGTATTTGTTGGGCCAGCTAAAGGTCGTTTTTGTCCTTTTCCCAGTAAAGATCAAGCTGAGAGAGGAAAATAAAACACCGCATGAGAAGCAGTGTTAAGGTATATCTATTCGTTTGTTTTATTGTAGAATACGGAAAGGTCATCACAGCGGATCTGTTCGAATCGTTTTTCCAGTTCTTTCAGCCATCCTGTAGGATATGCTACATCCGCTGCAACATCTCTGCAGTATTTGAACAGCAGATAGTGACAGATATCCTCGTCCGTTCCGAATACCCGGATCCCACGCGGATCCTCAAGGACTCTGTATCGCTCGTTTTGTTTTAGGACATATTCCCTGTCATCATCTCCATGGCCGATACAGTATTCATGGTCTTCCTCGCTGATCTCGATGATGATCCTTTGTGAAGTGGATGCCAGGTCATTCCGTAGTAAAAATAATAGTTTCGCTTGTTTCATGTATTCTTTCCTCATCTTCTTACAATGCCTGTATATCAGTAAAGAACTGATCCAGCAGGCATTGGATACTGCGATCTAATTCATAGACGTTCTGGTGATAATAGTCCAGCTGATGTTCATTCCCTGTCTCATCATGGAAGACTCCGTTACGAAACCTGGTCCTGTATTTGTGAAAGATCGACAAGACCTGTTTATAAGCCCGGCTATGCTCTGTCCGTCCGCCTTTCGCTTCATTGTAGTGTGTGAATATGATATCCTCTGCGCAAAACTTCTTCAATAGATAATTCGTCGTATATTCGATGGTCTGTTTTGCGAAATTCAATGCAGCGATGCGTCTGCGTACATAGCGATGATACTCCGGCTTGCATTCCGTCTTATGGAGCCGTTTTCCTTTCTTGACATGATCCGTCTTACCACACACTCGCAATACTGTGTCCAGGAACTTTTGACGCAGCTTCCAAATGAATTCATCCCACAGATTACGGCCACTCTGCATGTCTTTCCCGTAAACGAAGTTCTGCAGGGAATTGCTGAAGATGGCCTTCGATGGGATACGGTTACCATCCTTATCCAGTCGATAGTCACCGGCTCTATATTTCAACACCTTGTATCTTTCCGGACAATCCGCACTTGCGAATCTTCCGGTCCTGCTGTCGAACCAGCCATCCTTCTTGTAAACCATCCATTGTGTCCTGGCGATATAGATCCTGTCTATCATGGTTATTCTAGCATAAGTGCCGCATCCCATGGTGATATTTTCAACGAAATAAGGGATCGGCTGTTTCAGACCACACAGCTGCAGGACGTACTGACGTATGAAGCGTTTCCGTTCCTCAATGGTCTGGAGCTTCTTCGGATACAGGACTGTGATGGAGACCGCATAACGGGTATTGCGTTTCTTCGTGCAGGCATGATCCATGAAATCCAGGTAGGCATCAAGAAAGGTGTCTTTCTGCATGGGAAGCTCCATGTCGAAGAAAAAAGGAGTATCCTCTATATACTTCAGAAAAGCATCCCTGTTCAAAGGGGAGAAGTGGATATAAACACCCTTGGAATATCCATCTACGAAGAGTTCGTCTGATACGAAGTCGAAACGATAGTTCTTCGACTTATAGCATTTGATGAGATCATCGAATATCATCTGGTCGAGTTCCATTTTATGATTCCTTTCTTTATTTTTTTATGTCTGAAGATAGCACTGATAGATTGCCATACGCTATCAGAGCAGCGCTCTCTTATCTATACACAAGCTCGTACGCGACTTGTTTATATAGACTTTTATTCATAGTTTAATTTTAATTTCAAACTTTATTTCAAAGCTTCAGAGCATCGTTTTGTCATGATATATATAAATCTTTATCTAAAAATGAGAAAAGCCTTCTACAAGGCTTTTCCGGTCGTTGTAGCGAGTATTTTCGTTTGAGACACTTTTTCTTCGAGGGTGGAATTTATGAAGTGATGAAAATACTAAAAACTTTATTCTCAGTTCTAAGATAAAGTATAGTCGTTTTACATCATTACTTGAAAAAAGAAAATCAAACCTATGATATAGATTAGAATACTAAACACTATATACAAAAGCCAAACTACAACGATCAAAATATAGAAAAAACGTATGAATGAATAGATATATGTGATCGGACATCTCGTTTCGTATTCTATTTTAAAAGATAGATTGTTTATTCGGGGACCGAGGTCGAGATCCCACTCTGGCTGATCATCAAAGAGAAGGCAAAGCCATATACCGTTATTTAATATAAATATCATTACGATATTCTCATAGATATACTCACAGATCTTGATAAACAACTGAACCACCTCCTGTCACTCTATATATTGATATTCATCAAAATGTCATATTCAATATAGACCATCAGACAAAGCGCTGTCTTCATATATGTTCGTGATGATATATCGTTTATCTTTTTTCGTAACCTCCATACGGCACAGATATCGTTCTTGATCGCTGAAATCTCCTCGTGTGACGCGCTGTGTATAGATCACAGAGACTTCGTAGCTTCTTTCTTTCTTCCATCGATAACTGTATCGTGTATCTGTGATCTTCGTTTTCGTGATAGAATCCTTATCTACCTTTGCAGCCTGTTCTTTTTCGGCTTGTATTTCCTCCTTGCTCATCTCAGGGGACAATGTCTCATACATGCTGTCACTCAGTATATCCTTTACTTTATCCAGACGCTCGTAATAGATATCTGTTGAGCTTCCGCTCTTCATCACCTTGATATATCGTACTGCCGGCTCTGTATAACGCTCAGGAGCTTCCTTCTGCTCTGCATCTACTAGCTTTGTCTTTTCTTCACTATCATCCTTCGTAGAGTTCCTCTGCTTTTGGACCTCTGAAACTGCAGGCTCCTGTTCTTTTTCTTCCATAAGCATACTTTTCGTACCAAACCCTATTCCTGCACCCAGACAGATGCATACGGCTGATAGGATGACATCCTTCTTCTTTATCAATTCGGATCACCTTCCATTTCCTCATCGTTTTTTAAAGTTCATGATCTTCTCAGGATCGACGAGTCCATCCTTCGTTGCGATATGCGCAGTCCCTTTGTGGATCTCGATATGTAGATGCGATGCCGTGCTGTTACCGCTATGTCCCTGTTCGCCGATCTTTTGGCCTTTCTTTACTTTCTGTCCCTTGCTGACTAGGGTCCTTTTCATATGGCATAAGAAGATATAATAATCTTCTTTCTTGTTGGTGACCTTCAGCATGACGTAATTTCCACCACCGATATAGCCTCCGCTATAGGGACAGGAATTCCCCAAATAACCATCGCTTGGCGGACAATCGTTAGATACCTCATAGACGATCCCTGCGGCAGGTGCATAGATATTTGCGCCATAGCCTCCATCGATATCCGTTCCATAGTGATAATCTCCGAGACTTCGTTGTCCTACACTGCTCGTCAGTGTATAACTCTTCATCGGTACTAAAAAAGCATCTTTTCCTTCGATCCCGATAGCAGCTGTTTCGTAATATTCCATGACCTTATCGACATAGTTCGGATCGCCATAAACAGACCATCCCATTTTGGCTGCCATCATTGCAGAAAATTCTTTCGCATTCTCTAATGTCCATTTTCCACCTTTGTTCGCATCGACCCATTCGATATAGCCACTTCCAAAATTATATCCGGCCAAAGCCACCTTTATCCTTTCCTTATCTTCTCCGGATTTCACTCCTGCTTTCTTCAATACGGAGCGCAGCTCCTGTATCCCGCAATCTATGGAATATTCAGGATCACGGATGCCATTGGGTACCTTTGGATATTTCTTGTTAAAAGGACCCTCTGCAGCCTGCATCGGGTCCATACCTTCACCATGAGATTCCACTTCCATCACACAGAGGATCAATTCGACATGATCCGCCATGTCATAGACCTCTGCTCTTTTCGTCACATAGGGACGATATCTTTCGACTGCTTCACTCAATAGGGAAGTCGAAAGATCGATATCATCTTCGGTACTGCCACCTCCGATACCGACCGCCGCAAACATCATGATCACGAGAAAGAAGGCTACTCCTATGAGCATCACCTTCTTCGCTGATCCGGAGATCATGCAGCGTCATCCTTTCGGATACAATCTTCAAAATGTAAGATAGGTACACCCAATACCTTACACATCCGTATCAGAGTAGGAAGCTGGATACTCCTCCTACCTTTCAATACCTCTAGGATATAAGGTAATGGTTCATCCAGCTTTCTGGCAAATTCTTCTTTCGATATCTTCTTCTCCCGCAGGATCCGTTTCAGCTTATCGGCCAGTCTTTCATTCGTTATCCCTTTTTGTGGGCTTGGTCCTTTTTTCTTCTTTCTTTTCTTTTTGGATGTCATTCTCTTCCTCCTTCTATAAGTATAAGATATCTTTTTTCGTTATAAGGTTTCGATCCCCAGCAGCTCGAGGACGCGCGCAAGATCGAGATCATCCTTTATCTTGATACTGATCTGCTTGTCCGTGATCTTCACTGGAAGTCTGAGCACATCATGCATCGAATTCTGTATATCTTCGTATTTTAAAGATCGCGATTCTTTTTTCTCCTTATTTGGATGCTCCTCCAATAGATTGAGATAGTCCTGAACGGAACGTGCACTGAATCCGGTATCCATTGCGATCCACTCTCTTTTGAGTGTTCCGGTAGGTATGAGCCCTTCCTCTTTCGTTTGTTGGTAGTCCAGCAGCGATTCTTTTACGATCTGCAATTTCAGCTCTTTTGGTAAGGTTTCCCGGTTTGCATTCCCTCTGCGGACGAATCTGCGGATCTCACGCATCGTAAGCTCCTGCATTTTGACGATGGCCGGGATCTCTTCCCAGCGTTCATCACCTTTTTCATAATTTAGCAGCATCGCGCGATACCGTCGTTCTCCGCTCAGGATCATATAGCGCCCATCTGCCTTGCGATATAGGGTGATAGGGTGGAGCAGTCCGCATTCGCTTATGTTCTGTGCGAGCTGTTCGATCTCCTGCATCGGATACATATTATACTCACAGGGGTCGATGTCGTAGATAAAGATCCGCTTATAACGCATATCCTTCGAGGTATCGTTCAGCATTTCTCCGATGACATCAGTCATGTAACATCACCTCCAGTTCATCAAGAAAGTTTCGGTAGTCATCTGCGATGGAGGACGATGGGAGATCCAGTACGGTCTTTCTTTCTCTGACTGCTTTTTCTACCGGCTTGCTTTGATCACGGATCATCGTCTGAAATACCTTATCTCCGAAAGCAGAGCGTATCTCTGCGATATTCTCACGATATTCGATATTATCCTTCCGTTTGACGATCAAGATCCTGTAATCGATATCCAAGTCTTCATACAGATCCTTCAAAGCGTTGATTTCATTGAGCGTCAATGCCAGACCTTGCATGGAGTCATCTGCAGGACTGACTGGGATGATGACCAAAGGCTCCGTATATAGGACATTGACCGATACGAGGGATTTGACAGGGGAGCAGTCGAAGATCATATAGTCATAATCGTTCTTGATGAAATTCGTAGCTCTCTTCAACTTATTCTCTCTGGTACCATCACTGAGACGGAGCTTCGTATCAGCCAAATAGAGCGTCAGATCACTGGGGATGATATCCAGATTCGCATAGGATGTATGTTGGATACAAGAGCTAACTGCTTTCGGACTTTCGAAGATCGTAGAGATCGTTGCGCCATGATCCTGATTCATATAACGATGGATGAAGGCTGCTTCTTTATCTCCATCGAGACTGCTTTCATAATACGCAGGGTCTCGTTTTAATTTTTTGTCGATGAAAGACTTTGAACAGTTGGCTTGGCCGTCAGCATCAGCAAGTAATATACGGATACCTTTTTTGGACAGTCCGACAGCCAGATGTTTTGCGGTGGTCGTTTTTCCATCTCCACCTTTGATGTTATAGATTGCGATCGTTTTCATAATAGTTTTTCCTCCATGCGGTTTCTTCCGCTATACACGATAGATCTTCAAAAATAAGTAATGGCTCACAGCGATGAATGATCTGCGATAGAAGTAAAATCCTTCACATATTTTACTCGACGGGCTGATCTTCCTTTTTCTGTTTCCAATTCTTCATAGGTGACTCTTTGACCTCTGTAAAGTCTCTTGAAGCCTGGTTCTTTTATATCTGTGTAATGAACCATACTGGAAACACCATCATCAGATAATAGGAAACCATAACCTTTTTCATCGCTGAACCAAATACAGGTACCATGGACGCAACGATCTTCATCCTTAGATAGCATGAACACACCTCCTTCCATTGTCGTATCCACGAAGTCGAAAAGACTTATTGGTACAAGAAAACTGCCGAAAACAAAAAAGTCTCAGCAGTTCTATGTAACAACGAGTCAAAGACCCGTTTATAAAACTATAATCATCAAAACACCGATATCTTTCGCATCCCTCGGCCGGGCAGCACTAAACAGCTATCGCTAGCATTCATTGGATTCACACCAACTCCTCCACGGAGCATTTTATTTATAAGTATCATTATACGAAGGTCCTGGCGAACCGGCTTTCGAGACCGCTTTTTCTGCCTGATATGGATCGCTCTTGTATTCTTGATTTCTTTCTGAATTCAAAAATACCGTCTTGGCGTATCATCAGATGTCGCTCACTTCTTGTTTTAGTGCTCGCTATTTTATTTTCAAAGATCATGGATCATGGACCATGGTGGAGGAAAAAGAAAAAGGGATGTATAAGGAGAAATATTCCTTACACATCCCGTGTACATATCGTACGAACTCGCTTCCGATTTTTCGTAAAATTTAACAAAAATGCCCAGAGCCATAGGCTCTGAGCACAAATCTTACTCATAATGGAGCGGGTGATGAGAATCGAACTCACGTAGTCAGCTTGGAAGGCTGAAGTTCTACCATTGAACTACACCCGCATCTCTTGATTGCTCTAATAATATACACTATTTTTTTAGATTATGCAACACTTTTTTTAATTTTTTTCGTTTTTTTTTACCGATAGGCTCCTATTCCTCTGTGAGAGCCTGTAAAAATACAAGAGATATCTTGGGGATTGATTTGTTATAGACTGATACTCACTCACGCTATGGTTTTCTGAGTTTCTCCAAACGTCAAGGTGAATATTGACCAAGGCACTACTTTTACCGGAAGGAAACCTCGTTACGATAGCTCTAATATACGCATATCCCTTTCAAATCTGTAAAAGCTGTTTATCTTGCTGTTTCCATCGTTTATACTGCAAGAGATTTGGATATCAACCACGGCCTGATAAAAACACCTTCTCATACACTTTTATGCAGCATATGAGAAGGTGTTTGGTTAATTTTTAGGCACCAGAGAAATTACACGGTCTGCCAAAACACTGAATGGCATTGTCTGCAGCCAGATTTTGCCGGGACCGCTTAACGTCGCAAGGAACATCCCTTCACCACTGAAAAACTTGTTTTTCAATCCCTTTACCGTTGTGATATCAAAGTGTACAGATTCCTCGAATCCGGCGATATACCCCTGATCCACCTGCAAGGTTTCACCGGGAGCCAGTGTTTTTTCGATGATATCTCCATCTATCTCAAGGAAGGCTGTACCGTTTCCTGTCAGCTTCTGTAAGACAAAGCCCTCACCGCCGAAAAATCCGGTACCCAGTTTTTTGCGGAAATGTGCCTGTAGATTCACACCGTCCTCTGCAGCAAGAAAGGCGTTTTTCTGAACAATGAGCGTCTTTCCATCATGCAGGGTAACCGGCAGAATCTTACCTGGAAAGCTGGAGCCGAAGGCGATTTCCGCATGGTCGTGACTGCTGGTATACGTGGTTAGAAAAATAGACTCGCCGGACATGGCACGTCCCAGTCCCTTCAGCAGCCCTCCACGGGTATTGGAATCCATAGAGAACCCTTCTTCCATCCAGCACATTCCACCGGATTCAGTAAACATTTTTTCCCCGCGATCCAGCTTGCAGACAACGGCCGGCAGCTGTCCGCCGATAATTTCATATTTCATTGAATCTCCTCCTGTCGTATGATATCTTTATTCTATCATATTTGGAAAATATTTACCTTTTCTATTGTACAAAAGTGCGATAAAATTAGAGCAGAAAGTGAGGACATACGATGATACATGTAGGAATTATGGGTCTGGGACAGATTGCGCATCGAGTAGCTAAGGGAATCTGCTATGCAGAAAACGCAGAGCTGTATGCGGTTGGCTCACGCTCCTTAGAAAAAGCAAGGGAATTTCAGAGACTATATGGAGCTCAAAAAATTTATGACAGCTATGAAAGACTCCTGCAGGATCCGCAGGTGGAGATGGTATATATATGCACACCAAATCATTTGCATTTCGAGCATATTCAAAACGCTTTGCGCCATGGAAAGCATGTTTTATGTGAAAAGCCGCTGGTGGCGAATGCTGAGCAGCTAAAGGAGTGCTTTCAGCTGGCACGCAGCAGCAATCTGTTTCTGATGGAAGCAGAAAAGACATTATTTACGCCGCTGAACAGAAAACTCAAGCAGCTGGTGAAGGAAGGAGTGATTGGACAGCTTCGGTATGTGGAGGGCAGCTATTCCTATCCAATCGATCTTTCAGAAATGAAGGAGGATCACTGGTGCTTCTCTAAAGAAGCAGGCGGCAGCGTCTATGATGTCGGTGTGTATCCGATCTGTTATGCGAACTGGTTTTCCGATGGATGTATCTCTGACATTCAGGCGGTCAAGGATTGTGCAGCAGGGGGCTATGATATGTTCACACAGGCGTTGCTCACCTACGATAACGGCGTAATTGCCAGTGTGCGCAGTGGCTGGAAGCAGTGGATGGATAATCGCGGAGTGTTGTATGGCAGTAAGGGAAGCATTGAGACAGAAAACTTCTGGAAGAATACCCGAGCGATTCTAAAAAGGGATGGTATCTGTACCCCCATCGAGGTTGACATGAAATCCGACTTTACCGGAGAGGTGGAGCATGCGGCGGCATGCATACAGCAGGGGCTGCTGGAGAGCCCGATTCTGGGAGAGCGGCAGAGCATGGAAATTATGAAAGTTCTGGAATATGTGAAATCTCTTTAAAATTTCTGAAAGTTTTTCATTACGGATTGAATAATTTTCATAAAAATAGTAAAATAATACGCAGTGAAAGGTGAGGTAATTGTAATGAAAATTGAATCGAAATGTCTGCATGCAGGCTATGAACCGAAAAACGGAGAACCTCGTGTTCTGCCGATTTACCAGAGTACGACCTATAAATATGACTCTACAGACTTTGTCGGACAGCTGTTTGACCTGACAGCGGAGGGACACATGTATTCCCGTATCTCCAATCCGACGGTGGATGCGGTAGAGAAAAAAATCGCAGCACTGGAGGGTGGTGTCGGAGCACTTTGTACAACATCCGGACAGTCCGCAACCTTCCTTGCTTTAATGAATGTGCTGGAAAGCGGAGACCATCTGGTTGCTTCCTCTACCATTTACGGAGGTTCAGTCAATCTGTTGTCTATCACCTTCCGAAAATTCGGCATCGAAGTGTCCTATGTGGATCCGGATGCGGCTGCAGAGGAAATCGAAAAGCTGATTCGCCCGAATACGAAAGCGGTATTTGGAGAGATTATGGCAAACCCTGCCATGAATGTACTGGATATTGAGAAATTTGCCAGTGTCGCACATGCACATGATATTCCGCTGTTTGTCGATAATACCTTTGCAACGCCTGTCCTGTGTCAGCCGTTTCGTTTCGGTGCGGACATCGTCATTCACAGCACAACAAAATATATGGATGGACATGCCCTGCAGGTTGGCGGTGTTATCGTTGATGGGGGAACCTTCAACTGGGCAAACGGCAAATTCCCGGGTCTGAGCACACCGGATGCCTCCTATCATGGTATCGTGTATACGGATACCTTCAAGGAAGCAGCTTATATCACCAAGGCCAGAGTTCAGCTGATGCGTGATCTGGGCTGTTATCCGGCTGCGCATTCTGCATTCCTGTTGAATCTGGGGCTGGAAACGCTGGCAGTCCGTATGGAACGTCATTGTGCGAATGCACAAAGAACGGCTGAATTTCTGGAATCACAGGACGCGGTGGAATTTGTAAACTATCCGGGTCTCAAGCAGAATAAATATCACGCCCTGGCACAGAAATATCTGCCGAAGGGATGCTGTGGCGTTATTTCCTTCTCCATCAAGGGAGGAAGAGAGCGCGCAGCTGCTTTCATCGATCATTTGAAGATGGTTTCTCTGGAAGTCCATGTTGCGGATATTCGCACCTGTATTCTGCATCCGGCAAGCTCTACACACCGGCAGCTTACGGATGAACAGCTGGTAAACTGCGGTATCACACCGGGATTGATTCGACTGTCCTGCGGAATAGAGCATATTGATGATATCCTGGAAGATTTAACACAGGCGTTCGCACAGATATAGGAGATGAAACAGCATGCCGATCAATATACCGAATGGCCTGCCAGCCAAGCAGATACTGGAAAGTGAAAAAATCTTTGCACTGGAAGAGGATGTAGCAAGAAAGCAGGATATCCGCCCGCTGAGAATTGTTATCCTCAATCTGATGCCCAAAAAAATTGAAACGGAAACACAGATTCTGCGTCTGATATCCAAATCCCCATTACAGGTGGATATCGATTTTATGATGGTCAGCAATCATGTTTCCAAAAACACGAGTGCAGATCATCTGTTGAAGTTCTATGATGATTTTTCGACGCTGAAAAAGAACCGTTATGACTGTTTGATCATAACCGGTGCACCGGTGGAGCATCTGGAATTTGAGGATGTCGACTACTGGGACGAGCTATGTGAAATCATGGAATGGAGCAAAACTCATGTGTACTCCACGCTGCATATCTGCTGGGGTGCACAGGCAGGATTGTATTATCATTATCATATTCAGAAGCATTTGATGAAGCAGAAGGTATTTGGTATTTATCCGCAAACGTTATGTGATGAATACAATTTTCTGACAAATGGCTTTGATGAAATACATTACACTCCGCATTCCCGCCATACTGCCATTGATGAACATGCACTGGCTAAGCAGGAAGCCCTTGAAATTTTATCCCGCTCGGATGTAACCGGCAGCAATATTGTTGCGACCGGAGATTTCCGGGAAATTTATATCCTGGGGCATCTGGAATATGGCAAGGAAACACTGGCGCAGGAATATTTCCGCGATCTTTCGCAGGGTAAGGAAATTCAGCTTCCCTTTAATTATTTCCCTGAGGATGATCCACAGCAGGAGCCTGTTTTAACATGGCGTTCTCATGCAAATCTGTTGTATCGCAACTGGCTGAATTACGTATATCAGATGACACCGTATGACCTGCAGGAATTAAGTGCTTATAAACAAGAACATAACGTGGCTGCAGCGTCTGTATGAATAGAAATAATATCCTGATATGATACAGGGTATACATGCCATGGAGATCCAGTGCCTTGTGTGTTGTAACAGGCTTAAGGTGCAGGCCGTTTTCACAGAGAACTGCGTTTCTTGAAAAATACAGGAAGTCAATGAACGATGAGTTTAAACAGCCTGTTAATCGAAACATCTATCTGCAGTCACCGAGCGAATGGGTAGAAATCAAGCTTTGATTGGATGATTTCTATCCTTTTTTATTTCTCAGATACTCGTTATGAGATCACAGCATTGACAAATCAGACCCCATAGGCAGCATAGCAAGCAAGGGATGTGCCCCAGTTATTTTGATGATTTGCAGCTTTCATTGTTCAAATAGGATAGTTTGCAAAGGATACAATAGCTTTCTCTGAAATGTACCCTGCATTTTGAAACGGCATTGTGAATGTCGGACAGCTTTTTGTAAGATATTTTTGCCTGCTCTGTTTCCTTTTTCTTCCTCTGCGTTTATAATATAGGTATTATAAGATGCTGGTTAAAGGAGGAGTTTGAAGTATGGAATACAGAGAGCTGAATGAGGAGTATCAGCCATCCCTGCTGGGATTTGGATGTATGCGTTTCCCGCTGGATGCACAGGGGAAGATTGATGAGGCGGAAGCTGAACGGATGCTGGATACCGCAATCGCACATGGTGTGAAGTATATCGATACAGCGTTTCCGTATCATCATGGAGATAGTGAACCGTTTGTAGGCCGTGTGCTGAAAAAATACGATAGAAGCAGCTACTATCTGACAACAAAGCTGCCGCTTTGGGATTTGAATACGCTGGAGGATGCGAAAGCGATGTTTGAAAATCAGCTGAAGCGCCTTGATGTAACGTATGTGGATTTTTATCTGCTCCATGCGGTAGATAAGGCGAAATGGGAAAAAGCAAAGCAGCTGGGCATTCTTGCATATTGTGAAGAATTAAAAGCGCAGGGAAAAATACGGAATTTCGGCTTTTCCTTTCATGATGAATACGACGTATTTGAAGAGATACTGACTTATCGCAAATGGGATTTTTGCCAGATACAGTATAATTATGTGGATACACAAGAGCAGGCCGGAGATCGCGGCTATGCCCTGGCTGAGAAACTGGGAATTCCGATGGTCATCATGGAGCCGGTGAAGGGCGGTTCGCTTTCCAAGCTGCCACAGGATCTTGCTTCACGCTTAAAGGAGGCTGCACCCAATAGCAGCATCTCCTCCTGGGCGCTTCGCTGGGTAGCCAGTAAGCCAAATGTTAAGGTGGTACTCAGTGGCATGTCCACCATGGAGCAGGTGCTCGATAACCTGTCAACCTTTGAAGATTTTAAACCGCTGAGCGTAGCGGAGCAGGGGTTGATTAAGGAAATCGCAGAAGAAATCAAGGCGAGAACGATGAACGGCTGTACAGGCTGTGCGTACTGTATGCCGTGTCCATTTGGTCTGGATATTCCAAAGAATTTCCGCATCTGGAATGAGCATGCAAAATATGGAAATACGGAAGTGGCAAGAAAACGTTATTTTGAAGAAATGAAGGAGGAAGAAAGAAGCAGCCAGTGTAAGAAATGCGGGAAATGTGAAGCACTGTGTCCACAGCATATCGCTATACGTGAGGATCTGGCACATATGAGCAGCGATATGGAGCTTCTTAAGAGCAAAGCTGGGTAAGCATGAAAAGCAACTCATAAATACAGACAGGAGTGTTCGCGTGATATCATGGCGGCATTCCTTTTTTAGTGAACCTTTCTATGCAGTCTTCAATTTACATTGCAGAAATTACAGCTATGTGGCACTGACAGCAAGCTGAGCAAAAGAGCCTCTTATGCTGTCAGCTTTTATTGCATATGTGCTGAGATGACTCTATCATTTTTTAAGTATTTGCACAGGTCTCCTGTAAGCAGCATACCTGAGAAACTCCACTTTTTGACACTGCTGCTTCTGCTTGCTTACGGAAAGGGAGATGGTGGTTGTAGGCATTTGTGGAGGCGCATTTGCCCGCAGGTTGATAGTATAGGTGCAGGAGGGTAGAAATGAACTGTTTAAAAGATGCTGTTCTCAACGAAGAGGTTTTTGTGGTAGATATCGAGCATACAGCTTTGATGAAACGCAGGCTGATGGATCTTGGGTTCGTACCGGGCACTGGAGTGACACCGGTTTTGGAAAGTCCCAGCAGGGATATGCGTGCCTATCTGATCAAGGGCTGTAAAATCGCTTTACGCAGTGAAGACAGTGAGCGGATTCTGGTAAAAGGGAAGGAGGCTGCATATGCTGTTTGAAAAGCTCGTTCAGGCGAACGACAATATCAATGAAATGTACTTGAAGCAGCGCAAGGGATATACCATTGCTTTGCTTGGAAATCCCAATGTCGGTAAAAGCACGGTATTCAATGAGCTTACCGGCATGAATCAGCATACCGGTAACTGGCCGGGGAAAACGGTGGAGCTTGCGAAGGGACACTATACACATAGGTATCGCCAGAATCAGATGATAGATCTTCCTGGAACCTACTCCCTGCTTGCACACTCCAGTGAGGAGGAGGTTACACGAAATTATGTGTGCTTTGAGCCATGCGATGTGTGCCTGGTTATCTGTGATGCCACTGTTCTGGAACGTAACCTGAACCTGGTTCTGCAAACGATGGAAATCACAGATCATGTCGTACTTGTTTTAAATCTTATGGATGAAGCTAAAAAGAAGAACATTACGATAGATACGGAAAAGCTTGCCAAGCTTTTGAAGGTTCGTGTCGTAGAAATGAGCGCACGCAATCATGAGGGCTTTGAGGATGTCAAGGAAGCCATTGAAGAGGTGGGAAACCGTGTAAGCGATACGCAAGGGGCTGCAGTCCGTTATGCCAAAGATCTGGAGCAGGCCATTGCTGCGGTAGCTGATGTTATGAAAACACGGCGGCTCAATACACGCTTTACGGCCTTGAAGCTGTTGGATCCGGAGGTTGACAGCACGCTGTTTTATGAGGATATTGAGAACCAGGAGGAAACAAGGGCAGAGGTGGAAAAACAGATTGCTCGCTTAAAGGATAAGGATTTGTATGAACGCTTTGAAGATATCGTAGTACACGCCCTGCATGAAAGAGCAAGGGAAATCAGTGAAGAATGTATTATATTTAACAATGCATCCTACCAGAACCGGGATATGCGTATTGATCATGTTGTTACCAGCAAAGGCTGGGGACTGGTATGGATGGTCGTATTGTTATCTGTAATATTTTGGATTACCATTTCCGGAGCCAATGTTCCAAGCGAAATGCTTTCAGGAATGTTCGAGGATCTGCAGGTATGGCTGCATCAGCTATTTGCCTCCTGGAGTATGAATCCATATATCACCAGCTTTATTGTGGATGGAGTCGTGAAAACCTGCGGCTGGGTAATTTCCGTTATGCTGCCGCCGATGGCAATCTTCTTTCCGATGTTCACACTGCTGGAGGACTTTGGTTATCTGCCGCGAATCGCTTTTAATCTGGACGGCTTCTTTCAAAAGGCCTGCACCTGCGGGAAACAGGCGCTGACGATGTGTATGGGATTTGGCTGCAATGCCGTCGGGGTCAGTGGAGCCCGTATTATCGACAGTCCGCGGGAGCGTCTGATTGCAATTATCACCAATACCTTTGTACCCTGCAATGGCCGCTTTCCTACGCTGATCAGTATTATTACGATGTTCTTTGCAGGGGTGGTGGCGGCACCGTGGAATGGTCTTCTGTCAACACTGCTGTTGACGGGCGTTATTGTATTTGGTGTCATCCTGACCTTTCTCACCTCACGCTTTTTGTCGAAAACGCTGCTGAAGGGAGTGCCGTCGAGCTTTACACTGGAGCTTCCTCCGTATCGGCGGCCGCAGTTTGGCAAGGTGATCGTGCGTTCCATCTTTGACCGTACGCTGTTCGTGCTGGGCAGGGCAGTGAGTGTTGCCATACCTGCCGGAGCAATTATCTGGCTGCTGGCCAATATTCAGGTTCAGGATGCAAGCCTGCTGCAGCATATATCGCTGTTTCTGGATCCCTTTGCTCATCTGATGGGGCTGGACGGTGTCATTCTGCTGGCCTTCCTTCTGGGCTTCCCGGCAAATGAAATCGTTGTACCGATCATGATCATGGCGTATCTGGCAAATGGATCGATGATGGATATCGGTGATCTTGCCGTATTAAAGGAGCTGTTCGTCAACAACGGCTGGACATGGGTAACCGCCATCTGCACCCTTATGTTCTCTCTGGTACACTTTCCATGTGCTACCACACTGCTCACCATACGCAAGGAAACACAAAGCTGGAAATGGACTGCCGTCAGCTTTCTGTTGCCAACCGTACTTGGTATCCTGCTGTGTATGGGAATCAATCTGCTTGCGCATATCTTTCTGCTGGTATAACTATGTCTGCCGATTCTTGATGTTTTGAAATGAACACGTGTGTATGCTATAGAAAGATAAATTCAAATAAACGGGTACAAAAAAAGAGGAGCCGTGTGTGAGTTCCTCTTTTCTTATATATTATGGGCGCTTTACGATAACAGCGGTACCCTGTCCACCACCGATGCACAGAGATGCAAGACCAGATTTCGCATCACGCTTGATCATTTCGTGAATCAGTGTAACCAGAATACGGTTTCCGGACGCACCAACCGGGTGACCCAGAGCGATTGCTCCACCGTTTACATTCGTTCTTTCCAGGAATGCTTCACGATCGATTCCGTGCTCCTCTACCAGCTCGTGTACAACACCTAAAGACTGAGCGGCAAATGCTTCATTCAGCTCTACCAGTTCAACCTCATCCAGCTTCATGTCTGCATATTTCAATGCATTACGGATTGCCGGAGTAGGTCCCAGACCCATTGTTAACGGATCCACACCACCCTGACCGATGCCGACTACCTCGCACAGCGGAGTCAGGTTGTATTTTTCGACAGCTTCTTCACTTGCCAGCAGAACGAAGGAAGCACCATCGTTGATGCCGGATGCGTTGGCAGCCGTTACACTACCGTCCTTAACGAATGCCGGACGCAGCTTTGCCATCTTTTCAGGAGTGGATTTGCGGTTTGGATGCTCGTCTGTATCAAATACGATTGTTTCTTTTCTCAGCTTCACTTCAACAGGAACGATTTCGTCCTTGAAACGTCCGGAATCAACAGCAGCGATAGCCTTTTGCTGAGAAGCATAACCGAATGCATCCTGCATTTCACGTGTGATATTGTATTTCTTGGCAATGTTCTCTGCCGTAACACCCATGTGGATACCGTTCATAGCATCTGTTAGGGCATCGTAGATCATATGGTCTACACACTTGAAATCTCCCATTTTGTTTCCTGTACGTGTATTTGCAGGAATCAGGTAAGGAGCACCGGACATGGATTCCACACCACCGGCAACGACAATGTCATTAAATCCTGTCTGAATGGACATAACACCCTCCATAACGGTACGAAGTCCGGAACCACATACCATGTTCACGGAGTGTGAGCATACACTTTCCGGAATTCCTGCAGCAAGGGCAACCTGACGTCCGATGTTCTGTCCCAGACCAGCGCTCAGCACGTTCCCGCACAGCAGCTCGTCTACCTGCTCAGGAGCAACCTTTCCATCTTCCAGCAGTGCCTTTACTACTGTAGCCCCTAAATCAACTGGTTTTACGGTAGTTAAAGATCCTAAGAAACTACCGATTGCACTACGTTTAGCGCTAACAACATAAGTTTTTCTCATTTTTCTCTACCTGTCTTTCTTTCAATGTAACGTGTCGCATACGACACTCAATACATCAACATAGTAACGAAAATTCATGCATTTGTCAATAACTTGTGAAAAAATTCATAAGTGAATGCATCTGTCGGATTTCTCTTTTTACGATTTTGAAACACAAAAGCAGGAAAAACAAGCCCTTGTGAGCTTGTTCTTTTGTTTATACGCGTTTGATGATGACTGCAGCACCCTGTCCGCCGCCGATGCACAGGGAAGCCAGTCCGATTTTCAAATCGCGCTTCTGCATTTCATGAAGCAGACTCACCAGAATTCGGTTTCCGGATGCACCGACCGGATGTCCCAGTGCGATTGCTCCGCCATTGACGTTGGTTTTTTCCATAAAGGCGTTACGATCCATGCCGGTTGCTTCCTCCAGTTCATGAATGACACCCAGAGACTGTGCAGCAAACGCTTCATTCAGCTCTACGAGCTCCATGTCCTCGATGCACAGGTCAGCATACTTCAGCGCATGCAGAATCGCAGGCGTAGGACCAAGACCCATGACGCGTGGATCTACACCGCCCTGACCGATGCCGATGACTTCCGCAAGCGGTGTCAGATTATATTTCTTAACGGCATCCTCACTGGCGATGATTGTAAAGCTGGCACCGTCATTGATACCGGAAGCATTTCCGGCAGTAACGGTACCATCCTTTGTGAAAGCGGGACGCAGCTTTGCCAGCTTTTCCGGCGTGGAGGCACGGTTCGGGTGCTCATCGGTGTCAAATACCGTCACACTGCCCTTACGGCCGGGTACTTCTACCGGCACGATTTCATCCTGAAAGCGCCCGGAATCGATGGCAGCGATTGCCTTCTGCTGGGATGCATAGGCAAAGGCGTCCTGATCCTCACGGGAAATGGAATACTTTTTCGCTATATTATCTGCGGTAACACCCATGTGTATCCCATACATACCATCTGTTAATCCATCATGCAGCATGGAATCCACCATCTTCATGTCACCCATCTTCACACCGTTTCGCACCTTACTAGGCACCAGATACGGTGCATTGGTCATAGATTCCACACCACCGGCTACAAAGATATCGCCGAATCCGCACTGGATGCGCATGGTGGCTTCCATAACCGCCTTTAATCCGGAACCGCACAGCATATTCAGGGACTGTGCACATACCTCAACAGGAACACCGGCCTTGATGCTGACCTGACGTCCGATGTTTTGACCAAGACCTGCCGCAATCACGTTTCCGACAATCACCTCGTCGATATTGGCAGGATCAATGCCTGCCTCCTCGATGGTTCTGCTTAAAACAGCAGCTCCCAGATCTACCAGGGGCATGTTGGTAAGCCCGCCCATGAAGCTTCCGATGGCGCTTCGCTTTGCTGCTACAACATATGCTTTTCTCATGTAATAACCTCCGCTTTCTATGTTGGTCTTCCTTGGGGAAGGGGAAGAGGACCCTTTGTCAAGGCTATGGTAACGGAAGAAAAAACGTTTGTCAAGAAACTTGTTAATAAATTAACAAATGAGAATGTAGGAATATATTCTGAACAAATGTCAACTTGTTAATTTTGTAACAAAAACTTGTTAAAACTTTAACAAACATATTGACGTGAACAAAAAAGAGGTCTAAAATGTAGATGGATTATGTATTCTCGACAACGCGATGAATACGCTGCTTATACTATATTTATATAGGCGCATGCAAGCAATCCTAAGTTCAAGTAAATCAAGGAGAGGAGAACACTTATGGACTTCATGTTAACAGAACAACAACAGATGATGAAGAAACTTTTCGCTGAGTTTGCTGAAAAAGAAGTAAAACCTCTTGCAGCAGAAGTAGACGAAGATGAACGTTTCCCTAGAGAAAACGTCGAAAAAATGAAAGCCTGCAAAATGATGGGGATTCCGTTCAGCAGAGAATACGGCGGAGCAGGTGCTGACTACCTGAGCTATATTCTGGCAGTCGAGGAGCTGAGCAAGAAATGCGGTACAACAGGTGTTGTATTGTCTGCTCACACATCTCTTGGAACATGGCCAATCGAACACTTCGGAACAGAAGAACAGAAAAACAAATATCTGCCTGACTTATGTACAGGCAAGAAGCTGGCTGCATTCGGCTTAACAGAGCCAAATGCCGGTACAGATGCTGCCGGACAGCAGACAACGGCTGTAAAAGACGGTGACGATTACATCCTGAACGGTACAAAAATCTTCATTACCAACGCTGGGGAAGCAGATGTTTATGTAATCTTTGCAATGACTGACAAGACAAAGGGAACTCATGGTATCTCTGCATTTATCGTAGAGAAGGGAATGCCTGGATTCACTGTTGGTCAGCATGAAAAGAAGCTGGGTATCCGCGGTAGTGCAACCAGTGAGCTGATCTTCAACAACGTGCGTTTAAGCAAGGACCACCTGCTCGGACAGGAAGGCAAAGGCTTCAAGATTGCCATGATGACACTGGATGGCGGACGTATCGGTATCGCTGCGCAGGCACTTGGTATTGCACAGGGTGCAATTGATGAAACCGTTCCTTATGTAAAAGCTCGTAAGCAGTTCGGACGTTCCATTGCAAAATTCCAGAACACACAGTTCCAGCTGGCTGATATGCAGGTGAAAACAGATGCAGCCAGATGGCTGGTATACGATGCAGCAATGAAGAAAGAAAAAGGTCTTCCTTACTCTGTCGAAGCTGCTAAGGCGAAACTGTTCGCAGCAGAGGTTGCAATGGAAGTTACAACCAAGGCAATTCAGCTGATGGGTGGATACGGTTATACTCGTGACTATCCGGTTGAAAGAATGTTCCGTGATGCGAAGATCACTGAAATCTATGAGGGTACTTCTGAAGTACAGCGCATGGTTATCAGTGGCGCAATGCTGAAGTAATACAGAGAGAAAAGAAAGGATACGAAGATTATGAAAATTATCGTTCTTGTAAAACAGGTACCGGATTCTACTGAAATCCGTGTTGACAAAGTTACTGGTACATTGATTCGTGCCGGAGTTCCTAGTATCATCAATCCAGATGATCTGGCTGGTGTGGAAGCTGCACTGCAGCTGAAAGAAAAATACGGGGCAACTGTTACTATCATTTCCATGGGACCTCCTCAGGCTACGGGAATGCTGAAAGAATTATACGCTCGTGGAGTTGACGAATGTATCCTGATCACAGACCGCAAATTTGCTGGTGCTGATACATGTGCAACTTCCAGCACACTGGCTGCTGCATTGAACAAAACAGGCTACGACCTGATCATTGCAGGACGTCAGGCTATCGATGGGGATACTGCACAGGTTGGTCCGCAGACTGCTGAACGTCTGGGAATCCCTCAGGTTACCTACGTAGACGACATTATTGAACTTAGCGATACTGCTGTTACTGTTAGAAAATCACTGGAAGACAGTGAAGAGATCATTGAGGCGAAGCTGCCTTGTGTTCTGACAACCTTAAGTGGAATGAACGAGCCACGTTACATGAACTGTAACGATATCGTTGACTCCTTCTCTAAAGAAGTGAACGTTATGACATTTGATGATCTGGGAATCGATGAGAGCATCGTTGGTCTTGCAGGTTCTCCGACTAAGGTTCACGCTACATTCACCAAAGAAGTATCTGCTGAAACAGAAACATTCGATCTGCCAGCTGCAGAAGCTGCCAAACTGATTGCAAAGACACTGAAAGACAAGCAGATTATTACGAAATAGGAGGAGAAGGAACAATGGCTAAATTTGAAGGATATAAAGACATTTACGTATTCGTAGAACAGAAAAACGGCGAAGTTGCCAACGTTGGATACGAACTGATTTCCGAAGCTAGAAAACTGGTTGCATCCATTCCTCAGATGAACTTCCAGGTTGTCGGTGTACTGCTTGGACACAACATCAAAGACAAGGCGAATGACGTAATTGCACATGGTGCCGACAAGGTAATCGTTGTGGATGACGCGCTGCTGGAAGGATATTCCACACAGTTCTATGCGGATGCCCTGACACAGGTCATCAACAGCTTCAAGCCGGACAGCTTCCTGACAGGAGCTACGGTACTTGGTCGTGACCTTGCACCACGTGTTGCTGCACGTTTGAATGCCGGTCTGACTGCAGATGCTACCAAAATCGAAATCGATCAGGAAAAGGCAAAAGACGGAGAAGCGCTGCTGCTGGTTACCCGTCCTACATTCGGCGGTAACCTGTTTGGTACGATCGTATGCCCGGATACTCGTCCGCAGATGGCAACAATTCGTCCAAACGTATTCTCAATGGACGATGTTGATGCTTCCAGAACCGGAGAGGTTGTAGAATTTACTCCAGAATGGACAGATACAGATCCAAAAGTAATCGTTAAAGAAGTGATTGCTAAAGTAGTAGAAGGCGTTGACATCACAAAGGCTGACATCCTGGTAGGTGCAGGTCGTGGTGCTGAAGACTGTCTGGATATGGTACAGGCAGTTGCTGAAGAACTGGGCGGAGAGCTGTGTGCTTCCCGTGCCGTAGTTGACGATGGATTTGCTGACAAGGCAATTCAGGTTGGACAGACCGGTAAGACCGTTCGTCCTAGTCTGTACATCGCATGTGGTATTTCCGGAGCATGCCAGCATGTTGCCGGTATGGAAAAATCCGATATGATCATCGCGATCAACCGTGACCCGCAGGCTGAAATCTTCAGCATTGCAAACATGGGCTTCATCGGTGATGTAAAAGAAATCCTTCCTCTGCTTAAGGATGAAATCATCGCTGCGAAAAAGGGGTAATAAATACGTTTATACAAGAGGGTGGGAAACTACCCCTCTTGGTATACAAAAATAGTAAAGGAGATAATAAACATGAAAAAAGTTGGTGTAATTGGTGCCGGAACAATGGGCCAGGGTATTGCAAATGCATTTGCTTCCAATGGGTACGATGTAACCGTATGTGACATTAAGATTGAATGGGCACAGGGCGGAATCGACAAAATCGCTAAAAAACTGGACAAACTGGTTTCCAGAGAAAAAATGACGGCTGACAAGGCTGCAGAAGTAAAAGGCAATCTGAAGGCTGGAGAATACAAGGATCTGGCTGACTGCGATCTGATCGTGGAAGCTGTTCTTGAAAAAATGGAAGTTAAGAAAGAACTGTTCACAACACTGGATGAAATCTGTAAAGATTCCTGTATCTTTGGTTCTAACACATCTTCTTTATCCATTACCGAAATCGCTACCGGAATCAAACACAATGTCATCGGTATGCACTTCTTCAACCCTGCTGACCGTATGAAACTGGTTGAGGTTATTTCCGGAATCAACACGCCTGTTGAAACAAAGGAAGCTATTATTGAAATCTCTAGATCCTTAGGAAAAACTCCTGTTGAAGTTGCAGAAGGTCCTGGATTTGTTGTAAACCGTATCCTGGTTCCGATGATCAACGAAGCTGCCTTCATTCTGCAGGAAGGAATTGCATCTGTTGAAGATATCGATACAGCTATGAAACTGGGTGCCAACCATCCGATGGGACCTCTGGCACTGGGTGATCTGATTGGTCTGGATATCGTGGAAGCTATCATGGATGTTCTTTACAATGAAACAAAAGACTCTAAATATCGCTGCTGTACGCTGATCCGCAAAATGGTTCGCGGAGGTAAGCTCGGTCAGAAATCCGGTATCGGGTTCTACGACTACTCTAAATAATTCACGCATACAACACATGACGAGTGAATCTGTAATTTCACATGAAACCCATTGAAATTGTGGATTCACTTTTTTAAAAATGGAAAGGAAGATGAATACAATGGAAACAATTTTAGTAAACTATGAAGGACATGTAGCAACCATCACAATCAACCGTCCAAAAGCACTGAACGCATTAAGCACACAGGTTTTAACAGAGCTGAATCAGGCACTGGATGAAGTTGCGGCAAACAACGATGTATATGCACTGGTACTTACCGGAGCAGGAGAGAAATCCTTTGTTGCAGGTGCAGATATCGCTGAAATGAAGGATAAGAGCGTGGAAGAGGCTGCTGCTTATGGAAAATTCGGTAACGAGGTATTCCGTAAGATTGAAACCTTCCGCTGCCCTGTTATCGCTGCTGTTAACGGTTTTGCATTAGGTGGTGGCTGTGAGCTGGCAATGAGCTGCGACATTCGTGTGGCAAGTGAAAATGCAGTCTTCGGACAGCCGGAAGTTGGCTTGGGAATCACTCCGGGCTTTGGTGGAACACAGCGTCTGGCACGTCTTGTCGGTACCGGCATTGCGAAGGAAATGATTTATACAGCAAGAAACATCAAAGCAGAGCGTGCATACGCCATCGGTCTGGTAAATAACGTTGTCCCTGCCGAAGAACTGATGGCTGTTGTTATGAAGATGGCAAACGGTATCGCAAAGAATGCGCCAATCGCTGTTGCATACAGTAAAAAAGCAATCAACAACGGGCTGCAGACAGATATCGAAGGTGGAATTGCAATCGAAGTGGAAGAATTCTCCAATTGTTTTGCGACAGAAGATCAGACCTATGGTATGACCTGCTTCCTGGAAAAAACGAAGGATAAAAAATTCTCTAACAAATAAGCAAGTAAATTCTTGAGCTTATTATTTCCGTAAACGCTTTCAGTTGTGGTACACTGGAAATAGGAGATAATACAAAGGAGGTAATCGATTTGAGTAAAGTAATAAGTATTGAACAGGCAGTTTCCATGATTCCGGATGGCGCTGCTATCGGAATTGGCGGTTTTATCGGATCCGGACATCCTCAGGAATTTTCTGTAGGCATCGAGGAATCCTTTCTCAAGAGCGGACATCCGAAGGATTTGACTATCATGTTTTCTGCCGGTATTGGTGATGGAACGGACCGTCTGGGTCTGAACAAGCTGGGACATGAGGGATTGCTGAAGCGTATCATTGGTGGTCACTGGGGGTTAATTCCAAAACTGCAGAAGCTGGTTTTTGAAAACAAGGTAGAAGGCTACAACCTTCCCCTTGGTACCATTTCTTTGATGTTCCGTGATATTGCCGGACATCGTCCGGGTACGATTACAAAGGTCGGTCTGAAAACGTTCGTCGATCCTCGTATCGAAGGAGCGAAGATGAATGAACGCTCCAAGGAAGATCTTGTTGAGCTGATGCATATCGATGGGGAAGAGTGGCTGCGCTATAAATCCTTCCCGTTAAATGTGGCGCTGATTCGTGCCACGTATTGTGATGAGGACGGCAATGCTACCATGGAAAAGGAAGCAGCTACTCTGGACTCTCTTTCCATAGCCCAGGCTGCGAAGAATTCCGGTGGTATCGTGTTGCTGCAGGTGGAAAAGGTGGTACAGAACGGTACACTGGATCCAAGAAAAGTGAAAATACCCGGAATTTATGTGGACGGTATCGTTGTTGCACGCCCGGAAAATCACTGGCAGACATATGCGAACCCGTATGATCCTGCATTGAGCGGAGAAGTGAAGGTTCCAGTAAATTCCATTGCACCGATGAAGCTGAATGAGCGCAAGGTCATCTGCCGTCGTGCGGCTATGGAGCTGGATCCTGCAGCTATTATCAATCTTGGTATCGGTATGCCGGAGGGAATTGCTAATGTTGCAAATGAAGAGGGACTTCCAGGCTTGAAGCTGACGGTGGAAGCTGGAGGAATCGGCGGTGTACCGAATGCAGGAACTGCTTTTGGTACCTGTACAAATCCGGATGCCATCATCGATCAGCCGTATCAGTTTGACTTCTATGACGGAGGCGGACTGGATCAGGCATTCCTGGGACTTGCGGAATGCGACTGCTCCGGTAACATCAATGTCAGCCGTTTCGGACCGAAAATTGCAGGCTGCGGCGGGTTTATCAATATTACACAGACTTCACCGGTCGTTGTGTACTGCGGTACCTTTACTGCAGGCGGACTCAAGGTTGAGGTCAAGGACGGTAAGCTGCACATTCTGCAGGAGGGAAGAATCAAGAAGTTCAAACAGGAAGTGGAACAGATTACCTTCTCTGCAGATTTCGCAACCGAAACAGGACAGAAGGTTCTGTACGTTACGGAGCGTGCGGTATTCGAGCTGCTGGACGGTAAGCTGACATTAACGGAAATCGCACCTGGCGTTGATCTGGAAAAGGATGTTCTGGGACAGATGGAATTCAAGCCTGCTGTCGCTGATAACCTGAAAACTATGGATGAGCGTCTGTTCCGTGATGAATTGATCGGATTAAAGGCATAAATCGAATAAAGAAAAGGGATGCAATTCCCTTTTTTTCCATTTTTCTGCTAAAAATTCCAAAACACTTTACATTATTGCTGTATTTTATATAATGAAGGTGGTTAAAGATTATCACACTTGATGAAAGTGATGATATAGAGCTCATGCTGGTGAGGCAGTGGAGACCATTGGTCAAGGAGATTGCTTCTCAGGCTGACTCAGCCATTGTATTGTCTGGCATAGCATTGTGTTGGAATGATAAGGTAGCTTGTAGTGAGTAGCATTAGCATGTAGAAGTCTCAATGGTAGTAGAAATAATCACAGACAATACAGGGCAAACGATGGGCGGTACGGACGATGAGATTCCGGCCGCCTTTTCGTTTCCTTTTCTTTCAGCCTGTATTATAATGATAGAGTGAAAAAGAAATGAGGAATGCATATGTATAGTTTTCGTAATGATTATAGTGAGGGGGCCCATCCTGTTATCATGGAGCGCCTGCTGGAACTGAATCAATGCCAGAATGTCGGGTATGGTGAGGATGCGCTTTGCGAACAGGCGAAGCGGCAGCTGAAGGCGAAGCTGCACTGTGAGGATTGTGATATACATTTTTTAGTCGGCGGAACCCAGGCCAATCTGACGGTGATTGCGGGCGCTCTTCGTCCGTATGAGGCAGTGATTGCTGTGGACAGTGGACATATCAATGTTCACGAAACAGGTGCTGTGGAAGCGACCGGTCACAAGGTGCTGATTGCTGAAGGTGTCGATGGTAAAATCACACCGCAGGGAATCCGTAAAGCGGTACTTAGCCATGAGGATGAGCATATGGTAAAGCCGGCAATGGTCTATATTTCGAACGCAACGGAAATCGGTACCATCTATCACAAAGAGGAATTGAAGCAGATTGCGGAAGTTTGCAGAGAATTCGGTCTGTATCTGTTTATGGACGGTGCCCGCATGGGAGCTGCTCTGGCAGCAAAGGACAATGATGTATCCTTTAACGATTTATGTACATACTGTGACGTTTTCTATCTTGGCGGGACTAAGAACGGTGCTCTCTTCGGAGAGGCGGTTATCATTGTAAATGATAAATTGAAAAAAGACTTCCGCTATATGATCAAACAGCGAGGCGGCATGCTTGCCAAGGGGTGGCTGCTGGGTGTACAGTTTGCGGCATTGTTTGAAGGAAACCGCTATATTGAAACCGCAGCACATGCAAACCGGATGGCTCAGAAGCTGCAGGATGCCATGGAGGCATCTGGGCTGCCGTTTCTTATAAAGACAACGACAAATCAAATATTTCCAGTCCTGCCCAACCTGCTGATTGAAGAGCTGCAGAAGGAATATGCGTTTCAGGTCTGGGAAACAATGGATGAAGAACATACGGCAATGCGCTTTGTGACATCCTGGGCAACTGAGGAAAAGGAAGTGGATCGATTTATTGAATATCTAAACAGTCTTCTTCAACGGATGCGGGAAAGCGGACAGGAATCTGAGAGATAGAAATGTGTTTTTAAAAGCAATCGGAAGGAAAAAACAGAAATAAGAAGTAATCACAAAACACCTTGATTAAGGTACTAGAAAAATGGGATGGCTGCATGATTATGCGGTAGGAAAATAAACAGTGGAAGCGAGATACCTGCATGATGCCGGAGAATTGATAAAGCTGTAACATAGAAAAAAAGAAATACAAATCCTGAATTTTATTAGGAACTGTATTTCTTTTTTTATGATTTTTATAAATCTGTAAGCGAAGAAAAGCAAAATGAAATCCTTTTGATCTTATTTTTAATGATTTGAAGACTGCGGTATGCTTTATTTATTTGCCTGTTCGCTTGATGTTTCTCTTCATAGCATAGCATTGCACTGCAGCTGCCGATTCAGCTTTCCAAAGCTAATGCATCTGCTGGAATCCACCCCATCAGACCCTGCTTTTTCACTAATACAGCATTCCTTGTTTGAGAAACGATTTTTACGAGATCTCCGCATCTTGCCGGTATCTGGTAATTGGTGAAGTCACAGGCGTGCAGCTCCTTACCTTTGTAAAATAAAAATTCCTTTGCGATGTGCATTACTTTGCCGCTGGCTTCATGCCGGCAAAGGCAGCATGCACCTTCATCGTGCAGCATATGTACCTGTCCTTCATGCCAGGTGATAAAAAAGGGCGTCCTGTTAACAGGGAGAATATCTCTTGTTATCCGTGCTTTTTTCAGATCATCACTGCATGCGAATTGAAATCTGCCCTGCTCATAGATCAATGCATTCAGTTGTCCAGCTGACTTCACTTCATTTCCTCCGTCGATGGATATGATATGGCGGCGTGTGTCAATGATGGGATTGAAGCAGCAGATATCCTTCCGATATTCGCTAACCGGAAGGTGCCCGACAACAATGTATTTATGAAAGCTGCCGGCCTCCTTCATAAACAGATCCTGTACCATAATATCACGCATATCACGGCCATAGGTTTTCTCATCCCGTATGCCTGCGTGGGCAAAGATAAAGCGTTCGGTTTCAATCACATGGGGAAGCCTGTCGATAAAGGTCAATTCCCTGAGAAATACTTTTCGCAGCTCCCTGCTGAGAGCAGCCATATCTGTCTCTTTGTCTATGCGCTGACCGACGCGCTGTGCCATTTCATGCAGAATGCTGTTTGGACGATTCAACAGGATGTTCTGCAGAAATTCCAGACGGGTATCATAGAGCACATTGCGGCATACCACATCACAGTTTCCAATCATGGGATGTACGTGCGGGTGTCTGGAAAGCTCCATGATATAATACAGTGTTTCCAGATTATAGGGTCCCTTCTCCAATAGATCGCCAACGAGAAACAGCGCATCCTTTTCCGGATCAAAGGCGATTTTACGTAACAGCTTTTTAAATACCGGAAGATTGCCATGAATATCACTAATGGCGATGATTCTTCTGCTATCAGACAGAACAGAATACGAATGAATGGAACGATCAAACATAGGCAGCCTCCTTTATCTCTGGCTCAATTATAGAGAATTTCCTTGTATCATGCAAGAAAAACGTTGTAAACTTCTACATTCTGCGCTATCCTATAACCAGGAAAGACAGAAGTCTAGGATATGTTGCTTTGTGAATAAACAGCCGAATAGCATGCTTTTTAAAATATGTCATATTTCTGATTGCTGTAAAGAAGAGGCAAGCGCATAGCATCCTTTTGTAAGTATTGAATGAGGGATATACTCCATGTATAGGAGTACTGGGACAGTACCTGCAGGAAACATGAAGAAGGTAGTGATGTTCCAGGATAAACTCAGGGACTGAAGGCAGATAGGATGTGATTTCCCATTGTTATGGATACCGCAATTAAGGAGGTAAAGCAGGCTGCTGTTTTCTGTGAAGTGAAAAAACTGGAATGTGTTACAATATTTTGCATGGATATGAGGTGATTCTATGGATTTACGAGGCTTCCTAGTGCGCTGTCATCGGCTGCAGAGGAATTATTCTCAGGAGGGTCTGTGTCGTGGCATTTGTGCAGTTTCTTATCTCAGTAAGCTGGAGCAGGGGAAGGTACAGGCTGCGGATGAAATTTATCAGGCGTTGTTTCACAGGCTGGGAATCGTGTTTCAGGATAATGAAGAATGGCTTGCTGTTTGGAAGGAAAAGCTTCAGGAGCTGGCGTCAGCTTGGTTTTATGGAGAACAACGCGAAGCGTATGAGCTGGAAAAGCAGATGGAGAACCTTTTGAACTCTCCCCTCTGTGTTGATGCGCTGCTCATCAAAGCACTGTATACGAAGGAGCATGCGGATAAGCCGCTGGCCTCTGCGTCTGTTTTTCTTCCATATATGCAGGATGCACAGCGGTTCTTATATCATTTTCTATGTGCGGGACAGTCACTTCAAAGCAGGGAGGAACAAACTCTTTCAGCGATACTTGCCCAGCTGCAGGAAGCACAAAAATATGGAGGGTGGAGTATTTTATATCAGATGAAGGGAGATGTGTATGCGCTTATGGGGGACTATTCTCAGGCGCTGCATCACCATCTGAAGGCCTATGACCTTGCATGTGAGGAAGGCTTTCTGCCCTGTATGATCGATGCGTCCATGCATATTGCAAACTGCTATTCCGCTATGCATGCAGAAGGTGTCATGCTGATGTATTACGAACGCTGTGAGCATCTTTGCCGCAGCAGCAAAAACAAGCAGATGCAGGCCCATGTGTGGTATAATATCGGATCCACATATCAGCAGTGGGGTGATTTTCAAAAGGCGCTGCCACTGCTTTTAAAGGCCTATCAGATACTGGATGACACCTTTCTATGCTGTCATAAGCTGGCGCTTTTATATGAACAGCTGAATCAGAAAAAGGAGGGACTTCGCTATGTACAGGAGATGGAGAGGCAGCTGGATTCACATGAGGCTGACGGTCGCAGGGAAATCGTGCAGTTTGTAAGATACCGCTATGGAACTGCCGTGGATGCAGAGGTCTATATCGACTGCCTGTATACGCTCTGTGACACTTCCCGTTATTTCCATGGCTTCTGTCAGTTTCATCTGTCCTACCTCATTGCTGCGTTAAAGAAGAAGCGCAGGTACAAGGAGGTCATGAAGCTGATGGAGGAAACGAAATTTTCCTGAGCAAGCTAATTTATGATGGCTTAACCCTGATGTTTGGACACTATTTTCCCAAATACAGGGTATTTTTTATATTCGTATCATACGGTATACTAAACGCAGGAGATGATACCTATGAAAAAGACCCTATGGTCACATGATTTTATAATTATAACACTGGGGACACTGATCAGTGCAATCGGTTCTACCGCTATGAGCTTTGCACTGTCGCTTGTGGTATTCGACCATACCTCATCAACCCTTATGACCGGAATTTTCACTGCGATATCCCTGATGCCGACGGTTCTGATTCCCATTCTGGCAGCACCGCTGGTCGATGGCTGCTGCAGAAAGCGCTTGATTGCTATGCTGGATAGTGGAAATGGCATTCTGTATCTGCTGTTTGCCGCCTTTCTGCTTATGCAGGAATTTTCTTATGCGGGCTATCTGATATTTTCCCTGCTTACCGCATCCTTTGGAGCCATTTATTCTCTGGCATATTCCTCCCTGTATCCTGATCTGATTCCCAAGGGCTTTGCGCAGAAGGGCTATTCCGTATCCTCCTTGATTTATCCCAGTGTGACAGCGTTATTCACACCGGTTGCATCCCTGCTGTATGTACATCTGGGGATTGCCTGGATCTGTGCGATGGAGGGAATTCTGCTGCTGACAGCAGCTCTGTTTGAAGCGCGCATACGCTATCAGGAAACAATCGGAAAGCGGGTGTTTACCTTGCAGAAATATAAAGCAGATTTGATGGATGGCTTTCGTTATTTGAAAAAAGAAAAGGGTATCCGTTCCATTTACGGCTACATGGCGGTAACCAATGCTTCGGCAGAGGGGATCAATCTGGTAACCATGGCGATGTTTCAATCATCTCCCATTCTCACAACGACGATGTATGCGTTTCTGACAACAGCGGATACCATTGGACGCATGGCTGGCGGTCTGATGCATTATGTCCTGCATATTCCGGCGAAGAAACGCTACCGGGTTGCTGTCAGTGTCTATGCGGTTTATGAATCCCTGGATATGGTTTTCCTGTTTCTTCCTTATCCGCTTATGGTTGTCAATCGGTTTACCTGCGGCTTTCTGGGTATCAATTCCCTGAATATACGGGAGGCCAGTACACAAAACTATTTGCCCTCTCACATGCGGGCAAGGGTGAATGCGTTGTTTCAGGTGCTGGTTGCCCTCATTATGATGGCTTCCAGATTCAGCGCAGGTGTAATTGCACAATACGTATCCTACCCGTTGACGGCACTGCTGTTTGCTTCGTTTTCGATGCTTGCTATCTTCCTGCTGATTATCCGCAACAGGAAGCAGGTTTCAAAAATCTATAATCAGGAGCTATGAGATGTGCATGTGCAGTGCTATAATGGATACGAGGAGGGATCTTTATGCTGAAGGATCTGTTATTGAAAAACCGAAGCTATCGGGGATATGATGAAACAAGAGCGGTTACCAGGGAGGAGCTGATCGATCTGGTAGAGCATGCCAGACTAACACCGTCAAGCGTTAATAAACAGGCGCTGAAATACTATCTGGCATGTGAGAGGGAAAAGACGAATCAGATTCAGCCCTTAACCGCGTGGGCAAAAGCCCTAAAGAAAGAGGTGCCGTATGAGGGACATTGTCCCAGAGCCTTTATTGTAATCTGTCAGGATACTGCCATTTCAACTGCACTGGAGGCTTATCAGAAGGATGTCGGTATTGTCGCTCAGACGATGCTGCTGCGTGCTGCTGAGTTGGGGCTTGGCGGCTGTATGATCGGCAGCTTTCAAAAGAATGCCCTGCATGAGGTGCTGAAGCTGAGCGAAAATCTCGTGCCGCTGCTGGTTGTGGCTATTGGAAAACCGGACGAAACGATTGTACTTGAGGATGTAAATGTACAGGGAGATACGACATATTACCGGGATGCACAGGATGTGCATCATGTTCCCAAGCGAACAACCAGGGAGCTGATCATCAATGAAGAATAGCGATGCTGCGGGATTATCAAGTGAATGATCTGTCACAGATGTGTCGCATATGGAATGCTGTAGTCGCCCAGGGAAATGCTTTTCCTCAGCTGGAGCAGCTGGATGAGCAAAGCGGCGATGTCTTTTTTTCCTCGCAGAGCAAAACGCGTGTCTGCATCGATGAGGATACTGTGGTGGGGCTGTATATCCTGCATCCGAATAATGTCGGCCGGTGCGGACATATATGCAATGCCAGCTTTGCTGTGGATCAGAAGCAAAGAGGAAAGCATATCGGCAAAGCGCTGGTGCTGGACTGTATGAAGACCGCAAGAAGTTTAGGCTTTCGCATTCTGCAATTTAACGCAGTCGTAGAGAGCAATACTTCCGCACGGCATTTGTATGAGAGTCTGGGATTTCATTCTCTGGGCACGATTCCGGGCGGCTTTTTGCAGAGCGATGGAGCATATGTGAATATCGTACCCTATTATATTTCCCTGACGGAGTAGTATGCGGACAACCTTTCCCAAAACTCATCTGATTATTCCAGAAGTATGTACATCCGCATATCCTATGGTATGATATAGATAGGGAAAGGAGGGGACGGCAATGTCAGGATGTAAGAAAATCGTGATGACAAAGGCTGTCAGAGAGCGGCTGCAGAAGGATATCGCATACGGAAATGATATGCAGGCATATTGGAACCGGTATCGCAGAGATTTTCTGATTCTGCTGGCTGTGCTCCTCTTGATTATGCTCGTTTTGGTGATTGCGAATATTCTGCTGTGAATACAGAAAAAGCGGATTTCAAATGTCCGCTTTTTTATTCGGTAAACAGCCATGTCAGGACGGTATCCAGTTCCTGTTCCCAGCTTTCCTCATTATGCCGTCCCTTGAAAACGAGGTTGGGATATACCTTTGCCTCCTTCTCCTCAAGACAGCGCATCAGCTCGAGTATTCTGCCACTGGCAAGCGCCAGCTGCTGCTTGCTGCGAAATTCATCACTCCCCCATGAGATATAAATTTTATGGGAACGCAGCTTGGGACAGGCCCAAATTTCAGTTAGAAGCTCATCCTTTAAACGATAAATGAAAGGGGAGAGGACTGCCGCCTTACTGTAAATATCACAGTGATGGACAACCGCATACAGTGCCATCAAACCACCCATAGAGCTTCCACCGATGGCTGTGTGGTGTTTTCCTGGCAATGTTCGATAGGCATGATCGATCCACCGCTTGAGGTCGCTGCTCATCCACTCCATCAGCTCTTTCCCCTGTCCGTGAATAAAGCCAACCGTCGCATCACTGAAATCATAGGGAGAAAATTCCTCCAGCCGGCGATTTCCCTCGTGGTTGCATTCCACACCGACAACGATGAGAGGCATCGTATGCTCATCCAGCCATCGCTTTAACCCCCAGCTTCTGCCAAATGTCGCATCCTCATCATAAAACAGGTTGTGCCCGTCAAACATATACAGGACAGGGTAATGTCTTGTTTCCTTCTCATAATCCTCCGGCAGATAGATATGCAGCATTCTCATATCCTGAAAGCAGGGGATATAAATATCTCGTTTCTCAATCATACCATCACCTCATGGTCAGTATTATAGCACAAAAATGATGTCAGATGATGTTGGGTTTGTTATAATTGGGATAGAAAGGGGAGCGAGGCTATGATCAAAATTGCATGTCTGCTGTTTCTTTTCGTTGTTGTGTATTATATTTTTAAGGAGCATTCCTCCGCATTTACATCCCTGTGCTGGAAAAGTGCTTCCTCCTTCTGTTTTCTGCTCGTCGGCTTCTGCGCATTTGCAGCATGTGTTGACAGGCGCTATGGTGAATGGATGCTGATAGGACTTGTATCGGGAGCGATTGGGGATGTTTTGCTGGCTCTGCCGTTTTGCTATCCAAAAAGGAAGAACCTCTTCTTTCTGGGTGGATTGCTTTTTTTCCTGTTCGGGCATCTCGCGTATGTAGCTGCACTTTTTGTCATGCCGGTGAAAGCGGGGATTCTGGTCGCAATATGTTCAATTCTGCTGGCATTGCTCGTGATTGCAGTTCTGAAGAAAAAACAGGTAGATTTCCAGGAGATGCGTCTTCCGAGTACGGTGTATGCTGCTGTTATTTTATTTATGGAAGCGTGCGCTCTGTGGCATTTGCAGGATGGCATGCTGTATGGTGGCATCCTGAATATTGCATCCCTGTGCTTTGTATTGAGCGATTTGATTCTGGCATTTATGCTGTTTGGCAATCGCAACACAACGCGCATGACACGATGGAATCTGAGTCTGTACTACACTGCACAGCTTTTGCTGGCGCTGACAATGCTGCTGTAGGCATATTTCTGTGGTTTTTGGGCATGCTGTGCTATAGTAATATAAAGGAGATGATGTTCATGAAGCATGTACGTATGATGTATTTGAAGGGATGTCCGCATTGCAAAGCGGCATTCGCAATGGTAAAGGAATTGCAGGACAGCTATCCTGAGCTGCGGGGTGTAAACATAGAGGCGATTGAGGAACAGGAACAGAAGAAGCTTGCGGATTCTCTGGATTACTGGTATGTTCCAACCTATTTCGTGGATGGTGTTAAGCTGCTGGAGGGTGTACCGACAAAGGAAAAGGTGGAGGCTGTGCTGCGTGCCGCATTATAGGACTACAGGCCTTTGAGATAATAAAAGAACACTGTGTCATCCAGATTATGTATGGATAATAGAAAAAGAGGTTTCAAAAATGAAGCTCATCATTTAAGAAATCTCTTTTTATGACCTTTTTCATAAAAGGGGTATCCTGCTTTATCGGTTTTTTATTCCTGTACATAGCGGAAGAAATCAAGGATTTCCTCCTCGGTTTTAAAGCGTGCCACAATCACCTCATCCCCCATAGCAGTGGCAAGGGCCGCAGGAAGACGGCGAATCATCAGAATACTATCGCGATAGGTGTCCTGAATATCCTGCGTTGTATGTGCATAGTGCAGGCGGTCTCTTCTTCCGATGAAGCCGGAGGAATACTTGCGCACCTGCTGGTAATGGATCGTGTCATGAACGATCATGTCTGCCCACAGCTGATAGACATTGCTGTCATTGGCATAGTTGATCATATCCGGCAGGAAGCCGCCAGGCGGGCGCATATTGACCTCAAGGCCGATGATATCGCCTTTTTTACCAACCGGCTGATCCTCCAGCAGACGGAAAAATTCAAAATGGAAGAATCTGCTGCGTGTATCAAAGGCTTCCACACTGCGGGTACCGGCCTCCATGATATCGGCAGGAATATCCTTATAGGAATAACAGCCGATATTTTTCTGTTCATTGACAGCATCCATAATACTATCCGTGTACTGATGAGAGGTCACAAACAGCAGCTCCTTTTTACTGTTTGTAATACCGTCAAAGGAAAAACAGCTCCCGTTTATGTATTCCTCCATAATCATAGCTTCCTTAAAGCCATGAGCAAAGGCAGTGCGCAGCTCATCCCCGTTTTTGATTTTGTGCGTATCACTGGCACCTACACCGATATCCGGCTTGATTACAATCGGATATCCGACAAGCTCTGTAAATTTCTGTGCATCCTCCAGATTGGTTGCCAGCTGCCAGCGGGCGGTTTTCAATCCGGCAGCCGCGAAAAACTCCTTCATGCGATGCTTGCTCTGACAGTTGTCAAGCGCTTCGCAGGGGAATCCGGTTTCAACATGGAAATCTCTGCGCAGCGCTGCATCCTGACGAAGCCAGTATTCATTGTTTGATTCGATCCAGTCAATTTTTCCATGCTTATAGGTGAACCAGGCAACTGCCCGTAGCATTTCATCGTAGTTTTCAAGACTGGAAACCTGATAGAAGTCATTGATGGAATTCTTCAGATTGGTGCTTAACGAGTTGTACGGAGTGTCCGCAATCGCCAGCACATTGACACCGTTGTTCTTCAGTCCCTGACAGAACAGCCAGTAGCTTTCCGGAAAGTGCGGAGAAATAAAGATGAAGTTCATAAAATTCCCTCCTGACGGTTATTTCATATGTATGGTTAAATTCTACTGTATTCCGCAGGGATTGTCAAAGCAGTCTTGCTTGAAATGATATGAAATGAAAGAAATAAGTTTATTTTGTAATAAAATTGAAAGAAATGATAGCGAAATGTAAAATTATGAAATTAAAGGTTGACATTGAGTTTTCACAGTAGTATGATGTATTCAACAAATCGATGATGCAGGAGAGTAGTCATACCGGAATCAAAAGCGAGACAGCGATGGTGGAAGGCTGTTGTGAAACGTATGGGGAAGCGCACCTGCTAGAGCCTGTGGGAATCAAGTATCATGGGACGCGATCTTTCTGCGTTATGAAACAAGGGGTTCTGTCTCAGACAGAGCAACGGAAGTGGTACCGCGTGCAAGCGTCTTTCGAGTATATCGAACGGCGTTTTTTTTGTACATGAGGTGAGGATATGAAAAATATGATGAAACGACGATGAAAACGACGAGAAGGGCTGAAAACGTGTTACAATGAACGTAGAGAAAGAATAACAGAAAGAAGAGGAGAAGAACATGGAAACAAAAGACATTAAGAAGGTAATACTTGCATATTCCGGCGGGCTGGATACCTCCATTATCATCCCGTGGCTGAAGGAAAATTACAATAACTGTGAGGTCGTTGCGGTTTCTGCGGATGTAGGACAGGGAACAGAGCTGGATGGACTTGAGGAAAAAGCGATCAAGACCGGTGCCAGCAAGCTGTATATTCTGGATTTGAAGGATGAATTTGTGGAGGATTATATCTATCCCTGTTTAAAAGCCAATGCCATTTATGAGGATGTATATCTGCTGGGAACAGCCTTTGCACGTCCGCTGATTGGACAGAAGCTGGTGGAAATCGCGAAACAGGAGGGAGCTGACGCTATTTGTCACGGCTGTACCGGTAAGGGGAATGATCAGGTACGCTTCGAGCTGGCAATCAAGGCGTTTGCACCGGATATGCCGATTATAGCGCCATGGAGAACATGGGAGCTGAAATCCAGAGATGATGAAATTGATTATGCAGAAGCGCATAACATTCCGTTAAAGATTTCAAGAGAAACCAATTATTCCAAGGATAAAAATCTGTGGCATTTAAGCCATGAGGGGCTGGATCTGGAGGATCCGATGAATGAGCCGCAGTATGATGACATACTGGAGATGGGAGTGACCCCGGAACAGGCTCCGGATACACCGACTTATATCACTCTGACCTTTGAGAAGGGGATTCCGACAGCATTAAACGGTGAAAAGCTGGGCGGTCAGGCAATGGTAACAAAGCTGAATGAGATTGGCGGTGCCAACGGCATCGGTATCATTGATATGGTAGAAAACCGTCTGGTGGGAATGAAGAGCCGTGGTGTTTATGAAACACCGGGCGGAACCATTTTATATAAGGCGCATCAGTGGCTGGAATCCATCTGTCTGGATAAGGAAACCATGCATTACAAGCAGGGGGTAGGAATTAAATTCGGTGAAATTCTCTACAACGGACAATGGTTCACTCCGCTTCGTGAAGCATTGAGTGCCTTTGTCGATAAGACAAGTGAAACCGTGAGTGGTGAGGTGAAAATCAAGCTGTATAAGGGAAATCTTACACCGGCCAGCATTTCCTCGCCATATACCTTATATTCCGAGCAGATTGCAAGCTTTGGTGAGGATGATTCCTATGATCAAAATGATTCCGCAGGCTTTATCAATCTGTATGGGCTGCCAATCAAGGTAAAGGCGATCATGGATGAAAAAAGGAAGAAATAAATATAGATAAGAAGGGGAGTCTGTTGAAATGCTGCGGCATTTAGACTGCACTGCCTTCTGGCATACAAGGAAAAGAGAGGATGAGAGCATATGAATTTATGGGATGCACGATTCAAGAAGGAAGCGGATCAGCGGCTGAATGATTTCAACTCCAGTATTTCCATTGACCATCTTATGGTTACACAGGATATAAAAGGCTCCATGGCGCATGCGGCCATGCTTGCAAAGCAGGGAATTATTTCAAAAGCAGACGGTGCTGCCATCGCGCAGGGGCTGGAAGCGATTCAAAGAGATATTGAGAGCGGCGCGCTTTTGATTGATCCCTCAGCCGAGGATATTCATATGTTCATGGAGCAGGAGCTTACAAAACGGATTGGGGATGCGGGAAAGCGATTGCATACAGCGCGCTCCCGTAATGATCAGGTGGCACTGGATACCCGTATGTATTGCAGTGATGAGGTACGTACGGTATGTGACAAGCTGCAGGAGCTGCTTACGGTCCTGTGTGAAAAGGCACAGGAGCATACGGAAACCATCATGCCGGGCTACACGCATCTGCAGCGTGCGCAGCCCATCACCTTTGCACATCATCTGATGGCCTATGCGGAGATGTTTTTACGCGACCTTCAGCGATTGCAGGAGGCACAGAAGCGTATTCGCACACTCCCGCTGGGAAGCGGTGCTCTGGCAGCTACCACCTATCCGATTGACCGGGAATTTGTAAAGGAGCAGCTTCACTTTGACAGCATCAGCATGAATTCTCTGGACGGTGTCAGTGATCGCGACTTCTGTATAGAAATAGCATCCGATCTTTCTATGGTTATGATGCATCTGTCCCGTTTTGCGGAAGAGGTGATTCTGTGGTGCTCCTGGGAATTTAAATTTATGGAGCTGGACGATGCCTTTGCGACAGGAAGCAGCATTATGCCGCAGAAGAAGAATCCGGATGTGGCAGAGCTGATTCGTGGAAAAACCGGACGGGTCTATGGCGATTTACAGACGCTGCTGACGATGATGAAGGGACTTCCGCTTGCCTATAATAAGGATATGCAGGAGGATAAGGAGGCAGTTTTTGATGCTCTGCATACAGTGCAGCTGTGTCTGACCACCTTTACACCGATGCTCAAAAGCGCTGCAATTCGCAAGGATAATATGCGTAATGCAGCCGCCAGGGGCTTTATCAATGCGACCGACTGCGCCGATTATCTGACGAAGAAGGGCATGGCATTTCGGGACGCTTACCGGGTCTTGGGCAGATTGGTAAGCTATGCACAGGAACAGGAAAAAACATTGGAAACACTGACACTGGATGAGTATAAAAGCTTCAGTGATCAGTTTGAAGAAGACATCTATGGAGCGATTTCTCTGGAGACCTGTGTGAAACAGCGAAAGGTCATCGGCGGACCGGCTCCGGAAATCGTTGCCGCACATATTGAACATGTGAAAGCGATACAAAAGGAGATGGATGCAGATGAAATTGATTAAAGCGGGGGTCATTGGAGCCAGCGGCTATGCCGGTGCAGAACTTGTGCGGCTGCTGCTGATGCATCCATATGCCGAGCTGACGGCAATCAGCTCCAAAAGCTATACCGGAAAGCCTATCAGTGAATTATATCCGGGCTTTTACCAGCTCTGTGATATGGTGTTCAGCGATGAGGACACGGTGATTGCAGCATCGGATATCGTATTTGCATCCCTGCCGCACGGACTCAGTGAGCCGCTGGCACGCAAATGCTATGATGCTCATGTGAAATTCATTGATCTGGGAGCGGATTTCCGTCTGCGTGATGAGCAGGATTACAGGGAATGGTACAAACTGGATTATCATGACAGTGAGCTCCATGAATTGGCTGTATACGGCTTGCCGGAGCTGTATCGTGCGCAAATCAAAGGGGCGGATATCATTGGAAATCCGGGCTGTTATCCAACCAGCATCGCGCTGGCACTTGCACCACTCATGAAGCTGGGGCTGGTCAATGAGCAGCATATCATCATCGATGCGAAGTCGGGGACAACCGGGGCAGGCAAGGGACTGAGTGATAACACACATTTCCCGCGCTGCAACGAAGCCTTTGCTCCGTATAAGGTTGCGGCACACCGCCATACACCGGAAATTGAACAGACTCTGTCCGAGCTGTGCCACAGTAAAGCCAGCATTACCTTTACACCGCATCTGTTGCCCATTAACCGCGGTATCATTTCCACGATTTATGTGGATTTGACGGATGAAGCAATTCTGGAGGAGCTTTGGTCGATGTATCGGCTGTTCTATCAGGACGAACCCTTTGTCCGCGTACTGCCTCTGGGCAGCTGTGCGGATTTGAAATATATTAAGTATTCGAATTTCTGCGATGTATCCCTGCATATGGATGCTCGCAATAACCGCCTGATTCTGGTATCGGCCATCGATAATATGGTGAAGGGTGCTGCCGGACAGGCCATACAGAATATGAACATTCTGTTCGACTGTAAGGAGGACAGCGGGCTGATGTATGTGCCTGCCTCCTTCTAGGGAAAGGAAATTGATTATGGTTACTTGGATGGAAAACGGTATTTGTGCACCTGTGGGCTTTCAGGCTGCTGGAATTCACTGCGGGATACGCAGGAACCGCTCGAAAAAGGATCTGGCTCTGATTTACAGCAGTGTCATGTGTACGGCTGCCAGCACATATACATTAAACAAGGTGAAGGGAGCACCGATCGCTGTTACAAAGCGGCATCTGCAGGACGGTCATGCCCAGGCGATCATCTGCAATTCCGGCAATGCAAATACCTGCAACGCCAATGGAGAGGAAATCGCAAATCGCATGTGTGAGCTTTGCGCACAGGAGCTGAATCTAAACGCAGAGGATATCATCGTTGCTTCTACCGGAGTCATTGGTGAGCCGCTGAGCATTACACCGTTTGAAAAGCACATGCAGGAGCTGGTTTCTGCACTGGATGTGAAGGGCGGAAGCGATGCCTGTGAGGGAATCATGACCACAGACACCTTTAAGAAACAATTCGCAGTGACCTTTACGCTGCAGGGCAGGGTATGTCATATCGGCGGTATGGCCAAGGGGAGCGGTATGATTCACCCCAACATGGCAACGATGCTGGCATTCCTCACAACCGATGTGGCGATTTCTGCCGAGCTGCTGGATGCCGTTGTGCATGAGGTAGTCGCAGACACCTTTAATATGGTCAGTGTCGATGGGGATACCTCAACGAATGACATGCTGAGTATTCTTGCGAATGGTCTGGCAAAGAATCCGGAAATCTGTGAGCGTAATGAGGATTATGAAGCCTTTAAGCAGGCACTGATGGAAATCTGTGTGGAAATCAGTCGAAATATCGCCAAGGACGGGGAAGGAGCTACCAAGCTGCTGACCTGCAGGGTAGCCTCTGCCAAGGATACGAAAACAGCGAAAGCGATTGCAAAATCCGTTGTCACAAGCTCTTTGTTCAAGGCTGCCATGTTCGGACGTGATGCCAACTGGGGGCGTATCCTGTGTGCCATCGGATATGCAGAGGGGGATTTTGATATTCATAAGGTGGATGTCACGCTAGCCAGTAAGGCAGGCCGTATGCTGGTATGTAAGGATGGCGCAGGCTGCGGCTTTGATGAGGAAGAGGCACTTTGTATTTTAAGTGAGAGTGAAATTGATATTCTGATTGATATGAAGCAGGGGAGTGCACAGGCTACGGCATGGGGCTGTGACCTGACGTATGATTATGTGAAAATCAATGGAGACTATCGAACATAGGATAAGGGAGATGTGAGTACATTGAAAATAGATGCCATACAGAAAGCGACCATATTGTCCAAGGCACTTCCGTATATACAGAAGTATAACGGAAAAATCGTTGTCATTAAATACGGCGGAAACGCCATGAAAAATGAAACGCTGAAGCAAAATGTCATGACGGATATTGTATTGCTGTCGGAAATCGGTGTGCATGTCGTGCTGGTGCACGGCGGAGGGCCGGAAATCAACGGTATGCTGCATAAGGTTGGTAAGCAGTCACGCTTTGTCGCAGGACTACGCTATACAGATGAGGAAACAATGGATGTTGTACAGATGGTGCTGGCTGGAAAAACGAATAAGGATCTGGTGTCCCTGATCAACCAGAAGGGTGCCAGAGCGGTCGGCATCAGCGGAATGGATGCCAATTGTATTCAGGCAAGGCAGTATACGGTGGATGAGGGCGATCTCGGCTTTGTCGGTGAAATCGAGGAGATTCATGAGGAGCTGATTCTGGATATCATTGAAAAGGGCTATATTCCGGTGGTGGCCAGTGTCGGCTGTGACGCGGCAGGACATGCCTATAACATCAATGCAGATACGGCAGCGGCCAGTATTGCGGCTAAGCTGCATGCGGAAAATATGATTCTGGTTAGCGATATACCGGGGCTTTTACGAAATCCTGAGGATGAAGGCTCGCTGATTCCAAGAGCGACGTTATCCGAAATTGAGGAATTGAAAAAGGATGGTGTCATCAGCGGCGGGATGATTCCCAAGGTGGACTGTCTGGTGACAGCTGTACAGGGCTCTGTGCAGCGGGCGGTGATTATCGATGGACGGGTTCCGCATTCCATCCTGATTGAAATGTTTAGTGAAGAAGGCATCGGAACCCTGGTAGAGGAGTGAGAATATGGGTATAAAAGAGAATGATCAGCGCTATATCGCCCACACGTATGCACGCTTTGATGTTGTGCTGACGCATGGCAAGGGCTGTCGGGTATATGATGAAAATGAAAAGGAATATCTGGATCTGACAGCCGGTATCGGTGTAAATGCACTTGGCTATGCGGATGATGCATGGGTACAGGCTGTTGCGAGCCAGGCGGCCACGCTTCCGCATGTGTCCAATCTGTATTATTCACAGCCGGACAGTGATGTGGCAGAGCTGCTGTGTGAGCGATGCGGCTTTACCAATATGTTTTTTGCGAATTCCGGAGCAGAGGCGAATGAAGGTGCAATCAAGGTTGCCAGAAAATATTCCAGTGATCATTATGGCTTTGGACGGCATGAAATCATCACGCTGGTGAATTCCTTTCACGGACGAACCATTACGGCGTTGAGTGCAACCGGACAGGATCATTTCCACCAGCATTTTGATCCCTTTACACCCGGATTTGTACATGCGGTTGCCAATGATATTGCGGATTTGAAAAGCAAAGTCAGCAAGCGTACCTGTGCTGTCATGCTGGAGATGATTCAGGGAGAAGGCGGTGTACTTCCACTGGAGCCGGCGTTTGTGAGCGCGGTGGCAGAGCTGTGCAGAGAGCGGGACATCCTGCTGATCGTGGATGAGGTGCAGACCGGTATCGGGCGTTGCGGTACCCTGTATGCATATGAACAGTATGGAATTCATCCGGATATCGTTACCACAGCAAAGGGGCTGGGGAACGGTCTTCCGATTGGTGGTGTCCTGTTGTCGGAAAAGGTATCCGACACCTTTCATCCCGGCGATCATGGTACAACGTTCGGTGGCAATCCCATTGCCTGTGCCGGTGCATGTGTTGTATTAAAGCGCATGGATGAAGCGTTTCTGAACGCTGTTCAAAAAAAGGGTGCTTATGTAGAGCAGCGACTGAGCAAAATGCCGCATGTCGTACAGGTCAATGGTCTGGGACTCATGCGTGGTGTGGTTCTGGATGGTGTTACAGCCAGGGATGTTGTGGCTGCATGCATTGAAAAGGGCGTATTGCTTTTAACGGCCAAGGACAAGCTCCGCTTGCTGCCTCCGCTTACCATCACACTGGAGGAGCTGAAGGAAGCGATGGATGTTATGGAAGCTGTACTGACGCAGATTGCGTAAGGAGGAAGACGATGAAGCATTTACTGACACTTGCAGATTTGACAAAGGAAGAGCTGTATGATCTGCTGGATTTGGCAGACAGTCTGAAAAAAGAAGTGAAAAAGGGTGTGTTTACGCCATACCTGCGAAATAAAACGCTTGGTATGATTTTTACCAAATCATCCACCAGAACCCGTGTTTCCTTTGAAACGGGAATGGCACAGCTGGGTGGCACTGCACTGTATCTGAATGCCAATGATATGCAGCTGGGACGCGGAGAGCCAATCAAGGATACGGCACGTGTGCTGTCCCGCTATCTGGACGGCATTATGATTCGCACGTACAAGCATTCCGATGTAGAGGAGCTTGCGGAATATGGAAGCATTCCTATTATCAATGGTCTGACAGACTATGTGCATCCCTGTCAGGTGCTGGCAGATCTACAGACGATTCGGGAACACAAGGGTACTCTTACGGGTTTGAAAATGTGCTTTATCGGTGCCGGAAATAATATGGCGAATTCCCTGATCAACGGTGGAATTCTCGCCGGCATGGAGGTGGCATGTGCCTGCCCGCTGGAATATCTGCCGGATGAGGAAATCACGAAGCGTGCACAGGCCAGCGGACGCTTCACACTGACCCAGAATGTGCTGGAGGCCGCGAAGGATGCGGATGTACTGGTGACGGATGTGTGGGCGAGCATGGGGGAAGAGCAGGAGGCTGCTCAGCGCAGGAAGATCTTTGAGGGCATCTATCAGATCAATGATGCATGCATGGCTGTGGCAAAAGCGGATGCCATGGTACTGCACTGCCTGCCTGCACATCGGGAAGAGGAAATTACAGAGAAGGTATTTGAAGCTCATGCGGATGAAATCTTCGACGAAGCGGAAAATCGTCTGCATGCGCAAAAGGCGGTTCTTGTTACACTGCTGAAGGACTGATCGAAAGAAACGGATGGTGAAGCTGTCCGTTTTCTTTTCCCTTTCGATACGCTGGAACATATGGTGAAAAGCAATACATAATACTGTTCAGTAAAAACAACATTACCTCTGTGCTTGATATGAGCTGAAGGAAATTTACAGTATCCCACTGACTGGATAGGGAGTCGGTTCTTTTCCTGATGATATATTTTATATGGTTTTTATGTGATTTTACAGACAGGTATGGTATAATCAACACAGACAAATGAGGTGATTTTATGAAAAAAATCGTTCTGCTGCTCATGGTCAGCCTGTTATGCGCATGCAGTGCAAATACGAAGGCAGATAAGTCAGAACCGAATAAAAAGGATGCCTACTGCTCAGATGAAACAGATAAAAGCAGTGCCTGCGGAATTGACGAAAGTGCGGATATGAGCGGATATAAGGATTTTAGGGAAACAAAAAATCAGTTTGTAGATTCGGATATGCAGGAGGCTCTTTCCGTATTTCAGAAAAAGGAAAGTGCAATCCTGTATTTCGGATATCCAAGCTGTCCGTGGTGTGTGGAGGCACTGCCTGTGATGAATGAAGTCGCGAAGGCAGATAAGCAGCATATCTTATACATACGAACAAGAGATGACAAGAAGGAGCTTCTCTATACACCAAAGCAGAAGCTGGAGATGATTTCTTATACAAAGCAGTTTATGGAAAAGGATGATCAAGGTGAGTATCAGCTTTACGTGCCCTTTGTCGTGGTCGTAAAGGATGGAAAGGCTGTTTCCGGACACATTGGTACGGTGGATGGTCATGATGCGCATGAACGGAAAATGACAGAGAAGGAAACGCAGGAGCTGAAAAAAATCTATGAGGATATGTTTTCTGCCGTAACAAAATAGGGGGATTTTATGAGTAATCAGGTCAAACAGCTGACACTGTCAGCATTCTTTCTGGCACTGGGGCTTGTACTGCCCTTTGCCTTTCATTCCTTTGGACCGCAGGCAGGCACAGTTTTTCTGCCGATGCATATACCGGTATTGCTGTGCGGATTTGTGTGCGGCCCCGCCTATGGCGCTCTGGTTGGCATGCTGACACCGCTGCTGTCGAGTGCATTAACCGGCATGCCGCCGCTCATGCCGACCGGAATTGCCATGTGTGTGGAGCTGTCGACGTATGGCTTTTTGAGCGGATGGATGACTAAAAAGCTGCCGCTGTATCCTTCTTTAATTATCACGATGCTGGCAGGAAGGGCAGTCAGCGGACTTGCCAACCTGGTGCTGCTGAGCATGGCACACAAGGCATATACCATGCAGATATTTTTAACTGCCGCCTTTGTTACTGCGATACCCGGCATTGTGCTGCAGCTGGTGATGATACCGCTTCTTGTGAGTGTCGTGAAAAAGCTGGAGGTCAGAAAAGCAGAGGATTGATGCAGTCGAACAGGCAGTTCTGCTGTGTATGCTTTCATATATGTAGAAGGGAAGAGTGTATGCGATTAGGAAATCGCTGTGCAGTCTTCCTTTTTTATTGAAGTATTGCATCCTTTGCAGATTGAAAAATCCTTAGGATATTTCAGCGGTGAAATAAGCGAGGGCGCGGCAGAGGGGGCGTGTGCAGCTTCAATAAAAAGATACAGTCTCGCAATCACTATGTACAGGGGTGTGGGGCATACCAAAAGCAGAAAAAACCGGACAGTGTCCGGATTATGTATAATATTCGCCTATGCAACCTCGTACTCTTCGGAAACGAATGTAATCGTTCCCTGTGAAAGGGAAGCGATGCGTGCCTGAGAATACACCGGATACCCCTGCGCCTCTACCTTCAGGCGCCCCCGCTGAAAGGCTTTCTCAATTACGATTCCTATGCCCTCGATAACAGCGTTTGCCTGCTTCAGTATTTCGATCCCGCCAAGACATGCCTCACCATTCGCCATGAAATCATCCAGAAACAGGACATGGTCATCAGCGGACAAATATTTCTTACTGCAGATGATATCATAATCCTTGTTTTTGGTAAAGGAATGGATCTGACAGGTATACAGATCGTCCTTCATGATCCGGGAGGTATCCTTTTTGAAATAGACAACGGGAACCTGCAGCAGGTAACCGAGCATGACTGCGGGTGCGATACCACTTGTCTCAATTGTCGCAATTTTGGTGATGTGCTTATCCTTGAAATGCTCTTTGAAATCCTTTGCCAGCTCCATCATCAGCTGTGCATCAATTTGATGGTTCAAAAAAGCATCCACCTTTAAAACATCCTCATTCAGAGCATTGCCGTATTTTTTTATGTATTCTTCCAGTAATCTCATACAAACGCTTCCTCTCTCTTAAATTGTATAAAAAAACGAGACTGATTTCTCATGGGTATTATTATAATATGGAGATAGAGAAATAGCAATCCTTTTTTTGCTTGCATGGGACGGGTGCTTCGACTGTAAAAAGGATACGAAAAAAGCTTATATTTCCTGATAAAGAATACTTGCGGCAGCGAAAAGGCTGTGGTATGATGTTGACCAATGAGGTGAATTATGAAAAAAATATACGCAAATATGATACTGGTGGTTGTTACCGTTGTCTGGGGAGGCGGTTTCATCGCTACCGACGGAGCGCTGGATGCGTTGTCTCCGTTTTATATCATGATGATACGATTTGTAGGGGCTGCTGTTTTTCCACTGCTGATCTGCTGGAAAAAGCTGCGCAGGCTGGATCGTGCAACGATTGGACATGGAATCGTGACAGGGATATTTCTGTTTCTGGCGTTTGCCTTTCAAACCTTTGGCTTGAAGTATTCAACGCCGAGTAAGAATGCATTTCTTACCGCTACCAATGTGGTGTTTGTACCCTATCTGCTCTGGCTGCTTTGGCATCGGCGTCCCTCCTGCAAGGAGCTGATTGCTTCATTGCTGTGCATTGTGGGCATTGCACTGCTGACGTTGAAAAAGGATGCACTCATGCTGGGCTTCGGCGATATGCTGTCCCTTATCTGCGCCTTGTTCTTCGCATTGCATATCATTGCGCTGGAACGCTACTCTGCCCATGTGGATACGGTGTGCATGACCGCTTTGCAAATGATGACAGCCGGCGTTATTTCCACGATATGTGCATTGACGCTGGAACAGCCGCCGACCTCCTTTAACTGGCATGCGGCAGGAAATGTGGCCTATCTGATTTTTGTGTCAACTCTGCTTGCCTATCTGCTGCAGACCTTTGCGCAGAAATTTACAACTGCCAACAGCGCATCCCTGATCCTGTCCATGGAGGCGCTGTTTGCTTCCATCTTCTCCTTCCTGCTGCTGGGGGAGGTAATGAGTCCTCCGATGATACTCGGAGCCTGTCTGATTTTCTCCTCCATTCTATATATTGAATATAAGCCGGGACGAAAGAAGAAAGAGAAGCAGCAGGATATCTGCAGAAAAAAAGTATAAATACATAAAAAGCTGTAAATTTTTACGATTTACCGCTTTTTTTATACGTACGCTTTGTGATATAATTATCATGTTAAAAAAAGCACAAGCTGTTTATACTGCTCGTGCATAGAGGAGGATATTATGTCATTATTTGATCACGAAGCCAGACAGTTTAAATTCGACGTACTGAGAGAGGTCAGCAAGCGTGCGTTTGATGGAAAACTGAATGATGACGTCTGTGATGAGGTAGCGAATCTGTTGATTCCGGGGAAACATGCAGAATTCCGCTGCTGTATTTATAAGGAAAAAGAAATCATACGCCAGCGGACGCGAATGGCGCTTGGTAAGCCGCCGGTACCGGTGGAGAATGACAACAAGCGTCAGATTGTACGCGTGATTGAAGCAGCATGTGACGGCTGCAGCATCCATAAAATACAGGTGACGGATAATTGCCGGAAGTGTATGGCAAAGGCCTGCCTGTCTGCATGTAAATTTGATGCGATTCATATGGGGGAGGATCACGCTTTTATCGATTATGATAAATGTAAGGAATGCGGGGCCTGCAAAAATGCATGTCCGTTCAATGCCATCGTTGAAACACAGCGTCCCTGCATGAAAAGCTGTCCGGTCGATGCGATCCGTATGGGAGAAGACGGACTGGCGAAAATCGATGAGGCAAAATGTATAAATTGTGGTGCCTGTCAGGCGAAATGTCCGTTTGGCGCAATTGAGGATATGTCCTGGATGCTGGATGTTATCGAGCTGCTGAAGAAAAAAGAAGAGGTTTATGCGGTGTTTGCTCCTGCTATTCAGGGGCAGTTTGACAGCGCAACGCTGCCGCAGATCATGCAGGCAATGCGTGAGCTGGGCTTTAGCGACGTATACGAAGCGGCTATTGGAGCGGATGCTGTGGCATGGTATGAAAAGGAAGATGCAAAAAAGCACAAGGCAGAGGGAAAGAAAATCACTACCTCCTGCTGCCCTGCCTTCGTAAACATGGCGAAGCAGCATTTCCCGACGGTATATGAAAGCAGTGTTTCACATATGGTAAGCCCAATGGTTGCGACAACGCGCTATCTGAAAAAGCATCACCCGAATTGCAAGGTCGTATTCGTGGGACCATGTGTTGCGAAAAAGCAGGAGGTTCAGGACAGTGAGGTTGATTTCTGTATCACCTTCGAAGAGCTTGGCGCAATGTTTGTATCCAGGCATATCTCTCCGGAAAATGTTCCTGCGAAGGAAGAGGATACCGCTTCTGCCTATGGACGATTCTTCTCTGTCGGCGGTGGTGTATCCAAGGCGGTTGCCGTTGCTTTAAAGGAGAATAATGATGAGGCGGTAACAGCGGAATATGCAGATGGAAGCGATGCCTGCAAAAAAGCGCTGCTCATGATGAAGGTGAATCGGTTTCAGGCAGACATTCTGGAGGGTATGGCATGTCAGGGCGGCTGTATCTGCGGACCGGCGACTATAGAAAATATGCCGAAAGCGAAAGCACGCATGACCAAGGAAAATTTGGCAATCAAGGATAAGACGATTGCATCTACCCTTGAGAAATATGATTTCTCGGATATTGATTTACACAGATAAAGAATGATGAGGTGGGAATCGGGACATTCGTAACCCGATTCCTGCCTTTTAACGTTGAAGGCTTTTTATGCTGTATACCAGTTTTTCGCTGTGTCTGATCGGCCAGAATCCGCACCTTCAAGCTGCAGCGGTTTCTGCCATAAAAGCAATCCGTTCCACAAAATTCTACAAATCTCACACAAATGGGCGATGTACAATGTAAGCGGGTGATAATCTATGAAATTGTGTTATGCGATTCAGCCTGCCTTTTATGATATCATGAAGCAGAGTGGGAACATACAGGCATTGCTGGAAGGGATGGATGAGCAGCAAAGAAGCAGAATCCAGATTCCGATAGAAATGCAGTCCCTGCAAGAGAGTGCGGAGGCTTTCTTTCAAAAGGAAATCGAGTGCAGAAAGGACTGTCTCAGCTATGATCATTTTTTGAAATCCCGGGTATATGTGGTGTACATACGGGAGGGAGCGGCATGCATGGAGGATTGCACGAATCCGTTTTATCAGCTGCTGAAAAGAAAATATCGCTGCCTTCTGGTCCAAGAAGTGGATAAATAGGGCGAAAACTATTGTAAAATCTCCATAAAAATAGTAAAATATGCTTATTGTAAGGAGGATTACATATGGATTTTTTAAGCTCTGTGTTATTTACCCTTGTAGGATTGGCAATTGGGGGATTCCTCGGTTTCTATTTCACAAAAAAGAAATTCGAGAAAGAACTTAGAGAAAACCCGCCTATCAACGAGAAAATGATTCGTGCGATGTTTTTACAAATGGGAAGAAAACCATCTGAGGCTCAGATTAAACAGATAATGAAGTCAGTGAACGCAAACAGATAATACACGGTGATGACCGTGTTTTATTTTATCTTGTTTCTTGTATTCTGATTTTGAAGAATCTTTCTGTTTCCTGACGATTTTATAACGAATCTGTAAGTTAGCTTCACAGGGGAATAAGTATGCTATAATGAGTATGGTGATAAAGTGAAGATTATAAGAAAACTGTTCCTGATTTTGCTGCTGATCGTTTTGATTGCTCTCACACTGTTTGTAGGACTTGGCTTTGTAAATTATGTCAAGGCTACCAATGAGGTCAGCATCAGTGAAAAGGTAGAGGAAATTAAACATAAAAAGTCCTATGTAACGTATGATGAAATCAGCGAGGAGCTGCTGCAGGCAACGGTTGCAATCGAGGACCGGCGCTTTTATGAGCATCATGGGGTGGAGTACCGTTCCATGGCCAGAGCGCTGTACCAGAATGTGCTGGCGGGGCAGATTCGCGGAGGAGGGAGCACCATCACGCAGCAGCTGGCAAAAAATATGTATTACACCTATCAGCCGTCCTATCTGCGCAAGGTCAGTGAGATTTTTACCGCATACGATCTTGAAAGGGAACTGAGCAAAAAAGAAATATTGGAGCTGTATGTCAACGTGATCAATTACGGAGATAATTATATCGGAATCAAGGCGGCAAGTGAGGGATATTTTCATAAGGAACCAAAAGATCTGACGCTGGATGAGGCAACGCTTTTGGCAGGTCTTCCACAATCTCCTGCAAATTATCAGCTGAGTAATCATGAATCCGCAGCCAGAAATCGGCAGATTCAGGTACTGAATGCAATGATTCGTGAAAATATGATCGATGAGCAGCAGAAGGCGGCAGTCATGAAGCAGGTGGAAAAGTAAGCGCTATTCCTGAATCAGTAAGCACGCATTGTCTGCATAAGGCATAGCAGCAGGTATAAAAAAACCTTCAACACAATCGATGAATAAGGATATATCTCTCATTGATTGCTGTGATGGTTTTCTTTTTTTAGGAATGATTTGCAAAAAAAGCTGGCGGGTATATATATGAAGCTTGAAACAGCAGACAATGACTGTGCCATCGCATAAGCCGGTGTGTACAATGCGGATCAATTGAAAATGGAATCGGAATTCTTATAAATAAAAAAAACAGATACGATGTATCTGTTGTCTGGTTTACTGGTGCCCGAGGCCGGACTCGAACCGGCATGGTATTGCTACCGACGGATTTTGAGTCCGTTGCGTCTACCAGTTTCACCACTCGGGCGATTGCTTTGTTATTATAGCGTATTTATTTAGGAATTGCAATCCTTTTTTTATGAAAAACATAGGATAATGGTGAGCTCCTGCAGATAATGTAAGAATTGCTGTGACTGAAATAAAATGAAAAAAACCTTTGCTTTTTACCATGGATTTTACATTTTTTTTAAACTGTGTTATACTTATAACTACACATGGTGAAAAAGGATGGGGACGCAGAAATCGCCTTTCATCTTACGTCGCCGGTACGCTGTCGACAGACAGTTTTTTCTATTTGGGAAAGAGAGGAGGAATATAGATGTTGGAATTTCAGCATGTTTCCAAAACTTTTAAAAATCAGGAGGTTCTTCATGATATCAATATGGAGATTCACGACGGGGAATTTGTTGTACTGATCGGCCCCAGCGGCTGCGGGAAGACAACGTCCCTGAAAATGATCAATCGTTTGATCGCTCCCTCGAAAGGTCAGATACTTTTGAATGGCAGTGATATTCGAAATGAGGATGTGATTCGTCTGCGAAGAAATATGGGATATGTCATCCAGCAGACAGGCTTGTTTCCGCATATGAATATAGAGGATAATATGGAGGTGATTGCAAAGCTGGAGCATGTGGAGCAGGCACAGCGCAGGGCAAGGACCAGGGAGCTGATGGAAATGGTCGGACTGGACTATGCCGAATTTTCCCAACGCTATCCGCAGGAGCTCAGCGGCGGTCAGCAGCAAAGAGTCGGTGTGGCCAGAGCCTTTGCTCTTGATCCGGATATCATCCTGATGGATGAGCCGTTTTCCGCACTGGACCCGATTACGCGATCATCACTGCAGGATCAGCTTTTACAGATTCAGGAAAACGTGAGAAAAACGATCGTATTCGTAACACATGATATGGATGAGGCAATTAAAATTGCAGATCGTATCTGCATTATGCATGATGGAAACATTGTGCAATTCGATACACCTGAGGAAATTCTAAAGCATCCGGTTAACGAATTTGTCAGCAGCTTTGTCGGTAAAAACCGCATCTGGGATTCGCCGGAGCTGATTCGTGCCAGTGATATCATGATTAAGCGTGTCATTACAACCTATCCGGGTGTTTCTCTGGTACGTGCCTATGAATACATGCGTTACAACAAGGTGGATACGCTGATGGTGGTTGATCACAGCCAGATGCTGCAGGGAATGATCACGGCCAAAATGATTCGCAGACAGCCGCGGGACAATCACCTGCTGGTGCGTGATATTATGGTCAATCCTGCATACTGTGCTCAGGAGGATGATAACCTTGTGGATGTTATGCAGCAGACAAGACAGCATGACTTTTACAATGTTCCTGTATTGGATGAGCAGGGAAAGCTGCGTGGACTGATTACCAGAAGCTCTCTGGTGACAACCTTCTCCAAGCAGTTTGATCTGGAAGAAGGTGAACAGGCATGAGTGAATTTCTCGAATATGTACAATCCATCCAGGGACAGATTTTATCGTTGAGCTGGGAGCATGTGGAGCTTACGCTGTTATCTGTGATTCTTGCCATTGCGATTGGTGTTCCTCTTGGGATTTTAATTTCCTATCTCAAAAAGCTGACAAAGCCGGTTCTGGGAATTGCCAATATCGTTCAGGCCATACCGAGCCTTGCCTTGCTTGGGTTTGCAATCCCGTTCCTTGGAATCGGCTCCAAGCCCGCCATCTTTATGGTTATTCTGTATTCGCTTCTGCCAATTATTAAAAATACGTATACCGGTATTCAAAGCATACCGGATCAGACACTGGAGGCGGCTAAGGGTATCGGTATGACAAGAGCGCAGATTCTTATAAAGGTACAAATTCCCATGGCATTGCCAATTATTATGGCGGGTGTACGGATTTCTGCTGTTACAGCTGTCGGACTGATGACGATTGCGGCCTTTATCGGAGCAGGAGGTCTTGGCTACCTTGTATATTCTGGTATCCGAACATCCAACAATATGCAGATTCTGGCCGGTGCAGTTCCTGCCTGTATTCTGGCGCTGGTTATTGATTCCTTTATGGGAATCCTGGAGCGTGTGGTTGTTCCGGAAGGACTGACGATTGGAAATTTACAGACCAATCGACCTGTACGCAAATCAACAAAACTTATCGTATCGCTGCTGTGTCTTTGCCTGCTGATGGCTTCTGTTGGGGGCAGACTTATGAAGGGCGTGAGTAAGGACGCTTTGCATATCGGGAGCTCCGATATGAGTGAACAGCTGATTCTCGGCAACATGTATGCCGATATGATAGAAGCGAAAACGGACTACAAGGTACAAAGAGATCTTTCTCTTGGCGGGGTACAGATATGCTTCAGCGCACTGCAAAACGGTCAGATTGACATGTATGTTGATTATACCGGAACATTATATGGCGATATTTTAAAAATGAAATCAAACAGCAATGCAGATGAGGTGTATCGCATTGCGAAAGAAAAAATCAAAGAACAATATAATCTTACACTGCTGGATCAGACGCCGTTTAACGATACCTATACCTTTACTGTGCGCAAGGATACAGCAGAGAAATACAATTTAAAGACAGTCAGTGATCTGGAAAAGGTATCCGATCGTCTTACCATCACACCAACCCTGGCATTCAATAATCGTAAAGAGGCGCTGCCAGGCATCAAAAGCAAATATCCGAACATGAACTTTCAGGATAATATTGCAATGGATGGAGCGACACGCTATGTAGCTCTGGCCAATAAAGAAAGTGATGTGATTGATGCATATTCCACGGACGGACTGATCGACTATTATGATCTGGTCGTGCTGGAGGATGATAAACAGTATTTTCTTCCATACTATGGGGTACCTATGGTAAGCGATCATCTGCTTACGGAGTATCCGGATGCAGTTGGGGTGATCAATGAGCTTAGCAAGCATCTGAGCAGCGAAGGGATGCGAAAGCTGAATTATGAGGTGGATGTAAAAAAACGTGAGCCGGCAGAGGTTGCACACGAATTTCTGGTACAGGAGGGGCTGCTGGAAAAATAAGCGTACAGTGCATAGAAAAGGTTACCTCCTGTATCAGTACGCTTACCTGCGTAAAGCTGTGATCTGCTTATAAAATGAATGGGACTCTTATTCTGTTGGATGATATCCAATGGAAGCTGAGGCCCTTTTGTTATTCCGGGATAGAACAGCAAAATTAGGAAAACATGTCCTGACTATCCGTTTAGATATTCAATGCCCTTTAGAATAGGATCGAAATATTTCATATCTTTTTCCATTTCCCCTGCATTTCGCTGTGCGGGCGCAGATATTGCATAATTGTTTTGTTTCACACTTTATTCTTTGGCTGTTATAAACCTCTATCCGTTTCCAGGATGGTGCTGTCGGGGTTTGCTTTTAACTTTCTAAGCAAATATCACAACACCTGCCTATGTCTTTTCGGCAGTATCCTGCAATATGCAAAATCGGCGTATCGTCTAATAGGAAATAAATATATCATACAGGCAATTACCGCCCCGTTAAATAAAAGCAGTCTTAAAAGAAGCAGCTAGCATTCAAGAGGTCCGCATTTGGATTATGCGCTGCTTTTAACTCAACATATTTTCTGTTGAAAGGCGCTAGGGATTGTTTCTGCTTATGGAATCCGGGAAGAGATTGCTGCGAAGCAAACTTTTCCAGCCGCTTCGCCAGTGGTTCCTTTCATTTATGAATTTTCTTTCTTCGCATTGATAAGGTAGTGGACTATATCAGCTGTAAAGAATCAATACAGCATGCCTTTGGCAATGTATATTCTATATTGCTGCTGTCAACCATTTTCTATATTGCTGCTTGCAAGTTCGTGAAAACATGATATACTATAATCGTTTACAAGTAAACTAATGGAGGTGATGACATGCTCAAACATACCAATCTGGAAACACTTGTAAAGCGTTGTGCGGCTTTTCGTAAGGTTTATGCCAGAATAAGTGCGCCTGAGCTGAAGCATTACCAGCTCTCTCCCAGCGAAGTGGATATTCTGATTTTCCTATCCAACAATCGTACAATCAATACGGCAAAGGAGCTGAGTGCATTTCTTGGTATATCCAAGGGGCTGGTTGCCAGAGGGATTGAATCCCTGCTGCTAAAGGGATATGTATACATAGAAACAGACAATAGTGACCGGCGTATACAGCACCTGTTTCTGACAGAAGCGGCACAGGAGGTCATTCAGGTGCTTTTGAAAAAACGCAGCGAGGTGGAAGCTCACATTCTGAAGGGGATCCCACAGGAGCATATAAATATCGTCCTACAGACCTTTGATCGCATCAATGCGAATATCGAAAATATTATAGAAACAAACGAACATACATTGGAGGAATGATGAATGAAGATGTCAAAAGAAGTGGATTTGGGAAAGGAAAGCATTGGCAGATTATTTTTTATGCTGGCAGTACCGGCTATTTTATCACAGCTGGTTAACGCTCTGTACAATATGGTAGACCGTATGTATATCGGTCATATACCGGAAGTGGGTGCAACGGCCCTGACAGGTGTCGGAATCAGCTTTCCTATTATCATGATTATATCCGCCTTTGCGGCACTTGTCGCAATGGGGGGAGCACCACGTGCTTCTATTCTGATGGGGCAGCAGGATATCAAGGGGGCGGAGAAGATTCTCGGAAACTGCTGCTGTGCCCTGATCATCACCGCTCTGGTGCTTACCATAGCTGTCATCGGTTTTCATACACCACTGCTTTATATGTTTGGAGCAAGTGAGAATACGATCGGCTATGCACAGTCCTATATGATCATATATGCTGCCGGCACGATTTTCGTCCAGCTTACGCTTGGGATGAACGCCTTTATATCCGCGCAGGGCTTCAGCAGAATCAGTATGCTGACCGTTGTAATCGGAGCAATCACCAATATCATTTTGGATCCGATACTGATTTTTGTTTTCGATATGGGAGTGCAGGGTGCTGCGCTCGCCACGGTTATATCACAGGGTATTTCTTCCGTTTGGGTCATGCGCTTTCTGATGGGAAAGCAGACGATATTGAAGCTGCGCATGAGCAATTTCCGTATAAAAGCAAAGGTGCTGTTACCCTCGCTTGCCTTAGGTGTGGCACCCTTCATAATGCAATCAACGGAAAGTATTCTCGTATTGTGCTTTAACTCTTCCCTCTTGAAGTATGGGGGAGACCTTGCAGTCGGTGCTATGACGATACTATCGAGTGTTATGCAGTTTGCCATGCTGCCACTATCCGGCTTTACCCAGGGAGCACAGCCGATTATCAGCTATAACTACGGAGCAAACAATGCCTATCGTGTGAAAAAGGCCTTTCGTCTTTTGCTGATCAGCTGTCTGACCTACTCTGCTGTACTCTGGCTGCTTGCCATGGTGGTGCCGAATATGTTTGCGGCGATATTTACCAGTGATCCCGCTCTAACAGAAATTACCGTGTGGGCTTTGCGCATTTATATGGGAGGTTGCCTGCTGTTTGGCGCACAGATTGCCTGTCAGCAAACCTTTATTGCCCTTGGCAACGCAAAAACCTCAGCATTTCTTGCGATGTTTCGTAAAATTATCGTTTTGATCCCGCTGATTTATATCCTTCCGATGTTTATAGAGGATAAGGTTATGGCAGTATTTCTGGCAGAGCCGATCGCGGATATACTGGCCGTTCTGACTACGGTAACGATGTTCGTGCTCTTCTTCAAAAAGCTGTTTCGTAACATGGATGAAGAACATGTGGAAGAAGCAAAGCAGCAAACACAACTGGAGGAAAAGGAAGCATAAACCGTTAGAGGGAATGAATGCCAAAGAGCTTTCCTGCAATTCTGATATATAGAAGGGTTTCTTATAGGATATTAAGCAATCGTATAGGAGCCCTTTTATTATGTCATCAAAAGAGGGAAAGGGAACTGTGAAAATCTACTACAAGATTGGGGAAGAAGCTGATTTTACCATAGGTATTGCCTTGTGTATGGTATACTTCTATATATAGAATACGGATGCAGTAAAACATAGAGGAAAGAGAGATACTATGAGGGTAAAAGATTTCTTTAAAAAATTATGGAAGCAAGATGAAGAGCAGGTAGTGCAGAGACAGGATACAGTGGAACGAGTCGGCAAAGATATAGAATTTTACCGTTGTGATCCTGCTGCATGTGATGAAGTGGTATTTCGGATGAAACAGGTAAGGAACGCCTGTGTGAATGAAAAGTAGACTGGATCTTACGAAACCGTGATCTTATTCCACTGGATCCGCCATCCTATAGGCGATGGGGAAGGTTTGTACGGTATATGATAATCAGCTGTCGCATGCGGCGTATCGAAGGCGTTGTGACACAGTTTGCTGATTTATGACAAAAAAGTCAAAAAAATAAAAAAAAGCTGTTGACACAGGGTATGATTCGTTGTATTATATACGAGCGCTGATGAGTACAGCGGCGCACGAAATAGAAATTTCGGTCTTTGAAAACTGAACAGGAAACGTCAATTATTTGAG
>ERZ506941.17-NODE-17-length-173067-cov-7.0469_pt1 | contig 173067 bp, 156 predicted proteins | sample MGYA00512901_ERZ506941 | MGnify/ENA metagenome assembly ERZ506941 | reverse complement strand
TACACATTAAGAAATTTTCATCAAAAACCTCACCACGCCTGATATTCTTTAATGCTTTTAATATAACTTTATACCCTACTAATAAATATGCAATTCCATAAACAATTGCTGCATAATCAAACTCGCCCGCTATAATACCAGCAATATAAACTAAGGTTCCACCAATTAACCCAAGATGTTCCTTAGGAACAAATAATTTTGGTTTTTCAACTACTTTAATTTCATCTTTTAATGTCAAAGTCACATCGTCTTCAACTTGATCAACTACTTTTTGTAGTTTTTTCAATAATTCATTTTGAGCAATCGATGTCTTAGGTTTTACTTTCAGTGTTTCAGTAGAAAAAATAATCATTGCTTCATCGATTTCATTCATTTTATTAATTGCTTGTTCAACTTTCATAGCGCAATTTGCACAATCCAATCCACTGATTTTAATATTAATCGCACCTTTTAAATCACCATGTTGAACTGATTCAATATTATGCTCATGGTCATGTCCACAGCTGCATTCCTTGTGATCATGGTGATGTTCATGCTCGTGTCCGCAGCCACATTTCTCGTGATCATGATGATGTTTGTGATCATGTTCACCGTTACATTCTTCGTGATTATTAGAAACATTATAATCTTGACCATTTTTTGATAAATTGATTACTTCTACATCCGGTTCAACGCTTTTAACAGCTTCGACAATTTTTGATTCATCAAACAAATCAGTATCTGTTTCAACAAACATTTTTGTCGTTGCGAACACAACACTGCACTCTCTAACATTTTCAAGTTTACTAACTCGCTCTTGAACCTTTTGAGCACAATTAGCACAATCTAAACCTTTCAAACTATACTTAAGTTTCATAAATACCCTCTCCTTACTCAATTACATGTTTATACCCAGCGTCAAATATCTGCTTAACGTGTTCATCATCAAGTGAATAATACATCAATTTCCCATCTCTCCTAAATTTAACTAGGTTTGCTTGCTTTAAAATTCTTAATTGGTGTGAAATAGCAGACTGTGTCATATCTAAACACGCCGCTAAATCATATACACACATTTCTGATTCAAACAAAGCACAAATAATTCTGATTCTAGTTGAATCACCAAAAACTTTAAACAACTCAGCAACATCATAAAGAATTTCCTCTTCCGGCAATGCTGCAGCAACTTTATTAACAATAGCTTCGTTTACTACTTTATCCATTTCTTATCTCCTTTCGTATGAATATTTATTCATATGACAATATGATTATATATCCATATATTTACATTGTCAATCAATAATGATAAAATATTTTAAAAAGTATGGAGGATTCACATGAAAAAATTACTAGTAGTGATTGATTATCAAAATGATTTTGTAAATGGTAGTTTAGGATTCCAGGAAGCAGTGGCCTTGGAAGACTATCTTGCAGATCTTATCAAGGAATACCATAATAACAACGATGATGTTATTTTTACTTATGACACTCATCAAAAAAATTATTTAACTACCCAAGAAGGAAAAAATCTTCCTGTTGCGCATTGTCTTGAAAACACTGAAGGATGGCAACTATATGGAAAAATCCATGATTTAGCAAAAAATGATAAAAAAATAATAAAAGAAACTTTTGGCTCATTAGCATTAGGTAATTATTTAAAAAATAAACAATACAATGAAATTACTTTAGTCGGTGTCGTTTCAAATATCTGTGTAATATCTAATGCAATAATTATTAAAGCAGCCTTACCCGAAGCATCTATCATTATTGATTGTTTAGGAATTGCAAGCAACGACCCCCTTCTTGAACAGAAATCAATTGATATTATGGAAAATTTACATATGAAAATTATTAATAAAAAAAGATAGCTGTATTGAAGATTTAAAACAGCTATCTTTTTTTATTAACATTTCGATATGCAACACCACGAGTAATCCGTAATAATTTCTCTTCACCAGGAAAATGAACTGGATTATTAGGGAACGTCCGATAAATTTCAATTATATCTTTTGCATCTGCAACTATTTCTTCTAATTGCATAAAACCGTACATTTTAGGCGGTAACAGATAAATTGGAACTGATATGGTCGTCTCCTGTAAAAGACGTTCAACATAAATTTTTAAGTGAGGGCAGCACATAATTATGTCAAAATCAGCTTCTTTTTCTTTAACAAGAGAAAACGGATAAAATTCAAGATAAACCTCTTCTTGTAATCCTTTCTCAACTACTTCTTTTTTCATTCTCTCAGTTACATAACTAGAAGAGAATCCTCCGCCACAACATATTAATATTTTCAACATAACTATTCCTTCCTTTATAATTTACTATTCATAACTATTAATGGCCTTAGAATTTTAACTTCTGCAAATATTTATACTACTATATATCTTATCATATAATCTTCGTTTCCAACAAACTAATTACTTTTTTTAGGATAAGAACATAATTAGTTACATTATCATAGTTTATTAGATAAATTCTATCTTGTATCACTAGCTAAATGAGAGTATACTTATAAATAAATTAAGGGGGTTGTTTAATAATGGAAATCAAAATTGAAAGAGCGAAAACTCTAAAAGAAAAACCAAATCAAGATAATTTAGGTTTTGGAAATTATTTTACTGATCATATGTTTATGATGGACTATACAGAAGGAACAGGATGGCATGATGCACGCATCGTTCCATACGCACCAATTCCAATGGATCCTGCTACAATGGTACTTCACTATGCCCAAGAGACTTTCGAAGGTTTAAAAGCATATCGTGATCCTAACGGTAACATAACTTTATTCAGACCAGAAATGAATGCTCGAAGAATGATTAATTCAAATAGACGTATTTGCATGGCTGAATTACCTGAAGAAATGTTTGTAGAAGCGGTTGAAGCAATTGTTAAATATGAACAGGATTGGATTCCAACTGCAAAAGATACTTCTTTATATATTCGTCCATTCATGTTTGCAAGTGAAGCTGGTGTTGGGGTACATCCTGCTAAAACTTATACTTTTATTATCATTTTATCACCAGTTGGTAATTACTATCCTGAAGGTGTAAATCCTGTAAAAATTTGGGTTGAAGATGAATATGTAAGAGCCGTTAAAGGTGGCACTGGATTCACTAAATGTGGTGGTAATTACGCTGCCAGTATTGCAGCTCAAGTAAAAGCAGAATCTCATGGTTATACTCAAGTTCTTTGGCTTGATGGTGTACATCGCAAATATGTCGAAGAAGTAGGAACAATGAATGTAATGTTTGTAATTGATGGTAAAGTTGTTACAGCACCTTTAGAAGGTTCAGTATTACCAGGAGTTACTCGTGATTCTATCATCCATATTCTTAAAGATTGGGGATATGAAGTCGAAGAACGTGAATTAAGTATCGATGAATTAATGGCAGCTGGTCGCAATGGTAAATTGACAGAGGCATTTGGAACTGGAACAGCAGCTGTAATTTCCCCTGTCGGTCAACTTTATTATAAAGGTGAAGAAGTTATTATCAATGATTTTAAAACTGGTGACTTGACACAAAAATTATATGATACTTTAACCGGGATCCAGTGGGGTCGTTTAGAAGATAAATATGGTTGGGTTCGTCACATCAAATAAAACTGGAGACACTCCAGTTTTTTCTTATAAATATAAAAATAAGAACATCGGTATGTTCTTATTTTCGTTTATTCATAGGTATATATTCATATGTTTCTCCAACATATTTAGCAGCGGGACGAATAATCCGTCCTGAATATAATTTATTTTCAATATTATGAGCTAACCATCCAACTGCTCGACCAACTACGAACATCAATGTATATAGTTCTGTTGGAATACACAACATATCATATATTAGTCCGCTATAAAAGTCGACATTCGCACAAACAGTAATTCCCTTACGATTTTTTATTGCTTGAATAGCAGCCTGTTCAAAACGATAATAGAAATCAAATTCTGCTTCTCGCCCCTTTTCAAGAGCTAGTTCGCTACATTGTTGTCTTAAAATAACACAACGCGGATCACTAACCGTGTATACAGCATGACCAATCCCATAAATCAATCCACTATTATCATTGTATTGTTTATCTAAAATTCTTTCGACGATCTCATTAATTTGTTCATCACTTGCATCTAGACCAATTTCATTAATTATCAGTTTCATTTGATTCATTACAGCAAGATTTGCCCCACCATGCTTAGGACCTTTTAAAGAACCAATTGCCCCAGCAAAACTCGAATAAATATCTGTTCCGGTCGAACTTATTACAACATTAGTAAACGTTGAATTATTACCACCACCATGATCAGCATGCAGAACTAAGCACATATCGAGTACTTCAGCTTCTTTAGGTGTGAAGTGTTTATGGTCACGCAATAAATATAAGATATTCTCTGCAATTGATAGATCTGGCCTAATTTGGTGAATATATAAACTTTCTTTGTCAAAATAATGCACTTTACTACGATATGCATAACAAACAATTGAAGGAATTTTAGCAATTAGATTCAATCCTTTGTACATTGTTGATGAAGGACTAATATTATCTGGATCCTCGTCATACGAATATAACATCAAAACTTCCTGTTGTAATTTATTCATTAAATTTTTAGATGGAAACCCAAGAATTTTAGATTCCAAATAATGCGGTGGTAATTCATAACGCTCAGATAGCTCCTTTTTAAAATTTTCTAATTCCTCTTTGTTTGGCAAATAGCCAAACAAGATCAGAAAACAAGTCTCTTCAAATAAAAAGCGTTGATGCGGTTCGCGTTTATTGATAATGTCTGATACTGCGATTCCACGATAATAAAGCTCCCCATCACAGTCAACTTTCTTACCATCAATTTTTTTATACCCTACAACATCAGCAATCTTGGTTAAGCCTACTAATACCCCAGTACCATCCTCGTTCCGTAATCCTTTTTTTACATCAAATTTTGAATATAATTCATTATCTATCTTGTTATTACTTTCTTTTGCTTTTTCAATAAAACCATCAATAAATTGACTCATATAAGCACCCCCATAAATTTAAGTAGTTTTATTATAACACTTCTTCTTTTGATTGTATACAATCTTTGTGACAAATTGTATACAATAACAAGTTGTCCAATTAACTTTAGAATCATTTAATATATTCTTAAGTAAAATTAATGAGATGATTAATTTTAACTTATTGTTTAATCATTATAATTAAGTTAAAATATTCTAAAGAGGAGAATTATATGAAAATAAATAATCAAGATTATCATGGTTTATCAACCGCTGAAGTTAATCAGCGTATAAGTAATGGTAAAATCAACACGGTCGATAATAAAATCACTAAATCTTATAAACAGATTTTTTTAAATAATACAATTACTTTTTTTAATATTTTAAATGCTGCTTTACTCGGCTTAGTACTTTTTGTTGGTTCATATAAAAATACACTATTTATTTTAGTAATTATTATTAATACGATCGCTGGAATATATCAAGAGATTAAAGCGAAAAGAACGTTAGATCGCCTATCTATTCTTACTACCTCACACGTTGAAGTTATTCGTGATGATGAATTAAAAGAAATTGATATTGATCAGATCGTTCTGGATGATTATATTGTCTTAACTACAGGAGCCCAGATTCCAACTGATAGTATTTTAATTGATGGGCATATGGAGACTAATGAATCACTGCTCACTGGTGAATCAGATCCTGTTTTAAAACAAAATGGCGATACTTTGTATTCCGGTAGCTTTATTACCTCTGGTAAAGGAATTTGTAAAGTTATTCACGTTGGGGATGATAACTATATGAATCAGATTACACAGGAAGCAAAACGTTTAAAGAAACATAATTCTGAATTAAATCGTTGTTTAAATAAAATTTTAAAATATGTAAGCATCGTTATTTTACCGATTGGCGGTCTATTATTTTTAAAGCAATTTTTTTATGGAAATCAAACATTTAACAGCTCAATCGTTAGTACCGTTGCTGCTATACTAGGAATGATTCCAGAAGGTTTAGTGCTGCTTACAAGTGTTGCTTTGACCTTAAGTGTTTTACGATTAGCAAAACAGAATACATTAGTTCAGGAATTATTTTGCATTGAAACTTTGGCACGTGTTGATGTCTTATGCTTAGATAAAACCGGGACTATTACTGAAGGAACAATGAAAGTTGAATTTGATGTTAAAATGAGCAATGTTGATATTAGTGAAATCGTTGGAAACTTAATGCATTCTCTAACAGATGTTAATGTCACTGCTCAAGCATTAAAAGAGCATTATCAAACAAAAACTAATTTTAATCCATATTTTGTTATCCCTTTTAGTTCTGATCGAAAATATAGTGGTACCTCCTATTTTAATCGTGGTACATATTATATTGGAGCTTATCAGTTTTTATTTCCAAAGGGAAATGAAGAATTGGAAGAAAAATGTGTTGACTATGCTAGTGAAGGCTATCGCATTTTAGTTTTGGCACATACTGATGAAGTAATGAGTAATGAAGCTTTGCCTGTCGATTTAGAGCCTTTAGGTATTATTGTGTTAAGTGATGTAATTAGGAAAGACGCTAAAGAAACATTAGCTTATTTTAACGAGCAAGGTGTTGATTTAAAGGTTATTTCTGGTGATGATCCGATTACAGTTTCATCTATCGCGAAACGAGCTGGATTGAATAATGCCCACCATTATGTTGATGCAACTACCCTTTCAACTTCTGAAGAAATAGCAGAAGCTTTAAATAAATATTCGGTCTTTGGGAGAGTCACTCCGCAACAAAAAAAGGCTATGGTCGTTGCCTTAAAACAACAGGGTCACACTGTTGCAATGACTGGAGATGGAGTCAATGATGTTCTAGCTTTTAAAGAGGCAGATTGCTCTATTGCAATGGCATCAGGAAGTGATGCAGCTAAAAATGCAGCTAATCTAGTTTTGCTTGATAACAATTTTGATGCAATGCCTCATATCGTTGATGAAGGACGGCGCGTTATTAATAATATTACGATGTCAGCATCTATGTTTTTGATTAAAACTATATTTTCTGCTCTCATAGCTATTTCAACTATCTTTTTTGGTCAAGCCTACCCTTTTGAGCCAATACAATTATCACTTATCAGCGCATGTGGTGTAGGAATACCAACTTTCTTCTTGACATATGAAGCTAACTTTGCACGAGTTGAAGGAAATTTTTTAGAAACCGTTTTAGAAAAGTCTTTCCCTTCTGCTTTTACAATTGCCATAGGAGCTACTTTAATTACAAATATTGGTCTTGCTTTGAATTATGATCCTAACATGCTTTCAACTGTCTGTGTTTTATTTACAGGATGGAATTATACAATAGCTCTTTTAAAGATATATAGACCACTAACTAAATATCGCAAGTTTATTATTTATTCAACTCAATTTTGTTACTATATCTCAATGATGATCGGGCAGTCAATTTTAGAATTAACAGGCGTTTCATTTAACTGGCTAATGATACTATTAGGATTAATTGCGTTTTCATCAATTATTGTTGACTTGTCTGCTGAACTATTTAAATATATAAAAATATTTAAAGAATTTCTTGAAAAACGTCGAAAAAAGAGATTGTCAAAAGGTTAAGGATTTTCCTTAGCCTTTATTGTTGCCAAAATAACATAAATATTGATAGAATAGAATAAAGGAAGAAGGTATATTATGTATAATAAAATAAAATTATTGGCACAACAATACCACCAAGAAACAATTCAAACTCGACGTGATTTTCATAAATATGCTGAGCGCGGCTGGTTAGAAATGCGAACTGCTTCACTAGTAGCCCGTAGACTTGATAGTTTAGGGTACCAAGTCTCAGTTGGCAAGGAAGTTATGCGTGAAGAGTTCCGGATGGGATTACCAAGTAAACGCCTATTAACTTTAAATTACAATCGTGCCCTCCTTCAAGGAGCCGACCCCTATTACATAGAAAAAGTAAAGAATGGTTTTACCGGGGTCGTTGGAGTAATGCACAACGGAATTGGACCTGTTGTAGCAATTCGTTTTGATATAGATGCTCTTAGCATTACTGAAGATGATTCAGCAGATCATAATCCTGGTAAAAATGGCTTTATTTCTTGTAATCCTGGTGCTATGCATGCTTGTGGTCATGACGGTCATACTGCCATGGGATTAACTGTGGCCAAAATACTAGCACAAATAAAGGAACAACTACATGGAACAATCAAATTAATTTTTCAGCCTGCTGAAGAAGGTGTACGTGGCGCTAAAAGTATTGCTTTAAGCGGAATTCTTGATGACGTTGATTATATTTTTGCGGGTCATATTTGGCAGCAGGTCGAAGGGGAAGATTATGATATTTATTTGGGAATGAACGAAACATTTGCAACAACAAAACTTGATGTAACCTATCATGGTGTTTCTTCTCATGCTGCAGGAATGCCACAATTCGGCAAAAACGCCTTATTATCTGCTGCTTCATGTATCCTAAATCTTCATTCAATTCCACGTAATAGTGATGGTTGTACCCGTATCAATGTTGGTACAATTAGAGCAGGAACAGGAAGAAATGTAGTCCCAGAAACAGCTAAATTAGAAATCGAAGTACGTGGCGCCACTACAGAATTGAATAATTATATGGAAGTTTATGCTCGGGATGTTATTAGAGGAGCAGCATTAATGCACGATACCATTGTAGAGATAAACGAGATGGGCAAAGCTTATTCGCTTGACTGTGATAAAAAAATGATGGATTTAATTCGCCATATTTGTATCGATCATTTAGGTGATATTAAAGTTGCCAAAGAGGATTTAAGCCCGCTAGACGGTAGTGATGATTTTTCCTATATGATTGCCACTGTCCAAGCACATGGCGGAATAGGCACTTATATGAAATTGACAACTGATCTAGTTGCTTCACCTCATAACTGTACATATGACTTTAATGAAGATGTTTTGTTAACAGGAACAACTGTCTATAGTAGCATTGCCTACTATTTATTAAATCAAGATTAATATTTGTGATAGAATCAAGATTCTATCACTTTTTAAATTAAAAAAGAGCACAATTTGTGCCCTTATTTAAAGAAATCCATAAATTTATCAACTGCAGTATCCACACCACTATCAAGATCGGTTTTAAATTGATCAAATCGAACTTTAGCATCAGCTATAATGTCATCAACTTCTCCATCTTTAGCATTATAAACTTTTGCAGCGTATTCTTTTGTGCTGATCCCTAAATCTCTAATTGAATTATCATCGTCAACTTCTCCCTTATCTGCAGCCATTTCTAAATAACTACCATGTTCGTAAAGCTTTTTCGCAACCTCTTTGTCTTTAACATCATCGATATTATCGCGAATATAATTTACTGCTTCATTTACATCATCACGATTAACTTTATAGTCACTACTAAATTTATTTTTAACTCTACTATCAATTCCCTCTAATCCATTATCCTCATCTGATTCATTAGTGGTAGTATTGTTATTACTATCTTTGTTAGTATCATCATTGTTTGAACATCCAACAATCGAAAAACTCATTGCAAATAATAACAATAAACAGCATATTGATTTTAAAATACGTTTCATATCTATTCTCCTTTAACTTATCTATCTATATTTTTCACCAAAATTATTTTTTTAAACAAAATATCATAAAAATCATGTATAATGAATTTGGTGATTTTTATGAAAGAACAACAATTAGATGCATTACTAGAAAATATTAATTATGAAATAAGTTTATTATCCAATGCAAGTGCCTTTATCAAACAAGTCTTTTCTGATATATCTTGGGTTGGTTTTTACCTTTGCCAAGATAATCAGCTGATCTTAGGTCCATTCCAAGGAAAAACAGCTTGTACACTCATCCCCTTTAACAAAGGTGTATGCGGTGCCTGTGCAACAAATCTTAAAACTTACTGTGTTCCTGATGTTCATCAGTTTCCTAGTCATATTGCTTGTGATAGCGCAACAAACAGTGAACTTGTTATCCCGTTGATTATAGATAATAGCTTGTATGGCGTTCTAGATTTAGATTCTCGTTGTTTTGCACGGTTTCAACCTGATGACCAGGAAGAGCTAGAAAAATTAGCACTCATAATTATTAAACATTTAAAACGAATAAAGGAAGAAACAAAATAGTTTCTTCCTTTTAACTTTTTTTATCAAATTTTTGTTTACATTTAGGACAGGTAATTGTAATTTGTCCCCGACCACGTGGCACTCTAACAGTTTGCTTGCAGTTAGGACATAGAAAATATTTATGCATTTTATCATTTTTATTACTTTTAATAATATTAATTCTTTTTTTGACAGGCTGGATTAAAGATAAAAATTTATCATTTTCAGCTCGCCTTTTATAAATATTACGAGAATAGGTCCTAAAAATATTAATAATTAAAATTATCCAAATAATTGTTGCAAGATATGGATTGCGAATTACAAAAAGATTTAAAATTAATAAAATTAATGCAAATATTAATAAAAAATTGTTTAGTTGATCCGATCCATAACGACCTGACATAAAGCGATACAGCGCATTTTGAAACTTATTCATGTTAACCCTCTTTTCAAATTATACATTAAGTATAATTTGAAATTATTAAATCTTTATGAATTATTTTCATTAGTATCTTTTTTCTTATGTTCTTTACGACTACAATCGTATGTCTCTACAATTAACGTTTTAAAAAATAGAATTAATGCATTTCTTGTATCGCTGTTCATATTTTTGATTTCTTTAATAGCCGTAATTAGATGTGATAATGATTTTTCAGAAAAATCATTAATTTTTTCAATTTTAGCTGCTTCTAAAATTGAAAATACTGCAGTAACTGCATCCTTTCGTGTTTTACTGTCGACTTTACTTAGCCATGATTTAAAAGCTGCATCCATAGTTTGGCTGTCCTTACTCATTTCAGTAGCACAAACAAATTGTGTTCCTTCTACTGACCAGCTAAAGCCACTATGTTGCATTAAACCTTTAGCGCTACTTTTAACTACTATTTTTTCTTCAAGATTCTCAAGCATTATCCCGAATACGGAACTTTCTGGAATGAATTTTTTTATCCTAGTAGAAATATTGCGGTAATTATCTGTATTTAGCATTTTTTGATTAAAACCAGGGCCGTCATTATTATAAATCTCAATAATTCGTTTAGATATTTTAGAATTCACACAACTAGATGCATAAACTGCTAAATTTCCTCCTTTTGAATGACCACCAACACGAATTTTAACACCAGATATCTTTTGGGTGATATATATCCTAAAAATTTGATACCACTTCATTTTATAATCACAATGGCATAAAAGATAAAAAAGTGATTTAGAAAAATCGATTTCAGCAATTTTAGCCAAATACTCAACTGCTCTTTGCTGAGAAGCAACTGGAAATTGATAAGTCATTTGAAAATCCTCACGCCAGCCTAAAATTGTATCATCAGTGCCACGAAAAGCAACATAAATACTACTATCTTCTAATTGAAAAGTAATTGCCGCAAATTGTTTTATACTTTGATAGTCCAGTTCATTAATATAATTAGATAGCAGAATATTTTGATAACGCGGACATTTAGCTAATTCTTGTAATAATGTAATTGATTCCTTAGTGAAAGATATCTCATCTAGTAATTCTTCAATATTATTTACTTGACTAAAATTATTAGCAACATCTTTTAAACAATAACTTTGTTCATTGGGAAATGTGGGAACTATTTTATCAAAATCAACATAAACTAATTCACTTAAAATCAAGCCATCAATATCATTAAATGGATCTATTCTCATTGACAGATCACCTCGCCATTTTAAATAATCATATATATTGGACATTTTTGTTCCCCCTTTCCTTTTTTGGCATTATACCATATTTAAAAAAAATTATACAACTTCATGACATTTATTGACAATAAGTTTTTGAGACCTATAATGTTTATGGAAAGGTCGAGAAAAATGAAGTTATTCAATAAATTTTCAAAAAAACAAAAAATTACCTTTATTTCAGTATTATTTATTTTAATTATTAGTACAGTTTATTTAATCTGGCAAAAAAATAACCAATTGTTAACTTTTGTCAAAGACCCAATACTAGAAATCAACCATGAGTTTGATTATCAAAAAATAATTAAAAATATTAAAAATGTCCAAACATCCGATATTAAGGTCGACACATCTAAATTAAAAAATGATAAAATTGGCAGCTATCCTGTTACCTATATTTATCAGGGCAAAAAGTTCACAGTAAATATTAACGTAGTTGATAAAACTAAGCCTAAATTTGAAATTAATAATATTGAAATAGATGCAGGAATGGATGTTGATCCAACAATGTTAGTTGATAACATTGTTGATGAAACAAAAACAACTATTTCTTTTAAAGATGCATATAATTTTTCAAAAAAAGGAAAAGTCAAAGTGACAGTAATTGTTAGCGATGAAAGTAATAATAAATCAACAAAGCACGCTACTGTTACAGTTTTATCTAAAGATACAACAAAACCAACTATTTCTGGTCTTAATGATCTAACTGTCACTTTAAATGGTAAGGTTGATTATTTAGCTGGCGTTAAAGGAAATGATAATCGTGATCCACATCCACAATTGACTATTGATAACAAAAAAGTAAGATTGGATAAATTAGGTGATTATATTGTAACCTATACTTGCAAAGATAGGTCTGGCAATAAAATAGTTGCTAAAAGAAAAGTTTCAGTTGTTGAAAAGAAAGAAATTGGAGTTTATGCTCAAACTGAAGAAAAAGTTATTTATTTGACATTTGATGATGGTCCTTCAAAAAATACCAAACGTATTTTAGATATTCTTGACAAATATCATGCAAAAGCAACTTTCTTTGTGACTGGTACAAACCAAAACTATAATTACTTGATCAAAGAAGCATATCAGCGAGGTCATACAATCGGTTTACATACTTACAGCCATGATTATAAAACCGTTTATACTTCAGTAACCGCATATTTTAATGATTTAGAAAGAGTTGGAAACATGGTTAAAAATGAAATTGGCTTTATTCCAAAGTATATTCGTTTCCCTGGTGGAGCTTCAAATACAATTTCACGTAAATATTGTCCTGGAATAATGAGTATTCTAGCAAACGAAGTAATTGACCGTGGTTATCAATTTTATGATTGGAATTATGGTACAGGTGATGCCGGTGGAAACAATATTCCAGTTAATCAAATCATTGCTACTGCTACAGCTGGAAATGCCAATAATCAAGTGATTCTTGCTCATGATACAGATGCCAAAAATACCACGGTAGATGCCCTTCCAGCAATAATCGAGCATTATCAGGCACTAGGTTATTCTTTTAAAAGTATAGATGACAATTCTTATGTTCCTCATCATCATATTAATAATTAAAAGTAGTTTTCGAAATTGGCTCTAGAATTTGATTTTTCAAAAGATGGAACCTATTTCAATAAAACTATTTTTATTTTTAAGATTTATTAAGAGATTCTTAGGATTTATTATGATAGAATTTTTAAAATAGCGTGTTATGATTATAATTGTTATGTATTGGTTAATTCTTGCTAATTCATTGCAAAGCAATTGTAGTTATATTACAATTAGATAAATTTTGTTTTTTATGAGGATGTTATTTATGGGAAAAATTAAAGGTTTAAATAAACAAGAAGTTGCAAAGCGTATTAGTGAAGGGAAAGTGAACCTTTCCCCTAAACCAGTAGTTAAAAGTAATTTTCAAATTATTATGGGGCATGTTTTTAACCTCTTTAATGCCTATAATTTTATTATTGCTGCTGCTCTAATTGCTGTTCAAGCATATTCAAGTTTATTTTTTGTTGTTATTGTCATTTCAAATACTGTTATTAGAGCGCGACAAGAAATAAAATCTAAAAATATGGTTGCTAAATTAAACTTGATCGTTTCGCCAAAAACTAAAGTTATTCGTGAGGGAAAAACGATTTCAATCGATAACGAAGAAATCGTTCTAGATGATGTAGTTTATTTTGAAACCGGTAATCAAATCAGTGCTGATTCAATTATTATTGAAAATAATGTTGAAGTTGATGAATCACTTTTAACTGGTGAAGCTGATCCAATTTCTAAAGGGCCTGGTGACCATTTATTATCTGGTAGTTTTATTTTGAGCGGTGCTTGCTATGGTAAGGTTGAACATGTTGGAAAAGATAACTATGCAAATAAAATTACTGATCAGGCAAGAACTCGTAAGCCTGTTAGCTCTGTCTTATTAAACACTTTTAATAAAGTTACTCGTTATACTAGTTATTTAGTTTTACCATTAAGTATTTTAATGCTCTATCAGGCTTATATCATTCGTGATCAAGGAATTACAAGCACAATCGTCAACACTGCTACAGCTCTGCTAGGGATGCTTCCTAAAGGACTAGTTCTATTAACAAGTGTATCTTTAGCTGCTAGTGTTGTTAAATTAGGGAAAATGAACACTTTAGTTCAAGAAATGTTTAGTATTGAAACCTTATCACGAATTGATGTTCTATGTTTAGATAAAACCGGTACCTTGACTGAAGGAAAAATGGAAATCGAACAAGTCATTAAATTAAAAAATCCATTAAATCTTGATCTGGATGAGATTATGTGTTCCTTTGTTAAAGGATCTCTTGATAATAATATTACTTTTAAAACACTTAGTAACTATTTTACTGGCCCTGCAAAGTATGAAACATTAGACCGTATAGCTTTTTCTTCAGCCCGGAAATGGAGCGCCATTGAACTAGATTCAATAGGAACAATTATTGTTGGAGCACCAGAAATAATTCGTCCTGATTATCAATTATCACCAAGAATTATTGAGATGCAAAAAAGCGGCGCACGTGTTTTATTAATTGGCCATCACCCAACATTAAATATCTTACAGGAAACTTTAGGACAAACAACACCGATTGGGCTAATTGTTATTAAAGATCCTATTCGGAAAGATGCTCATGAAGCCCTTAAATTTTTCAGTGATAATGATGTTGCTGTAAAAGTTATATCTGGTGATAATCCAGCGACAGTTAGTGCAATCGCTAGTCAAGCAGGTGTTGCTAATGCAGAAAAATACATTGATGCTTCAACAATCGTTACTGATCAACAATTAGAAGATGCAATTTTAAACTATAATGTCATTGGTCGTGCTAGTCCTTTTCAAAAGCACCAGATGATCTTATGTTTACAAAAACATAATCAAAAGGTTGCGATGACGGGTGATGGAGTAAATGATGTTTTAGCATTAAAAGATGCTGATGTTTCAATTGCGATGGGTTCTGGTTCCGATATTGCCCGCCAAGTATCGCAATTTATTATTATTGATGGTAAATTACAAACATTAGTAGAAGTTGTTCGAGAAGGTCGCCTAGTTATTAATAATGTTACACGTTCTGCGTCAATGTATTACTTGAAAACAATTTACACGATTTTACTTTCAATATTATCTATTTTAATGAATATACCTTATCCTTTTATTCCTTTCCAAATGACTTTATTGGATATGTTTATTGAAGGTTTCCCTTCATTTATGATTTTATTTGAACGAAATATCGAAAAACCAAAAGAATCAATTGGTCATCATGCTATGCGTTTTTCCTTACCTAACGCATTAGCAATAGTTTTAAGCGTTGCTGGTATAAGATTACTCGCACCAACCTTACAATTGTCGTTAGCAGAAACTTTTTCAGTCCTATATTTTACAACTGCTTTTGTGTCTATTCACATGATTTATCGTATTTATAAACCATTAAACTGGTATCGAGGTGGAGTTTTAATAATTGATATTATTGGCTTTATCCTCTCTACACCGATTTTTTGGCCACTTTTAGAAATGCATGTATTAACACCTAAGTTAATTCAAATTATCCTAATTACGATTGTTATTAGCATTCCTGTTTTAATCATCCTGACAAGGAGTGTTAGTTATTATCTTAAGAACCTAAATAGTAAAAAAGCTTTATAGCATTAATAAGCCTGTTCAAGTTTTTCTTGGACAGGCTCCCATTTAAAACAAATCTATTTATCTAAACAAAAAGATATATTTAGATACATTACTGTACCTTCTATATCTATTTTTCATTTAAAAGTTGAATTAACTTAATCACATCTTCTTGAATCCGAGGTGGTAAATATTGCGGCTTGGCTAATAAAAAACCTTGAAGATAATCAACTTTAAGCTTAATCACCTGCTTTAATTCATCAATCGTTTCAATTCCTTCAGCAATTAATTTCATATCCCGTTCATGAGCATAATTAACAATGTTTTCAACAATTTTACACTTATCAGGATCACTATCAATATTACGAATTATATCCATATCGATTTTAATAAATTTAGGTGAAATCAGCAATAAGATTCGATCACTATTATATCCACTTCCATAATCATCTAATGCTAATTCTGCTTGCCATTTTTTCATTAATTCTGCTTTTTGCTGATGATAATTTTCGTCAATGTACTCAACTTCAGTAACTTCTAAAACAACATTTTTTAAATACTTTGAATACTCCTTTTCTAGCTCATCAATTTTTTTAGTACTTAAAATTTGATTTGAAATAGAATTAATAAATATTTTACAATCCTTATTAATTCGCTCATTTCGTAAATGGTTGGCAAAGGTTTCAAGTGATGAGGACCATGTTAATTCTTCAATTTCTGCTAAACGTCCCTCCTCTTTAGCTATTTTTAAAATATCAAGGGGATTTTTTAATGATGGCATAAATGATCTCATTAATGATTCATATGCATAAATAGTTCCATCTTTGCTACTTATAATTGGTTGAAAATAAAACTGAATTGCTCGATCTTCAATAATAGTGTTTAATTCTTCTTTACTTTCGCTTAAAAAAGAATCCGCAATATAATCATTGAGATTAAACTCTGTTAAATTACCTTTACTTGTACGTTTGATCTTATACATTGCATAATCAGCATAATGTTGGAGTTTTTCAAAAGATTCACTATCCCGTGGATACCAGGCAATACCGCCTGATGCATTGACATGAAAATTACTATTATCAGCCAAAGGAATAAAAGCCTTGCTAATTGCTTCCTTTAATTTATTAATTAACTGCTTAATTACATTTTCATCATCATAACCATAAAAGAAAACAAAAAATTCATCACCAGAAATCCGTGAAATAATAGTATTTTCTGGGGTGCTGTTTACAAATGTTTCAGCAGCTTTAGAAATGTAATTATCACCAATTTCATGCCCATAATTATTATTAATGTACTTCAGATTATCTAAATCTAACATCAATAGTGCTGCTATTTTTATTTTGTTTATTTCATTTTCAAATAAACTATTCATGATCCTAATAAATGCTCTCCGATTCAAAAGTCCAGTTAGAGCATCATGATCACGTTCATATTCAATCACATTCTTTTCAACAATTGTATTAGTTACATTCTCAATTACCCCAGTATATGCATTATCATTTACCAATAGCCGTAGATTCACAAAAACATAATTATCATCATCAGGAATTTTGAAGAGATATTCTTTTTTGCTATAATCATGTGAAACAATATATTGTTTATAGCCTTCAAATGTTTCTTTAAATTTTGTCATTGTTAATTCTGAAGTATTAACATCATATTTTAGTAAAACCTCAAAAAAGTTTTCTGATATAAACAATTCTTCAGTGTTTATATTATATTCAAACCCTGCTAGCTTAATACTTGCCATTTGTAATAAATTAGTGAATTTCAAGGCAGTATCACGAACATTTTGATTTAGTTGTTCCATCATATTTGCAAGATGATCAATTTCAGCAATATTTGTACGTCTGAAAGAAATCTTATTTTTAATATTAGCTTTTACGACTTCATCTGATAATTTTTTTATTGGTTTTGAAATGATATAACTAAAAATGAAACTTCCACCAATTCCAACTGTCAAGGTTAAAAAGATTGCGAACATCAAAATCGAAGTGATTTTATTTGTAAATGCAAATAAATCTGAAGTATCAACTATTCCTACTAAAGCCCAGCGTTGATTACTGTATGGTGTATTAGAATTATAAATATTCAAATATTTTAATGAACTATATAAAGTGTTAGAACCTTGATTGATATAATAATCATTCTCAGATTGCATTAATTCAGTTGTAGGACTTTTCGTCGTATAAATATTTCCATTAGTTAAAATATTACTTAAAATCAATGAATCATCTTGATTGATTGCCAACAAATAGCTTCCATTACCTTCATCAAGTAACTCTGTACTGGGCAATAATTTGTTCAAATAATCTAATGTAATATCAATTCCAACGACACCATAAACAGCTCCTTGATCGTTGATTAGCGGTAATGAGTAGGTGAAAGCCTCATTTTCAGAATCTCTCAAGCGAAAACTCCCACCCCAATAGCCCATATCAGTACTCGAAAATTCTTGTGAATTACTAATTGCCTGCTGGTATGGAGTATAGAAAAAATCATAATATTTTATGTTTGCTTTTTTAAATTCAAAACGTGGCCGCCATGATGAATCAGTAGCAATATTTAAAGATTTAACCACTTCAGTTGGAGCTCGTTCAATTAATAAATCCCCATTTTCTGCTGAAGCTTTTGATAATGGATCAAGATCTCTTAAATATATTCCAGGTTTATCTTCAAGTCCCTTATCCAAGTCATGATTATTAAAAATGATATATGCCCCTGTAACATGCTGAGAGCGCATTGTTGAAATCAATTGATCTACAACTGCCAAAATAAGTGGTGTTGCTGTTTCAGAGCTGTCATCAAGATGCTCATAATCAACCTTTCCTTCACTAACAAGCTGCTTAGCTGTCGTATTTATGTGGTCTGTCAATTGAGATAAATTGGACCAATTGTTTAACATTTCATTTTGAAGATAACTGCTTCGATTAATAACTCGCTGATCAACAATATCTTTAGCGTTCTGGTTTAATTTAGCAAACATTCCACCAGTTGAAAGGCTACCAACAAGGATTGTTGTCTCGATTAACACTAAAATACACATTACTACAAGTAAATATGAAAAAATTGATTTGTTTTTCATGATTTTACGAAACATCACAATCCTCCTTCTATAGAACTATTTAATTAATGATTCTAATTGGCTTTTAGTATTAGTATACCACTGATTAAAATAAGTATCATTATTAAATTGGCTAATTGCTTGTTCTAAATTCATTCCATTTGAAAGATTAGTAATAACTGTTTCACGATCTTGTTTAGCTAAATTACTCATTGTTGTTTCTAAAACATTTCTTGCATCAGTTCCCTTTTCAAAAGGAACTGATGTATACATATTATTATCTGAAATCATTTTAAGACTAGTATTTAACGTTTTCTTTACTGACTCATTGACTTCTACTTCATCAGTAATCTTATCAAGATCATTTGCACTTTTGGTAACTGGCAAATAACCACTAGCATTTGAAAAAGCAATATTTTGTTTATCACTAGTAAACCATTTCAAAAATTCAACAGCTGCCTGTTGTTCTTTTTCTTCACTTTTGAGAACAACCATTCCTGCTCCTTGTTGAACGACATAATCTTTACCATCTTTAAATTTAGGGTAAGCAAATGTCTCCAATTCAATTGAATGGCTTTCTTCGTCATTTAAAATAACTTCTTTAGGAAAATATGTGACACTCGAAGATGAAGAAACACAAGCAAGAATATTTCCGATTTTTATATCATCACTTCTAAATTTACCTGATGAACTAAAATAACCACTTATGTAAGGAACATAATAATTATCCCATAATTTTTTAGCAATATCTGCTTCAAAATTTAATACGATTTTATTATCCTTTTTACTAAAAATATCTGTTGCTAGCTGGCGATAGCCAACGAGCATATAATTTGCAAAAGCATCACGACCAAAAAATGCTTTTCCATCATTTGGAGCAGCTGTCAAACTATCAGTCCAGTTATAATATTGCTCTGCAACCTTAGTAACACCCTCAATTGTATTTAAATCATTTGTTGAAGCACCCGTAGCATTTGCAAACTTCTCCCAATCTGTTTTATTCAACATAAATAACTCTACTGATTTAGCCACTGGAAAAATTTTTAATGTATCTTTACTTGAAAAGTGTCCTTCTTCAAGATAACCGTCGACATACTTAGATAGCTCGTCTTTACTAAAATATTTATTTAAATCTACTGCATAACCTAACTTATCCACTTGATAAGCTGTGTCACCATACGCTGCAAAAATATTCGGAATATCTGCAGCCCCAGCTTTTCCATTAATTGAATCTAAAACATTTCTTTCTAAATCAGAAATTGTTCCTTGACCAGAGCCCTCAACAATTATCCCTTTTTCTTTACCGACTGTTTTGTTAAATTCATCGACTAGACGATTAAATTCCTCTTGTTGCGCACCATTATAATAATGCCATACTTGAATCGTCGTTGGATCATCCTTGTCTAATAAGTTTTTATCCTCATTACTACATCCAGTTACAGCAAAAAACATTAATAAAGATATCAAAACTAATCTTACTTTTTTCATATGCTTATCTCCATTCCCTTATCCCCTAAAGGATAACACAAATTGGTCATTTATACAATCTTCACACTTTATCAATACAAAAAAGGATACCTATTGATATCCTCTATGACAACTCCATTTTTCCAGTATACAATTGATAATATCTTCCTTTTTGATTAATTAATTCATCATGATTCCCACGTTCTATGATTTCCCCATGATCGAGTACCATGATTGCTTTTGAATTACGAACTGTAGAAAGACGATGTGCAATTACAAAAACGGTACGATCTTTCATTAAACTATCCATCCCTTTTTCAATCAATTTTTCAGTATGAGTATCAATAGAACTTGTAGCCTCATCCAAAATCAAAACTGGGGGATTAGCAATTGCTGCACGAGCGATAGCTAATAGCTGACGTTGTCCTTGTGATAAGTTAGAACCATCACCGGTTAACATTGTTTGATAGCCTTGCGGAAGTCGCCGAATAAATGAATCTGCATTTGCTAGTTTAGCTGCTGCCACCACTTCTTCATCACTAGCATCTAATTTACCGTAACGTATATTATCTTCAATCGTTCCTGTAAATAAATGAGTGTCTTGCAAAACCATTGATAACGATTGTCGCAATGCTGCTTTTTTTATTAATTTAATATCAATTCCATCGTATGTTATACTGCCAGAATCTAATTCATAAAAACGATTAATCAAATTAGTAATAGTTGTTTTCCCAGCTCCTGTAGAGCCCACAAATGCAATTTTTTGACCTGGTTTTGCATATAAGTTTAAATTTTTTAAAATAGGATGGTTGGGGACATAACTAAAACAAACATCATGGAAGCGAACATCACCTTTTAACAAAACCAGTTCTACATCACCATTAGAACGGGGATGACGCCAAGCCCAAAGTCCAGTATTTTCATGACACTCAACTAGCTTACCATATTCATTGCGAACATTTGTTAAAGTGACACTTCCTTCATCTATTTCAACTTTTTCATCCATAATTTCAAAAATACGTTCTGCACCTGACATTGCTGCCAAAATAAAATTCATTTGTTGGGAAAATTGATTTACTGGCATAGCAGTTTGTCGAACAAAAACCAAATATGATGATAAACTTCCTAAATCCATAATCCCATAAATTGCCATAAACCCGCCTATTACAGCAGATAATGCATAATTCAAATATGAAATACTGACAACTGTTGGTATCATAGTTCCTGAATAAGTAACTGCTTTCGTAGCTGCTTGTCGTAAAGCTTGATTTCTTTTTTCAAACTCGGCAAAGTTCACCTGTTCATGATTGAAAACTTTAACTACTTTACTTCCTTCGACCATTTCTTCAATAAAACCATTTAAACTTCCCATATATTTTTGTTGTTGATTAAAATACTGCTTACTCTTTTTACTACTATAACGAATAAAAATAAACATCATTACCATTGAAGCAATTACAATGATTGATAGATAAGGATTTAAAATAATAATCATCGTAATTGTTCCTACAATCATTATAAAACTTTGAATCAACATTGCAAAACTATTATTTAAAGCTTCTAAAATTGTATCAATATCACTAGTAAATCGACTCATCAACTCACCATGAGTACGCTGATCAAAAAAACTAAGCGGTAAGTTTTGTATCTTATCAAATAAATCTTCACGAATTTCTTTAACGATTTCTTGAGCAGTTTTTACCATTAATTGATTATATAGATGACAAGCCCCGACACCAGTTAAATACATAATTGCCATCGTTATTATTGCTTGTAATAGTCCAGCATTATTACCTGGTAGAATGTAATCGTTAATAACCGGTTTTAATAAATAAGTACCTAAAATATTTGCACCTGCACTAATTAATACTAAAATAGCAATGATTATGAGTGTTCCTATATGTCGAGTTAAATAACTAGCCATTGCTTTTAAAGTTTTCTTTAAATTTTTAGGGCGTGGAGTTCCGTTTATTCTAGCCATATTATTTATCTCCTTCTTGAATTTTACATAAATCTTGATAGATATGATTACGATTTGCTAATTCTTCAGGTGTTCCTATATCATCAATTTTACCATCAGTTAAAATAACAATTTTATCTGCATGGGCAAGTGATGATAATCGCTGTGAAATAATAATTTTAGTTGTCTTAGGCAAATAGTATGCTAATCCATCTGTTAGTTTTCGTTCAGTTGCTGTATCTAATGCACTGGTAGAATCGTCAAGAATTAAAATTTTTGGTTTCTTTAATAATGCACGTGCAATACATAACCTTTGTTTTTGCCCACCAGAAACATTAACTCCACCTTGCCCTAAATCTGTATTGATTCCCTTAGGCAATGCATCGATAAATTCACTGGCACAAGCAATGTCTAAAACTTCATTAAGTTCGTGATCACTAGCATCTGCTTTACCCCATAAAATATTTTCCTTAATCGTTCCAGAAAATAGAGTGTTTTTTTGTAATACCATAGCAATTTCATCTCGAAGATGTTCGATTCCATATGATTTTATATCATGACCATCGATTAATAAATCCCCTGCTGTAATATCATATAATCTAGGAATCAATTGTACTAATGAAGTTTTGGCACTACCTGTTCCCCCGATAATACCAACAGTTTCACCAGGCTCAATTTCCAAATTTATATTATTTAATACATATTCTTTTGCTTTTAAGTCATATTTAAAAGCAACATTTTTAAATATGATTTTTCCCCTCGTAATCTTTATGTCACTTTTTTCATCTTTAATATCTATTTCTTCATCAAAAACTTCTTGAATCCGATATGCCGAAGCTAGAGAACGAGTTAACATCAAGAAAACATTTGAAATCATCATTAAGGAATTTAAGATTTGCATAATATAGCTTAAAAATCCTGTTAATTCACCTACTTGCATATTTCCAATCTGAATCATCCCACCCCCAAACCATAGAATTGCAATAATCGTCGAATACATCACAAATTGAAAACACGGCATATTCATAACTGCATAATGGAATGATTTACGTGAAACTTGTTGATAATTCAAATTAACTTCATTAAATTTAGCTTGTTCGTAATCTTTTCTAACATATGACTTTACAACTCTGATCGCAATTAGATTTTCCTGAACTATCGAATTGACAGAGTCTAAAGCTCTTTGCATTTTCCCATATAAAGGACGAACTTTTGACATAATTATAATTAAGCATGTTGCTAGAACAGGAATAGCTATTAAAAAAACAACAGCTAATTTAGCATTAATTAGTATTGCCATAGTTAGTGCAGTTAACATCATAAAAGGTGCTCTAACTAACGGACGAATCCCATTACAAATAGCGTTTTGTAAAATAGTAACATCACTTGTAAGTCGAGTAACTAACGATGAAGTACTAAAATGATCTGTATTTTTAAACGAAAATTCTTGAATCTTTTGATATTGTGCTTTTCGCAATTCATAGCCAAACCCCTGTCCTGCTTTGGCAGCAGTCTTTGCATACAATAAGCCTAAACCAAGCGACAAAAGCGCACATATAATCATTAATCCCCCTTTGATCAGAATATAATTTCTATCTTTATTTGCTACACCGATATCAATAATATCAGCCATTATCAAAGGAATAATCAACTCAAAAAGAGTTTCTAAAATAACAAACACTGCACTTAAATAAAGATATTTTTTATAGTTTTTAAAATAGCCAAAAAATTGTTTGAACATCTTATTCCTCCTTTAACAAGGCGTCATAAAGGCGCTCTAAGTAATTAATAAATTGTTTTCTTTCTTCCTTGCTAAAATCTCTCAAGGTAATATCTTCACGCTCATCTAGATATGCTTGCCATTTAAGAAAAGTGATTTTTCCTAATTCGGTAAGTTGAATATATACATTTCTCTTATTTTCCTCACTATAATTCCGTTTAATAAAACCATTACTTTCTAATTTGTTTAGCATAATTGAAACTGTAGCAGGCTCAATATCACAACCTTTAGTAATATCTTTTTGTAAACATTCTCTTTTCTGTTCATACAAATATCGTAAAACCTTTGGCTGTCCTGGTGCTAAATTCAGTTCTTTTAAAAAAGGAATATTCTTTTTCCTTTGTGTATGCGCTGTTTTAAATAATAAATAATATAATGAATTAGCCATCTTTCCTCCTATTATTAGTATCCTAACTATTAGTATACTAATCTTATTAATAAAGTCTGTCAAGGTATTTACTAAAATTAAAAACCGGCTTCTATTTAGAGCCGGTCATTTTATATATTTTACTTAGTGTATTATATGCTGTTTTAATCGTACCATCGTATTCCTCAGCAAAAACAATAGTCATTTCCTCTTTTAAAATAATAGCTAAACAATATTTTAATTTACGATTCAATCGTCTATCTAATAACGCCATTCGTCCAAATAATAAAACATTTACAGGATCCAGCTGTTTTTTTAATTCCTCGATTTCACCATATTTCACTTCAATAATATCGTTATAAGAAAACTTTCTACTTTTGAAGATACCATCAACTGAAAAGCTATTTTCTTTAAGATTTAAGGTATAAATAGCACGCTTTTGATATTCAGCAATACCACCAATATAATTAAGATTATATTTAAATGTTTTTTTCATTTTCAAACTCCTAATCCTGATTAAAATTCTTAAGTCCTTCTAATAAATAATTATGACTCTTAGGTTGTTTACGTCGGAATTCTTCTAATTTTTCTTGATCAAGTTGTGCTACTTCTAATCGAAGTTCGCGAGAAGATATTCTTTTCCCACCTTGCCCTAATACGATTAATTGTTCTAACGCATCAGATGTGGCCACTGTAATATTGTATTTACTTGCCAACTCATGAGTTGCCCGCTCAATATACATATCAGCTGTTTGTGCTTCTTTAGTATATGCGATATAAATATTATGATATTTAGTAGTTGAACCAATATTATCTTTAACCTTATATGCATCAAATACTAAAATCAAAATACATTTTTTGTAACCTTGATAGTTGCACATAATATCAATTAATCGCATTCTAGCTGCGTCTAAATTATCTTTTGCTAACTCTTTTAATTCTGGCCAGGCATGAATAACATTATAGCCATCAACTAATAAACATTCTGGAATGTATTTATAACTTGACTCATTAAATATTTTTTTAGTTACTTGATGTTCGCCAGATCTTTGTTTAACTGGTCCATAAGTGCGTGTGAAAATATTTTCTAACTCGTCATCAATATTATCAAATTTAGATTTATCCTGAATATTATTAGCGGTCTTCTTTATTTTTTTAAAAACAAATGGTATGTGCATATGTTGGGCAACTTGATCCCACCTTACATTATAACCAGCACCATGACTGCAAAATACTGATCCTGTTGGATTTTCTACATCTGCCTCACTATCATAGTTGAATGATTTAATTACTTCAGCCTGATTTTGACATGGGCGATAATCACTTAACTGACAAATTAGGCGCCCTTTTCCTTTAGTATATCTAACAACTTCACTTTGATAATTTTGCATTTTACTGACTGGTGCACTTCCGGTAATAACAGCAATGTCAGTTTGATTTTCCGGTAATTTAAAGTTCCCTGCCATTGCCTCAATATCATAAATCGCTCGACTCAGATATTCAATCGGTAATTCAAGTGAAAAATCAAAATACGGCTCTAGTAAAACCGATTTTGCTGTTTTCAAGCCTTGACGTATCGCCCGATATGTTGCCTCTCTAAAATCACCGCCTTCAGTATGCTTTAAATGTGCTTTTCCAGCCACTAAAGTTATTTTCATATCTGTGATTGGCGAGCCCGTAAGTACTCCCAAATGCTCTTTTTCTTGTAAATGCGACAAAATTAATCGTTGATAGTTATTCGCTAGAAGATATTCTTGACAATTTGTATCGAATTTTAATCCCGACCCTGGTTTCCCGGGTTCTAAAAGTAAATGTACTTCAGCATAATGACGTAATGGTTCAAAATGTCCTACCCCTTCAACAGCTTCTTCAATCGTCTCTTTATAAATAATTCTTCCATAATCAAAATCAACTTCAACTTTAAACCGCTCTTGGATTATATTTTTAAGCACCTCAATTTGAATTTCACCCATTAATTGAACATGAATTTCTTTGGTTCTAACGTTATAATTGATATGTAGCTGAGGATCTTCTTGTGCTAATAAATTTAACTTTTTTAACACTTGATGTTGATCACAATCAGGAGGCAATTTAATTTGATAATCCATGTATGGTGACAACAATGGCTGAGTCGTATTATCTTCTATACCTAATCCCTGACCAGCAACTATACTTTTAAGCCCTTTAATCGCACAAATATCCCCAGCCATCACTTCATCAGTTAAATGATACTTATTCCCAGAATAAATACGAATTTGATCAACTTTTTCATCATTTAAAAGTTGCGTTTTCACTTTTAAACTACCGCCAGTAATTTTTAAATGTGTCAATTTGTTTCCTTGTTCGTCATGACTTATTTTAAAAACTCGCGCTCCAAAAGATTCAGAATAATCCTTATTCTTTATATAATTAGTAAATTCATTAAAAAAATTATCAATCCGTTCCATTTTTAACGCAGAGCCAAAAAAACACGGAAATAATTGGCATCTAGCAATTTCATTAATTAACATCTCTTTGTTTAAGGTATTATATTCTAGATAATAATTCAATAAATCTTCGCTATTTAAAGCAACACTTTCATAAAATTCATCATTCAAATTACTAAAATCAAAACAATGTTCATCTAGTCGTTCTTTTAAATTCTGCATTAATTCAGATTGCTCATAACGACTAACATCCATTTTATTAATAAAAATAAAGGTTGGTATTTTATAGTATCTCAATAAATTCCAAATAGTTTCACTATGACCTTGGACACCGTCTATCCCACTGATTACCAAAATAGCATAATCGAGCACTTGTAGCGTACGTTCCATTTCTGTCGAAAAATCAATGTGACCTGGCGTATCAATTAAAGTAATTTGGCTATCATGCCAATTTATTATTGCCTGCTTAGAAAAAATTGTAATCCCTCGATTTCTCTCTTGAAAATCATAATCTAAAAAAGTATCCCGATGATCAACTCGACCTAATTTTCGTGTTGTTCCTGTTAAATATAATATACTCTCAGTTAATGTTGTTTTTCCTGCATCAACATGTGCAAGAATTCCTAATACTATCTTTTTCATTTATATCATCCTACTTATTTTCTAATAATATAATTATAAAGAATATTGCTATAATTACAATTGATATTACCAATTTATCTAATTCAGCTTAAAAATATGCTTAATTCAACTAAAATTATTTTGAATTGTTGTAAAAGCATGAATCAATGACTCATGCTTTTATAATAGTTTAAACAAATTAATGATTTTTGTGCGACCCCAATATAATTAGCAATAACTTCACATTTAACCATCAATAAAAAATAAATATTTTTCTCTTGTTCACTCAAACTTTCAAAGTTTGCCTGCCCTTTAGCAATAACTATATCGGCACTTCGGTATATCCTTTTAAATTCATTACTCGTACGTTCTAATACCGTACCCAAAGAATTATCACCATTACTGATAATTGTAGCGTATTCATCCATTCCAACAAAATATGCATCAGCTTCAATTGAATCATTTACTACTGGTTTTCCTCTTACACCAAAATATATATCAATCTCCGGATTGAGTTTTTTAATTCTTCTAATTAATAATTTATCAAGACAAATTTCACCACAATTATCACCTAAATATAAAAGTACCTTTGCACTTTTTATATCAGTTATCATTTCTTCAAGCTGATTAATTGCTAATTTTAATTGATCAATATTTTCAAACCACTTATCAATGTCTTTAATTTGGGTATTATAGATAGGACTAAAATCAATAATATTTCCAATAATTGCATATTTAACAGCCGTTTCAAAAGAGTTGATCTTATTTTCAAATTCAGTACTACGTGATAAGAAAAGTTCGTTATAATATTTCCGAAGTTCAAAATATGGATCCTCATCATTAACTTGCTGCTTGATCATTTCAAATGTAGCACCAATTATCTCTGGATTAGTTTTAGTAAAATTTAGTTTTCCCAAATACTGAAATACTCCTCGATAAAACATATCACGATTTTTTATATTTGTAATATTGGCCACTTTAATAACTTGACTGATCAAGCATGGTAAACAATTTTCATTTATTTTCATTCGACTCACCCTCCTTTAGCATAGCATTCTTATATTTAAATAAATATTATTTCCAAAAAATGGAAATTCTATTTTATCAAATTTTTTTGATATTTCATAAAAATCAAATCAACAAGACATTGCAAAGTATAGTTATATAAATCATGTTTTATTGGAACCAAAATAACTTCATTGACATATTCGAGCTCCTGCACTAAATTATTTTTAGTAATTACGTAAACCTTTGCTTTACTACTTTTTAAATAATCATAAGTATGATAAAAACGTGAATAGCCATTTTTCATGACATAGCTACCAGAAAAGCTAAAAATTACAATTAAAGTATTACTATCTGCACTTTTAATAAAATCTAGTTGGTCTTGAAAGTTAGTGTAAGAAATGCAAATTTTTCCCCAGCCAATTAAATTATACTGTAATTCTTTTGCTCCATTATCACTATTTAAAATTCCAAAAATTGCTATTTTTGGATATTTGTAAAAATCATAGACAAGTTTATCCACTCGACTTTCATCAAAATTCTGATAAAAATATGTAATCTCCTCAGTAACCATTTTCTGATATACTCTATAATCAATTATTTCTCTTTGTAAACCTGTATGTCGCTTTTGCTCCCCGTGATATACCAAGGCTTCTTTAAAATCAGAAAAAGATTCAATCCCTAACGATCGTACAAATCGGCTTACTTGCGATATTGAAACATTTGTATTTTTCGCTAACTCACTAATTGATAGACTATTAATATTTTCGTGATTTGCTATTAAATATTTAGCAATATCACGATCAACTACACTGTTGTGAGAATTATTTATTACATTTATTAACATTGTTGTCACCAAATTCATCCAATTTCTCCTATTCATAATTCAATACCAGGCTTTACTATTGTTTTTTATAAAAGTAATTTCATTTTGATAATAATTAATCTCATTATTTTTTGAAAAGCTTTATTTCCAGCCAATACCTCATGATTAGTCAAATTACAAAGTTCTTCGATTCAACATATCCCCCAAATAAAGAGATTATCTGGTATAATCATTCCGTAAGCTTTAAAAAATATTTTTATTCTTTCTTTTCTAAACAAAGTATCATTTGTCTTATAATCTCTTATTGTTCCATCCGAATTAGTCTGATAACTAGCATCATTGTGACAATATAATCTGTCCAAACAATTGCATGACAATTAAGAAAGTTGTTACCAGATACATATTCATGCAAAAAAGATAATATCTCACGATTATTTTCATCATCGCCTAAAAATCTTGGAACTCTATTACACTTTTTAAATTCTAAATATTGTGAAAAATCATGGATATAAGGTTTCCAATAGCTGTTACGATAGATTCTATCCCCTTTCTTTTCAATAGTTTGATTTACGTTTCCATTTAACCTTTCTATTTCTTTATTCCATGTAATATAAATACCTATTTATCATTAAAATTATCTTATCATACAATTTAAAAGGCAACAATTAAATGATCCATATCATTTCTATTTACAAGCTGCGATATGGATCAATAAACATAAATTTAGTTTTTATCCGCCATTTTTTAAATACTTAATTAATATGTTATCAATAACTAATGAATTATCCCTATTAGGATTAATAATTATTGCATTTTTCTCTTTAAATCTTTTCATTAACATAAAACAATCATAAATACTCAAAGTAACAAAATAGCGATATTTTGAATTGAATAAAACAGGACTAGAATATACAGGTAAATAATTTTGAGTAGTTTCTCCAGATAAATTATCTAAAATCATTATTAGATCATCATTGGGGATCTTTAGTAATTTTTGTTTTGAAATCTTAATTGTCGAAGGCATATAAATTGGTTTTGATTTTAAATAATCAAGAATATCTTTTAAACGATTGAGTTCAATATCATGATTGTATGCTTTTATTAGCTGGTTTAAATTATCATTAGTTTCTATAGTCATATACTCACCGACTTTCAAATTGATTTTCAAGGATATTATTGTAACATATCTAAGCTTATAAAGAAACGCGTTATTCACCTTTTCTTATACATTATGTTTAATACTAAATGATACGCGACTACCTTGCAATCACAGAGTAATTCACAAATTGTGAATTACTTGTGCATATTCTTAAATATTATAAAAAATGATGATATTTAACCATCATTTATATTTTTCTAAGATTTTATTCATTTCAAGATCATCGGTAATAAATTTACAATCAGGATCACTTTTAATTGATGTCACAAGCATATTTTTCATTTCTTGAACAAAGGTCTGATCAATTTTTTTTGCTGTAATATGGCGATATAAAGGAGAAGTATTGATATTCCATCCTTTATTAATTGCATTGAACATTTCTTTTAATATTTTTAAACACTCTAACCGTTTTTTACGATTTATACATAATTGAAAATGTGCAGTATAACTAGAATATTTCCATAATCCAAAAACTTCATGCATTTCTTTATATATATCGGCGATTATTTCAGCATCATCATACCGCTCTTGTTTAATTGCAATCTCCATTAAAGTTAAAAGCATAGTTGGAATCTCATTAACTGTCACTAAAAGTTTTTCTTCTTGTAATTTAGCGGCTGCTTCTAATTTTGCTTGAGCTATGTAGAGATTGACTAACTTTTGTTTTTTATCTATTAAATGTTGTTCTGGTAATTCATTAATTAGCTTCTCAGCCTGTTCAAGTTTCCCTTGATTAATATACTTGTTGATCAAAACTGCTTGAGCTTGATTTTTAATCATTGGGTTGTCACTAGTTAAACACTGTTCTAATAAACTGTCAATTTTTTGCTGATATTTTATAGCTTCACCCATCTCGTTTAATAAAAGCAATCCTTCTAAAACAACTGCTACATTAACAATTAGATTATCACAAGTTGGATATTCATTTATTTTATCTATTGCAATTCTATATGCCTGCTGAAAATCTTTGATTGCAGCTAAATCGTTTAAAAACAACACAACTTCATAATCTGACAAATCATCTTTAAATGACAATAGAGTATTTAAGTCTGTTTTTAGGATTCTTGCTAGAGCTGGTAAAATAGTAATATCTGGATAACTAATCCCCCGCTCCCATTTATTGACTGCTGGCGTAGTAAGATTTAAAAACTTGGCTAATTGCTCTTGTGTATACCCTAAAGCTAATCGCTTTTCTTTAATTATTTCATTAATTTTCATTAATTTTCATTAATTTTCACCTCATTATAGTAATATAATAACATATGCATTCTAAGATACAATTGACCGTTAGTTACTATTGCTGGGAAAAAATAAACGAATTGTTAATTAAACTGTTACTTCCTCGCTACTTTGAATTACTTTTAATTCTTTACGTTTATAAATCCATCCACCAATAAAGACAATATTCGCAAAAAGCCACGCTAATGGATTTGCAAAACAAATTGCATTAAAACCAAATGATGAAACAAAAAAGAAAGCAACAATACAGCGAGCTATCATTTCTGCAACACCGCCAAACATTGCTAAAAAACTATAACCTAATCCCTGTAGTAAATTACGCAATATAAATAAAATACATAAGATATAATATCCTATCGAATTAATTAACAAATATTGTTTAATTTCTGCCATAATAACAACTTCTTTAGCATCGATAAATAACAATGATAGATAATCAGAAGTAAAGTAAACAAATATAAATACAATAGCACAATAAGCAGCGCCAATAATACAACTTACTCGTAATCCGGCGAAAATCCGTCCTATTTTATTTGCACCTAAATTCTGACCGCCATACGTTGCCATTGTTAACCCTAAAGTTTCTAATGGCTGAGTCAACATAACAGAAATTTTAATCGCAGCAGTAACTGCAGCTACAACATCTGAACCTAAAGTATTAACAGCAGATTGAATCACAACACTGCCAATTGCAGTAATCGAAAACTGCATTGCCATTGGTAAGCCCATTTGTAATAATCGAATACTGTGTTTTTTACTGAATTTTTTATCATCATGTTCGAAAGTTAAAACGTCGGTTTTCTTTTTCATATAAATATAGCAGGCTGCTCCAGATAGAAATTGGGCAATTACTGTTGCATAGGCAGCTCCTACTGCTCCCATATCAAATTGAGTAATAAAAATCAAATCTAGAACAATATTAATTATTGATGATAAAATCAAAAAATATAACGGTGTCCTTGAATCTCCGATTGCTCTTAAAATACTTGATAAAATATTATATAGCATTGTGGCAAATAATCCAATAAAGATAACCACGATATAATCATATGCCTGCTGATAAATATCACTTGGTGTTTGCATCAACTCTAAAACTGATGGTAAAGCAATAACAGTAGCAATTGTCATAATTGCTGTAATCAACATACATAAATAAAATGAATTAACTATGTATTTTTTCATGTCTTGTATTTTTTTACCACCAAAACTTTGGGCAATTGGAATTCCAAAACCACTACATATACCAATTCCAAAACCAATAATCATAAAGTTTAGTGATCCGGTCGACCCCACAGCTGCTAAAGCTGTTTTCCCAACATATTTCCCAACAATAATTGTATCAACCATACTATAAAACTGTTGAAAAATATTACCTATTACTAAAGGTATCCCAAAAGCAATAATCAGCTTAAGAGGACTACCTGTCGTCATATCCTTTTTCATCATTTTCCCTCCTTAAACATGTTTATTTATTATACATTATTTTCTAACAATGTTAAGAAAATTTATAAATATGAAAAACTATTTATATCAAGTAATCACTTTATTAAAAAATATAGTTTAATACATTTATTGACTAAAATTGACAGTATCTTTAATTTATTATATATTCATTTGCAGAAGGTAATATTTATGTTAATATTTACTGCTTTATTAGATAGAAAAAAAAGAAAATGAGTTTATTAACAATTAAAGATTTATCTCATGATTTTAGAGATAAAATATGATATAAAAATGTAAATTTTAAAGTTTTTAAAAATGAACATATAGTCATCTTAGGAGCCAATGGTGCTGGTAATAGCATATTAATGAAATTGCTTACCGGTGCTTATTTACCAGAGTATGGTCAAATTATTTGGCATTCTAATATTAAAGTCGCCCACCTTAATCAATATGCTACTCTTAATCAAGAATAAATAATCAAAGAATATCTTAGTCCTGTCTACAATGAAGAATATTTTTTAGAACAAAAAATGCTAACACTGTATCAAAAAAAGAAGTTTTAATAATAATGAAGAACTTTTGACTTTACTTCAATAAATATGGTAACTGCAGGTCTTGGGATTAATCTAATTGGACTTGATAAAAAAATTAATAAAATCAGTGGTGGACAATGTGCTAAAGTGATTCTAGCTAAATTGTTATTAGAAAAACTAGATGTTTTATTATTGGATGAACTTACTAATTTTTTAGACACTAAACATATTAATTAGCGAGTTGACTTTTTAAATAATTTTATGGGCACCTATATTGTTATCTCGCACGATTTTGATTTTCTAGATAAAATTACTGATTGTATTTTAAATATTGATTATTATACAATAAAAAATATCGTGGAAAATATTCATCTTTTTAAAACAAAAAAACGTCTTCGCACTGATTATCTAAGACGTTATCAAAAACAACAAAAACATATAAAAAACGGAACAATTTATCCGCAAAAATATAGCTGGGAATAATTCAGAAATAACTCAAGGAAGACGTAAACAATTAGCTCACTTTGAACGTCTAACATCACCTATTACAATTATAATACTAGATTTTAAATTTAAAAATCTACCACTTTTAACGAAACAAATTCTTAAAGCAGCTAATTTAACGATTGGATATCATAAGCCTTTACTTTCAAAGATCAGCTTTTCACTGTCCGCTCAAGAAAAATTGCCATTACTGGATTTAACAGTGTTGGAAAATCAACACTTAAAAAACGTTACTAGGTGAAATTATTCTGATATCAGGAACCTTTATTTTTAATGATCAAATAAAAATTGCTTATTATAATCAAGATTTAATTTGGACTAATGATTATCAAACACCGTTAGAAATAGTTCATGATAGTCATCCTAAATTAGGCATTAAGACAATTCGAACCAATCTTGCACATTTCAATATTACGACCGATCTTATTGATAAACCAATTATCCAATTAAATGGTGGTGAGCAGACAAAAGTAAAATTATGTATGTTGCTATTATTACTAGCCATTTATTGATTTTAGATGAACCAACTAATCATCTAGATCAAGAAATAAAAAAAGCATTGGCAAAAGCAATTAAAAATTATTCTAGTAGTGCTATTTTAGTTTGCCATGAGCCTGATTTTTATCAAGAATTAGTTGATCACATAATTAAAATAGAAAACTGTAATTTCTAATAAAAACCTACATAGTAGTTAATGATCTGATGCCTCTTTAATATTCAGCGTTTCATTTATTTACACAGTCTGCTTTAGAAGTACATACCATAACATCTACTAGTAGGTTTTAGATTTATTAAATTTGAAAATTTTACTATAATAATTTTTTTCTTAATTCATCACCAGATTCAGGATGTAAGTAAGCAGGCGCTATATCAAAAACAGTTTTACATCCATGTTGACCCTCTTGATACATCCGATGCGCTGCTCGAGCATATGCAACTAATACACTTGACGTGAATTCCGGATTTGAATCTAAGGTTAATTTATACTCAATTACATGTTTGTTTTCTTGTTCGAATCCAGTTGTACCGCTTCTTAATACAACCCCTCCATGAGGAATTCCTTGGTGATCACGTAATAATTCAGCTTCACTTATAAAATGAACAGTAGTATCATAGTCTGCAAAATAATTAGGCATTGTCTTAATTTCTTCTTCTATTCTTTGTAAATCAGCCCCTTCTTCAGCAACAACAAAGCATTCACGAGTATGTTTTTGACGTGTTACTAAAGTTGGATTCTCCCCATTACGAACACTTTGAAGAGCAGCTTCTACTGGAATAGTATACTGTCTTGCATCCTTAACTTCGTCAATTCTTCTGATTGCATCAGAATGTCCCTGACTAACCCCTTTTCCCCAAAAAGTATAATCATGACCCTGCGGTAAAATAGCTTGTCCATAAAGACGGTTTAATGAAAATAACCCTGGATCCCAGCCAACAGAAATAATACTTATATGTTTATTCTTTTTACTTGCCTCATCAACATTAGCAAAATGTTCAGGGATTTTAGCATGTGTATCAAAACTATCAACTACATTAAAATATTCTGCTAATTCTACTGTTTGTTTTGGTAAATCATTGGCACTACCACCACATAAAACAAGAACATCAATTTGATCTTTCATATCATAAACTTTATCCATACTATAAACAGGTACATCACTATGTGTTTTTACTGATTTAGGATTTCTTCTTGTAAAAACCCCAGTTAGTTCCATATCTTGACTATGTAATACTGCACATTCTACCCCACGTCCTAAATTTCCGTATCCTACAATTCCTATTTTTATCATGTTTCCACTCCTTATATTTTTTAATATTTTATCATTCTTTTATCAAAAAAACACGAATATGAAATTTTTCTTACATCAATATATTTTTTTCTCATATATAAACTTCTACTATTAAATATATTTATTTTGTCAACTAATAACTATTAGCTAAAAAGGGGAGGAAATGATTTCAACAAAAGAAAAAATATTATTAGAAGCACTAACTTTATTTTCAAAAAATAGCTACGATGCAATAACTGTTAACCAAATTGCTCAAATCGTTGGAATCAAGGCTCCATCACTGTATAAACATTATCGAAGTAAACAAGAAATTTTTGATGCAATTATATTAAAAATGACCGGAATATCGCCTAAACAAGATATGAACCGTTTCATTAACATGGATGAACTGGAATTGATCAATATAGGTAAAAATATGTTTACGTATTTTCTTCATGATGTGGTGCAAAGCAAATTTAGAAAAATGCTTACAATCGAACAATTTAAAAATAAGAATTTAGCAGACCAATATATCAAACAGTATTTTGATTATTCCTTATCATACCAGCAATATATTTTTTCTATTTTAACTAAACAAGACATACTAAAAAAACGAAGATTCTTATATTATTGCCCTCCATTTTTATGGACCAATCTATTTTCTTATTTCACTATGTGACGGCGCCCCAGAACGCGAGCAAAAAGCAATAGATATTTTAGAACGTCATATTAGGCAATTTAATCATGTATATATTAATTCAGGTAGGTAATTATGAAAATATACAAGCAATCAAAAAAATATGATCTACGGTAAAATACGATGAATCGAATCAGAGTCTTTTCTAGCGGCTTTTTATTCGTATTTGCTATATATTGTCTTTTAAAAAACCCTAATCTTCCTTTTAACTTAACCTCTTGGGTATATCTTTTAACAACTATCTATTTTACAATCTTTCCTATTAAAGATATGATAGCTGCATTTAACACTACCCTATATAAAGGTCGTCAGTTTTCAAAAAAATACTTTCCTAATAATCAGTTAGATTAGATAAACTTTAAAAACATCGTTCAAGAATATAATAAAAGAGCTTTTTGGTTATTGGTTTTTTAGCTTATTTTCCTATTGATTCCAGGATTTTTATATTTAACAGGGTATCTAGAACGGATCTGGATTTTCGTTTTCTTTGCTCTATCTAACTTCTCTGTATTTTTTGCTATTTTTGGCTGGTGCCCTTTTAATTCTATTTTTATTAAACCCGAATGCTGTATGGAATGTCATATTTATAATTGGGATTCTTTTTTTCAATATAGTTTTCTTATCTTTATTCCCTCACCATATACAATTTGGCTTTTTTGTTTAGGGTTTCTATGCTTGAATGGGTATACATGCATTATAAACATCCAGAACACTTTTATAAAATCAGTAACAATAATTTAAGTTGTGAAAACTGTGACCTTGATGCCTGTCGAAAACATAAAAAGAAACTATTTCATAAACCCCTTAAAGATGAATATCAAAATAAATAAAAAGACAACTACAAAATCTAATATATTTAAAGTTGCCCTCTTATTTATATGATTTTAAAATTAATTTAATCAAGCTTTGTTTTACTTAAAAATTATTATAGAATTTATTTTATATTAATAATTTCCATGAGTATTTTGGGAATATCATCATAATCATCGATCCAAATGACATTTATCCCCAAACTATTAAAATAATCATTTCGATTTTTTAAATGAAAATTTTGATAGAGTAAATATGCATTACTATCTTTACTCATTGAATTTGGTAATTTTATATCTTCTTTTTTTAGAATTGCATAATGTTTAGCCTCACTTTTATCATAAGCAATATCTAAGAGTCTTCTCATATTTGGATCAGACAATGAACACCCGATGAATAAACAATTTTTTTCTCTTAATGCGTTGATTTGTTTTATATTTGACCAATTATATACATCATTATACATTTTATGATATTGCTCTTCAGAAAAAATAATTCTTTCTAAATCAACTTCATCAGGTGTAGCCTCTTTATCAATATATCCATGTACATGATAAATATTGACATAATTTTGATTTTGTATTTCTTCATAATTAGTAAATTTTTGATATGCAATATATTTTTGTTCAAATTTTCTTTCTAAGAGATTATCAAAATTAAAGGTAATAATATCTTTAATGTAGACACAATTTTCATATCTAATCAAATTTGTTAAAACTTCAAATAAATCATTATTAATATTAATTGATTTCTCGTTATGATAAATAGATTCTTTTAATAATTCAAGATATATTTCTGGCTCGATATTTTGCTTGATGAATCTAGTTTGGCTTATTGGCGAATTATCACTATTAAGTTTTGCTATTCTTGCTAATTCATCAACAATGTTATCATCTAAATTTTTCTTTGATTCATTACGAAACCTATTTACTAAAAAACTAGCTACTAACTCATCCCAAGATGGCATGTTTGCTGACATTGATACCCCTGCACCTAAAAATAATGCTACCTTATAGTTATGATATTTTTTTGATAATTCTTTTATGTACTTATCATTATTAGCTGCAATATCATCACAATTCTCTTCAATGATATCTATATTCTCTTCTAACTTTGAAGTCGGAATATATACTTGATTATTTCTTACTGCCAAAACAACCGCTTTATCATCAATGTTTTCTCCATTATATATATCACTGATTTTCCAAAGTCCTCGACTAATATTCAATATTAGCCCATATTTTTTTAGATATGTTCTTGCCCATGATGATCTATATGAAAATTCAGATTGCTTGGTATCTTTATGTTTTAATTTTAAATCTAACTCGCCTATATTTAATCGACTAATTAAAGTCTCATCAATTTCCCTGATTGACATCTCTTTTTTCGATTCATATAAAATCTCCAATGTTGGGATAATTAAATCACTAAAATCCACCATTACGATTCCCCCTATTACTAATATATTAGTTTAGTTATCTTTTAAAATATAGCAATTTCAAATATACTTAAGCTTTGATTGCCCATCTCATTTTAGTTGACTTAGCTCGGCTATTGATATGGCATTCTTCTTTACTTGGTCTAATTACATTTCTAGCAACATCTCTATATAGTCCAAGATTTTTCATTTCTTTAAATGCTTTTTTAACAATTCGATCTTCACCAGAATGAAATGTTAATATCGCCACTCTTGCACCTGGTTTAAGAATCGTTGGGAGTTTTTCCATAAACTCTAAAAGTACATCGAATTCACTATTTACTTCAATTCGCAAAGCCTGAAAAACTCGCGCTGCAGATTTTTTCACTGCATCTTTTCTTTCTTTTTTTGGAATAAAAGATAAACTTTTTTCAATTATTTTATACAGTTGTGTTGTCGTTGTAATTAATTGGCCTGATTTTAAGTATGAATCAATATTTCTAGCTATTTCTTTTGCGTATGGCTCATCAGAGTTTTCAATAAAAAGCTGCTCTAACTGATCTCTATTTAACTCTTGTAGCTTAATAGATGCTGGAACTCCTTTTTGAGGATTTAATCTTAAATCTAAGGGGCCCTCTTTTTTATAGGAAAAACCCCGTTCTGGATTATCTATTTGCATAGATGATACCCCTAGATCAGCTAAAACAAAATCAAACAAACCTACCTCTTTTGATATGATATCAATGTCTTTAAAGTTACAATTTTTTATTGTTAAAACATCTTCGCCATATCCTTTACCTAATAAGCGTTCTTTAGTTTTTATACTTTCAATTGGATCAATATCTAAGGCATACATATGACCAGTATGATTTAAACATTCAAGCATTTTTAAAGTATGTCCGCCATAGCCTAAAGTACAATCTAATCCTATTTGCCCTTCTTGAATATCTAAAAATTCTAGAATTTCATCAACCATGATCGATAAGTGCATACCTACTGGCGTGCTACCTTTTTTAATTACTTTTTCAATTGTTTCTGGATGTAATTCTGGATTTAATTCTTTATACTTCTCATTGTATTTTTTAGGATGCGTTCCCTTATATCTAACCCTTCTTTTATGTTTAGGTTCCATAATTAGATTCCTCTCTTTTTTAGCTACTAATTTTTTATTTACTAACAACTATCTTATCATCATTAGATAGTAAATGTCTAGGATATATGCAAATCATCTATGCTTACTGAGATAATCAAAAATATTTATTAAGTAATTTAGAAAATTTTATATAAAAAGGATAAAATGTTTTAAAACTAACCTTTTATCCTTTCTTCAAAATTATCCTCTTTATATAATTTTTTCATTTCTACTGCAGTATTATTACCCAAATAAAATGCAATGGGTAGAACTCTCAATTTTTTTAATTTTAAGTAACGATTTTAATACTCTTTAAATTCCTCATATCAAAATTTATTGATATCTTTTAATATAAAACAGCATATTTATACAACACTTTATTATATATACAAAGCTTATAATTGATTATATTTTTTACTATTTCCTTTAGCTTTTTCAACAGGATATTTCTTTTCAGTCTTTTTCAATTTCTTTAATACTATATCTTCCAAATCAACATCTAACTTATCAGCCATCAAAATACAATAATTTACCACATCAGCCAATTCCATATACTAATCTTTCTATCTTTTCATCTATTTTATCATTATATACATCTAATAGAAATTGTTCTTTTGTTTCTTGATACACTATCATAACTTCACCCCAAATTTAAAATTATTTATTTAAGTATATCATATATTATTTTTTTAATAATTATTATTAAAAATTCCTACAATCATATTAATCAACTAAATCAAATCATAAGTCTTTGGGTTATGGGTTATTTTCTTTATTTGTGAAAACCTACTATATGATTTATATTCATTTTAATTTTGAATAGCTATAAATTATATGATTATTTTCTCTATATCTTATTTACCACTACGCATGCCTGCATGATCATCTCTCATATATGTTACAAATTCAAAGATTCTTAAAACTCACTAAGTCGTATATATGGTTAAAACCATCTTAACAATATTAATTATGTACAAAATATTAATAATACCTGCTATTTTGTTGAAAATATGTTCATTATATTATAATAATAATGTGGTTAAAATGTTCAATCCAGTTGTGTCAAACTTTTGATAAGTCACCTTGCAATCATGAAACCAAGAATAATTCAATAAGAAAATGCTTTAATATCACACATTTTAATCCTTAGTTACTGCTTTATACTTGTTGTTTTTTTATTTTCTCAATTTATTAATATTTCTTCAATAGATATCAATGCAATTAATCAAGAAATGTGTATAATAAACAATGTATTATTTATAGGAGGTTTTTTATGATACTTGAACAAATAAATCCGGATCTACTTACTTTAGCTAAAGAATCTGATACAGTTTTATATGATATCTACGAAAAGATTGACTCTATTTGTCTAACAAATTCTAATCGAATTTTATCTGCTTTTATTGAAAACAAAGTTTCTTACTCAGATTTTAGCGATATCAATGGTTATGGAAACTATGATGAGGGAAGAAATAAGATTGAAAAGATTTTTGCAACTGTCCTTGGTTGTGAGGATGCATTAGTACGGCCTCAAATTATGAGTGGAACAAATGCTTTATACATAACTCTTTCAGCTTTATTGAAACATGGTGACACAATGATTTCATTGTCTGGGGCTCCTTACGATTCACTTCAGGAAATGATTGGGATAAGCGGAGATTCAAGTCAGTCGCTAAAAGCTGCTGGAGTGAAGTATGAACAAATTGAATTAATTAATGATGATTTTGATGATCAAATGATCATTGAACGCTTAAAAGAAAAGAATATTAAATTAGTTGAAATTCAAAGATCTAGGGGTTATTCGCATCGTAAGTCGTTATCGATAGCAAAGATTGAACGGATCATTAAAAAGATTCGTGAAGTAAATGCTGAAGTAATTATTATGGTAGATAATTGTTATGGCGAGTTGGTAGAAACCAAAGAACCAGGGCATGTTGGTGCTGATATTGTTGTCGGATCTTTAATGAAGAATCTTGGTGGCGGGATTGCTCCAACTGGAGGATATGTAGCCGGTAATCAAGATTTAGTTTATATGGTAGCCGAAAGATTAACAGCTCCAGGAATTGGAAAAGATTTAGGGGCTAATTTCAATTTAAACAATGCTTTTTTTAAAGGAATTTTTATGGCACCCAATGCTGTAAAAAACGCATTAAAAACTGCTATATTTACAGCTTATATGTTGGAAAAACTAGAATATTCAAACGTATCTCCTCGCTATGATGAACCACGGACTGACATTATTCAAACATTAGAACTTAAATCTAAGGAGAATTTAGTAAGCTTTACTCAAGGCATTCAACAAACTAGTCCGATTGATTCATTTGTCCATGTTTTACCAGCTCCAATGCCAGGGTATCCTTTTGATGAAGTTATGGCTGCCGGCAGCTTTACTCAAGGCAGTACGATTGAATTAAGTGCTGATGCCCCAGTTATTGAACCATATACCTTATATCTGCAAGGCGGTTTAACTTTTGAGTATGGAAAATTATCTATTTTATTAGCATTATCAAATATGAAAAGGAAGTTGGATTAGCAACTTCCTTTTTGTCCACCATCAATTCGAATTACGGTATTATTAATAAAATCAGCTTCTTTGCTTACTAAAAACTTTACTAAATAAGCTACTTCTTGAGGATCACCATAGCGATTGACCATGATTTTTTCAACTTCTTCTTTTAAAAATTGCTCATCATAACCATTCAGTTCATTTTCCGTACCAATGAAACCTGGAGCAATGCAGTTTACATTAACAAAGGGTGCAAATTCAAAGGCAAGATTATGTGTCATAGAAATCAATGCAGCTTTAGATGCATCATAATCAATACACATCGGATAATAGGTATTAATACCATTGGTCGAAGCGATATTAATGATTTTTCCATATTCTTGATCGATCATATGGCGATAAACACGTTTACTGCAATTAAATGCTCCTACTACATTTACATCTAATGTTTTTCTAAATTCTTCAGCATTTTTTAAATGAAATAAATTTGATAAATCTACGGCTGCATTATTGATCAAAATATCAACGCCACCAAGTTTTGACTCAATCAAAGATACCATTTCATCTACTTTATCTTCCTTAGAAACATCTCCTGCAATAGCCAAACAACGTACTCCATAATCATCAATAATCATATTTTTTAATGCCTCAGCTTCTTTTTTAGATGTTAAATAATTAATTACAATATCATATCCTTGTTCTGCCAATTCTAAAGCAATTGCTTTGCCAATTCCTTTAGCCCCCCCAGTAATCAATACAATTTTATTCATAATTTTAAAAAAGCGCTTATTAAGCTCTTCCAGCATACTTTCCATCAGTTGTAAACACAACGATTTTTTCTCCAGTATCAATGAACTGAGGAACCCGTAATGTTAACCCTGTATCAGTAACGGCATCTTTTGTCTGGTTAGATGGTGCACCCTTGATGGCTGGATCCGTTTCAACCACCGTTAATTCTACTTTTTCAGGAACAGATACTGATAACAATAACCCGTCAAAGAACATTAATGAAACAGTTGAACCTTCAATAATATAATATTTATTGTCCCCTACTTGATCCTCTGCCAATTCATATGTTTCATATGTTTCTAGATCCATAAAATAAAAAGTAGCATCTGCTTCATATGAATATTGCGCATCTTTTCTTGAAATATTTGCTGCCTCAAACTTAGTCGAAGCATTAAAGTTTCTTTCTTGAATCGCTCCAGTTTTTAAGTTTCTCATCTTTGTTTTTAAGATGGCAGCCCCTTTACCTGGTTTTACATGTTGAAAATCCATAACTTGACAAGGATCACCATCAACAATCAAAGTTAATCCTGTTTTAAAATCACCTGCTAATATAGCCATATTTTCACTCCTAATCTTGCTCATATTAATATATACTTTATTCTATCAATTTTAACATCATTCCTCAAGACACATTACAATATTTGTGCTTGTTTTTCTGTTGTATGTTCCTTAATATACCTACTCCACTTGATATAACCATATGTTGTATTAGTAAAATAGCCTAGTTTTAGAACTAATAAAACATATTGTCCCGAAATAATATTTATAACGGCTTCAAGAAATGCACAAATATACCATGCAATCCACTGCTCTTGCAACCTAAAGAAAATAAATAAACCATTTGCAATCCCTACTGCTGAGGCACAAGCATCAATATAGATAATGAATGTTTCTAATAATTCATTGTTGTAGAAATCCGTGGCAATATTTAAACCACTAATAAGATATCCAATTACAAACGTCCAAACAATGATTCCGATGATAACTAAAACTTCCTGGTATCCTCTTAGTTTTCTTACTACTGTTAATTCATTTTCTTCATCATCTTTATGTTTTGACCAATTTATGTAACTAATAATATCAATTGGCAGCCAGAAAAATAATGTTGTTGCCATTGTAGCAAATCGATACATTAATACTACACATATAGCAATTTCAACAATTTCAACCAATATTGAAACAAGGAAATTATATCGTGATTGTTTAGAAATCAATAATTCACAAAGAATATTTAAGAATGTATCCAATAAATAAAGTAGCATAATGATAATTCCATTTACCCCATTAGCACTTTCTTCTGGGAAAACTACGGAAAAAATCGTTGCTAGAACCATGATCGAAATAAACCATGATTTTTCATAGGTTGTAAATTGTTTTGCAAATAACATCATAATTAAAATGGATAACATCAAGATTAAAGAAGCAATCCCAAAGTTAAATAATGAAGCTAACTCATTAGCTCTTACTTGTTTGTAGGAGTACTGTACTTCTTGATCGTTTATATTTTGGTGATCAAAATATAATTTTGTCCCATTTTTTGTTTCGTATTCATATGCTGTAATTGTCTTATCATCTAATTTAACATAGTCTTCATATGAATAAGATACAATTAGCTGCTTATCACCATTTGTATAAGTAACATCACAAATCGTGTTATCTTCACTATAGTCTTCTAAATCAATATCTCTTGTCATTTGGATACTTTGTTTAAACTGCATATTTTCAACGTTAGCATTAATATCAAACAAGCCATATCCAATTGATATAATTGAAGCAATACATAATCCTATTGAAAATATTACTTCTATCATTCTTAACCTTTTTTTAGATTCCATGTTTACTTTAAAAAATTTAATCATATCAAACCTTCTTCCCCTATATACATTTTTAATGCTTTTACATTATAATATATTTTTATAAATATGAAATAACTTTTTTATAAATAGTAAGCATAAAATAATATTGTGTATTGAAAAAGTCAATATTCTTTGTACAAAGACCTTGGCTTTTTTAATTTACATCTTTTTTGTACTTCATCATCCCAGGGGATGAATATGTCTAGGATTCTAGAATCTTTTTATATCTTGACCTGTCAGATATTCAAATATATATAATAAATACTTATATGAATCGAGATTGTTTGCTTTAGCCATCTACATGATGCTATAAGCACAAGTAGTTGCTTCAGCGACCAACAGGATCATTCTACTATCTTCATAAATTCTTTCCGTTCTAACATTATTTTAGATAAACTGAAATTTATTAGTTAGTCTTGTTCCCCATCTAGGATTACTATGCAAGATGGCTTCTATTTTTTCAATATCTTCTATATTAATCTTCATATATGTCTGGTTATATTTAGAACTGTTATTTCCTATCAATTGATTTTTATCTTCATCTAAATTATCATAAGTCCATAGATTGATATATCCTTTTATCGTTCCATCATAGTTGTTTTCATCATGTACTCTAAAAACATCCGCAAATCCAACTTTTTGTGAATTATCTTTCAACCAGCATCTTATTTTCATTCCATTACATTTTGCAATATTATTATTAGTTAACTGTTCTCTATTTTTTATTTCTCCACTTAAATTATAATAAATAATTTCTTTCATTCCTAACATTCCTTTCCTCCTGCAGCTTAAGGCACACACATAATCATGAATAATGAGTTGTTTGTACAGGCATTTTATCCTTTAACTGAAGGGAGCGGGGATAAAGGAACATTATATCTTATTTTAGATATAAATAACTTTCCTTATATAATTTATATTTTCAGATTAAACATCATAGAAAGCGTCTTAATTTAAAGTCATAGCATTACCATCATTCATTTGAAATTTATAAATCATCATTCATAGTAAAATCTTCTAAAGTAAAAGTTTGCAATTCTCCATCTGTAGGATTATCTATTAACGATAATCTGTTAGCTTGGATTGAATATAATTTTTCAAAGTAATTACGAACGTCTCTGCCATTGGCGTATTGTTCATTTCTTGAATTATACATTTCTTCAAAATGCAGTTTCAATAACTCTTCACAATCCTTGGAAACCCTTAATTGATTATCAGTGCATAATTTATTAAATATAGCCAATAATTCTTCAGAATTATAGTCTTCAAAATCTATATATGTATGTTTGTATCAATGAGTAGATATTTATTATATATTTTTTTCTTTCCTAATTCTTTAGATAATATGAGTATTTTTTCTACATACGACTCCGCAGCATACAAGTTGTCAATACTTTTCAGATAAAGTTTTTCAGAAATAAGAATTAATTGCTCTTTAAATAACTTTCGTCTCTTGTTTGAATATTTTATTAGATCGCCAACTATATTAAATGCTAATCTCAAGTCCTTACTTGTTACAAAAGAAATACTTTCTATTAATTCAATTTCTTTTGTTTGGATAGACAAATAAACATATAATGGTTTATATCTTAAATCACCAGTCTCATTCAAAATTAGATGCTTTACTACTTACTTTTCGTAATTGTAATTTCTTGAAATATAGATTAATTCACACAAATCATTATCATTAATTGCTTTCCTTTCTATTATTTCATCAAAAATTCTAACATTTTCTGCATATGTTCTATCAGACACATTTTTTTCAATTTGTTCGTAGATATCATTTTTATTCAATCTATTCAACCCCTAACGCTTTAAACACCGCATCTTCAGCACTTTGATAAAACACCAAATTAAAGTGTCCTATTAAATCTGGTGGTACCATGCTCAAATCACCAGCAGAAGTAATTGGTAGCAATATCTTCTTTGCACCACTATCTAAACATACTTGTAGTGAATTTGCAAGTTCATCAACTTTCATCATTGATCCTGCAACACTTATCTCACCTAAAATAACAGAGCTACTTATAACTGGCTTACCTAAGGCAATAGAACATATTGCTACTAAAGTAGGTAAAGCTAATTTATCAGTCATTCCGATACCTTGTAAGTCTTGATAATTAATAATGTAATCTTTTGATGTAGTACTAATAGAACCACTTATTCTATTAGCATTAGCTTTTAAAAAGTTATATGCTGCATTGGCTGACTCTTTGTATTTAGTATCTGAACCTAATCCACTCTTTTCAAATTTGCCATTACCTGGTAGCATTTGACTTTCTAATCTAAATACACCTAGCATTCCTGATTTACCTTGCCCTACGGTATAAACTTGTCCTGGATTTAGTATTCCCTCTGGAATTAGTGTTCCTACACCCTGTTCTGGTACGGATACATATTTTTCTTCAAAAGTATCATTATCTATATAGGAAAAATTAACATCATAAAATTCCATTCCACCTAGTTTTTTTAACTGTTCTTTTACTCTTCTACGCATTTCTAGTGAAATTTTCAAGATTTCTTCTAAATCATCTTTACTATATATCGAATCAGGATAAATCAGTTTTATTAATCCAGATACCATTTTTCTAACTGCAATCGTATCTCTTTGATTTAAATTTTTACCTAGTCTAAAATATTTATCTAATGCATCTCCTTGATTATCTTTACGAAGTTCTCGAATAAATTCAGCAAGGTAATCTGTAATGAAACCATAATCATCTGTGAAATGGTTTGGTCTAAACTTTGGTACTTCCCAACCTGGTAAATAGCAATGCATACGGTCTAAAAAAGCTGTATCAGTACCCATTTCTGGAGGAAATGGATCAAATAATGATGATGTTTTCAATAATACATCAACACTTTGATTAATATTACCGACAAATACCATAGATGCACTAGCAGCTTTTTCTTCTTTACCACGTGCAAATGAACCTGAAGCCATGTAATCTTTCATAATTTGAATGCCGTCTTTATCTTTGAAGTTAATACCGGCAACTTCATCAAAAGCAACACAATCCCATAAACCAACTAAACCAACTGTTTTTCTACCCATGTTGTAGAAAAGATTAGCAACTGTTGTTTGTCCACCAGATACAAGAATACTATTAGGAGATATTTCTTTGTATAAATGTGATTTACCTGTACTTCTTGGTCCTAATTCACATAAGTTAAAATTATTTTCCACTAGAGGAACCATCCTCAAAAGTAATAACCACTTCTCTCTATTTGTTAGTTCGTCTGATTCCATTCCTATGGAACGTAATAAAATATCAATCCATTCGTCTTTATTAAAGTTTTCTCTATTCGTTTTTAATTCTTCAATATCAACATGTGGCATTTGAATAGGTTTAAGATTTCTTATTTTAATAGGATTTGATTTTTTATCTTCTTCTATAAATTCATAATCTAATGTGACCATACACCATATACCACCACAAAGTAATCGATCATATTTAGTTGGATAATCTTCTGACAATGGAATATCTTTAATACCTAAATTAGAAAACTCTGCTAAATAAGTATCTTTTTTAACGTCAAGTCTTACTGTCATTTTATCAATAACAGCATAACTACCTTTTTGTCTAAGTAATGATAATATCTTTTGAGCTTCATCAGGACGTACAAAATTATCAGATAGTATCTTTTTTACTTTATCTACTCCTGCAATAATAATATCTTCATCATCACTGCTACAATATTGCCCTAACAAAAATTCTAAAACATATACTGGAACATTAGCACCTTCTTTGATTTTCTTAGTTAAATCTTTACGTACTATTTTACCATCAAAGTATTTTCTAAGTTTTTCTTTAATTTCTTCTCTGTTTGATATAGATTCTTCCAATCTAATCCCTCCACTTCTAATTGAAGAAATCAAATTCTTCAAAAGTCATTGATATATCAATTTGCATTTCTTCCTTAATTGGTACTTGTACACCTGCTTCATCTTGAATTACTAAATAATAAATCTCTTTATTATCATATTTTTGTTGCTTTAAGTTAAATGTACAACGATATTCTCTATCAACATTAGATACACTTGCTCTATCAGCAATAATCTTTTGAATATCACTAACAATATTACCTTGTGTATCTGTTAAAAATACATGATATGTACAAGCAACATAATTATCTTTAACTGGTTCTTTTTGATAAAAACTCATATTAAAAATCATATTACTAATCTTTCTATTAGAAGATAATAAAGATATTGTAACTGGTTTAGAATCATATTTATCTTTATTCTTGGTATATCCTTTATATCCAGAACGTAGATATTTATATTTAATTACAGGTACAACTAGTTCTTGAAGACTAATACCACCATGAACAAAGTTAACTCCACCAGCACCTTTGATTCTTATATTTTCTCTTGGTGCAAAAGATTTATATCCATCTTCTTCATAGAATCCTTTAACTGGCATTAAAAAGTCAGGTTCACTACCTAAATCAGTAATGACATATCTTCTACCCTGTTCGATAATGCTATCTTTAAATGATGTACGATTCATCTTATCATCTTCATTTAATGGTTGATATGTATATAAGAAGCCATGATCAGAAGTAATAACAACATTCAATCCATTTAAGCCACCAGTAATCATCTTTGCTAGATTGACAATTTCAGTACTTGCTTTTTCACAAGCACTAAATACTCCCATTTCATCATGATGACTTGTACTATCAATTGTATCATGATAAATGTAAATGACTTCTTGTCCTTTAATTAATTCTCTTTGTTCATCTTTTTTCATTAATATAAAATCTTTATATTTAACAACTACACTATTTTCATTAGCATTTTTTAAAATTGCTTCTCTATTACTAGAATCACTATTATTTCCATCTACCAATACTTTTATAGTGTCACTTTGTTTGATTAAAGAAAGTTTTCGATGTGGTAATAATGCAGCCATTCCAAATTTAGTAACCGATGGGAAGATAGATTGTTGGCTTTCTAATTCAACATTTGATTTCGTTTCTATTTTTAAAGTTTCAGAAATACTACTAGCTACTTCATAACGTAAAGCATCCGATATAATCACAAATACTTTATTATCAAATGAACTTATATCTCTTTGATAAAAACTCGTTTGTTGGTTAATACCATTAATTTGACCAACATCTTTTAAATCTTCTTCTATTACATTAGTCCAATTTGTAGCTAATTGATCTAAATACCAGTTTTTATATAATTTTTCTACTTCATCTACTACAAATCTAAAATTATCATCTAATAATGGATGAGATAAATTTAAACTTTGTCCAAATGCCACATGAAAGTTACGATAATAAGTATCCATTAAATAATAATCACTTACATAACTATTCCACATATCTTTAGCAACAGTATGATGAAAACCATTGATATGATTATCATGGAATTTTTGCATATTAGCTACTTGCATTAATCCAGTATAATAGAATTCATTTTCTTTATACCATACCATTGTTCTTCTTTTTTCTATAATCGCAATAACTTCATCAGCATTAATTGTATGTTGTACTACTTTTTCCATTAATTTATTTAAAATAATTTCATCTATACATGATAATATTTCAGTATCAACAATATCACTAATTTCTAATTGACTAAAACGATCAATTAGTTTTAATTTTCTTTCAATATATCTTAATACATCAACTAATTCTTCTTTTCTATCACTATGTAACCATTCATAAATAAGTTCATAACAAAAGCCACTATAAAAAGAATTATATCTATTTTCTAATCCAGTTAGACATCTTTCTTGCATTGTTTTAGTCATCGCACTTAAAACAATATGAATATTCATATCATCAATATTACCTACATCATCAGATAAATATCCTGTCATTTTATTTACTAAATGCCAATAGGTATCACTCGCATTATAAGATAACATACTTATCTTTAAATCATTGCTTAAATCATCACCATTTGCCATGACAGCCTTAATGATATCTTTAGGGCTCATACTTCGTACTTTGCTAATAGAAGCTAATACAGCCAAATGAAGCTTAGATGGTGTGTCTATTTCACTTCCAAACTGTGATACAAGTTTTCTTCTACTACTAGCATTTAGAAAACCTTTATACAACTTAATTTTATTACGTACAGCAGGAATTGGAGCTATATTCATCTCTTGCATCCACATAGATACTTGATCTGCTCTAAATTCTTCACTGTATAGTTTAATATCTAATAACCAATCATCTTCCATATTGATATCAAATGGATTATATACTAGATAATTGCTGCTCAAATCATCATAAGATAATATTTTCTTAATTTCAAAGTTATTATTATCTTTTAATACTAACACTTTAGCATTATCTAGTTCTAATTGTTCTATTTCATTTACAAATTCTTTTTCTTCATCATTCCAGAATATAATTCTTCTATCATAAAACTCAGGTAAAGGTTCAGAAAACCTTTTATCTAAGTTCTTTTTTATATCTTCTAATGCCACCTTCTGAACCCTCCATCATTACTAAATACTGTTTGTACTCTGTGTATTTATTATCTTATATTCTATTTTTTCTCCTACGTGACTCTGTTCTTTAAATATTGCCAATTCTTTAAATGGTGTCTTACTTTTTATATTAAGGGAAAAAGGATATCCTGGTTTTAAAACCCTTTGTAAATTATATGTAAAACAGTTGTATTTTTTTCTATCTTCTACCATTTCTATACAGTTTTTGCCACTAATTATTATATTCTCAAAATGTTTTTCATATTCTATATCCTCAAATCCAACATCAAACCCAATTGCAATATGCAAATCATGTTCAACAAACTTTTTTGCGCAGATATCTATTTTTATTTCATTATTACTAATTTGATTTACATAAGCAATTAAATTATCAAAATCAAGTTGAGGATGGTAACTCGATTCATTATTAAGAACATTCTTCATTTTTTCTATTGTACTATCAATACCTTCATTATATAAATCGATATACAATTTATCTGATAATATTGTAGGAAGTACACATTCATCAACTTTAATTCCAATGAAATTTAAATCATGATTAACTGTTCTATTCAATGCAGTTTGCCATTCCAATCTGACCATATTACTATTAATACTATATTCAGAAATAAAGAAAAAGAAAACATTAAACTCTGACAAACCATCATCCATTTTTCCAATAATACTATCTCCTGGATTGATAGACCAAGCATCATAAAATATATTAGAACGTCCAAATTCAATTTCTAACCTTCTGACAATAGTGTCAATGATTTGTTTATCATTATGGTTGTAACTAATAAATATTTTTTTATCCATATGAGTTTCCTCTCCTTTTATTCTATTTTATTTTTGCTAATAAGTCTTTAAATTTTTCATAATTGACTTTAACTCCATCATCTAAATCTATATCAATCATTTGATCAGCATAATGATGTACTTTTTCTTCATATTGTCTTAATTCTTCATTTTGCTCTTTGAATTTCTTTAGTTGCTTATTCAATCTTATCTTTTCAGAAGAAGATATATCGTTATTTAATTGATTTTCTAATAAATCAATTTGATTTTTATATCTAGATTGTTGTTCAAATACATATTGAGTACGCATACGAGCAATTAAATCAGGTTGGTATCTATGTAAGTATATTAATGCTTTAAATCCATTCTTTTTACCACTATCAAATAGCCAATAAATTGGTCTTTTTTGATATATCTTACAATGGTCTTTAAAGAAATCATTTATGAAATAATTTCGTATTACTTCTCTTGATGTGTTACCTTTATTAGACAAAGCATTTGCAATAAAAGTTAGATTATCTTCTAAAGAATCTTTTCCATAAACAACTTCAACAAACTTAACAAATCTACCTACAATATCATCATCAAAGTATTCATCATCACATATAGGAATAATATTATCTGTATCAGGTATAAATGATTTATATTTACTTTCATCCCATTGCCCACCTGCATAAGCCAAACCTTCAACATCTAAAGAATATCTACCAAACATACAGCCAATTGAAAAACTAACAAAATGTATTGCATATTCTCGTTTTGATAAGATTGAAAAAGGTAATTTATTTAAAGATTTATTAGGGTCAGGATATATTTTATCTTTTAATATGCAAGTTATCTTTCTTTCGTTTTCAATCATTTCGTCTAATTGATTAGTATAAAAAGTATTATAATTATCAAATTCGCAAGAAAAAGAAGATTTAGTATCAATAAAACTAATGAAATTTAATGAAATTTCACTTTTCATTTCAAATTTCTTGCAAATATTCAAAATAGATTCTACCAAAGAATTTATTTCTTCTATAGATTTAAATTTAATCAATTTTTTTATATATATTGGTGAAAAATGTTGTCCATTAATACGTGATAAAAGCATATCTTCATAAAATCCTAAATTAAATAAAGACAAATACATATTAGCATCAGGCTGATTGCATTCAATAAAATTAAGAGCACTCTCATACCCCACATTCTTAGTTTTTTGTTTTGCAATAATTGTAGGCGTACCAAATCGAGCATCATTCCATAGAATCCCTTCTTTATATTGCGACGAGTAGTTTGATGATTCTTTTAAGACTGTTTCTTCAACAATTTCATCAATGATAGTAAACCATCGATATTTGGCTCCATTTCTACTACACATTCTCCATTTTCCACAATTATCATCATTATTAATATCTGTTATTTTTATTTCATACCATTTTCTCAAAACATTATTATTCACAAAAGATGGTCCTCTCAAAACTTTATCATTATTTTCTATTAATCCTAATGAGTATTTTTCATCATATTCAGAAATCGTATAATCAAATATGTATTGAGGATTAGATAAAATCTGTTTGCTGTTAAATATATAACTTTTACATAATTTATTAATCAGCGATTCTTCTTTCTCTTTTGAACTAACTGCATTTCTTAAATCTAATAAAACACCATTAGTCCCAATATCATTTGTATTTTTCGTATAAACAAAAGCACATGTTTGTACCACTTGACCCGATATATCTTCAAAAGCATCAGACCCTAAATGAATTAAATTAACAAAAGTACCTTTTTCTAACATTTCTTTTCTTAATTTTTCAAAAGAGATTAAATACATCCATGATTGTTGATTGATCATTGCTTGATATCCCGTTTCTTTTAAAAAATTATTGTCTACTTCCATAAAAACACTATATAAATCTGTTTTAAACGATGGATAATGCTTATCTATATACTTTTTTTGTAACTTTGTTGGTGTCATATAAGGAGGATTTGCTCGTGTTAGCTTAGGACTAAAAAAATATGCCCTTGCTGAGCTAATTTTATGATTGTCTTAATTGTTCTTTACAAAACATTTTAACAGACAATCTTAGCTCCAACAAGGACACATTTTTACGGTTCTAAAACTTTCCTCAATGTGTCTTTAAATTTGTATCTAATCTCAATTCGCATACCACTGTAAACATAAATCCTATCAATGAAGAACAACAGCATTTGATTGGTTATCTGCTCTGCATTTAGAAATTCATGTGCAGTTGCACTTAGCTGATTAAGCTCAGGATCAATCGCACTTTGCAACTCGGATAATTGTTTTTCTGTGTTTTCCTTTTCTTGGGTATACTGTTCAAGTTCCATTGCAAGCTGGTCACGAATTGCCATAAATTCATTTCTGCTAATAGCACCATCAGAGTATCTTTCATAAGCAGTTACTTTTGCCTGACTGTTTTGTTTGATACTCTTTTCTAATTTCTGAATAGATTGCTTCAGATTCGCTTCTGTGCCTTTGGTCTTACTAACAGCGTCTTTCAGTTTCTTTTCGTGGTCTACAATCAGATTCAGCATACTGATGAAGTTGTCGGTAACAACTTTTTCCAAATTTTTTTCCATGAATCTTTCACCTACGGGACACTCTGTATATTCTACAAATCTTGACTTATCACAATAATAAGCAACTTCTTTTCCTCTTGGATTTCTTGACATCGCTCTGCCACATACACCACATCGAATAAGTGAGCGAAGCAGATAATCTTTATTATCACGCTCATAATGTCCAATCTTTCTGATTGCAGCCTGAGCTTTTTCATACTCCACATTATTTACTATCGCTTCATGACAGTCAGGAACAACAATCCATTCGGATTCATCACGCATAAAGGTATGTTCTACCTCAATGTTTTTCCATTGCCTTGTCTGGCTTACTACTGCACCTGTATAAATCTTGTGTTGGATAATTCTTCGGATATTAGAACTATCCCAACTATTTCCTTTTGAAACTTTTCGATGTTTCTTTTTATCAGGAAATATTCTTCTAAAATACTGTGCCGGTGTTTCAATCTTTTCTCGGTTTAATGCTGTAGCTATCTCGCTAACAATTTTACCGTCGATTGCCATATCAAAGATTCTTCGTACAACAGGAGCTGTTTCAGGGTCAACGAGTAAATGGTTTTTATTCTCCGGGTCTTTCATATAACCATAAGGAGCAAATGCACCGATATATTGTCCCTTCTTTGCTTTAGCTCTCATTACTGTTTTAATCTTTTGCGACAAGTCCTTACTATAAAAGGAATAGACGATAGATTGCATAACAACATCTATACCGCCTGTTGTACCAATATAGTTGTTGCTGTCGTAATTGTCATTAACGGAGATAAAGCGTACTCCCAAAAAAGGGAAGATACGCTCTAAATAATCGCCAATCTCAACATAATCACGAAAAAATCGGCTAAAGTCCTTACAGATAACAAGCTTTGAATCACCATTTTTTAAATGCTCAATCATACTTTCAAAAGCCGGACGATGATCGTTTGTACCTGTATAGCCATCATCTACAAACTCTTGTATCTCATACGATTGAAATTCTTTGTGGCTATTCAAATATTGATGAAGAAGTGAACGCTGATTCGCTATACTGTCACTTTCAGTTTTATGCTTCATATCTCTATCAGCACTTGATAATCTGATATACAAATATAGTTTCACTTTGCTTCACCTCCCATCAATTCTTCATATGCAGATAGTAGGACAGATAATGCGTCCTGATACTTTAGCTTTACTTCGATTCTGCGTTCCTTTGGAGCTGGCTGATAAATAATAATCTTATCCACCATTGCCTTTAGAACACTTTCATCAACTTCCTTTGACTGCTGAATCATCTGCATATGTAAATACCATTCGTTTTTATCTGATAAAGCCTTTTTTAATTTCTGTTGCTTCATCTGTAAGGAATTATATTGAGTATTGAGTTCTTGATATTCATTATCAAACTGTTGCTTCGTATATTGGTATTCTTCCGGTGTCAAAATACCTTCAGTAAAATCTTCATATAGTCTTTCTCGTTTTCCTTGCCTGTTCTTGATTTTCGCCAATATGCTCTGCATTTCTTCCTTATAGATAGCTTGTTGTTTTGTCGCACTATCGGAATGATTTAATTTCTGAATCAATTCTTCAAAATCACAGGAAATATGAAGCTGGTCTGATAATACATTCCACACAATCTCTTTGAGTTTATCTTGCGAAACAGAATGTGTACCACCGCATTTCTTATATTTGTAGTTCGGACATTCATAAGTTCCGGATAGCTTTTGGTCTGGACGATAACGATGGTATCGCATTTTACTTCCACACTCACCACAATAAACAAAGCCTTTCAAAATCGGCGGATTACTTTCTCTGTATTCCTTGCTTTTTTCAAGTCTTTCTTCCCAAGCTTTTCGTCCTTCAATTTCCATTGCTTTCGCTTTATCAAATACTTCTTGAGACACAAGTGGTTCATGCATATTCTCAAGCACACGCCATTTGCTTTCATCAGGCTCATATTGATAATTAGGCTTTCCCAAATACAAAGCTGTTGGCATTCTTCCAAATACAAGATGTCCTAAATAGGTAGGATTTCTTAAAATCTGCTTAATAAGTTGTGCCGACCACTTTGAAGTTTCATATCGTTTATCACTCGTCTGTCCTCTGAGGTAGCGAAGCTTTCCCGGAGAAGGAATACCTTCATCATTAAAAGTATTCGCAATATGATTAAGTGGCACTTTATCAATTCTCATCTGAAAGATTCGTGTTACATTAGCTGCTGTTTCAGGGTCAGGCTCAAAACGATACTCCCTTGTGGTTGATTTTATATATCCATACGGAATCATACTTGGGATATGTTCTCCTGCAAGTTGTTTCGTATGTACCGCAGTAGATACTTTCTTTGAAATATCTTTTGAATAGTAACTGTTAATTAGATTCTTTAATGGAATCAGCAAACTTTCTGCCGAACCGTCTGTTTCAAAGCTGTCATAATTATCAGCTACAGAGATAAACCTTACTCCCATAAAAGGGAATACATTTTCAAGCAGATTTCCGGCTTCAATATAATCACGAGAAAACCTTGAAAAGTCCTTGATAACAAGTGCTTTTATCTTTCCATTATTAATGTCGTTTAATAGCCTTTGAAATTCAGGACGATTGGTATTCGTTCCTGTCCAGCCATTATCGCAATAAACATCAACCAAATGAAGATATGGGTGTTCTTCCACATATTCCTTGCAGATTTCAATCTGTCCCTCGATAGATTCACCTTTATCATCTTTACCACTGTTTTCAATGGAAAGTCTTGCATAAATCGCTGTCTGCCATTCCAACACTTGTTCGGGTGCTACAGGCTTTATGGATTCAACAGCTTCTTTATATGTTCTTCTTGCTCTTCTTGCCATAATCAAACAACCTCCTCAATTATTTCTGAAAATCTTTCTACATACTGCATTGCACTATGAAGCTGGTCTTCGTAACGAAAAACAACTTCAATATGCTTTGAGTCATAGATAATAATTCGTTCAATCAGATTCACAATCACAGACCTTTGAAGTTCCGTAATGTTTTCGTACTGTTTGAAAAGCTCTATCCAAGTAACGCTTCTTTGATTGCTTTCCACAGCCTGTTCTCGCTCTTCTTTTAATTGAACAAGGGATTGTTGCCTTGCTTGAATTTTCCTGTCATAGCCAGCACGAAACTCCATATATTCTTCCTTACTTATGACACCATCTGCCATATCACTATAAAGATTAAGCTTCAAATCTTGAAACCTTTGAATTTCTTCATTTGACTTTGTCAGTTGAGCATCATAATTGAATATCTCTCTTTGACTTTCCGGAAGTGCGGCTATGTAATCCAATACCTCATCAAGTCTGCATATCTGCTGAATATGATCTTGTACAAGCGACAGTACAATCTTATTAAGTTTGCTTTCACTGAAGCTATGAGAGCTACAACCAAGCTTTGCTTTATGAGTGGAACAAACATAGTAATAATATTTTTTATTTCTACTTGGAACAGTTTTACGAACCATTGTATGTTCGCAATCTCCACAATGGACATAACCGGAAAATAGATGTACAGATTCTTCTTGCGGTGCCACTCGCACATCTCGCCGAAGCAATGACTGCACTGTATCAAAATCAATTTTTCTAACAATTGCTTCGTGATTTTCTTCTATCACAATCCAATCTTCTCGGTTATATTGAATTTCCTTTTTCACTTTGTAGTTCGGTGTTCCTCGTTTGTGCTGAATAAGCGTTCCAAGATAAACCTCGTTAGTCAAAATCCTAAGAACAGCAACAGGTGTCCATAACGCTCTTTCATTAGCTCTAAATCCTGATTCAAATCTCATTCCGTTAGATCGTTTATATTCCATAGGACTAAGCACTCCCATATCATTCAGTTTTTCTGCGATACCGGAATTACTCATACCTTGAACTCTTAAACGGAAAATGAGTTCTACAACTTGTGCTGCCTGTTCATCAATAAGAAGCTTATTCTTGTTTTCAGGGTCTTTCTTGTATCCATAGACTGCAAAAGCACCGATGAAATCTCCCATCTTTCTTTTAATATCAAGCTGACTGCGAATCTTCATTGAAATATCCTTACAGTAAGCGTCATTGATTAAATTCTTAAATGGAACAATCAGAGAATCTGACTGTGATTTTTCTCCGGCACTATCATAGTTATCATTGATTGCAATAAATCTTACTCCCATAAAAGGGAATATCTTTTCAAGATAACGACCTGAGTCTATGTAGTTTCTTGCAAAACGGGATAAGTCTTTACAGATAATACAGTCGATTTTCTTCGCCTTAACATCTTCCATCATTTGCTTAAATCCGGGTCTTTCAAAACTTACTCCCGAATAACCGTCATCTACATATTCTTTAATGATGACCATATCTTTCTGACTTTGAATGAAATCTCGGATAATCTCTTTCTGGCTTCCGATTGATTCACTTTCAGCTTTATCGCCATCATCACGAGAAAGTCTCGTATATGCTCCGACATTCCATATTTTTTCTGCCATAATGAATCATCTCCTTTCACCAGCAGAGTACCCTTTTTACGGGAATTTGTTTAGGATGTCGAGACTGTTCCCGACACCCTTGACAAATCTACAAACTGCGAATATATGCTTCTAATCGCTGTTCCAATGTTACTCCTTCCTCTTGAAAACTGACCTTTACAACCACATCACCATCAAGATAGCAATATGGATTTTTAATCTGCTTGATATATTCTTTAATTCTTTCTTCTCGTGGAAGGCTCATATCCACCTTTACCGATTGACGCTCCACAAGTTCTTTAGGGTCAACGGTACGAATATCTATATTTTTCATTTGTTCTGCATTCATCCGTTATCACCCCATTCTTGGTTCTTTGACAGAAATCAAATAATTTAACGATAGACTTCTAAGAAGTGCTTTATCAATTCCCAATAATTCTTTTTTTGTTGTCTTTCCCAAGTATGATTTAATACGCTTTTTATCTATCGTTCTAATTTGTTCAAGTAAAACAATAGATGGCTCTGCTAATGCGTCATTATTTCTAATTAAATAATGTGTTGGCAAACTTGGTTTATTTCCTACTTTTGTGGTTACCATAGCTACGATTAAAGTCGGTGCGTGTTTATTACCGGTATTATTCTGAATGACTACCACCGGTCGCATTCCGCCTTGTTCAGAGCCGCATACAGGGTTCAAATCAGCATAATATATATCGCCTCTACGATACGCCCAATCTTTCTTCATCATAAAAATGACCTCCTTTTTTCTTGGGTATGTACCGAAAAGCTGCAACAGCAAAATAAGCAATTACAGCTTTTCCATGCGTATATGTGAACCCTACATTTGTTCTAAACGCCCCTAGGGAGAGATAAAATATCTTATTGGGAAATCATCAGGTGACTGTTAGCGAAACAGTTCCATAGGGTTTCTGCCCTCCGCCGGGTTCTCCGCCAGCTCCGTAGAGAAGTATCATTGTACCTGTTGCTTTCATTGCCTTATTGAGAGCTACTCAATATTTACTAGCTGATAAGACTCGCTCGTGTAATCCTTTAAATAATGTTTTTACTTTGCATATTTACTTCGTACAGTTGTGGCGTATCACTGACGTGGCTGATGTTTTCACACCGACAACAGGAACGTACCTGATGAATGATATTCAATTTTCAAAGATCCAATTTTTTGTACTTTTCTTGAGTACATCTAAAGTTTAACTGATTTCATTTCTGATTTTTATGACCTCGTACGGCGTTTACCCACCGTGGTACGGCGGATTTTATATTTTTTTCTTCAAAGCTTGTAGCTGAGTAATCATAGAATCAATATCTTTACTAGCTTTGTAATTTGGAATACTACATCCAATCAATAAATAATCTGTGCTGACATTGAAGAAAAAGCCAATTTCAATCAGCAGATCAATAGATACTCCCTGTAAACCTCTTTCGAGCTTTCCGAGATTACTTGTACTAACATTCAATTTTTCTGCCAGCTGTTCTTGCGTCAGTCCTTTTTTCTTTCTCAAATTTTGGATTCGCTTTCCCATCTCTTTTAAATCGTAATACATACCGTTTCCTCCTTAACGGCATAAATCAGGAAGCAATCATTTTAAGCTTCCGTTTATGCAATGTCTGGAAGATGGCATAAAAAATGCCCCGCACCGCTATTGGCACGAGGCAATAAGATAATATGTAGTTTTCTTAATATGCTGCTATCTCCCAGCATACCAAGCTTAACACTTTATAAGTCGGACTTTCAGTAGGAAAACTGTCGGACTTTTGTCGGATTTTAGTCGGACTAACCGTAATACCATTCATCACATTCTTCCTTCACATCAATGAGGAAATTTTTCAATTTGGGCAAGCTACTTCCCCAAAGAGATAAGCCAAATAACATAACAGCTTCTTTCTTACGGTCATAAAAACTGCTGCGTTCCATATCCAAAATTTCCAACAATTCAGATTCTCTATATTTGAAACGTGTAAGGTAACACTTTGATAAAATCTCGCAGTACAAATCTCCTCTGCATGGATATTCCCTTACTCGAAGCATGGTACTATCCACAAGCTCAATCAACCACTTGGTTTCAAACAAACTGCGAATGCGTTCTTCAAAACGCTCTCTTGCTTCATCCGGAGCAAAGGTTTCCAAATAAATTAAAGCATTGTCCAAATTAGAACCGCAATAACAAATCAAATCTTCGTGTACCTCGTCTGCACGACCAACTGTTGACCAGCAGACATCTCTATAAATTGATAAAATCAGCTTAGAGCGTTCATATAGAACTTTCTCATCCACCTGCTGCATTCTGCACAGCATACGAATACTGTTTAATGCCTGTGTATTGTTTCTACTCATAAGAGACTCCTTTCAGATGTCAATCACATAATTTTAAATTCCTTTCTAAGCCTGTATTCAGCTAAAGGGAAACAAATACTGTAAACAGGCGAATTGATTTTTTCGATAAGTTTATTTTTATGTTCGGAAAAAATCAGAAGTTTATATTCGGAAGTTCTTGACATCTTTAAACTTCCGATATATAATGTAATCGAAGTTAAACTTCTGTTTCAATACTTATTATATCTATTTTCAGAAGTTTGTCAATAACTAATCGGAAGTTACGAAAAATATTTTTTAGAAAGGACGGAACGATTATGACTTTTGGTGAAAAAATAAAAGAAGCTCGTTTAGCTATGAACTTATCTCAGACGGAGCTTGCCCAGCTAACTGGTATTTCCGAAAGATCTCTTTACACATACGAACAGCTGGGAACCCTCCCTCGAAAGAACAACATTAGAAAACTTGCAGAAGCTCTGCACATTTCTGTATCCTATTTGCTTGATGAAGATGAAACTGATACGCAAAGCCAAATAGATAACGATATGTTCATTATGGAAGCAAGGGAAAAGTTTGGTTCTAAAGGAGCAAAAGAAGCACAAGATGTTTTAGGACGAGTAAATTCTCTGTTTGCCGGTGGTGATTTGGACGAAGAAGCAAAAGATGTATTCTTCCAAGCAGTCATGGCTGTTTATATGGATTCCAAGAAAAATGCTCGTGAAAAATTCACACCTAAAAAATACAGAAAGCATAAAGATAAAGAATAAACTGTGCTAATTTCTCATACACAGACTTTCGTTTTCTGTGTTCGATTGGGAGGTGACACAAGTGAGAACGGCAAAACATATTATAGATACAGTAGATAAATTGGTAAAGAAATACCATACAAGTGATCCTTATGAGTTATGTAAACTATTGGGAATTAAGATTCATTACTACGACTTGGAAAAGAAATTAAAAGGATTCTTTTTTTACCAATCCCGACAGAAAAATATAGTTATAGACAGTAATGTAAATGAAATTCTTGAGCGTATTCTGGTTGCTCACGAATTAGGTCATGCAATATTACATACAAAAATTGCGATGATGAAAGGTTTTCAAGAAATGGAAGTTCTGGATGGTGGTTCTCAGGAAGAAGATGAAGCTAATTTCTTTGTGGCTGAACTTCTGCTCGAAGATGAGAAAGTTTTGGAACATCTTTCTGAATACTCATTTTTTGAAACTGCCAAAATGCTTTATGTTCCGGCAGCGCTGCTGGATTATAAATTCACCTTGCTTCAAGAAAAAGGTGAAATGCTCAATCCGATGTATATTCGTAAATCCGGGTTCCTGAAAGATGACTTAGGGGACTATGATGATATACATTACGAATGATAAAAAGCTCAGACAGTGATGTATTTAAACATCCGCCGCTGAGCTTCTTTTTGTTTATCATCTACTATAAACTTCTGAATTTTATTAATTTATTAAATTAAATATTTCTAATACTGTTTTGAGAAGAAATCATTTTCAAATATTGTTCCTTAATATTTTCCGGAGATAATATCTGTATTTTCCCTTCAAAACCAAATATCCAACCAAAAAAAGTAGGACTTGCTAAAACATCAACAACCGCTTTAAATGAATACATATCATAAGCAAGCGTTATGACATTTTCTCCAAAATGATCTATTACATACTTCATTAAAGAATTGTCACACCGAAGTTCAACTGTTACTTTTTCGCCATCATACATAAAGAAAACAGATTTTGTATATTCGTCAATATCAAAATCATCAGGCAAGGCAACACTTTCTATTTTAGAAATCTTTGGACACATTGCAATTCTGTCAACTCTAAAAGTTACTATTTTTTGATGTTTATCAGAATACCCTAAAACATAATAGAAGTCCCCACTCCATACCATATAATATGGACTTATTCTATATACTTCACCTTTATTTTTTAAAATTTTCTTTTTCAATCCAGTATATTCATAATATTGAAACTCAATCTGTTTGCTAGTATTAATTGCCTCATTAATCGTATTGATTATAGAATAAATTAATTCATTAGTAGGTTTCACTCTATTTACGTTGTGGTTATTTCTCTTTAATCCTGCTGCTTGATTTATGCTTGTTAATTGCTGAATTTTATTAACCAATTCTTTACTTTTATTCGTTGTAATTACTTTAGAGGCTTCAACGGCGTCAATTAAAACTTTCAATTCGGCTGTATTAAATAATCTATTTTTCACAAAGTATTTACTTTGAGTTGAATGAATAGTAACTACATCAAGCCCAAATTCTTTTAATTCTTCAATATCATTAGCAATAGTTGTTCTATGAGCAGATATACCATATTCTTCGTGTAAAATATTAATTATTTGATTTGTAGATAATGGATTATTTTCATCGGTGCGTTCCGTTAATATTTTTTGTATATAAAGTATTCTTGATTTTTTACCACTTGCCATCCACATACCTCTTTATGATTCTTATCTATTTTCTTGCTCCATAAAACATTTCTTGATTTTTATCATCCATTAACAATCTTCTTTAATTCATTTGCAATATAATGGATTTCCTCTATCGTATTTTCTTTTCCAAAGGACACACGAATCGTTCCTACTGCATAGTCTTCATTCAAACCTATTGCTCTTAATACATGAGAAACCTGCATTGTAGAACTATTACATGCCGAACCAGTTGAAACGCTAATACCCTTCAAATCTAATCTGTGTAATAATGATTCTCCATTTTTCCCTTTAAAAGATATACTGATATTTCCAGGTAATGTATCTTGTCCTCCATTTTTTATAAAATTCAACCCATTTATATTTTTAAGAAACTCAACTTCTAAGGATTTAATGTAAGCAAAGTTTTCATCAATATGGTCACAATTATTTTTTAAAGCACAAGCCATACCAACAATGGAAGCCACATTCTCCGTACCTCCTCTAAACGAGTTTTCTTGAGAACCCCCGTCGATATAAGGTATAATATCTATTCCACTTTTAATATATAGAAAACCAATACCTTTTGGTCCATTAAATTTATGTGCTGATGCAGAAAGCAGATCGATACCTAATTCCTGTACATCTATTTTAATGTGCCCTATTGCTTGTACTGCATCTGTGTGAAATAATACACCTTTTTGATGCGCAATATTACATAACTCCTTTATAGGTTGTATACTACCAATTTCATTATTTGCATACATGATTGAAACTAATCCGGTATTGTTCGTAATATTTTTTTCTAAGTTCGATGGGTCAATTATTCCTTTACTATTAGGTCTTAAATACTTAACATTATGTTCTAATTTTTCGATAAAATTAGCACTGTTTAATACAGCTTTATGTTCTATCTCAGAAGTAATAAGATCCTTTTTTACATTATGAAGTAACACGCCTTTAATTGCCCAATTATCGCTCTCTGTTCCGCCTGAAGTAAAATAAATTTCCTCAGGTTTTGCGTTAATACATTCTGAAATTATTTTTCTTGCTTCTTTTAATGCTTTTTTAGCTGGTCTTGCGAATGAATATGGTTGAGAAGCATTGCCATACTCGTAAAGTAAGTATGGCTTCATTGCTTCAAAAGCATCATTATCCAGTTTTGTCGTTGCTGCATTGTCAGCATAAATAAACTTTTTCATACATTCATTACTCAAAAAGAGTACATCCTTCCTCTTTAAATTCTTCAATTTTATCCAGAAGCTCATCTACGGTACATCCCAAGTAATCTGCAAGGCAGTCCATGCAATAAAAGTTATAAATATCTAAGCCTAACAATTTTTTGTTTATTCCTATGGTATCTTTATCTAAATTATTTTTGCCACATATAACACAATTAATCTTCATCTCTAATATCCCCCACTGAAAAACTTGGAACATTTTTTCCTTTGAATTCAGAATCAAGAATACCAAGTTGAATTTTAATAATACCTCTCATTTTGGTTGCTGGACGCAGACAATAACGATTGAATTCTCTAATATTTACATCACTTGCAGAACGAACATTAGGAAAAAGTAATTTCAAATATGCGGTGCATATTCTCTTTACCGCTTCTGTATCTCGTGTGTCAGCATGTTCAGGTACTTCTATCAATCTATCAACAATGGCACGATAACTTGCATCATCACGTAACAAGTGCATAATCGTACAAAAATATTCTGAATTTAATGCCCAGCCTGATATTTTTAAATCATCATGCATTCTCGGAATTTCCCAACCTTTAATAAATCCATGAAATCTATCTAACAGTGCACTTTCATGAAAAGCTGTAGGTAATTCTGAAAACATACTCTTATATTCATCCATATTATCTTGGCTTATATTTCCTAATAAGATTATTCCAGAATCAGCAACTCCTTCATAATTACCAACTGTAAATACACCAGATTCCATATATCCTTTAAGAGCAGCTCTCATTTCATCTATATCAGTAAACGAAATAGTTTGTACTTCATCTAACGCTACATAGTCATTATTGCATACTAAACCTTGCGTTCTCTTACTTATATCATAGAACATCTTAGCTCTTGACATAACTCCACCGGATGAAAGCCAACCAAATTTGCTAACTCTACCAAACAAATAAGATTTACCTGTACCTTTAGGAGCAAGTTCTATTAAATTCAACCTTTTTTCAATAAATGGAAGAAGTCTGGTTAGCATTGCCAATTTTTGATGTTCATCTTCGTACCCAGCTGCATTATAATCAATAGCACCAAGCAATACGTCAATCCATTCGCTAATGGTAAATTCGCTTCTTACATCTTTATAGTAATCAAGTTCAATTGTGTATGGACAGAAATTTGTAAAACCTGTTAATTTAATTTTTCCAGGGAGTTTCAATTCTTCATCAGGTAATCTATAACCTAATTCTACAACGCCCCAAGTTTCTTTTCCCTTTATCAATTCATCCTTGAACTCATCCCAAGTGTATGGTTCAATTATTGTTTCTTTATTTGTTAGACCAAAATCAGGTAAAGCAAATGTTATTTCCTGATTTTTAATGTTAATATCTACAGAAATCTTAGTAAGGATTTTCACCCTTTCGTTTTCTACAATAATTCGATTTTTAATACTAATCCATTCATCTTTGCGAGGCATATAAGTATGAATGAAATCTGTAAGTTCATCTATATCGAAGTTTCCTTCATCATCTCCAAATTTTTTTAGAAGCCAATCTCGAAGGAACGATGGTAAACTTAAAGCTGAAAAGAAATTGCTTTTTTTAAGGTCTTTATACACAACCATCTCATCAAAGCATTCTCTTAATTTTTCTTGCATGTTTTTTCCTCCTTATAGTAAATCTTTTTCTTGTGAGCTTTCTTTCTTAATTTCAAAAGACAAACCAGAAACAATCAAATTATTTGACGCAAAAACATCAAGATTATATCTTTTTGCTTTTTTCAACTTAGGCATTTCCACAAGATACATATTATTATCTTGCTCTTTAGCTTCATAAAAATCTCCGCCATCAACTTGTACAGTTACATTTTGTAGCTTCGTGTTAGAAAACAATCTTATTGCAGCTTTCTTTCTGAAGCTCACAGTAATGATTTTTTCAATAATGGATACTTCTATATCATCGGCAAGTATGTAAATTTCTATTATGGGTACTACTACTTCTTCTAAAGTAGCTCCACCATGTACTTCAACATTAGCTTTTCTGCCTCCTTTAAAACGGTCATAGTTAGCAAGCACCCAAAAACCGTCTTCTTCAGTCGCAAATTCAGATTGTACATCCGCTTCAGTTTTCGGACAACACCTTCCAGAGTGTTCTCCTTTTGACTTCATTTCCCAAATATTTTCGGTTTCATGCAAAACAGCCAATCGGCTTGCACCATGATCCGATACCATAAAAGCTTTTTCACATTGACCTTGTCCTATTTTTAATTTGATATTATCCAAAACATTATCAATTATTTCCAATTCTCTTATCAAATGAATTGGTTGTTTTCTTTGCCTATAGTCATAATCGTTAGTACCATGATGTTTAATCTCATCCAATTCTTTGATTGAATTAACAACTATGCCTTGTGATTCAAAATCACTTATAAATTCTTTGTTTTTACTTGTTATAGTAGGTAAATTGGCACAACATACATTTATATTTGCAATCAAATCTTTTTCTTTACATTTAGCAAGTATATAAGGTAAATATTCAACCCCCATTGCATCCATAAAGTAAAGTTGAGAACCCACTTTATCAATCTCGTCAATTTTCGAAGTTCTTGGTTGCAGTAATAAATTATATTCACGAAGCGTTGCTTGTTGATTAACAAGTTCCTCCATATGTGGAAGAACCTTATTAATAACTTTACAATGTGTATACATTGAAAAATAATCATCTAAAAGTGGCAAATTGTACCTATATTCATGCAGATATGAAGATAAATCGGGGTAAACAACAGATAATATTTTTTCAATTTCTTTTTTACTCGTGTTTTGATAATACTTTTCAAGCAATGTTAGAATAAGTTCCTTTTCCTGTCTTGTATTATCAGTCAAATAATAAATTGCATTTTTTTCTTTCTGTAAAACCATTTTACAAAAATTTACAACATCATCTATTGGATTATCAAGAGCAATCAACAACAACTTTCTTTGCAAATAAAATTGAGCAAAATCTTTATCTTCAACATTTTTTGTTAAAATACTTCTAAACACTTCTCTTATTAAAAGAGAATGTGTATTTGTATTTTGAGCTGAGAATGCTAAACAATCGTTGTTTTTTGCTCCAAAAACCTTTAGCGCAATAAAATACAGCCACTTTTTCTGTTCTGAATAATTTTTATAATTCGGAATTGCAATCTCAAGGCTCTGATGATTTCCGAATTCGTTATCACATATTTCGACAAAAGATTTTTTACCACTCATGATAGAAGCCAAATAATCCCATTGACTTTCAATGCCCATATTCTCATCAATTAAAGATAACATCGAATCTCTTTCAGCAACAATATCATAAGCTTTACTCATATCTGAAATAGAATATGTAGATTTTGGATACATACTCTTGCGTTTGTTAGTTTTTATGATTAGTTTATTTTCTGTAGTTTTTTCAATTTTTTCAACAACACTTTCAATACCAATAACAATACATCCTGTCGAAGGATTTGGAAGTTCCTTCGACATAAAAACTAATTCAGGTAATTCATCCGCTTCTCCATCAAGCAGGCATATACTACGAGATAATCTCGGATCAGAAATACCAGTAAGATGTTTTTCGCATTGATACGTCACAACAACTACATGGCTTGTAATAGTCATATTTATAATATTTGTTAGTTGTTTTTTTATTTCCTCTTCTCCAAGAAATCTCATAAACGAAGTCAATCCGACTAAAAAGCAGTTTTTCTTTTCAGTAGCAATTTCGTTTAACACCGTTTCTATACGAGGAAGCTCATCTTTATTACAAAACTCGGAAGCATTGATAACAACGTTTTCTCCAACATTAAAATGAGTCAATACATTATCTAAAGCTTCACTGTTTTGAACATTAACAAGCAAAGGCTGGGCATTTTCTGATGCCAAATACTTTGTTATCTTTTTTATACAAGCATCAAATTTCATACCTTTCCTCCTAATTATCTTTTATAATAGCCATTCCTACTACCATATCATCTCTGATAAGGTCTTTTAAGTATCTCTTTACATCTGCTTCTGCCATACTGTCAATTTTTTCAATAGCCTTTTCACAGCCTCCTTGATCGTACTTCGCTTCTGCCAATTGCTTTAATTTTGTTTCAACTTCAGGCAAAGCGAACCAATCATATGGGTCTGAAGCGATTCTGCTTTCTAAATATTGTTTCACTTCATCAATATCAGTAAGCATTACAGAATAATTTTTAATAACAGACTCAACAAAAGCTTTATTACGAGCACTTTCATCATCTAATTTATTGAAGAAATTAGCATTTTCAAGGTATTTCATAGCTTTGTCAATAGAAACTTCATCTGGATGTGCTTTGTTTACAGCTCCAAAAGCAGCTCTTGCCAATTGAATTTCACTGTTATCTATCATACACAAAATCGGCATTTGATATTTTTTAGACCATTCTCTCGGTGTTTCTGTATTAGTTTTTTCTTTCCAGAACTTCTTTAATTTTGCAGATTTACTATTTCGTTTATATTCATCCACTTTACTTTCAACAAGAGTAGTATACTCGGCTTTTTCTTTTATAAATGAACCTGTCGGAATAGTGTTAAAAATCTCTTTCACTTCTTCATCTGAGAATCCCTCAAGATAAAACTCACAAACCTTCTTAAACAGTTCAATTTGATTTGCATAGAAAGTCTTGAAGTTATCAGAATTTACAACAAGTAAATCATAAAATTTCTGCTTTTGTGAATCCAAAATAACACCGGACTTTTTCACATTATAAAGGGCTTCTAAAAAGTTTCCAAAATCATCTAAATAGTTTTTTGCAGCCGGATAAGAAACTTTAATATATTGACACTTATCGCACCATTCTCTTACTGTGTTTTCAAAGCTTGTACCTTTTGAAATAACTTTATTACTTGCTTCTACTATCTTGTATTCAAGAATTACTTCTCTAATTTTTTGTTGAACAGTTTCTACGTTCCAAACCCAATTAGCAGCTTCTGCATCAAATTTTCTTCTGAGCACATTGATATACTGACCATTATCGCCAACTACTCCCGCTAGAGTAATAAGCTCTCCATCTTCAAATTCATGCAAATAGGCATTCATTCCTTCAGTACATTTTTCTTTACTCAGCAAAGATTTTAAATCGCTTGCAACATTTTTATTATCTCTGCATAATTTGCCAATCTCGTATGCAATGTCACTATCACTTGTGCTTCCTGCACCAGTACTACTGTTATTTGCTATTGCAGAATAGAGATCAATAACTTTAACAAGAACTTCCTTGTCTGTTTGAACATTCTCTTTACCAATAATAGATTTTAAAGTCCAAATAGGGAAGTTGAACTCTTTCATTTTGTTACGAATTCTTTCCCTCGTTTGCTCAACAGAAGTACAAAGACTCTTCGATATGTTAAACGCAGTAGAAGTAGCCTCATTGAAAGATTTTTCATCTTCTGTCATTGCAACAATATACTTATCTTTATACCTAGGACTCGGTGTAATCTGATTCTTAATTACTTCATCAATCATTTCTTGAAGGTTATTTATGCTCAATACATCATTTGAGAGTCCATCACTCCAACTATAAGAACCATCTACATATTCTTTAAGCACAAATCCTAAAATGAAAGCTGATATATTGCATGGCATAAAACCAAATGGTGCAACTTTTAATTCATCATAAATTCTGGTAATAGAAATACGACCACCGTTCTCAAAAGATTCTTTTATTAAATCTTCTACATGCTTCTTTATTTTTGAAATCAAAAGATGTGGTTTGTCTATCCAATACTTACCATCATAATTCCAAACTTCTTCTAAAGCATTTTCAATCTTAGTAGCTGGATTTGTCGATCTAAACGAACCCTTAACTTCTTGTTTAATACCACATTCAACTCCTGATTTTAATGAATTTGGCATATACATATTGTCAATAAAAGAATAGGTTCCTTCTAAACAATTTTTATATTTATTTTTGTTAATATCTGAAAGAGCAGTGTATAACATTTCGATTGTAATAGCTCTCTCACCGTCTTGCTTCTCAGATGTATAAACGATAAATTCGCCTCCGGATACACGACTCTTCCATTTTTTTAATGCTTCTTTTGCATTTATTTCATACTGTCTTGCCAAGTTATTATCTTTTCCAGAATGATACATCGCTTGAGCCATATTTTCGCAATATTGGTCATACCCATCTTTTCCAAGTGGTGTAGTAGAGGCATCGATAAATATCATTTTATAGCTTCCATCTTTTAAGGCTTCTTTTATTTTTTTACCAATGACTACACTTTCGCTATCATCTTTTGCAAACGAAACAATAGCCACAATTTTATCCTCATATTTACTTTCCTGATTGCGAACCAGCTTAATTGTTGAATCAAAATCAGAAGCCGATACATATTTTAGTTCATAACGAAGTTTTAAAGCTCCACCTAATGTAACAGAGTCATACACTTCACCCTCGTTTATTAAAGTGGTCGTGGATTTCTTCTTAACTTCATCTTTAAATTTATCAATTGCCGCCATATCTCCTGCATTTACTAAAGCAGAATATTGTGTCTTACCACCACCAAGTGGTTTTTTGTAAAGGATTTCATCACGAACAAGTTTTTCAGCACATCTTCCCGCTGCTCCGTTATCCAAATCAGAACCTTCAAATGCGTTATTTACGTTTTTCTCATTAGGAATAAACAGTTCAACTGAATCTCCAACCTTTTGAGATATTGCTTGTAAAAGAAGAATTGTTTTTAATACTCTTTTTTCTTCATCAAGCAACTGTTTTGTTACTGCACGAGAATAGCAATCTAAAATCGAACGAATATCATGAGAAAGATATTCTTTACCTTTGTCATAGAAAAATTCCCACAACATATCAACTGTAAGTAACGGATTTTCATCATCCGGACCATAGTTATCTATAAACCATTGGAAACCTTTTATCTCATCACCTCTATCGTTTTTTATAAAATCAAACATACTACGCTGATTCGAATCAAACGCAGAAGAAATATGTTTAAGGAGTAGTGCTGTATACGGATGAATTGGTAGAATATCTTTCAATTCTTTATCAGATATTTTTGCATTACTTTGAACTATTTTTCTGGATTCATGAGTTCTTTCATAAAGGTCATCAACAGTAATATCCCAATCCTCAAGCACAGTTTCATCTTGGTTCTTTTCCATTGCTGCACCCATCAACTGGAATGCCATATTTTCCGGAAGTTCTATAATACACGTTGGTTTGATAAAACGGTCAAGAATTTTTGATTTATCTTTATCAGCATCATCAAATAAACCGGCACTCTTATGAGTAACGATCATCAAATAAAAAGGATCCGTTTCACTGATTTCAGCAATCTCCTGAAAACCAGTAAGACTTCTTGCATTGTTATTAAAAAACTCCGTAAATTCATCCCAAATAAACACAATAGCCTTTAGATTGTTTGCTTTAATAACTTCTTTAATCCAAGAAACTAAACCAGTTGTATCTAAAGAGAAAGCTTTAATTTGTCTTTCATCTGCTACTTTGAAAATCTTCTCCATTAAAGCAATTAACGCATCACCAGACAAAGTGTTAAGTTTTTTAATAATATCATCCGCATTATCACCGCCGAATAAATTGGAGTAGTTATCAGTTACAAGTGTATTGAAAAAAGCCTTATTGGCGGAATCGCTAAGCCATTTTGTAATGGCATCTTTCAGAGCACTACTGCCTTTATTTTCAATTCCTTTTTCTTTTAATGCTTTTTCAATGCTTTCTTGAATAGCGAAAACAAGATTATGGTCACCTCGAATTGATGATGAACCGTATCTATGCACAGTTAAAATTTCTCCGCTATTTTTTGCACCTTGAAGCTTATTATAAAGGTCATTATCCAACTTGAACTTTTGAAAATATTCCTTTGTTTCTTCTTCTGAAGCATCAAGAAGTTTTTTTAATGTTAAAACAGCATGGGATTTACCGGTACCATACGCACCCTCAACCCAAATAGACCTCTTTTGTTCTTTTCTAAGAACACTTACAGTGTCCTTTAATAGTTTTACAAATGTAGTATGCGGATAATATTTTTTCCATAAATCAGGTTTTTGTTTTATCAATGCTTCATTAACCGCAGGAAAATAATCTGGGTCTATATCAAAATAATGGCGATAAATATCAAGTGACATTTTGTTTTCCTCCCCCTTAGAATATCTCGAGAACATCTTTTGATGTCTTATCGTTCCTTAAAGTAATGTTATCTAAATCCAAAGTAAAAGAAGCAGCGATAAACTCCGGATAATTTATAGAAAGTCCATTCAGAATTTTCTCCATTTGTTCACGATCAAAACCAAAAATTTCTGTTGGACTTACTCCATCGCTATCAATCTCATGATTTAATAAACGAGTAAGCGTAAACTGATAGTAGTCCCCACAATTTTCTGCAAATTTATACAAGCTATAAAGAATAACTCGTGGATCAGGGTTTTTCCAATTACTTCGTGTTATCGTATTCAAGTATCTTTTATTGTTTTTTAGTTCGTAATCGCAAACACCCATGCCCAGTTCTTCGCCTATTTGTTTTATAGAAATAAAAATATTTTTATAAGCTGATACTATATGGTTTTTAGAATTTTTACTCATTTCATCTCCTAACATTAACAAAAGAGAATCAGGAGTATACGTACAATTTTGTTTAGTATTTTTTATCCACCAATTAAACTCAGAAGTATAAGCTAAATTGCAAATCATCAAAGCCCATGATTCAATACTTTCCACACCTAAATCTATAACTTTTTCCCCAAAATAATTCAACTTTGTCTTTGTCGTAATGTCAGAATCATTAAGAAAACTTTTCAGATACTTAACCATATTAGTACCCAAACCATGTGGCGAATCCCAAAAGTCATCTCCTTTTTCAAAATATTGTTTTACCCATTTATATTCAATTCCCATGTTTCCATATCTGTCAATACTTCCCATTTTATTCTCTCCTTTCGGTAATCTTAAAGAATTAGCAACTAAACAACCATGAAAAACTTCGTGACATTTTTTGCATTTAACACACTTATTATCAATGTGAACATTTTCGCTCTCCATTGTTATATATCCGTTGGGACAATTTGCCTCACACACTCTGCATCCAATACAATAGGCAGACTTTCTCATTACAGTTTTAAAATCTGACATGAAATAAATATCAGTTTTTGTATTTGTTCCAATATTTACTACAAATTCTGTAAAATCCGAGTTATTGTATAATTTAATAATATACGGTTTCTCCTGATAAATAACTTCAACAGTCATATCATCAATGTAGGTTATATCTCCAATTGTTTTTAACCACTCTTTCCAACTAGTAAGTTCTCTCAAAAGTTGAATTTTAAAAATTCCTTTTTCAAAGCTCTCAACACTGTAATTTTGAGCAAAAGATAACTCTTTGCCGCTTCGTCGTGCTTTCCAACCACCTATATTCATAAATTCATTTATAGCAGCTTCCGATGATAACTCTTTTGATGTGGTATCCAAAATGATTTTATTAAACATCGTTGTTGAAGGTCGCCCATCTGAAACTGAGCTATAAGATTGTTCCTTAAAAAACATATTTTTATTAGCTGCTAAAGGACAAACCAAACATCCGGCTCTACTATTTCCTTTTTTATAAGCTTCATTTATTATTAAATCTCTACTATAAATATAAACAAACAATTCTGCTGAATTCCATTCTAACAAAGGATGACAACTGTACTGCCCTCTTACTTTTTCACCAAGACTAACTGCTTCATATTCGCTTCTAGAAGCACTTTCATCTCCTCGAACTCCTGTAAATGCCATTCCTCTAAATTTAGGATTGTTTGTATATTTTCTAAGAAGGTTAATTTGTGGTGCTGTTTTATGCACGCTACAACACCAACGCATTGTTTGTGCAGGAGGACCAAATTTTTTCCAAGTAAACTCCGGTTCTAAATCAGACTTTGATGTTAAAAATTCTATTTCTTCATTTTCACAAAAGTCTTTTATTTTATTCACTACATCGTAAGTATCAGGAAACTCCATTCCGGTATCACCGAACAACACTTTAAATTTATTGTGCGGTAATGCTCTTTGCACAATATCAAGTGTTACGATGCTATCTTTTCCACCGCTAAATGCAACATAGAACACATCAACCTTATCTTCATATTCAACATAAGTGTTATACACTTTTTTAATTGTATCCTGTGTTAAAATTTCTAAGAGTTCTCTGTTTTTTTCTACCATACCCGGAACATCGACAAATCGCAGTGGCATATTACCCGGTTCTGGATCTTCTACCAAGATCAACTCAGGAGCTAAATATGAAGATCCACCTTTTGTTTTTGCAACAAGTCTTCCTCTATACCAGTAATTATTCGCTTCTGCCCACATATACGGATATGTGTCATTTTTTTCATAATTCCAGTGTTTATCAAATCCTAAAATATCTAATTCTTTATAATAAACCGGTCTTGGTTCTTTGCTAAACGACAAAGGGGAAGTGTTCAGCTTTAGACCGCCAGTTTCTACATCCCATTCATATGAATACATAAATTTTTAAAGTCCCTTCTGGTTTCTAATTTCTTTTGCTTTGATAAGAGTATGTTCAATATCCGAATAACTTCTTCGTGCTAAATACCCCTCATCGCATAAATACTGCAAAGCAATTTCTTTTTGTAAAGGAAGTCCGTTTCTTGCAAGTACATCTACAATCAATTCATCAAATGTGTCAATGTCGGATAGTTTTTTTACAATTCCACCAACGCATGCACTCTCATTGTAATTTGCATGTAACAATTTATAATTAGGACTATACTTTGCAACATAATGTTCAAGTAAAAAGCTATTCCAACTGAATCCAGCATCAGGAAACAAGCCGAATTGTTCTACTTTTTTTATTGCTATATAATCGTCTACGCAAAAACGATCAATCGCAGCATCCGTTTCTTCTATTTTAAAAGCAGCATATTTTTTTGAAACAAAATCATCCTTACCTATTCTTAATGAGTTTTCATATACCGCTTCAAAGTAAATGACTGTTGCCAATTCTTGTTTAAGTTTTTTCAATTCATCAAGTGTAAAAGAATCTTTACTTTTACAAAAATCTTCAAAGACTTCTGTCATAGAAAGTTCTGTTCCCAAAGAACTAATGATATTTCCTTTAAAAGAAAATTTTGATTTTAGCTTGTACCCAATAGCATCTCTTAAGCCGTTATCTGAAAGCAAGGCATTTTGTTCAGCTATATAAGGATACTTCATTTTTATACTTTCTATTAATTCATTTCCACCAATGAACTGCTTTTCATCAATGGAGTACTGAATTATATCTGAAATATCATCTAATTCATCATCGCTTAATGAAGCGATACTTTCATGAAAATATTCTCCTCGACCATTACTTATAAACTCGCTATTGACCGCAAGAATAGTTTTAATCTTTTGCTCCGGTATATGGGAAAGAATTGAAAACAATTCGCCATACTCCATCGGAGCTCCTTGCTGTATTAAGCAATCTTTAATTTCATCATAAGGATCAGTCGTTACATTTGCATCTTTAGAAATATAATTTTTGCTAATATAATAACTTCCATCATTTATATAACTTAAATATGCTCGTAGCATATTGGCGTTATACATATAATAATCAAGGAAATCATTTGAAAATTCTTTAAATAGCGCTTCAAAATATATCGTTGTTTTTTCCGTTAAAAAGCAATCATTGATATATGAAAATAACTTTGTCTTGATATTGTCATCAAGCATTTTTTGAGGCATATATATTTTTTCTTCATACTTAACACCACAGCGTTCAATGCATTTTATAATATCATCATCTTCAATATCAATCCTTGTACCATAGAAGCTTTCCCAGTATCTTTTAAATTTTTTAAGTTCAAGAGGAGAGCCCGTTCTGTATCCTCTAGGAAATTTTTCAAGAAGAATATTTATATAAGGTTCAAGGTTAATAGAATTTTTTTCTCCGCTTGTAGTAGCACCATCATCTCCTATATACAACAGCAATTTATTTAATGCAGATTTGAATCTGTTATGTTGCTGAGCATTATATTCAACAAAATCGCCATTATTAAACAATTCATCTATAGTCGCCTGTGCTTCTTTTAAATCATCTGTAAATAACTTAGTATGTGCAAATCCGTTATCCATAGCAAATCGTTCCGCAGTATTTACTGCCGAAACATAGCTGCGACATGAAGGAAGTGCCATATCTTGTTCGTTCTTCAGCCAATCAAAAAAGTCATCAGAATCAGAATTACCCCTTATTCTATTCGCTCTTTCAATTTCAGTCTGTTTATTATCACTTCTTTCAAATTCAATAACAATGTTTTCTTCATCCACTAAACATATATCAAGAAGTAATTTGATTTTTCTTACTATATCTGTTGCACTAAGATTTGTTTCCAAATAAAATCCTCGTTCTATTTCTTTTGGAGCCACCATAGATGGATAATATTCTTGAGTGCAAAAATCCATTCTTCCATTGCCTAAATTAAATGGTTTGTTTTTCGGAATTTTATAGTCATAATCTTCATACAAATTCCGAAAGACTTTTACATATAATTCTTTCCATGAGGAAACCCTACCTATATCATCTTCAAAATAAAAAACTTTTATTGGTTTTGTATATGACAAATCTACAATATTTGAAAAATCAATGACACATTTATTTTCGTTTGCGTTTAAGTTATGATTATTATTAGAATACGATTCTTCTGCCATAGATTGCTTGTCGTCATTTGTTTTTATGTTTGATAATCCTATAACGTAAGAAATATATATACGAAGTGCTTCCAATATTTTATTCATCTGTATTCTGTTATTAAATCGAAAAATCCTATTATGCTCAATTTCATATTGAACTTTTTTTATTACATCTAAATCTATAGTTTCGAGCAATGAACATTCCAAAATCTTTTTATCTATACAAAACTCATCGATTTTTTTATATGCTAATAATAGATCCGATAATAACACAGGCGAATTTGTCTGAGATAACCATTCGACAAAATTATTTTGCTTAGTTTCCGTCAAAAGCATTTTTCTCGCCTCCTTTAATATCTTAATAAATCTTTCGTTGTCTTGTTTATATATCTGAACCATCTCTATAAATAATTTAGGTGCTGGTGCTGTAAGCTTATATCCTTTATATGCAGATTCAATACTGTACATTTGAAAAGTAATTCCATTAATGTTTCTATAACTATCATCAATTTCATAACCAAGACATTGAGCCATTGTTCTTAATTCAAGAGAAGTTTTTTGTATTACTTCTTTTCTGGAAATTTCTCTATTTAGATATTTAATATAATTGTCTAATAAAATAGCAGCTTCAAATTGATTCCATTGTTTCTGTATACTCATAACTTTATTAATTCACATCCGGTTCATCCAAAATAATTTCACAAATATCTCCAATATCACAATGAAACACCTGACATATCCGCATTATTTTATCCATTGAAATAGGCTCGTCTTTATTAATTTTTGTGGCAGTATATTCACTTAATTCAGCAGCTCTAATTAAATCACAGCGTTTCATCTTATTATCTATCATTAATTTTCGTAATTTATCATAGCAAATACGCATACCCTCTTCTCCTGTTTTCATAAAATAATTTTTACAAAATACCATCTTACAGTATACATTATCAATCTCGTTTTTTCAAGATTTGTTTACTTATTAACCCTGTTTTTTTAAAATAGGTGTTGTTTTTTCGCACACCTTTTAACATTCAATAATAGTTGTCTTTTATTTAATACTATTTCACAAACTGGCAAGCAGTGTAAACCAATAGTGGTTTACTGTTTTTTCAACTTTCCGCTTTCGCAGAAACTTTCAAAATTGCTTGTTGGGGAATCCCCCAATCCCCTTAAAACACCAACTTTCAGTCGGTGGCTACGCATTCATTCTGAACGCTTTTACTTTTTTACAAAAAGAAATTTGGCAGGACTCACGCTAATGAATCCCGCCATTTTTTATCGAGAAGTTCTTTCTCTTTCTTCTGTTTTTTCTTCGTCTGACAAGAACCTTTCCACATTTTTCTTTGCTTTCATAAGCTCTTGCATTTCATTTTTAAGATTGTGATACTGTAAATACATCTGCTTTTTCTCATTCATCAGCTCATAGTATTCCTTGTTTAAGTCTTTTGTTGTTGGAAGCTTCTGAAGTCCACATTCATCAAAAGCTTTCTTGGCTGCTTTATGAAGTGTAATCTGTTCTCGTTGCTTCTCAAAAAAATCTTTACTGTAACCGGACTTCCTGTATTGAATATAAATTTCTCTTGTATCGTGGTAATTGAAAATGTGCTTTTTTAGTGCAAGTAGTTCTGCCATACGATTTTCTTTTTCTTTAATACCTGCTGATAGAGTATTGAATTTTTCTGTTGCTTCGTCAGATTTCATTTTCAAATCTTCCATACTTTCAATTTTGTTATCTCGCAAAAACAGTAAAGTCTTTGACATGGACTTTAAATTAAAATTCGTTGCCCATCGCTCATAACCTTTGCCTTTTCCAATAATTTTAAGCTCTATATCAATAAGCAAATTGAGTTTTTGTTTCTTTGGAACTTCTTTTGTTTTTGCTTTTACTCCATCAATCCCATCACGAATTTCTTCTTCGGAATACCCCTCTCCAAGTGAACGCAAGCGAATAAATCTCTGCTGACCTTTGGAACGAAAAGCAATATGTTTTCCTCGTTTTACTTCAAATCCCACATCTTCCATGAGTACAAGAAACTGATTAAAATCATTAGGATTCTTTTCTAAAACTTCATCAATCGCAAGTCTGATACCATCTCGGAAAGTATCTTTTTTCTCATACTTTGGTTGCTGTTGTCTTTCACTTTTTGATTTTCTCTCAATAACAGATAATCCATTTTCCAAGCAAATCAAATCGCTAAGTCTTTGAATTGCAAGACCGGAGAACCAAAAGTTATTGAATTTTTTTGAAGCGTCCAACATAGTGGAATTAAAAATAATGTGGTTATGAATATGTGGCTTGTCTGTATGAGTATCTACAATAAAAGCGTGTTTACCTTTTGTAAATCGCATACCAAGCTCGTAACCTAATCTATTTGCTTCTTCCGGTGTAACTTCTCCCGGCTTAAAAGATTGACGAATCATATAAGCAATCACATCATTATTTTGCCTTCTGCCTGTAGACTGCTGATATGCTCTTTTCGTCAAAAGAAACTCTTCAAGAACTGTTTTCGGGTCACATTCATAGCTGCTGATATAATCTCCGTTTTCGGTTTTCTCAGGATTGTGAGCATAATCAATTCTATCTTCTAAAGTCTTTGCAAGTGTCTTACCTTTGTTTATGTGTAATGCAATCAATTTTGTAGCTGCCATCGCTTCACCTCCATCATTTTAGGCAAAAGAAAAAAGCCGTTCATCACAGCTTTCTTCAAAATCATATCTATTCTATTTTTAACTTCTTACAAATCCTTTTAGATTGTCGTTTGCGGATTCAAGGAAAATCAGTATCCACGCTGCACAGAACAGTGATAAAACACAAAGTATCAATAATGTTCCAAGTATCAAAAGCTGACTCCAGAATCCTTTTACAATGACAAATATGCAGCAACCAATAAGGAACAACATAAACGGTCCGAGTACATAGGTAGATAAATTCACCAACACTTTGACTATTAGTGTAAATACGCACACAATCGCAATCAATAAATATGCTATCAGTTTAAATGGTAATTTTATAAGTTTCATCGTTCATGCCTCCTCGTCTTTTTCTAATTACATTTTAAAGTATCTGTATGTAACTCACAAGGATGTCAACAGATTAAATGCAACTTTTTATTTTGTTAGTTTTAACAGTTCCATCAACTCCCACATATGCTTCGCTCCTATTAAGTAAATTTGAATAGCTTCCAGCTCTTTACGACCCGATTCTAAATGGCAGAATCTCGACAAAGCTTTTGCTTCTTCAACACTTAATTCCATTGGTTCGTTTATTTTATCGCCATCGACGATTGTTGAAATTACTCTATGTCTTTCTAATAAATCATATGTTTCATTTAAAATCTTTCGATAGGCTTCTGACTCTTTTTTCAAAGTTTCATGACATAAACTCTCAACGCCTTCAAAAATCCGTTCTAACCATTTTGGTAAGTGATAAATATCAATATCATCAATTTTCATATTCTAATCCCTTTTCTTTAAATATATTTTTTCTATGTAAGTACAGCACAAGGCTGTACATTTTCTTCAAATTGAAGAAAGTCTTGCAAGTATCTCTTTTGAAGTATTCCAAATCTCGTCTAATCGTTTCTGCAAGTCCTGAATATCTTCTTTGTAGATACTTCCTGTTTCATTGGCTCGTTTTGCATATTGATTTAAGTTATTGCTACACCTGCGAAGAAGCGAAACCATTTCTTTTACATCTTTCAAATCAAGCTTTACGCAATAGCCGTCTAGTGCCATTTTGCGTATATAAGCATTTAGACAAGTGATTTCAACTTCCTCCATTTTCATTCGGATACGCTTCATTTCACTTTCTGATACAAGCACATTCATTTGCTTATCACGTTTTTCAATCACAGCGCCACCTCCATATCCGATTTACTTCTTTCATGGGGAATGCCATCAGAACGTCTTTTCAATTCTGCAAGCACTGACGGACGTTCTCCTTTTTCAGACTTAACCTCACTTTGCTCGTCCATATTAAGTGCTGCATCAAGTTCAGCAAGTCTTGCACTTTTCTGCGAAAGCTCACTTTCTAATGGGAAAGGTTTCTTCACTTCCACTTTTGCAGCTTCCTGTTGGTTATAAAGATTATCAAGCTGAGTCTTTGCCTTTTCTAATCGGTTGGGAATACCTGAAAGAGCATTGTCCATTCTGATAAGATTTCCTCGTGGATCTGTTCCAAGCGTCAGTCTATGGCTCATATTTCCTTTGAGTGTAAGCTGATATTCTTGATTAAAGCTATCATAATCAAGTTCCATCTTGAATCCTCGATATTCTCCGATATTCATCGGCTCTGTACCTTTGAAATTCTTACAAGTTGCAAGAATCGCTTCTCCGGCAAGTTCCTTATCCGTAAAGTGTTTTGTACCGACTGTTATACCAACAAAATCTTCTTTTGGAAGTGGGTGTTTTTCTACCACTTCAATATCTTTTTCAAAACCTTTGATGAAACTTTGATATTTTTCAATCTCTGCCGGAAAATATTTTAGAAGCTGGTCTTCTAAGCGGTATACTTTACTTTGATGGTCTGCTTTTAATACTTTCAGTCTTGCCACATCAATATCTAAATCCATCTTTTCTTTTATCATCGGATTGCCGGCACACAATGCTTTGATTTCTGCATAAGAGAGTGCTTGCTCATCAACATCATCACAAAAACGAACAGGGGATTTACTCGTCATAATCTGAGAAATAAACTTCTGCTTATTCTCCAAAGTCTGATACAAATATGCGTCGAATGTTCCTTCCGTTACATACTGATAGACTTGTACTTCTTTGTTTTGATTACCTTGACGAATGATACGACCGTTTCTTTGTGTCATATCTGACGGACGCCAACCAACATCAAGATGATGGACTGCAACAAGTTTGTCTTGTACGTTTGTTCCGGCACCCATCTTCTGCGTACTTCCAAGAAGCACTCTCACTTGTCCTGTACGAACTTTTGAAAATAGCTCTTTTTTCTTTGCTTCAGAATCTGCGTCATGGATAAATGCAATCTCATTTTCTGGAACACCTCTTGTAATAAGCTTTGCTTTAATATCATCGTAAACATTAAAGGTACTGTCCTTTTTCGGTGTCGATAAGTCGCAAAAACAAGCTGTGTGAGCTTTTTATCCATCCCTTTATCCCATATATCAAAAACATTATTTACGCAGGCATTAAGCTTACTGTTTTCATCATCAGGAAGTAATGGATTCATCAGTCTTTGGTCTAAGCCGATTTTTCTTCCATCTGATGTGATTTTCAGCATATTATCTACCGATGGATCAACAGAACCGCTATGCACTTCCGCAGCTCTTTCCGATAATGAAGCCACCATTTCTTTTTGAATCTCCGATGGCTGCACCACTACTGTTTCAAATTTTGCTTCCGGTACAGGAAGATTTAATTGGTCAGATGTTTTAATATCTGCCACTTCTTTGAACATATTCATCAGTTCTGGAAGATTAAAGAACTTGGCAAATCTCGTTCTCGCACGATACCCTGTACCTTCGGGAGCTAATTCTATGGCTGTAGCTGTCTCACCAAATGTGGAAGCCCAACAGTCGAAGTGGGTTAAATTCTTCTGCTGCAAAGTGCCATACTGCAAATATCTCATTACCGTATAAAGCTCTGTCATTGAGTTACTTACGGGAGTTCCTGTGGCAAAAATAACTCCTTTTCCACCTGTCAGCTCGTCCATATATCGACATTTCATAAACATATCTGAAGATTTCTGAGCTTCCGAAGTGGATAGTCCCGCAACATTTCTCATTTTCGTATAAAGAAACAAGTTTTTAAATCCATGACTTTCATCTACAAACAGACGATCTACACCAAGCTGTTCAAAGGTAATAACATCATCTTTTCTATCGCTTGCTAGAAGCTTATCAAGTCTTGTCTGCAAGGACTTTCTTGTTTTCTCCATCTGCTTGATAGAAAAGTTTTCACCTCGCTGATACTTCATTTCATTGAGAGCATTTTCAATATCATCAATCTGTTCTCGAAGTAGCTTTTCCTGTCTTTCTGCTGAAATAGGAATACGCTCAAACTGAGAATGACCGATAATAACTGCATCATAATCGCCTGTGGCAATTCTTGCACAAAACTTCTTACGGTTAGCTGTTTCAAAATCTTTCTTACTTGCCACCAAAAGTTTTGCACTTGGATACAGCCTTAAAAATTCATTCGCCCATTGTAAAGTCAAATGATTCGGCACTACAAAAAGTGACTTCTGACAAAGACCAAGTCTTTTTGCTTCCATTGCAGAAGCAGCCATCTCGAAAGTCTTTCCTGCACCAACTTCGTGTGCAAGTAGTGTATTTCCACCATAAAGCACATGAGCAATAGCGTTCTTTTGATGTTCTCTTAGCTTAATATCGGGATTCATACCACCAAAGCGGATATGACTTCCGTCAAATTCACGAGGACGGGTAGAATTAAACATTTCATTGTATTTTTCTACTAAGGCTTGTCTGCGATTCGGTTCTTTCCAAATCCAATCAACAAATGCGTCTTTGATTGCCTGTTGTTTTTGCTGTGCCAGCGTGGTTTCTTTTTTATTCAAAACTCGCTTTTGCTTTCCATCAGGTTCTTCAATGGTGTCATAAATACGAATATCTTTTAGATTCAAAGAATCTTCCAAGATACGATAAGCGTTGGCTCTATCTGTTCCGTAAGTGACATAAGCATTAACATCGTGTCTGCCCGGAGAACTCTTTCCTTTAATCTGCCATTCAGCTGTAAGTGGAGAATATTTTACTTCAATACTTCTGCGAAGATAGAACGGAGTTTCAAAGGTTTCTTCCATAAACTGCTGAATATATCTTGGATCAATCCATGTTGCACCGATACGCACATCAATTTCAGAAGCGTCCAAATCCTTCGGCTGTGCCTTTTCAAGAGCCTCAACATTGATACGGTATCTTTCATCATTTTGTGCAGCTAAACGGGCAATTCTAAGCTTATCTCGCACATTGCCGGATAAATAATCATCTGCTGTATGCCAGCCTTTATCCATATCATCAGGACTCATTGGGTCTTTGAAGATAATGCCATGAAGCTCACTGATAATCGTATCAAAGTCATTAGGTGTACCTAAAAGCTCTGCCATATATGGCAAATCCACCATACCACGCTCACCAATAGAAATTGCAAGTGCTTCACTTGGCGTATCAACGCTTGTGATATTGACTTCCGGTCGGATTGTTCTTTTGGTAAACATATCCGCCTTGCTTTCAAGCTCTCCGTTTTCATCAATATTTTCAAGAGAACAAAGAAGGTAATAAGAAGAATCTTCCGAGAATGCTAACGAGTTTGCTCTTGAATTAAGAAGTCCATACTTTGCGGTAAACTCATCATAAAGCTCATTTAGTTCCTTTTGCTTTTCTTTGATACTTTCATCAGGATAATCGTTTAGTTGGTAGTCAATCAGCTCATTTACCGTCTGACGAAGCTCCACCATGCCTTTAATTCTGCCTTTGGCTGTTTCATTGTGGTCGCAAAGCCTCATAATAGAGTTTTCTCTAAAATATACTTCATCATCAACCACCGCAAAAGAGAAGTTTTTTACATCAGGATTTGCCGGTATTGTCTTAAGCTCTCCCACAATGTTCTGCTCTGCAATTTCAGCTTCAACATATTCGCCTTTGATATTTTTAATTGCTTCCTGTAGCTGCTCAGAAAGGTCTGCACCTTCTTTTGGAATGACAGTACATTCTTCTTTGCCATACTGTGTGGAATGACTTGTAAGCTCTCCAAAAATCATTTGAGGATTGTCTATAAAGTAGCTGTTAATGGTAAATCCGTCCTCAGTCTGTCCTAAATGCACCCAATCCGGTTCAATATCAATGGGGTGTTCACGCTTCTGCAAGAAGATAATGTCGGACACAACATCAGTTCCGGCATTAGCTTTAAATGCATTATTCGGAAGTCTGATTGCACCTAAAAGCTCAGCTCTTTGTGCAAGATACTTTCTAACATCAGGTGTCTTCTGATCCATAGTGTATCTGCTTGTAACAAAAGCAACTACGCCGCCGGGACGCACTTGGTCTAAGGCTTTGGCAAAGAAATAATTGTGAATAGAAAAGCCAAGCTTATCATACGGTTTATCGCTGACTTTATAATTTCCGAATGGCACGTTACCGACCGACAAATCGAAGAAATCTCGTCTGTCTGTTGTTTCAAAGCCTGCTACGGTAATATCTGCATTAGGATAAAGCTTTTTTGCAATTCTTCCGCTGATAGAATCAAGCTCTATTCCATAAAGCTTGCTACCTCTCATTTCTTCGGGCATAAGTCCAAAGAAATTTCCAACACCCATTGACGGTTCTAAAATATTTCCTGTCTTAAATCCCATCTGTAAAACCGCATCATACATAGCACGAATCACAGTAGGACTTGTATAGTGAGCATTTAAGGTAGAGGCTCTTGCCATTTCATATTCACGCTCAGGAAGTAGGGATTTAAGTTCTAAATATTCCTTTGACCAGTTTTGTTTATTCACATCAAAAGCTTCAGGAAGTCCACCCCAACCAACATATTTCGACAAAATTTCCTGTTCTTCGGAAGTAGCATTACGATTTTCTTCTTCCAAAGTTAAAAGCATACGAATGGCAGCCACATTGTTAGCATATTTCTGTTTCGCACCGCCTTCACCAAGATGTTCGTCGGTAATCGTAAAATTAACCGCCGGAATTTCTTTTTCTCCTTGAAGCTTATCATTACGGGAATCCTCTGAAAGAAGTCTTTCAAAGTTTGCCATGCTTTCCACTCGAAAGATTGGATAATAAAGCGTTGGATCAAGAAGTTGTACTTCATTTTTTCTAACTTCTGTAATCTCAAACTCTGTACCATCAAGATATACCTTTTGTCCGGCTTGATATTTTGTCTTGCTTTCCTCAATCTCTGTAGTAGTCTCATCAATACTATCGACTTCTTCTGTAGTTTCAGTCTCTTCAGCCTCAACCACTGATTCACTATCATCAGCTTCTGCAATTTCTTCTGTTTCTACATCAGAGATAGCTTCAATAACTTCTTCTTGCTCAGTATGAACATCACTCTCTAAACTGTCAATTTTAGGGGCGATTTCTTCTTCTTTTTTCGGTTCTGGAGCTGTATAATACAGTCCCTTATCGATTAGCCTATCAATACGATTGGCAACCTGTGTCCAATTTAATTTAACCTTTTCACAGCCAGCTTTATCATAGACAATTCCTTTTGCATCGTGATTTTGACCGCTTGCTGTTGCTCCGGAAAGTGCATGAGAATGTCCACCTGTACCATACTCACCTTTAAGAAAATCAGCTCTATCTTTTGTTGCTTGGTGCTGTTCAAAGTAATTAAAGATTCTTTTCTTTCCCTCGGAGAAACTACTTCCTCTTGCAAGATCCTGATTGATTTCATCATCAGTAATAAAGGATTTTACTTCCGGCAAAGCAAATATTTCTGTATCAAATTCCTTGCGTGGAAGATTCAGCTCAGTAAGTGCCTTTTCGATTTTATCTATCTTATGATAGTGGAAACGAAGAACATTCCTATCCACCTCATACATCATCTTAAAGACTTGAAACTCCTTTTCCAAATTCGAGCAAAAATCTTTATCTCTTAATTTTTCAGAAAGTGACTGTGTTTCACTTGGAAAACCATTGCCTTTAATATCTGCTAAAGAAGGGAATACATCTTCTCGTTTAATCTCATCACTAAAATCGTGATAGAGATACCAAAGTTTCTGAGAAAGCTCTTTTCTTTCATGTGTTGGTGCTTCCGCAAGCTCTACATTGGTTGCAAACTTACCTTCTTCCAAAAGCTCACCGATTCGCTTTGCTACATCTTCCCAAGGCATAAATTGAGCATGAGCGTTATCTCTTGCTGTATTACCTTTTGCAAAAGATATGCCTTCGTCACCATACCATGCAGAAATGCTTCTTTTATCGCTCTGAATACCATAACCGTCATGATAGACTTCTTTTAAAGTAGCAATGATTTCTTCCACTGATTTCTGCTTCATAAATTCTGTAACAACTATCATTCGGGCATTGTCAGTATTACTTCCAAGTTGTAAGAACAAGTCTGTTTCATTTTGCTCAAAAGAAAAAGCGAAGGACGTTTTTACTTCGTTCTCCGCTTCATCTATAAATTTTATCTGTTCATCTTGACTAAGGAATAAGTCTAAGGTTAATTGTACACCAACTCCGTCAGTACGATTTCTTCTGCTTGTGCTTTTAGGCTGTTCATGTGCTGCACCCACATCATCTGCTGTGTCTTCTTGTCCGGTGCCGGATTCTTCTCCAGAAGCTCTTTCATCAACAGTTCGATTCGCTTCGTCGCTGTCTCCTGTACTTCCCAAAGGTGCGGAAACAATGTCTCGCTCAGAATCATATCGTCGTAAGTCATCGGTTTGTGTTCCTTGAGGAATGTTCTCCTCATGTTCCCATACTTCCCTAGAGGTTTCGCTTCGCTGTTCTGAAGCTGAATGTCCGGAATCAAATATTCTCCCGCTTTCAAATAATTCATCTCTGTCATCATAACTATTGCTCCTTTCGCTTTCTATGCTTTTTTCTACTTCAAATACCGTTCTTTCAATTTCTTTAAATATCTCTTTCGCTACGCTGTTGACTGCTGTACCAAGGGCATTTATGGTTTTCCTTGTATTAAACTCAAAAATATTTAAGAAATCATCTTGTTCAAAATACACTTCGGGAACATCTACACATCTTGAATATAGTGCATAAGTGGCACTGATTGATACCGCCTTTTTAAATGCCACTTCGATGTTAAGTTCATCATACTCTTCAAGGAATGAATCCGCAACGATGTCAATAAACTCGGATTTTTTGTCATCCCAATAATCTTTTGCAAGAGCTTCAGCAACTTCTTCAAACTGCATTTCCATTGTTCCTTTGGCTTCTACTCCAAATGTTTTTTCAAAGGCAGACTGTATCGGTTTTCTGTGTCTGTCCTCTATTTTCCAAAGTTCGTTAAGTTCTAAAGAATTTCTTCTTTCGCCTGTATCAGCTACATCAAATACATAGCGAAGATAAGGCTTTTCCGCATTCGTTACAAAAAGGGCAATACCCTTTGAACCTCTTTTTACATAGCGTAATTTTTCATCTTTCCATGCGTCAAATTCTTTACAGAGCGTTGCGTTCGGTCTTTGTGCATGGATCATGACCTGCTCAGGATAAGAAAAATCATAGTTTCTTCCCATAGTAGAAAGAAATGATGTCCATGAATCCATAGACTTTGTAATCTCATGGATTGTCTTAGTTGCGACATGGGCATAATATTTTTCTTTTTCGTTCATTTTCTAACCTCCAATTCGTCAAATTTGAGGATAAAAGCAAATCTCACTGTAATCTGATTCAGAAATTTTTTGAAGCTTTTTGATTAAGGCTTCCGTCATTGTCTTTAGTTCCATTTCATCAAAAGCAAGCTGTGCTTTCATCGTATTTAATTCTCTAATCGTTTTATCTTTGGTGTCCTGCCCATAAATCATCAATAACATTTTTTCATCATGTGTGAAATCCATTACTCCAACTCTCTTTCCGAGTGGCACTTGGCTGATTTTGCGATTGCACCTACAACGGATGGTTCTTTCAATTTTTCAAGCACTGAAGCTTTTCCGTTGTTGATAACACCATCAATCATTCCATAATCATCTTCCATTGCCATCTCTGCATTTCTTAAATAGTTTTCCGGTTTTAAAAACTTTGGAAGTTCTGCAAAACCTACTGAATCTACATAATGGCAAGTTACCACATCATGCTGCTTTAACGCCACGATGTCACTGACCGATAAACTATGTCCTCGAAAACTTTCTGGGTGATATAGATTGAATTTCTCAAACAAGCTTTCAAGTAAGACCGCCTGATTATCTGCATTTTCAAGTGGTGCGATATATACCACTTCATAATGGTCAAAACATGGCTCAATGCCAAGTCTATCAAGCTCTTTTCTTGAGGCAAATCGCTCTGCTACCGTTTCATCGGTTCTTTTAAGCTGTAAGATAGCATAGCTGTCATTGGCTGATTCCAAAAATGCTTCTAATCTGTCATTGTGTGTTCCGCTTCCATTTATTTCATCCCATTTTTCGATTTTCATTTACATTCACCTATCTTTCTTCAAAAATATCCGGCAGCGTTTTTTTACTGTCGGATAGACTCATTTTGTGGCTATTTAATTTTTCAAGCACCGAAGGAATCCTTTTTTCCTCAATTGCTTCTACTTTTTCCAAAAGCTCATCATAATCTACTACAATTAAATCCTTCTTATCCAGCTTAAAATCTAAAAGAATCTCTTTTCTTGCTTCAATCATAGAAAGCTCAGGCATATCAAGCTGACCGCCATCAATTTCATTAAAGCTTTTATCATACAAGGTATAATCCCAACCATCATCACAGGTCTGAAGTGCAAGGAAGTGATTTTTTCCTACTTGCCAAGCCATCTGTTCTTCCATAATCTCAGGCTCTTTTAAATACTTTGCACCCACACGCTCCATCATTTCTGCAAACTGACAGATATGAAAGATTTCACTGCCGATTTTCGTATGATAATCATCTACATATTTGCATGGTTTGATGACCGTTTCTTTGGGGAACTCAATCTGAATCGTTCCACCGTCGGGAATACGAAACAGATCATCATAGCTGCTGTTAATAAAACGAATCTCTTTAATCATGGCTTATCTTTTACCTCCTGTATCAAACTCCAAATGGAATTTAGCTTTACCATCTGCTTCCGTACCAAGCACTACATCTGCGTTATAGCTCTTTCCGGTTTTCTTTGATTTGCAACCCTTTAGCTTTGCTCTTCCATCTCGAAGAAGCTTATCTACAATATATTCCGTAAGCTTTTTACCGATATGATTAAAGAAAACATTATCTTTCCAAAGTACGAATCGGCACTGTCTGTTACTGCAAAACCAACCTTTTTCTCTTTCTACTACTTCATTACCACAATGAGGGCAATGTCCAATGACTTTATAATTCTTAGGCATAATTACTTCTGCTCCTTTCACGACTTCATAAGTCTTTACTAATTCCTGTACCATCGTTTCAATCTCATTCACAAAAGACTGCGATGGATACTCCTTATGCTCAATCTTCAATAATTTTTCTTCCCAATCGGCTGTCATCGTCGGAGATTGAATCTGCTCCGGCATAACAGTTATTAAAGCAACTCCTTTGTCTGTTGGGATTAGATTTTTCACCTTATTATTACCGCTTCGTTTCAAATATCCTTTTTGAACCAACTTTTCAATAATTCCCGCACGAGTAGCCGGTGTACCAATTCCTTTTCGCTCGGCTTCTTTTGGCATTTCATCTGCTGTGGAATTTTCCATTGCTTGTAAAAGCGTATCTTCCGTAAATGAACGTGGGGGAGAGGTCTTACCTTCTTTGATAGAAACATTACCAACTGTTAGTTCATTGCTGACCACAAGCACAGGGAGCTTCCCACTTTCTTCTTTTGATTCCTTATCACTTGCCACAAGTGCTTTCCAACCATTTTCAAGCACTGTTTTTCCTTTGGCTTTAAATACTGAATTACCACATTCAAGCTCAATCGCTGTTTCTTCATAGCGATAAGCTTCACCTACACTTACAAGAAGCCTTGTGGCTATAAGCTCCAATACAGCCTTTTCACCTTTAGGGAGTTCTTCTAAGTTAAATTTCTTAACTTCCTTTGTTGGGATAATGGCATGATGATCGGATACTTTTCTACCATTTATGACTTGCATGACATTTACTTTACTTAACACTCTCTTTTGAAAGACTGATTCAATCTCAGCAATTAAATCCGGTATCATTTCTGCCATATCTTCCGTTAAATATCGGCTGTCAGTACGAGGATAGGTGACAAGCTTCTTTTCATAAAGGCTTTGGGTATAATCAAGGGTCTGCTGTGCTGTGAAACCCAAGATTCTATTAGAATCTCTTTGTAAGCTCGTCAAATCATATAGTGCCGGTGCATTTTCCTTTTTCTCTTTCTTTTCTGCTTTTGTAACTGTACATTTTGCGTTTTCCTCACAGGCACTTTGTAACGCTTTTGCTTCTTCAAACCCTTTAAAACGCTGGCTTTGTGCGTTGAAATCTTCAAAGTCCAATACAACTGTATAGAATGGCTCTTGTTTAAAAGCAGAGATAGAAGCTTCACGCATAACCGCCATTGCAAGCGTTGGTGTCATTACTCTGCCAACATTTAATGTTTGGTTATACAGACAAGAAAAAAGTCGAGTAGCATTGATACCGACAATCCAATCGGCTCGCTCTCGACATAAAGCAGCTTCGTATAACGAATCATATTTAGTTGATGGTTCTAAGTTTTCAAATCCTTTCTTAATAGCACTGTCTTCCATAGATGAAATCCAAAGTCTTTCAAATGGCTTTTTGCAACCGCATTGATGATATACAAGACGGAATATAAGCTCTCCTTCTCGTCCTGCGTCTGTTGCACAGACAAGACTTTCTACATCATCTCGTTTCATCAGTTTCTTTAAAATACCAAACTGTTTTCTTGTAGAAGCTGATACTTCATACTTCCATTTTTCAGGTAAAATCGGTAAGTCCTCATATTTCCACTTGCCATACTTTTCATCGTATCCTTCAGGATTAGCAAGTTCTACAAGATGACCGACGCACCAACTTACAACATAGCCATTACCCTCAAGATAACCGTCACAGCGTTTTGTTGCACCAATAACCTTTGCGATACTCTGGGCAACCGATGGTTTTTCCGCTAATACTAATTTCATTGTCCTCGTCTCCTTTCGTTTTAGGGAAAAATAAAAGCAGCCTCATACGCTTTGTACAAGACTGCTATGTAATAAATTCTCTAAGAGATTAAATATATTGTTTAATCTTCTTCTGAATAGTCACAATTAGAACATTCCCAACGATCATATCCATCAAAATGTAAACATCCTCCACATTCAGGACATGGACGAATTTCTTCATCGTCTTCTTCTAATTCGCCAGAACAATAAGGGCAACATGAATATTCAGATTCATCATATACCTTATCGCAAAACGGACACATTTGCATAACATTTACCTCCTTTTACTTAGCTATTTTTACTATTCAACCAACTTTAGAAGCTATTTTCTAAAAGGTCTTGAGAAAATTTTTCCACCTACTTCAACAAGTTCATCTGTATGTTCGGTAATATACTCTTCTACAGGATGCCATGCTTTTTTGAATGCAAAGAATAGCTTTCCATCAATCTCTTTTGTAGGACAAGTGTATCTTCTACCACCAGATAGAATTTGACACCACTTAAGAATTTTATTAACTCCAAGAACTAGCATATGGTTTTCTCCTAATCATTCATACTTCTAAAACCTCTTGTTCAACATCTACACCTTCTTCTGGTGTATTTTTAGCATCATATTCTTTAATCCCTTCGATTAACTCTTTTTTAATTTCTTCAATCTCCTCATCTTTCTTGTATTTTCGTGCTTTAAACATATTAATTATTTTTATAGTTCCTGCCGTTAGTAATGAAGCACCTACAGCTGTAACTCCAATCCAAGGTAACATTTCGTTTCTTCCGGCTTTTCTACTTTCTTTTTCTATTAATTCAACATATTTTTCAGGACCACCTACAGCTTTAGCCGCTTTTGACAATTCTGCGTAATTCCATTTTTCCATACTGTTCATTCCTCCTTAATCTTCAACATCATCGTAATTTTTGTATCCTCCCAAAAATGCTATTGCATCTGCGATAAAATCGCATCCTTCTTTTCCGAAATTTTGCATATTCATACGTGAAACATCACCACACTTATAACTAGAAGATTCAAATCTAACAAACTGGTTCAATGACATTTCTTCATATACAGGTATGCGACTCTTTTTGCTTTCATACATCATTTTAACTAGAAGTTGTACTTCTGGATGGTCTACTCCTAAAGCTTTTCTTTTCGCAATTTCTCTTGGAAACAGATAAGACTCTATAAATATATCTGGATGGTTTTGAAGCTTTTCCAATAAGGAGAAAATTCTTCCCAAATCACTTTTATTAAAATCTTCAGGTGAAAGATTTAAATACTTATCTGCAACATCTTGAAAAAATTTATCTTCATCGCTATTGCTTATGTTCCATTCATTTAATGATTTCTCATAAAATTCATCAAACTTAACACTACCCATAACCTTAGGTCTTGAAGGAAATCTTCCGGTTGATTTAATTGTCTTTGCATAACCAAGATGTCGATCAACTTTTTCTTTCTTTTCTTCTAATTCTTTAACTTTAACTTGAATAGAAGAATCAAAGTCAAAATTTTCATCATTTGCCATTTTCTCAATCTCGGTTAATGTATATCCCATTCCTTGAAGCACTCTTATTCTCCATATTCGATCTATATCTTCGTCAGAATAATCTCGATAGCTTCCGTCATTCTTTGGCATTAGACCTTTTGCCTCAAAATTTCTTAAAGCCTTTCTTGAAACTCCGAGATTATCTTCAACCCATTTAACTTTGTACCCCAAGTTATCACCTCCTACAAACACATTATAAAACTTTGCCCTTAGGACAAGTCAAGACTTTTTTAAAAACTTTTTTTGAAAATATGTATCGGCAGCCTTTCGACTGCCTTTTTATTACTGCTGTTCTTCCTCGTCCTCAGTTACTTCATCATCATCTTCGATTTCAAAGTATTCTAATTCATCTTCGTCTTCGTCGTAATCATCTTCGCTGTAATTAGCGTCCGGATCAGGCTTTACTTCTTCTTTCTTTTTCTTGTCCTTAAACTTAATAAAGGCAAAGATTCCACCACCAGCAATTACCATCATAAGCACCACAAACGGAAGCAGATTCACAGGTTTTTCTTCCTTTTCCTCTATAATCGGCTTTTCCTCCACTACAGGATGTTCTTCTTTCGGTTTATTCGCTTCTTCCTTCCCAGCAAGTTCTGCCTTTAGCTTTTCAGCATCTTCTTCATTCATAAGTGCCATCAAGTCCATTTCATCTACTTGATTTAAGAAGTGAACGGTGCTGTTGCCTTTATCATCTCTATCAATAATCAGATAGAAATAGTTTCCATTTTTAGATACCAGCGTTACAAACTGCTTACCTTTGGTAGAAGTATGACCCACATCATCAACCAAGGTAAGATTTCCTTCGGGTGTAAGTGCCGGACCTGTTGTGTCTTTTTCGACTTCTTCCTTTGGCTTTTCTTCTGTAACTGTTGCTTTTGGTGCTTCTTCACCACCACTTGCAAAAGCTGTTGCAGGCATCATAAACAGAGTGCATAATGCGACTGTAAGGACAGGTAATATCCATCTTTTCTTAATCTTCATCTCTTGTTTCCTCCTCATCGTTTCCATTAAATTCATTTGTAGGATTCGGTACAGATACAGAAGCTTTCTTAATAAGTTCTGCAAGCTGTTCCGGTGTAATGTTTGCTGCGTGAACCATGTCATGAATCATGGCATTTTCGGTTTCACGATATTTCTTTTCTAATTCTTTTGCACGAGCGTTCCATTCATCTCGCTTTTGTAAAGCTTTCTTAAGGTCTGCTCCGATTTTATCTAATTTGCTTGCCATAAATGCTCCTTTCTAAAGTCTTCCAAAGCAATAAAAATGTTGCTGCCAATACGGAATTTCAATCGAAGCGTAAGAAATTGGATTCCCGCAATGAATCATCATACCGTTTCCTACATAGATTCCTACATGGCTTGCACCACTTGTATCATAAGTGCCTTGGAAAAAGATTAAATCCCCCGGTTTTGCTTCACTCTTTGGAATGATGTCGCAGATATTCATAAGTCCTTGAGCACCTAAACGACCTACATTCCAACCGTTACCACAATGATTGATAACCCAAGAAACAAATCCTGAACAGTCAAAACTTGTTGACGGTGATGAACCGCCCCAAACATACGGATAGCCAAGATATTTTTCAGCTTCACGAATCATTCTCGCAAATCTCTCATCCGTTAAAGCTTCGCCCGGAATGTCATAGTCTGTGTATTCACCACCCGGATTTGCATAGATGTCATCTTCAAATAAATAAGAGCGATTGCCTTGTGTCTGTAACAACACCGCATATCGCTCCATTTCATCTTCACTCATGCCCATACCGGAAATAACCACTCCAAGTCCTTTGTTTTTTAAGGTTACATGAAGAATACGGTACTCATATTCCACTTCCACCTCATATTCATAGATTTCTGTTGTGGTTTCACCCGTATCTGGGTCTGTAACCGTTCTTGTGCCTGTCCTTGTTTCTGTTCGGGTTTTTATCTGAATTTCCTCTCGCAAACTCAAATCATATTGTCTGTCAAACAGCGCTCTAATCGTGCTTTGAACTTCTGCTCTTGTATAATCCTCAAATTTTACTGTCAGATATGAAGTAAGCTCATACGGATTGTGATTGATTTCATCAAGATGGTACTTGTACTCATCATATCCGGGATTCGTGCTTTCAATGTTATTGATTTTTCTTTGAAGTAAAGCTTCCAAAGCTTTGTAATCATCGTTTGCACCGATAATATCTTCATCTGTTGCAGTATAGGAAGTGCCGAGAATTACATTAGAACCACCTTGAAACATCACAGAACAAGAAGATAAAGCACTTGTTAGAATCATTAGTAGTAGTCCTCCAGCTAAGATAAACAGAATCGCATGGGAATGACTTTTTGCAAAATCAATGACCTTATCCGCCATCTTCTTTGAAGTACTTCCTGCTTTCTTTGCTCCGTCAGCAGTCGCTTTTGAACCTGTCGCAGTATTCTTTCCGGCTTTTGCGGCTGCATACTCTTTCTTGATGTTCTGCTTTTGCTTCCATCTTGAAAAAGGATTCGTAGCTATATTTGGATTTTCTGCTTTCTGCCTTTGATAAAGTGTTTCAATATTAGCTTTATCGGCTTTGCTTTCTAACTTCTGTGCTTTACTTTGGGTTTTCATCTTCTTACTGTAATGGGAATGTTCCAAATATCTGCCCGAACCTTCTGTCAAAAGCTCAACTTGTCTGATAGATTCAACACCCGTATTTTCATCTTCATTTTGAGCCAGCGTTTTACGAACTGTGGCAGTGGCTGCATTAACAGCACCGCCCTTTACAGCTCGTTTTACCTTTGAAGGAGTTTTAATATCCTCCGTTGCTACTTCTGCCTTTCCAAAACGAAGTTTCTCGGTACGGGTAGTAACCTTATCTTCTTCACTAAGAAGTTTTCGTTTCACCTTATCCGACTTATTCGCATACTTTTCAGCCTTATTATGCGATATACGGACTTTATCATCGGATATTTCTTCCTCTGTGAATCTAAGCCTTGTTGTCTTTTTCTTCATCAGCAGACACCTCCGATAATTTTGTTGTCATGATACGGTACAATTCAAGGTCTGTTGGGAACCTGTCAACAAACGGCAAGATAACATTTCCATAAAACAATAGTCCTTCGCCCTCACCGGAATGAGTAACATAAGAAAGCTGATGCGGAGAAATGTTAAGTTGGCTTGCTAAAATCTGTCTATCGCCTGAAGCCTGATTGAGCATATAGATGAAATCAGAGTTTTCAAAGATATTCTCAACTTCTCGGCTTGAAAGCAGATCCTTTACGTTCTGCGTGATACCTGTCGGAATACCTCCCCATTTACGGAATCTTTTCCAAATCTCTACCGAATAAGCTGCTGTCTGTTCTTCTTTTAAAAGCAGATGGAACTCGTCCATATAGTAGCGTGTTGCTTTTCCGGCATTACGGTTTGCGGTAACTCGTCCCCATACTTGGTCTTGAACAACAAGCATTCCGATTTTCTTAAGCTGTTTTCCAAGCTCTTTGATGTCATAGCAGACAAGACGATTATTGATGTCGATATTGGTTCTGTGATTAAAAAGATTAAGCGAACCTTTGACATAGATTTCAAGAGCAGTCGCAACATGATGTGCTTCCTTTTCTTCCTGTTCGAGTAGTGCGTTGTATAAATCCTCTAGTAAAGGCATATTCTCAGGAACAGGATTTTCAAAATACTTTTGATAGATATGATGAACACATCTATCTATTACCGTCTTTTCAATTGGCTGCAATCCATCTTTTCCGCCTACAATCAGTTCACAAAGAGAAAGAATAAAATCTGCCTTTAATGCAACGGGATTATCTTCCTCTGAATAGTTGGCATTGATGTCCATTGGATTGATGAAATGGGTGCTTGAAGGACTGATTTTTACTACTTGTCCTTTAAACTTATGCACCAATGCACTGTACTCCGATTCTGGGTCGCAGACGATAATATCATCATCTGTAACAAGGAACGCATTGGCAATTTCTCTTTTTGCACTAAAGGATTTACCACTACCCGGCGTACCTAAAATAAGTCCATTAGGATTCTTTAATTTCTTTCTATCCACCATGATAAGGTTATTAGAAAGGGCATTTAAGCCATAGTACAAAGCTTCTTTTCCATTTTGGAACAGCTCCTGTGTGGTAAACGGAACAAAGATAGCTGTGCTTGAAGTAGTTAAGGCTCTTTCAATCTCAATTAGATTATTGGCAAGCGGCAGACTGCTCATCAGTGCGTTTTCCTGTTGATAGTCTAATCTTCTCAAATTGCAGCTATGCTTTTGAGCAATCGAGCTTGCCTGAAATACATTATTTTCAAGCTCCTGTTTCGTTTTTCCTGTATTCATCACAAGGAATGTCACCAAAAACATACGCTCATTTTGACTTTGAAGTTCGGTTAAAAGCTTCTTTGCGTCCTTACCGTAAGTGGCAAGGTCTGATGGAATGATGTCCATATCATAACCTGAGCGTACCGCTTTTTTCTGCTCCTCAATCTTGGAACGGTCAAGTTCTGTGATCGTTCTCTTTACTTTCTTGATTGCCGAAGTCTGATCCACTGACTGAATGTGCATGGTTACAATCTGCGATGACTCCATATCAAGAAAATCTTTTAAAAGCTGGTCACTAAGCTCAGGTGCAGTGATGAATAGATAAGACATTGCACCATAAAACTCTCCAATCTGAAAAATCCTGTTTCCATGAAAGGAAAACGAAGTCGGTGCAATAAAATCCTTTGTTGATAAACCTGACGTAGCAAGCCAATTCCAATCAAACTGAAACTTCTCTAAATCTCCCATATGAAAAATGGAGTGCATAAGCTGTAATCTTTCTTTACCGTTGAGAAGTTTTGCAGCTACACCAAGCCTTCTAAAGTTATTGAGCAAATCCGTCTGAATATGCTCAAGTCTTGGCTTTGCCTGTCTCATAGATTCAGCTTCAATACCAAAGGTAAGATATTTTGTTTTGGTAAGTCCATTATTGCCTTGTGCAAGCTGTGATTTCAGCATTTGACTGTACTCATTTCTTACCGGATTAAATTCATCTTTCTGAAGTGGAATACGGACATTTTTCTCAAAATCCTCTGCGTCCGTACTCATATTCATAAAAGAAATTTCAAAGTGAACCGAGCTATCAAAGAAGTTTAAGAAGCTGCACCATTCCTCAAAGATGGCTGTCTTATCTTCTTTTTGAGCGAGCTGATAATTGATGTCCTGAAACTGTACAGTTTTCGTGTAATAACTATCCCTTACTCTGCAAATCCCATCGGGGAACATTCGCTGATAGGGAATCGATTGTTGAGCAGTTCGAGGAATCCCATCGTCTTTTTTTGCTTTCTTTATCAGTTCTTTAATTTGTTTTTGTTCTTTTTTGCTCAGAGTGTTTGGTAGTACGATTTCCTCTGGCTTTTTCTTTTTCAGAATTGAAAACAATTTCGTTGACCTCCTTTTCCAGCTGACACTGTCGCATCAGCAACGCATAGTAATTATTCGTCTGATAAGGTCTTTCCTTTGGACGAATAAATTTACTTTCAATAAAGTGCTTCGCAATCACTTCAAGGGGCAGACCGTCTTTTTCATACATAGCAAGGAAGAATAACGGGAGCATGACCATCATCATGCCAAGCACCGCCAAACTCACATTGCCTCCTGTTTTTAAAAGAAAGAACACAGGCACTCCGATAAGTGCTGCCGCCCCAAAACAAAGTAACTGCCTCTTTGTTAAGTTAAAAAATATTTTTGATTTCACTCGTGTCAAATCACGAGGAACCGGAATATATGCTGCCAAGCTTCTTCACCTCCTGTTTTAATGAGCATGGAATATACTTTTTGCCAACGTTCCTGTCTTAAATAAGGTGAAGCAAAGAAGTACGGTGTAACCCATAATGCCCCATATCGCCATAATCACATCATCTGAAAGTGCCATCTCATTGATAAGCACTGCATAAATACCGACGCATATCATAATGAGAAATCCTTGAAAACCTAATGCAAACAGTGACCTTAGATAATTCTGTCCTGTCTGACTTTGCTCTTTGTTTCCGAATGTTGAAAGCGGAATCGGAGCAAGGCTTGTCATTAAATAAATTTCAATCATTCTTCCATAGACAATGACGAAAATAAGGGCTGATAGAATCGACATGGTTATCTGTACGATAAAGGACTGCAAATAAAGACCTAATAGCGGTCCCAAATCCATTTCCATCAGCGTTTCTTCCAATGCTTCGAGGGTACTTGCATCTATTGCCGTATCTCCCGATATTAGACTTCCGCTGGCATTAATGACGTGCTGTGCAACATCAAAGATTGCCATCGTAATATTGAATGTGTTGGTTATCAGCATAACCGCCGCAAATGTTTTAAATATCCACTTGAAAAATATCCAAGTTTCAAAATTGGCGAGATTATTGTGGTCTATAATCATCTGTATCAGCTCATAACAGGCGATGAACGTGAGGATCAATCCAGCAATGGGGATAATGACTGTTTCCGATACATTTCTAATCATGGCAAAGACCCCGGGTGAAAAGTTCGCCGGGGTCGTTCCCACTTGTACCGCAATATCGCCAACCTGTTGGTTGACTGAATCAAACATCCCCGACAGATTATCCATAACTCCGCTTACAAGCATTTCTTTGAGCCAATTCGTTATCTGTTCGAGTATGCCATCCAAATGCTATACCTCCATTTCTAAAAATTAGAACAATCCTGCAAGTAAAGGTACTAATGTTGTACCGATAAGTGCTACACCACCGCCAGCCATAAGCTGTTTCATACCCTGTGATTTCGCACCCGGATTGTCATTTCCGTATCCTTCAAGCAAGTTGATTGCTCCCCAAATACCAAGTCCTGCTCCAAGAGCTACTACTAATGTCTGCAATACTGTTACTGCACTTCCGAAAAATTCCATAAATCATTTCCTCCTTTAATTAAAATAAGCCGGCAAGAAGTGGCACTAATGTTGTTCCGATAAGGGCAACTCCGCCACCAGCCATAAGCTGTTTCATACCCTGTGACTTCGCACCCGGATTGTCATTTCCGTATCCTTCAAGCAAGTTGATTGCTCCCCAGATTCCAAGACCTGCTCCCAATGCGATAACCAATGTTTGTAATACACCTACTGCACTTGTAAAAAATCCCATAGTTTTTCCTCCATAATTTTGAAATTTTCTTTTTTGTGTTTGCCTCTCGCTTTGGCACTTTGACCTTTCGTTTTTCTTCATTAACCATGTTAGTTTGTCTGTGCCGTCTGCTTTTGGGCATAAAAATAAACCTATCGTTTTATCCTGATTTTTCAGGCGATAGGCTTAAAGTTCTTTGTCTGCGTCTATGACTTCATAGACATCATCTTTGTTCAGTTTTAATTTTCTGTTTAGATACTCCTCAATCTGAAATGTGTTTTTCTTATCATAATCAGATGCGAGTTTGTAGTTCGGGTGCTGCGTCAAATCATATTTGTCTGATAGAAATGGACGAACACCTCTTAGTTGTAAAATACATTTTGCTCCATCAAGAACCGCTAACTCATCGACACTCATCAAATCTTTTCCTAATTTTTGATAGTTCGTACCATAAGAAGGACTGTTTCCTCTTGTATCTGATGTGTTATACATATCAATCGTTTCTTTTCCAAGAGCTTGATTAAGTTCCTTTAAGGTAGTTGGCTCTGAACCGCCAAGGAACACTCTTGAATCCATATTTCCGATAATCGTATCTGCATTGTCTTTGTAGATTGCCTTTAATTGACTTTGTGCCTGTAGCACTAAACAAGCTGAGATTTCACGACTTCGGATTGTGGCAACCAGCTTTTCAAGGTTTGGAATCTGACCGATATTTGCAGCTTCGTCAATCAGACAGCGTACATGAATCGGAAGTCTGCCACCATACTCATCATCTGCCTTTTCACAAAGCAGATTAAATAGCTGAGTGTAAACCATAGAGATTAAGAAATTAAATGTTCCGTCTGTATCTGACATAATTAAGAACAATGCTGTTTTCTTATCTCCAAGCGTATCTAACTCAAGTTCATCGTATGCGGTAATATCTCTTAGTTCTTCAATATCAAATGGAGCAAGTCTTGCACCACATGAAATTAAAATCGACTTGGAAGTTTTGCCCGCCGCTAGCTTAAATTTTTTGTATTGACGTACTGCAAAATGGTTTGGCTTTGCTTTTTCCAATGCTTCAAACATCAAGTCCACCGGATTTTGGAAATCTTCATCATCTTCTCTGACTTCCATCGCATTGATAAATTCAATCAGCGTTGAAAAGTTCTGTTCTTCCACAGGTGCTTCATAATGGATATATCCAATCAAAGCACAATAGAGAAGCGTTTCTGCTTTCGTCCAAAATTCATCTCCTGCTTTTCCATCGCCTTTTGTGTTGGTAATTAGTGTCGTTACCAATTTGAGAATATCCTTTTCAGAATGGATATATGCGAATGGATTGTAATGCATGGACTTCTTAAAATTGATAGTATTGAAGATTTTAATGCGGTAATTATTCTTAAGAAGTGCATTCCCACATTCGACTACAATACTTCCCTTCGGATCAGTTACCACATAAGAACTGTGCATTTGAAGCAGATTTGGTTTAATCCAGAATCTTGTCTTACCGGAACCGGAACCACCTACAATCAATACATTTTTATTCCTCGCATTCTTCGGGTCTTTTGGTCTGTTACTCATCATAAGTCTTTCGGTTTTCGTGAGTATGATGTTATCTTCAAATTTTGGAGCTGTAAAAGGCTCAATGTCTTTTGCATTGCCCCAACGAGCTGAACCATACTCCACTTTATGACGATACTTTTTTGCGTTTTTACCTTTGAGATATACCGCAAGACGAATGGCAGCACCGATACCTATTCCCACTAACAAATCAAAGGGATAAAGACTTGGAAGTGGGTTTTCAAACGAAACTGCAAGCGATACTGTTAGAAAGGACAACATCTTTTCTGAGTTGTTTACTCCTTCCGCAATTCTCCAAGCTTCACCAAGATTGGTTGCAAATAAAGCGATTAGAATATATGGCATATTGAGCAGGAGCAGTCTTTTTACATCTTTTCCTGTCATTTTCATAGGCTCTGCTCCTTATCTTTGTTTCTGACCTTTTTCGGTATGCTCTGTACCTTTTCTTTCATCTGCTTTAGCTGTTTTAGGACACTCGGTTTCTTTTCTTTCTGCATGACAGAAGTAAGATATTCTCTAAATGCCTTTGTCATGTCCTTACCGTTTTCAGCTTTAAAGAAAACCAAATACTTAGGCGGCGATACCGAATCGTCCATCTTTATCTGATAATCAATACGGTGCTTCTTTGCAAATTTCTCAAATCCGGCAATATCTGTATCTGATATTTCAATATTGGATAGCTGATTGCTTTCTTTTATCAAACTTGCAACTGTCTTTTTTTCTGTCTGTGATTTTACGCCCTTACGATATTTGACCTCCTTTCGATGTCGCAAATAGGCATTAAATGCTCGTGCCAATGTTCTTGCTGTGAGCTTACTTGTGCTTACCGCTAGATTGACCGACCTGTTTTCAACTTCTTCTTGCATGATTCATCACCCCTTTCAAAGAGAAGGAAAGATTACTCTTTCTTTTTACATTTACCTTCAATCGTCATTATGCCATCTAAAGTAGTTGTGACAATGTGGTATCTTTTTGCCATTGCAATGTCTGTTTTTACCTGTTCATCAGTTTCACTTCCGCACACAACCACAAGGCGGCATCTTCTTAAAAGCTCTAAAGCCATATCACGCTTATCTTTGTATTCCTGCGGAACACTGTCTTTTAGAAAATCGTTGTAGATAAGCTTGGGACAGATAGGGGAAAAGCCGGCGTCATAAATCTGTCTTGAATATTTTGCAGCTTCTTCCTTTGCTTCGTATGCGTTATCGCTCCATGAAGCAGTAATAAATGCTAAAGGTCTAACCATAATCATTTCCTCCTTACATATCACCAATTTCAGGTGATTTCTTTATTTTCGGTTCAATCCCTTTTTCTGTTTCTTTTGGCTTGATGGATTTTTTTGGAATTGGCAGTACCATCAGTCCTTTTCCCATCTTCACAAACATTTCAGGCTGATGAAACATATCGGAGAACTTCTTCATTTGTTCCGGCGTCAGTGAACCAAAATTATCTTCGGTAAGTCCTGCTACGATAAACGGTCCGGCATAGATGTCATACACCTCACCATCATCACTACGCATAGCCCTGTTAAGTGGAAGTCCCAACAGCTTTCCTTCTTCGTTTAAAATAATTCCCACTTCTTCATCAAATGGATAAGTGACTTCAATGCTGCCGCCGACAGCTTCTTGCAAATCTTCAAGCTCTGTACCAATCTGGGTTGGTTTTGGATACTGTCCCGGTTCTACAAGAAGCACATCAATCTTATTAAGATTCAAAGAACGCTCATGTTCCGTCTTAAAATCAACACCGACAAAATCCTCACTGTCTAAGATATATTCTGAATTACTCCAAGCTGCATTTACTTTTTCTTCGGCTTCTGCTCTTGAAGAAGCCTGTACTGTTACCGTTTTTTCTAATGTTTCGGTAATCTTCACATCGTATTCTTTCAAGTTACTCGACCTCCGTTTCTTTGAAATAACAAAAGCGACCACTTACAAACTCTAAAGTTCATAAATAATCGCTTCACTTTCCCATATTGGAATACAGGCTTCTTCTAATTCCTCAATTAAATCTTCCGGTGGGAAGAATAAATCATCTCTATTCTCTAAACGCTTTACCAATGCTCTATATTCTGTTTCGTAAGCTATACCATCATTGTGAAGCATATTTACAAAATGAACAATCGCAAAACTCATATTCTCTAAAAGCCACAATTCCGTATTATATCTAGTAGTTGTTTCATTAGTGAATGTGACACTTTCATTTTCCAAATGAATAAGAATTGCTCTTTGGTTAAACAATTCAGCTCCTCTGTAAGAAAGTCCTTTTTCGTAATTGGAGTCTATTCTGTATTGATATACGGTTTGTGCTTTATTCCTTAAAGCCATCACTACTTCAGACATACATAGTCCATAATCACTGCCAAGTTCTTTTTCGTCAAAAGCGTCATAATCACTTGGCTCATATAGATTCAAAATCCATCGAATCGCTTCAATCATTTTATCTTCTTTAAACATTTCTTTTTACCTCTCCATCTGATGTTGTCTTTTTTTCTGCCATGCCTCCAAAAGCTTAATGATGGTATCTTGCATTTGCTTTGGAGTGTAGGACTTTGGAAAATATTTTTTAAGCACATCGTTTTTCAGTGTTACCTTATCAAGCTCAGATTTCTTTACCTCAGCCATAATCTCTTGCATGGTTTCTATGGTACAATTTCCATCTTGGCTTAATTTCTTGATACGCTGTGCCTGTGAAAGTGATGGAACATTCTGCTCCATATCCATTGCTTCAAGAAAATCTCTTTGTTCTTCCGGTTTTAAGAAAGATAATTCAACTGCCGGATTAAATGATATTTTCTTTTCATCAACCATTGTTAAAAGTTCAGGAATAAGTTCTGTAAGACGGATATATCTTTGTACTTGTGACTTACTATCTCCACTATCACCAGCAACTTGATTAACTGCCCACAACTTCTGCCCAACTTGGGGAGAAGTTAAATCTAATCGTTCTCCTTGATGTTTAACAGCCTCTAGTTTCATCTTGTAAGCAAAGGCTCTTTCACTTGGCAAAATCGTTTCTCTTTGAAGATTGGAATCCACCATTAAAATAACAGCTTCATCATCATTAAGATTTCTAACAATTACAGGCATTGTTTCAAGTCCTGCGAGTTCTGAAGCATGATGTCTTCTGTGTCCTGATACCAATTCATAACCACCTTCTTCTCTTGGTCTTGCGATTGCCGGAGCAAGTACGCCGTACTGAGCAACACTCTCTACCGTTCTAAGCATTGATTCATCATCAACCACTCTAAACGGGTGTTTTTTAAATGGGTGAAGTTCATTAATTAGAATGTTCTGCACCTTTTCAAGATTTTTATCAGTACGGGTTTCTTCTGTCGAAAAAATATCATCGTAACTGGTCAAGCTGATGTTTGCGTTTTTTCTCGCCACTGTCTAACACCTCCTTCGTCAGTTTTCTATATGCTTCTGCAACTTTTCCTTTTGGATCATGCTCAAAAATACTTTTGCCCTCGGCACTGATTTCCTCTGCACGAACCGAACGGGGAATATCCGCATTAAATACTTTGAGTTTTCCTCCGTAAGTTTCTCTTATAAGGTTGCTAATGTCCTTTGCATAATTAGTTCTGCTATCTACCATAGTGAGCAAAATACCCTCAATCTTTAATTTAGGATTGATTTGCTTACGAACTTTATTGATGGTTTGTAGTAGCTGTTCCAATCCTTTTGCCGGAAGATATTGTGCCTGAACAGGAATCAAAACATTATCGGCTGCTGCAAGTGCATTGATTGTAAGCATTCCTAAACTCGGCATACAATCAAGAAGCACATAATCATATTCTTTCTTTACCGTATCAAGATACTGTTTTAATACCGTTTCTCTGCTCATGGCATTTACAAGCGATACTTCAAGTCCTGATAATTCAATATTGGACGGAATCAAATCTACACCTTCTTTGTGGTGTAATACTCCTTCCTTGGGTTTCAAATCCTCCTCTTGCATTACTTTCATCATCAAAGTAGAAAGTGTAGGGTAAAGGTCATCCGGTTTTGGGTAGCCAAGGCTGATAGTAAGACTTGCTTGCGGGTCTGTGTCTATGAGAAGTACCTTTTTACCTGTATTCGCAATTCCAACTCCAAGATTCTCACAAGTGGTGGTTTTACCCGTACCGCCTTTCTGATTGACTACTGCAATCACTGTCGGTTTACTTGTCATTCAAATTTTCACTCCTTCCTAATCTCCATATAAATCGTGATTAACAAGCGTTGTATAGTAGCTGTTGATAGTCTGCGTTGCATTGTAAATGGTTGTAAGAATATACTGTCTGATATTTTTAATCTTTGTAGTGTTTTCCAAGATACAATCCATTACAAACTGCATATGCTCATGTTCTAATTTCATCAATCTGCTTTTAACAATTTCTGCTGGCTTATCATCGCCACCAATACGAATTGTTTTTCGATTACTACATAATGTGTCTGTCATAATTTCAAAGATTTCATCTAACATCTGTACATGATGTTTATACTGAATTACTAAGGAATTATATTCTAATTTTTCTTTGAGATATATTTCATAAGGATTATCCATTCCTATCTCTTCGATTGTCTTTTCGGAATTTTCCGGAAAGAAAAGAACGTCAGTATTACTCTTCTCAGTATTATTTATATCAGTATTATTACATTGTGCTTTTGACGGTTCTTGAATTGTGTTTTTGACAGTCCCAGAATTGTGCTTTTGACAATTCAAGAATTGTCTTTCCACAGAGTTCTCCACAGCAGAAATAAAGTTCTTCACATAGATGATATTTGGCTTTCCAAGTCCCTGACGCTTTCGTTCGATAAGTCCACACTTATTTTCAAGTTCATCAAGAAGCTTCACAGCTTTCTTTTCAGCACAGCCAACAGAATCTTTAATTTCATCTATCGTAAAGATAATGAACACTCTCATAGCTTCATCAACCCAACCATTCTTCGCTGATAGATTCATACGATCAAGCAGTATTCCATACAAGAGCTTTGCGTCTGTAGACACATTCCAAAATCGCTCATCAGAAAATAAAACCTTGGGTATTCTGTAAAAAGCAAATTGATCTGACTGTTGCCCGTAGAAATAATCAAATGCCATTGCTGTCATCACCACCTTTGCCTAAGACCTTCTTGGTACACCAACCAATGCAAGGCGAATATCTGCCATGAGGACAGCCATCACATTCACTTTTTTCAACAGCTTCTTCTACCGTTTCGTAATAGCAGTTTTCTTTGCCTAAGAAACAACGCTTATTCTTTCCACACCAAAAATAGCAGTAACGACACTCTTTCGGTTTGTACTCCGAGAATTTTGTTCCATACATTTTTTAACCTCCAATCTTCTTCTCTTATCGTTTTGTGGAAATAAAAATAGGACACTCACTTATCCAACTTGGGTATAAGCAAACGCCCTATGTAAATATCATATTTAATTTTAGATAAAAAAATAACTCTCCACCTAACTTCCGGTGAAAAGCTTCCATTCTACTATTTCTATTATGTTTTTATCTTCTTAAATTTATTGAAAGTCCTGAAAATGGCTTAAAATGGGCATTTATGCGATTAGTCCTAATAACTCACACTCATTAGTCACTACAAAATCATATTTTTGAGCAAACAATTTTGCTTGATTAATTAGTGGTTTTAATTCATTAAGTAATGTATCGTTTTCCAACATTTCTATTAGTCCACTATTAATACTTTCTTGATTTAATTTATTTAGTTTTTTTTCAATTCTTATTAATTCGTCATTTGTTATACTACAATTAATTATTGAGCCTAATTCTTTTGCGTTTATAAAGTTTTCATATACCTTTTCACCAATTACTTCACAATCAGATAGTTTTTTTAGAAGAGTTCTATCCAATTGATTAGATTCTTGCAAAACACATAAATTATTTTGTTTAATATTAGCAAATGCTCTCCTGTCATATTTTCTAGCCATCATCATTAAAGAAAAATATGAAAGTTGGTATGCTCTTTCATCAATTTCTAGGCCGAAAAGATTATTCTCAATAATCATACGACTAGCCTCACGAGCTGAATACCCTTTATATTTATATATGTCAATAAAATGTTCAAAAGCACTAACTAAAATATGACCAGAACCCATACATGGATCCAAAAACTTAATATCTTTTAAATTTAAATCATTTATATATTCAAAGGTAGAAGATAAGTTATTCGCTATCTTATTTTCAACAAAATATTTCCAACTTTCAATCATAAAATGGGACGTTTGATCTATCAATATTCTTCCTAATGTATTTTCAACCATATAATTAACAATCCAATCGGGTGTAAATAATTGTGTAACAGCTGGAATATCAAATTTTTCATAAGTTGATTTCTTCATAATACTATCTTTAAGTTCAGTATTATAATATTGATATAGCCACCCAATTAATTGTATTTGATCATTCCAACTGTCTTCCTCAATATCAGTTACAAGATGACCTAATACACTATCTTGGTTTAATAAATTATCAGGAAATAGTAATACTTTATAATCTGATATCTTAGTAAACATACCTGGTAAATAATTCCCCATATCATTACAAGTAGCTATTAATAATTGTTTATATAATTCATCTTTATTATTAGTTTCTAGTAATTCATATACTAGCTTTTTATCCAATCCTTCTAATTCTAGATTCATAGCTTCATCTAATATTTGAGGTTTAAATTCATTATCATAATTAGTAAATATACGTATTTTGTTGGGTAAGTAGTTATTTACTTCCATAAATCGTAATGCTATAAAACGGTTAAACCAAGTATAAGCCACTTCTTCTATAACTTGTTCAAAACCTTTATCATTTATTTCTTTTATAAGTTTATTTCTCTGTTCTTTTTCATCTTTAGTAAGTATTCTACCATTGATATTATCAGTATTTATATCAATGATATTATCTTTATCAATACCATATTCGAATGCTTTACGTGTAACTCTTGTAATTAATTCATTACGAGCCCATACAGCATAGTTTTTTATCGCTGTTTTATTCATGATTAGCTCCCTCTTATTCCTATTAGTTTAATTTAACTTCATCGCCATCACTAATTAAATTCATTAGCTTTGTCTTTAATTCATCTAGATACAAATCAATGTCTGCTTCATTTTTTATAGTTTTAGTAGGGAAAATAACTTGTCTATAATATTCTTTAACTCTACGTGTTGTAGATGTTGGTTTTTTTGGTGGTGTAGCAGTAACTGGTTTTAATGCTTTATCCATCGATTGAATATATTTATTAGTATCTTCAAATATCTTTTGTTTCTTAGCTTCTAGAGTAATCAAATCATTTAATTTTGATATTTCATCTTTTTTACTCTCAAAATTAACTCTAGCTTGATTTAATAATCCTGCTAGTTTTGTATTATCTTCCTTAGCTTTTGTGTCAATTTCGCTAAAACATTGATCTATTAAAGATGATAATTCTTGTTTCTTTGATTCTAATAAAATGTTCTTAGCATTTTTTATAGTTGCAATAGCTCCGTTTAATTGAGGAATACGTGAGTAGTTATAATTATCATCATAACGAACAACTTCTTTTATTAGATGAATAGCTTGATTTACATCTTCATCATCATTGTAGTAATCAATCTCTCTTGTCGTTTGAACTAATACTTTATCAGCATTTTCAAATAAAGTGATTTGTGAATGATAGAATTCTTCTACTGCTTTCATATCATCTTTGTTGTCTAATAAATCATCTTGCAGATTTACTATAGAATCAATTAAAGCAATACTGTCACTTTGATTTTTAAGAACATCATTTACTAATTTCATACCTTCATTGATCTTTGAATAACCTGGATAATGTCTTGTAGTATTTTTATTAGCATATTCATTTAATTCACTTTGTTTAGTTTTAAAATTAGTAATAATATATGTAATTAAGCCATCTTCATCATTAGGTAAATCCATGACATCAAAATATTCTCTTAAGAAAGTTTTTGTTTGATTTAGTTTTGAAGCATTTATACTTTCTCTTTTAGATATTCTTACTTGTCCTACTTCTGATCTCTTTCTTAAATAACCAACCATACGATAATCATTAGTTTGGATATTTTGACCTGCATATTTAATAATAACTTTTTGACCTACTAGTAATTGAGCAACTACTCCGGCAATATCAGATTCTCTCCATCCATAAGGTTTTCTAGCATATCGTTGTTGGATATCAAACATTGAGGTAGGCATTTTCATATTGGCTTGTAATTCTAAGTATTTTTCTATTTCATCACATGCTTGTTTGTTTGGTTCCATACCAGGTAAGAATGTCTTTGTTCCGTTTAATACAGCTGTTATATCTGCATCATTATCATAGAAATCATCAATCATATTTAAGTTATAGTAAGTATGTTCAACCAAGTACTCTAAAGCCTTGTTAATCTTTGCGATAGCATCATTTCCTTGTAAAGTGACAACTTCTCCAGCTATATAGTATTTTCCTTCTACAATTGCTTGTTTAACATCATCGATGACTTGTATTTCTAATCTTCTTGCTTCATTTTGTTTATCTTGAATAATTTTTTGAATAGAAGCAGGTTTTTGACTTACATTTATTTGTTTTATGTATTTTCTAATCTTTTCAGCTGTTTCCATAGCTTCATAATATGTATAACTATCTGAAAGAACACAAATAACTTCTGCATTCTTTGAATTAGTAATTAAACGAAGTTCTTGAAGCTCATTAGGATCTGCAGCTACACTCATAAAATGTAATTTCATCACATCGTTGTAAGTAGCACCAATAACTTGTTGATCTACTCCTTCATTAAAAGCAAAATCATACTTGTTATATTTATATTTCTTAGATTTATAGATATCATTAAAAATCAAATCACCTAATCTACTGACAATCATAGAAGTATCTACATCCGTATTTTTAATATCACGAGCAATATCTTGTTCTTCATCAGTCAAGAACATAAATACATCTCCATTACGTGAAACATAGTTTTGATTAATTAAATGTTCCAATGATTTCTTAACTTTTTCTCTAAATTCTTGCTTATCTACACGTATATCATCAGCCATTAAAATGGTAATATTTTCAACATTAGAAGGAATATCATCAATATAACGAATAAGATAAAGAAGTTTTAATAAATTAACATCAAATTCATTAAGACCTTGTTCATTCATTGAAGCTTTTTCAGCACGTTCTATAACACTTCTTATTGATGTATCTAAAAAACTATGAAGTGTATCATAGAAGTAATACATAGGTACTAATGCAAACTCATCTCTGTTTTCAATTTTTTGAGCAGATTCTTGAAATCCATTCAACATAGAACGTTCCCCACTAGATTGATGTTTACCAGCATGACCTTTTTTACGAATTTCATTGAACACATCTTGCATAATGATGAATTGATAAGGAACAAATGGGAAGATACGAGCAAACTCACTAGGTGATTGATATCCTTTTAAATCTTTCTTTTGTGTTTGTAATGAATATAAATTGCTTAATACTGAATCATTATTATCATAGACCATACTTAAATTTTCATAAGCTTGATCTGTCTTCGTTAGTAAACGCTTTTCAATCACTTCTCCTACTGATGATGAAGTTAAACTTAAACGGACATTAAATCTTGCCATGATACGAGAAAATTCATCAGTACGTAATTTAATCATGTCATCTAATGCTTCTTGTCCAGTAGCAACAACCCATACTTGACCTCTACAAGTAGAACCAAGTTTTTCAATTAAAGATTGAAGATTTAATAATAAACTTGTATTTGTACCGATATATTGACCAGCTTCATCAATCATGAATAATAATCTAAAACCTTTAGGTTTAAACTCTACATATTCTTTTATTTCTTGAACTAATTGTCCAATGGAAATATCAGCTGTTTCTGTTCCATCAAACCAGTGATGTGCAGATTCTTGTGACATTCCTAATACTTCTACTAAAGTATCGACAATATCATCTTCCCAAAAAGCATAATCTTCTCTTGAATTAATCCATGATTCTCCATTCTTTTCTTCAAAGACATTTTTGAATTCATCCATTTTTCCTCTTTTTGAAATGAATTGTTCTAATTTAGCTAGTTTTAAATCTTTACCATAGAATCCTAAATGTTCATAAAACATCTTTGCAAACACTCTTAAAACTGCTGTATCATCTTTACTAATAGATCCTTCAACATCTATGTTAAATAAAATAGTTTCAGTTAACACTTGTGTAGATTTTTCAATTGACATAAATGATAATTCATCATCAAATTTTTCTCTAAAATAATCTACAGTATTTCTGCCATCAATCTCTTTATTTTCTAATAAATAAGAAAGCATCTTTAAAAAATGAGATTTCCCGCTACCAAAGAAACCAGTAATCCAAACACCAGTATTATCAGTTGGTGTACTAAATGATTCACTATATTTATCAAAGAAATGATTAAAATGTTTCTTTAATTCACTTGTGATAACATATTCTTGTACTTCTTGTTTAATTACTTCTTTTTGTTCTTGTTCAACTTGAATAACACCGTTAATAGGTCGATTAATATCTTGTTTAAACATCTCTTTAATAATCATAATAAACTCCTCCTAAATTGACTTAAAAGCACGATAATACTCATTCGCTTTTAACTTGTTAAATAACTTTACATAATGACCATCAAATTCTCCTGGATAGAATACTAAGATAGGAACATTATTAAATAATGGTTGCATTGCTTCTAATAGAGCATGTACTCTCATAAATGGAAATACTTTCCCTACTCCTGATAAAATAATGACATCACCAGTTTGATGATTATCATATTGCATCTTATTAGCAAACGTTTTTGCGTCACAACTCTTTTCAAACTGTTTTCTTACAAAGTCTTTCCCCTTCTTTTCCTCTAAATGAGGTATACGTGAAAGAATTCTTTTATCTTCACATATATTTAAGAAAACTTCATATAAGTCATGATGAATTAAATGACAATTCAAATCTTCATGTTCTATTTGCTTAATGAAATGTCTTATAGTCATTTCTTCTTTTGGGTTATAACAAAATATACGTATATTGACTTCATTGCTTAATCCTTTACCCTCTAAGAAATCGGTTTGTTGTATTAAATCTTTTATTTGATCCAATCTTTCTTTGACATTATCCATATCTAATCTCCCTCAAAACAATTGAAAACAGCTAACGTAATATAATCTCTGTTTTCAAGTAGAATATTTTTTAAATCAAAATCTATTAAAATTGTGTTTAATTGGTCTGACTTCGTATTATCTAAATATTCAGTATCCACTAACATCTTTATTAGTACCTGTTTTAACTTCTTAATTGTTGATTCACTCCAAGAAGCCACAACATCACTTTGTTCTTGCAATCTACTAAAAAAGATATTCACATCTTTTTTAGAAAAAGAAAAATCTTTTAAGCGATACTTTTCCCCAATAACACTATTCATAAATTCATTAATTACTCGATATTGGTTCATCATGGCATATAAACAAACTTGCTTTGCGCTATCAGATGAGCCATTAGCGATAATCCCAACCAAACGTATATCTTCTAATAGATGTAATCTTTTTAAACAATTACGTACCATTCTCTTTATTGATTTTTCCGTAGGGTATTGAAATAAGTTATCATTAAAGACAATTTCATTGATTTCATTATCATTTTTACCTTCTAGCATTAACTGTGCCACTGTTCTCATTTCATGAAATAAAAACTGTTCACGTGTAAATGTCGCTTTATAAGGCTCATTTATATTCACTCATCTATACCTCCAACATCACTTTTCATAAACGTGTAAACTTCTTACTACACTTTGAATTACTATTTTAAAAGCAATAAGAAATTGTAATTGACTCTTTCAAAATAGTGTAATATCCTGTAAGTTTGCTTTATTTTTGTCTACCAACTAATAATACCATAAAACGGCCCTAAATTCTATGTTTTACAATGCTTTTGAAAGACTTTTCATACCAGAATACGACTAACAAAAATGTACACATTCCTGTAAATTTGCTTTATTTTTATAATATGGACTTTTCGTAAACCTCTGCACGATATCTAAAGGTAGACATCGGCATATCGCATGCTTTAGCTGCATCCACTCCAGTTATTTTACCATTCTTCCACTTTTGATATATATTATGAAATTCTTGTGGTAGAGGTTTTGGTGGCCTACCAAATCTAACCCCTCTTTTTCTAGCTGCAGCAATCCCTTCTGCTTGTCGTTGTCTAATATTCGTTCTTTCATTTTCAGCTACAAAAGATAATACTTGTAATACTATATCACTTAAGAAAGCACCCATTAAATCTTTACCTCTTCGAGTATCCAACAAAGGCATATCTAGTACGACAATATCAATTCCTTTTTCTTTAGTTAAAATACGCCATTGTTCTAATATCTCTGCATAATTACGTCCTAAACGATCAATACTTTTGATGTATAAAAGGTCATCTTTTTTTAACTTCTTAACCATCTTGATATATTGTGGTCTATCGAAGTCTTTACCTGATTGTTTATCTATGTATATGTTTTTACTAATAATCTTTAACTCATTAATTGCTAATAATTGTCTATCTTCATTTTGTTCTTTAGTACTTACTCTGATGTAAGCATATGTACTTGCCATACATGAACTCCTTTCTTTTTATTTATAAATAAATTCGTTAAAGATGAATTCTTCAATCATGTGATGAATACAATTCATCTCTTGAATCCATTTCATTTGATCACGTTCTTTTAATTCTTCATTGATGTTATATTGGTGTTGGTATGAAACAAGCATTGTATCATAAAAATGATTTACTTCATTATCAATTTCTACTAAATAATCATTTAGTTTTCCTGATGATAACAATGAAAAATATACTCCTTGATCATGACTTTTCATATATTGTTTTTTCATCATTCCATACTTACCGATTGGTTTTGATTCATTCAATTCTAGGGTTGGATATTCATAATCTCCAACCCTTTTATATTCTATTTTCTTCATCTTATATTCCCTCCATCTTATTGGGTGTTAGGGATTATCCCTAATATTGTGGGTATGGCTATCCATATCCAGTGCTTGCTGGTATTATGCATATTATTAGTAATAGAGAAGTGTATATATTAACTTATTGATTACCATCTCAATAATAATATTTTTGAGTTGGTAAAAAACTACACTTCTCTTTAATGTTCTTAACTTGACTGTACTTTCATTACCTGTACTATACTGTGTCAACAAATTGTAAACATAGTTCCATTAACTAATTAAACGATACAATATTATCAATATCATCTGGTGTTCCCATTGATGATCTTTGAGAGCCATCATTAGATTTTATCAATCTATATCTGCCATCTATCTCTTCAACCATTTTCATTTCATCAATGTAGATAGTTGGTGTATATCGATCCTTTGCGATTTTATTTTGTAAAAGCCAATCTACAATTAAAACAACTTCATTTATTTTAATTAAATAATTTTGAACTATTAGTTCTTCAATTACTTGATAATTTATTTGATTAATATTACAAATTGATAAACTATTATCTACAAAACCATCATCATCTGCATTCATTACACATTCATAATAAGCTAATCTTGCTTCTTGTGATAATCTTGTATGGAATCTATCTGTGTCTACTATTTTTTTGCTAATCATTCTTCTTAGGGCCATGTAACTTCTCCTTCTTCTTATAATCAATTAATGTAATAAAACATAAATTGACAAATCCATTAAAACTACTAAAATAGTAGTGAGCATAAATTGATTTTACTTATTAGGGCCATCGCCAAATGTATCCTTAGTAAATTTGATTTGTGCTTCTTTTTTATTTCTCATATGAATTGCAATGCTTAGAAAATAAACAAGTATGTCTAAATCATCCAGATTCACTTCTTCTAATGAATTTACTTTCTTAAATAAATCAATAAAATAATCCAACTCTTTTTTTAATGAACGATATACATAGGGATTTCCTTGTACAACAATCTCTTGATTAAGGGTACTGTTGATTAAATAATCTTGTTTAGTAACACCTGACAAATATACTTTTCGTTCAAGTACTTCATTTTCTTCAGGTGACACTCTAAACGCTATAATTTTAGAACGATGTCTTCCTTGAATATCATTATTCTTTACACTCATTGTCACTCACCACCTCTCTTGTATTGTTTAACTCTTTAGCAATCTCTTTGCCTTTATTTGGAAATAGATGTGAATAACGATAAGTTATTTCAATACTTTCATGACCAACTCTTTCGGCTATTGCTAATGGTGTAAATCCCATTTCAATCAATAAAGAAACATGAGAATGTCTGAGGTCATGAATACGAATTCTTTTTACACCGGTTTCTTTACATCCTCTATCCATTTCATGATGTAAACCAGATTTTGTAATATGAAATATCCTGTCAGTCTTTTTATGACGATATAGGCGATATATATAATCCTGTATTTCATCTGATAAAAAGTCTGGCATATCTACAGAGCGGTTACTTTTTTCGGTTTTAGGATCAGTAATCACATCTCGACATTTAATTCTTTGGTAAGATTTATTTATTCGAATTGTTTTCTTCTCAAAATTGAAATCAGCTGGTGTTAATGCTAGTAACTCTCCTAGTCTTAACCCACACCAATATAAAACTTCAAAAGCTTGGTACACACCATCTTTTTTCATCACTGATTCAGAGAATAACAAGTATTCTTCTTTAGTCCAAAAGTTCATTTCTTTATATTTTTCTTTACCCATATTACCTGCATTACGTGCAGAGTTTGATGATAATCCATATCGTTTACATGCATGATTAAATATTGCACTTATTTGATTATGAATTGTTTTTAGATATACTGGTGAATATGGTTTTTGACTCTTATCACGATAAGCAAGTAATTCATTTTGCCATTGGGTAATATGGGCAACTGTGATTTCGTTCATCTTCATATCTTTAAAATAAGGTAATATTTTATCCTGTATTAATACCATCTTAGTCATCATAGTATTTTCTTTAATTCTATTTTCTAAATCTTTTAGATAAAAGCTAAAAAGTTTTCAGCTTCTTTTTTGGTGTTAAAACCACGCTTTACTGTTCTTTGCTTTTTTCCATTCCAAAGTAATTTGAAATAACTTACATACCATTTACCATTTTTATCTTTATATGCTGGCATCATCTTTCCCTATCGTTCCATAAATTCGTTCTTGAAAATACTCTTTACTGATTCTACCACGAATTGTTAGAAACCCTTTCTGCTCTAATTCTTGATTTAATTGTTTAATTAATTTGTAAGCATATGCTTCTGACATGTTTGTCATTTCAGCAATTTGTGAAGCATTAATAAATAAATCGTTTTGTTTCATCATTTTCCCCTTTCCATTGAACGCGTTATCGTTCAATCCACTTGAATTTTATCATTGTTTTTCTATGCAGTCAATACTTTTGACTTTAATTCCATTCAATATTATATACATTTTAAACTTGTTTTGTTATAATGGGTGTACAAAAGAAGATTTATTCTACGGTAAGGAGGAATGTATAATGTCTTTTGGTACATATTTAAAAGCTATTCGAAAGGTTAGAGGTATGGAACAATCTACTTTAGGAGAAGGGATTGGTTTAAATAAGAAATCTGCATATTCAACTATTTCGCAATACGAAAGAGGTGTAAAAAAACCTCGTAACATAGAAACAATTAATGAATTAGCTAAAGTTCTTGAAACAACACCATTTATGTTAGAAGATGATGATTTAGATAAAGGTGAAAGAATTATTTTTACGTTGTTTTGGTTATCACAAATGTATGGATTTAATATTGACAAGGATCAAAATGGTCAATTTATTTTACGTCTTAATCAAAATCAAGCAGGTGTAAATAAGAATGATGTACTTGTAGATCAGCTCAATGATTGGTATGAAGTAGCTATTAAAGAGCGTAATGGTGCAATTAGCGGTACTGATTATATTGAATGGATGCTTTCATACCCACTAACTGAACCATCATTTATCATCAATGAGATGTCACAGGAAAAATCATCAAACGATGAAAGTATCCAAGACCTTTATTACAAAGCACTATTAACAAAATATACAAATTATACTAAACATGAAGAAGATAAATAATCTTCTTTTTTCTTTACCTCTTAACCTCTCTATACTAAACAATAAAATATATAGAATATTTAAAAGAATAGTAAACAATGAATTCAAGTGTATCAAAAGTGTATCATTAGACTTCTATAAAACGCAAAAAAGCCCGATATAATCGGACTTTAATAAGTTTATTCTACTATTCGAACTCAATCGTTCCTGGTGGTTTTGAAGTAATATCATACATTACTCTATTTACCCCACGAACTTCATTAATAATTCTAGACATAACTTTATTTAATACTTCATAAGGAATTTGAGCAGCTTCTGCTGTCATAAAATCAATTGTGTTAACAGCTCTAAGCGCGATAGCATGATCATAAGTTCTTTCATCACCCATAACTCCCACTGAACGCATATTAGTAAGAGCGGCAAAGTATTGACCGATTGAACGATCTAATCCTGCTTTTGCAATCTCTTCTCTGTAAATTGCATCAGCATCTTGAACGATTCTAACTTTTTCTGCTGTTACTTCACCAATGATCCGAATACCAAGTCCAGGCCCTGGGAACGGTTGTCTAAATACTAAGTATTCCGGGATTCCTAATTCAAGACCTACTTTACGAACTTCATCTTTGAAAAGATCACGTAATGGTTCAATGATTTCTTTGAAATCCACTGCATCAGGTAAGCCCCCAACATTATGATGAGATTTGATTACTGCTGATTCACCACCTAATCCACTTTCAACAACATCAGGATAAATAGTTCCCTGAACTAAGAAATCAACAGTCCCAATCTTTTTAGCTTCTTCTTCAAAAACACGAATAAATTCTTCACCGATAATTTTACGTTTGGCCTCAGGTTCTTCAACACCCTTTAACTTTTCATAATATCTTTCTTGAGCATTAACTCGAATAAAGTTTAAGTCATATTGACCATCAGGTCCAAATACCGCTTCTACTTCATCACCTTCATTTTTACGAAGTAATCCATGATCAACAAAAACACAAGTTAATTGGTTTCCTATTGCTTTAGATAATAATACCGCTGCCACTGATGAATCAACTCCACCAGACAAAGCACATAATACTTTACCATTACCAACTTTTTCTCTAATAGCTTTAATTTGTTCTTCAACAAACGAATCCATACGCCAATCACCACTACAATTACATACATCTAAAACAAAGTTAGATAACATTTTTGTTCCGTATTCAGTATGTAAAACTTCGGGATGGAATTGGATTGCATATAACTTCTTATCTTCATCTTCACATGAAGCAACTGGACAGTCTTTAGTGTAAGATGTAATTTCAAAGCCTGGAGCAATTTTTGAGATATAATCAAAATGACTCATCCAGCAAATCGACTCTACCGCCACATCTTTCATTAATTTAGATTCTTGTTTACTAACAATTAAATGAGATTTACCATATTCTCTAACATCAGCTTTTTCTACTTTACCACCTAACACATGCTGCATTAACTGAGCCCCGTAGCATAAACCTAATACCGGTATCCCTAATTCAAATAATTCTTTTTGATAAGTAGGTGAATCTTCTAAATAACAACTATTAGGACCACCCGTTAATATAATTCCTTTCGGATTCATCTCTTTAATCTTTTCAATATCTACTTTATAAGAATAAATCTCACAGTAAACATTACACTCACGTACTCGACGTGCTACTAATTGGTTATACTGACCACCAAAATCAATTACAATTACTAATTCATTTTTCACTAGCTATCCTCCTATTTAAAAATTTCTCTTAACACAATTGTTTGCTCTCTATCAGGACCAACAGAGAAAATTGCAATTGGACAATTAATCAATTCTTCAATTCTTCTTAAATACTTTTGACAATTTTCAGGTAATTCCTCAAAAGAAGTAACCTTAGTAATATCTTCATCCCATCCTGGCATTTCTTCATAAACAGGTTTAACCCTATTCAACTGTTTAATCGTTGAAGGTAATGCTTTGATGATTTTACCATCTAATTCATAAGCTGTACAGATTTTTAATGTCTTTAACCCTGATAATACATCTAATAACATTAAACTAATTCCCGTCAATGAAGACATTCTTCTTGATTGATTAACAACAACAGCATCAAACCATCCAATTCTTCTTGCTCTTTTTGTTACTGTACCATATTCATGGCCACGTTCACGGATTCGATCAGCCAATTCACCTTCAATTTCTGTTGGGAAAGCCCCACTACCTACTCTTGTTGTATAAGCCTTAACAATTCCCACTGCTTCATTAATATATAATGGGCCAATTCCAGAGCCTTCAGCTACTCCATTAGCACCGGGATGTGAACTAGTAACAAATGGGTATGTACCATAGTCAATATCTAACATTGTCCCTTGAGCCCCTTCAAATAATACATTTTTACCAGTTTGAAAACATTCATCTAAAACAACACCAGTATCACAAACCATTGGTGCAATGATTTTAGCATATTCTTTATATTCTTCAAAGATTTCCTCGGCACTACATGTAAGTTCAGGATATTGCGCTTTTTTAGAAGCCAAAGCTTCTTCTAATCTTTCTTTAAATAATTCCTCATCAATGAATTCACCCATACGGATTCCCACCCGTTCATATTTGTCGACATATGTAGGTCCAATTCCTTTTTTAGTCGTTCCGATATTATTAGCTCCACGCCTAGTTTCTTGAATTTCATCGATTTCTAAATGATAAGGTAAGATAACATGAGCCCGATCACTAATCATGATCTTATCAGTACTAATATTAGCATCATTTAAATATTTCATTTCTTCAAGTAAAGCTTTAGGATTAATTACCATTCCGTTACCTAAAATAACATCATTACCACTAAAAATCCCTGAAGGAATCAAACGTAAAGCAAACTTTTGACCATTAAATTCAATTGTATGCCCGGCATTATTACCACCTTGATATCTAGCAACGATATCTGCTTTTTGAGCCAGGTAATCAGTAATTTTACCTTTACCCTCATCGCCCCATTGACTTCCTACTACAACAACTCCAGCCATTAAATTCACACCTTTCTTATTTACTATTACATTATATACAATAAACTAACAAAATGCATCAATAAATATACATTAATATAATAGTTTGACTAGTTTACATAATAATTATATTATAGTCTTAGCTATTAGTAAAATTAATATATTATAATTATGATATAAGGAGAACTTATATGTATATCAAACTAGAACAATACAAAATATTCAATGAAGCTGCTACGACCCTATCTTTTTCAATCGCAGCTAGAAATCTTTTTATTTCTCAATCTGCAGTTTCCCAAACAATCAGCAGTATTGAAAAAGAACTACAGACTCAATTATTTATTCGCAATTCTAAAGGTGTTAGTTTAACTAAAGAGGGTAAATTATTACATCAGCAAATTGACAAAGCTTTAGCATTGATTACCGGAGTAGAAAACCAGTTATCAAATTATCATGAATTAAAAGATGGTCAATTAATTATTGGAGCCGGTGATACTTTTAGTGAGTATTTTTTAACTAATTATATCGTTAAATTCAAACAACTATATCCTGGGGTTAAAATCAAAGTAATCAACCGAACCAGTCTAGAAACCCGTGAATTGTTGAAATCTGATCAAATAGATCTCGGTTTTTTAAATCTTCCCATCAAAGATGATTCTTTAGTAATTAAAGAATGCTTCCAAGTTCATGATATTTTTGTTTCTAAAAAGCCTGATAATCATATTTACACCTTCAATCAATTAGCTGATCAGCCCCTAATTCTTTTAGAAAAGTCATCAAATACCCGTAATCGTATCGATAATTACTTTGCTAATAAGGGACTATTATTAAAGCCAACAATTGAACTTGGAGCTCATAATTTATTGTTGGACTTTGCCAGAGCAGGACTAGGAATTTCTTGTGTCATTAAAGAATTCTCCCAAGAATTACTTGATCAAGGGATTCTTCATGAAATAAAAACATCACAACCATTGCCTAAACGCAGTATCGGTTATGCTTATCCAAAACGACGAACTCAATCTGTTGCTACAAACAAATTTATTGAACTAATTGCTAATGATCCAACTTTACATATCTAAAAACGTCACTGATTAATTTAGTGACGTTTTTTATTTATCCTTTTAACCCTCTTGACTGACGTTCCATATCCTCAACAACGATATCATAGATTTCACCAAGTGATGCACAATATTCCAACACTTGCCACGGTTCGTTAGTATGGAAATGAATCTTGATCAACTCATCATCACCAACCGCTAACAAACAATCTCCTTTAAAATGTTCAGTAATGTAATCATTGATAACATCTTCATCGAGATTTTTACCTTCAATCAATAGTTGAGTATCATATCTAAATTCTAGCATCTTATTCTCCTAATTATAACCTGGTTGAGTTAAAAATTTATAAACTCGCTCAATAATTTTTGATTCTAACTTATTATATGATAAAGTTGGATCTTTTAATAAAGGTATTTCGAAAACATCTTTTCGTCCTTGATAATCAATCGTTACTTTAATAATTGATCCTAAAGGATGTTCACGGCAATCGATTAATAAATTCATTGTATCTTCAGTATGGTTGTGACCAAGATTAAAATCATCTCTAAGCGTAAAATTATCACATTCATAAATTGTCCAATAAGATGGCATTATGTTTGCTAAGGCCTCTTTTAAATTCTTCTCTTTGATAATATAATCTTTTAAAATCTTTTCAATTTCTGTCTTAATTGGAGCAATTTTTTTATCAGCAGTTTCTTTATCGCTTGCTTTACAACCTAATCGAACCCGCACTGTTTCTTCTGAAGCATAAAGAGCAATACTAACTTCTTCTTGGTGATCAATTAAATCTGCTAAGACCTCATCAACCCGACTTTCCCCTATTCCCATGGTTAGAAAATCATATGTGTAAATAATATCCTGCTTAAATTGACTTAAATAATCTTTTAAAACATGATCAACAACATAAGTCATTTCTTTAGGCGGACCAGGCAAATTAACAATCATCTTTTCATCTTTCGACATTACACAGCCATTTGCTGTCCCTACTTCATTTTCTAAAATATAACAATCTTTAGGAAAAAAAGCTTGTTTAAAATTATTTTCCGGAATATCACCCCATCCCGTTACAAATCGACATTTTTCTTCTACCTTTTTAGCTTCTTCTTCATTATATAATAATTCTAAACCCAAATATTCTGCCGATAATTCTTTTGTTAAATCATCTTGGGTAGGTCCTAATCCCCCAGTCGTAATTACACAATTAGCACCACGTTTAAAAGCTACATCTAGACATTCTTTAAAACGATCATGATTATCACCAACTGTCGTTTGATAGTAAACATTAAACCCCAAGTCTTTACACATTTTTTGAATATAAGTTGCATTAGTATTAACAATTTCTCCTAATAACAATTCTGTCCCAACATTAATTATTTCAACATTCATGAAATTATCCTCCTTAATGATTAACTATATTATAGTTAATTTTAATCATTTTGCTAGTCTTTTAATCATTAAAATTATTTCTTGCATATTTTCCTTCTAGCACCTAAGACCAAAGGTCTAGTTGAATACCAAAATAAACTAACAAAAATGACTAAACAAGCAATAAAAGTTAATTATTAGCTGAATTATTCCTAAATCGAATTCAATATACATATCACTCACTCGTCAACTTCACTTCAATAGTAATAAAAAATTTCTATCAGCTGACTTAGCATCTCTAAATAATCGTATTTGGCAATAAACTGACTATCACAAAATGCTAAAATAAAATCTTTGATAATAGTGCTTTTGAATTCTAATAACCCCTTATCAATAATAGTTGCTATCCTCACTTTCGGACTATCCAAATATTACTTATAGCGATTTACACTCTATAAACGTTTCAGTCCTTCATCATTTCTGACTGCTATGACTTCATCTGATTTCTTGTGATAAATCTTTTTCTATCGATGGTATCATTACTGTTTTTAAAGTTTACTGGACTTCATCGTCCACAAGGCCTCCCGAGGTAAGGCATACATCTTTTTTATCTTCACAGGTTTTTGATTTACTGTCTTGGTTTTACGTTTACCTTTTGGACTTGGTTTGTTCTGCAACCTTGTCCACCATTCAGCCTCATCAAATTTCTTTTCGTAACCTCGAAGATTTTGCCACACCACTTCCTCCGCCCATAGCATCACTACTAACGGCTTGTGGTTCACTACTCTTGGCGGTAAATACCCGTGGTTGGACTTTCACCAGCTAGATGTATGCCATGCTCGACACACAGAAAAAGAAGTCATTGGTTTTACAATCAATAACTTCTTTTTTATATTTTAACTATTGAATCTTAGATAATCCAAGAACAATGATTCCTCCAAAAATAACTGCAATAATTGATGTCACAACTAAACTTAAATTATAACTTACATCAAAAGGAATCAATACTAATGACGAAGCAACGATCAATCCTAAAATCAAACTCAAGAATCCAGCTTTATGAGTTTTAGTGAAATATGAACATAATTTTGCACTAACAACTATTCCTACGGCAATACCAATTGCCATAAATCCTAGCGGCATAATAACATCCAGACTAAAACTAGTAACATTTGCTAGATAAGACTTAAATAGATAATATTCTCCTAAAATTAATAAAACCATACTACCGCTAACACCGGGCATAATCATAGTTGCTCCTGATACGGCACCAATAATTATCATTTTAACAAACAAACCAGCACTTAGAGCAGGAAAATCAGGATTAACAACTACTTTCCCTTCTCCAGGATTTAAAAATTCTAACCCAAAGATAATTGCTAAACCACAAATAAAAGGGATAATTACAAGTTTTTCACCTTTCATTTCCCCTTTTAAAAATAAAGGAATACTAAAAGCAATCAAACCAATAAACCAATAAATCGTCTGCGTTGGATAATATTCAAATAACACTTCCAATATTTTCGCAAATCCAATTATTCCAACTCCAGCGCCAACCAAAACCTGAAAAATAAAGATAATATCTTCTTTGCGATTAGGATTTTCTTTTTTAAAGATTCCACTAATAGCATCCATCATGCGATTAAAGATACCTAGAATTACCATCATGGTTCCACCACTAACGCCTGGAATAACGTTAGCAATACCAACAGCGATTCCGCCAATTATGTTTTTTATCATTGAAACTTCTCCTTTAAATACCTCATCATTATAATAAAATATCACCATTATCACAAGCAGTATTTTATTTCCCTTTTAAAATCAAGTGATAAATTGCTTCTTCACTCTCTAAATCATAATCTCCTAAATGGCTGTTAGGATAATGGTAAATTACTCCATTAGACTCATTTTTCCTTAAACAAACAATTAATTTTTCTTCCCCATATTGTCCAATAAATTTACAAAATGTTCTAATCCGTAACTTGTGTAAAATACTATCCTGACAAGGAAAATCAGGACATTGGCAACAACTATCATATCCTGACTTTGTGCAGCACTGATAATTTTTACAAAAATCCTTTTCTGGACACCCACCTTTTTTACAACCAACACAACTTTCATTTTCACTACACAGCCCACAAACAAGACCACAATATCCTAATCCTAATTCATCCTTCATATTTAATCCCTAATCCTTATGATGCTTTCGTAAATATTCAATTTGTTCCATCCGTTTAATCACCTTTGCCTCTGTTCCTTGATTAGTAGGAAAATAATAACGATGATCCTTAATATTATCTGGTAAACACTGCATATTTGTAATTTTATCATCATAATCATGCGCATACTGATAACCTTTACCATAATTTAATTCTTTCATTAATTTAGTTGGCGCATTGCGAATTTGTAAAGGAACGGGATCAGCAATTGTATTCAAAGCGTCATGTTTTGCTCGTTCATATGCTTTATATAACGCATTAGATTTAGGTGCCAAGGCCATATAAGTTACACAATGAGCTAAATTAACATTACATTCTGGCATGCCATTATAATGGCATGCTTGATATGTTGCTACTGCAATTTCCAAAGCACGACTATCAGCCATTCCAATATCCTCTGAAGCAAATCGAATCAGCCTCCTTGCTACATATAGAGGATCTTCACCAGCTTCAATCATTCGTGACATCCAATAAATTGAAGCATCAATATCACTATTACGCATTGATTTATGCAAAGCACTAATAATATTATAATGTTCTTCACCTTTTTTATCATATAATAAAGATTTTTGATTGATACATTGTTCAATCGTTTCTTTATCCACTACGATTCGATCATGAGTAATTGCTCCATTTAAGACTGCCATCTCTAAAGTATTTAAAGCAACTCGAGCGTCACCGTTAGAAAAACCAGCAATCATGTATAATAAATCATCATCAATCATAACATTTTGATCTTTAAACCCTTTCGGACTTATCAGCGCATAATGCAATAAACCAAATAAATCATCGGTTGTTAGTGCTTTTAAAACAAAAACTTTACATCTTGATAATAAGGCAGAATTAATCTCAAATGAAGGATTTTCAGTAGTAGCCCCAATTAATATAATACTCCCCTGTTCAACATATGGTAAAAAAGCATCTTGTTGAGCTTTATTAAAGCGATGAATTTCATCTACAAAGACGATTGTTTTTTCGCCTAGATCCTGAACTTCCTGTGCTTGTTTCATAACTGCCCGTATATCTTTAATGCCGCTAGTCACCGCACTAAAATTAATAAACTTAGCTTTTGTTTGATTTGCAATAATGCGTGCTAAAGTTGTTTTCCCAACTCCCGGTGGTCCCCAAAAAACCATTGAGGGAACAACATCACTATTGATTAGCTGGTACAAAATCTTTCCCGGTCCAATTAAGTGCCTCTGTCCTACATATTCAGTCAAAGTTGTTGGTCTTAGGCGATTTGCCAGTGGTTCATTTGACATGTTTTTAAACATTGCTTGCTGCTTCATCATCATCACTTCCATTTCCTTATAATTATAACTAATTCCCGCTTTAAAAGCAAAAAAAGAAACAGTTGTTTAAACTGTTTCTATTCATCTGATCCCTCGAATTGAGAACGATACAATGAGGCATAGAAGCCATCTTTAGCCAATAATGAATCATGATTTCCAAGTTCTACAATGTCACCATCTTTCATTACAATAATTGTGTCAGCATCACGAATTGTTGATAAACGATGGGCAATGACAAAACTTGTTCTTCCCTCCATTAGCTTTTCCATTCCTTTTTGAATTAATACTTCTGTTCTTGTATCTACTGAAGAAGTTGCTTCATCAAGAATCAAAATTTTTGGATCTTTTAAGAAAGCACGTGCAATTGTTAAAAGTTGTTTTTGCCCTTGAGAAATGTTAGATGATTCCTCATTGATCATTGTTTCATATCCATTCTCTAATGTTTGTACAAAATGATCAACATAAGCGACTTTACAAGCCTCCTTGACTTCTTCATCACTTGCATCTAATTTTCCATACATTAGGTTTTCCTTAATTGTTCCATTAAACAACCAAGTATCTTGTAAAACCATTCCAAATAATGATCGTAAATCCTGACGTCCAAAATCACGAATATCTTTACCATCAATAAGAATCGAACCACTATTTAATTCATAGAATCGCATTAATAATTTTACGATCGTTGTTTTTCCAGCACCAGTCGGTCCTACAATTGCAACAGTTTGCCCCGCATGAACATGTAAACTAAAATCATTAATAATCGTTTGATCTTTTAAATACCCAAAATTAACATCAGCAAAGGTAACAGAACCTTCAACTTTAGCCACCTCATCAGCAGTAACTTTTGGTGTTTCTGGTTCTAATTCTTCTTCACCTAAAAATTCAAAAACACGTTCAGCCGCTGCTGCTGTACTTTGTAACATATTCATTGTCTGTGCTAATTGTGTTATTGGTTGATTAAATTGTCTTACATATTGAATAAAGGCCTGAATATCACCAATTGTGATACTACCACCACCAGCAAGAACACCACCTAATAAACATACCGCAACGTATCCAACATTTCCAACAAATCCTGTGATTGGCTGCATCAAACCCGAAAAGAATTGTGACTTCCAAGCACTTTCATATAAATTATCATTATACTCATTAAATTGTTCTACTGAAGCAGCTTCACCATTAAATGCTTTAACCACATTATGACCACCATACATTTCTTCAATATGACCATTGACATCACCTAAAGCAGCTTGTTGACGCGCAAAATATTTTTGTGAACGTTTCATTACTAAACCAATCAAAACCATTGATACTGGTAATACGCAAACTGCGATCAAAGTCATAACTGGTGAAATAGTCAACATCATGATAAAGATTCCAATTACCGTTACTGTCGACGTAATTACCTGTGACATACTTTGATTTAGTGATTGTGCGATTGTATCGATATCATTTGTTACTCGGCTTAAAATATCACCACTAGTATGTTTATCAAAATAACTTAATGGCATCCGATCCATCTTTTGAGAAATTGATGTTCTTAAATCATAAGCAACTCGTTGTGAAATAGTTGAAGTAATAAAACCTTGTATATAACTAAATAAAGCACTAATCAAATACAATCCAACTAAAATCAAAATAATTTGACCAATATAATCAAAATCAATTCCACCAGTACCAGCTACTTTAGCCATGATACCTTCACTTAATTTATCTGTTGCTTTAGCTAAAATCTTTGGTCCTACGATTGCAAAAACCGTTGATGCTGAAGCAAAAATCACAACTATAACTAAACGAAAATAATACGGTCTTAAATATTTAAATAATTTACCTAAAGTACCTTTAAAATCTTTAGCTTTTTCACCGCCACGCATTCCGTGCATACCACCAGGTCCGAATTTAGGACCATTTCTTTTTGGTTGATTACTCATGTCCTAATTCCTCCTTTGATAATTGTGAATATGCGATTTCTTGATAGACATCGCAATTTTTCATTAACTCTTCATGGGTTCCTTTTCCAACAATCTTACCTTCATCTAAAACAATGATTTGTTCAGCTCCCATAATTGAAGCAATACGTTGTCCGACAATCAATACTGTATTTTTAGTCTTCTTAACCATCTTATCTAATTCTTGACGTAATTTAGCATCTGTCTTGAAATCTAGAGCTGAAAAACTATCATCAAAAATAAAGATTTCTGGATTTTTAGCAATAGCTCGAGCAATTGCTAAACGTTGTTTTTGACCGCCAGATACATTTGTTCCACCTTGTGAAATTTCACTATCTAATCTTTCTTCTTTATTATCAATAAATTCTTTTGCCTGAGCTACCCGAATTACTTCTTCAAGTTCATCGTCTGTAGCCTCAGGTGCACCATAAGTTAAATTTGATCTAATGGTTCCTGAGAATAATAATCCTTTTTGAGGTACTAAACCGATTTTATCTCTTAAATCATGTTGATTAACATCACGAATATCAACACCATCAATCTTAATATTACCTTCAGTTACTTCATAAAAGCGAGGAATTAAATTGATTAACGTACTTTTACCGGATCCCGTTGAACCGATAAATGCTGTAGTTTCGCCAGGTTTTGCAGTAAAACTAATATTTTCTAATACTGCTTCATTAGCACCAGGATATTTAAATGTAACATTATTGAATTCAACTAAACCTTTTTTACTTTCAATAAAAGCTTTAGGTTCCTTAGGATCAACAATTTTAGGTTCCATTGAAATAACTTCATAAATACGATCTGCTGCTACACTAGCCCGTGGCAACATAATTGAAATCATTGCAATCATCAAAAATGACATAATAATTTGCATTGCATACTGCATAAAAGCCATCATTTGTCCGATTGCAATATTACCTAAATCAATTTGTTTTGCTCCATAATATACAATCAATAATGTTACTACATTAAAAATGAACATCATAATCGGCATTAATGAAGCCATTGTTCGATTGACAAACAAATTGACATTTGTTAGATCACTATTAGCCTTTTCAAATCTTTCTTCACTATGCTTTTCATTACCAAATGCCCTAATTACTAGCATACCTGAAAGATTTTCCCGCATTGTTAAATTTAAACGGTCAATTAATGATTGTACGATCTTAAACTTTGGCATCACAATTGCAAAAGTAACACCAATCAAACAAAAAATCACCAATAAAACTAAACCAATAATCCAAGTCATTGATGGTGTATTATTAAAAGCTTTGATCAAGGCACCAATTCCCATCATTGGAGCAAAACATACTATTCGAATGAACATAATTACAACCATTTGTACTTGGGTAATATCATTCGTTGTTCTTGTAATCAGTGATGCAGTTGAAAACTTATTGAATTCTTCATTTGAAAAACTTTCAACTTTCTCAAAAACATCACGACGTAATAATCTCGAAACACCAGCCCCAACCTTACTAGCCAAGAACCCACAAGCAACAGCACATACAGTACCAGCTAATGCAATTGCTAACATTTTTAACCCAGACCATAAAATATAGTCATTTTGAATCTTATCAGTATCACAACCTAGTCTAGAATATTCTGCTTTTACACCGTTACCGGCAGCAATTTTTAAAGTTGATTCACCCATCGTTTCCATCTGACTATCAATTTTACTAAACATTTTAGCTTTAGTTGTATTATCCATCATTGCTAAAGCATCGTAAGGTGTCATATTTGGCGGTAATTGCCCAAACTGTTCTTGATATTCTTTACTATTTTTATCCATTCCATCAATTGATGTTACCATCAACATTGGTTTAACTAAAATACTCTCTAAACGATCTAATTTTTTTTCACTCAGATCTTTTAATTTATAGATATTTTGACCTTTTGCTTTAGGAAACTTATCTAAAGTATCTTTATCAAGATTACTGGGCTCAACTAATTTATATGCATCCATAAATTGTTGCTGATCCTCTTCATCCATCAGTACTAATAAATGATTATATGTTTCTTCACTCAAAACATCACTTACTGCACTATCAAAGCCACCAGCCTGAATTCCTACCGAAACGATATCCGACATATAATCAGGTAATGCTAATTCTGATTGTGATTGTAAGAATAATAATCCTACACAAAGTAGAATTGGTGCCCAAAACTTTTTAAAATAATGTTTTAATTTTAGCATTATTCTTCTCCTTTACATTTTTCAATATTCTTTTTCATGATATTAATAACATCATTAATAACAGTTATCTGTTCCTTAGAAACCCCTTCAAACATGATCATTGTTTTTTCTTTCATAATTTTGATTGCCGCCTCAATAAATACCTCTCCAGTTTTTGTAATATTTAAAATATAATTACGTTTATCATTTTTATCTTGTGTTCTAGTTAAATAACCTAGTTTTTCAAGACGCTGCAATCTCACTGATAAAGTTGCTTTAGTAATATTTAACTTCTTTGCTAAAGCATTTTGATTAATGTTTTGATGATTCTGCAACATAAATAATAACCTTGTTTGATCCGGTGATATATCAAACTTTTCTGTTTTTTCCATCATCATATAATGCATTGTTTTATTTAACCCTTGAAAATTATTAATTACTTCTTCAACATCATCAAAACTTATCTCTTCCATGATGTACCTCCTTTCATTAGTTAGATGACTAACTATTCCGTTAGTACACTAACCATTATAGTTAGTCTACTAACCATTGTCAACTATTTTATAATCAAGTAGCGGAAAATTTTAAATAATTTTCCTCTCTTACACCACTGTCCATACGGTTCCATATACGGCAGTTTAATTAAATTTCAATTTATATCTCAATAAATAATAATCCAAACAACTAACTAGTCTTTATGTGCTAGCCTTTCTTTTGCTACAGCGCGCACAACACATGTTTTAGTTATCACGAATTAATAGCGTATGATATTTGTCTTGCTCTACCATGATTGACCCAAGTTTTCTAACACCATGACTAGGCTTTGGTATTTCAAACCTTTTAACAGGTTGTGGTTTGTAAAACCTTGTTTCGATTTGTCTTTTGATGTCTTTCTAGTTTTAATTAACATAATCTTTTATTTCATCATTGGCTACATTATCCACACGACTTGTACTTTTATAGACAAGTATCATATTTTTCTTAGATAAGACTTCCTCTAATAATTTAGACATAATTTGCATGCTCTTCTCCTTTTCACTTTCTAATGCCTAGATCCTAGTGTATATGTCCTTTGGCTCAAATACATTTCCGATGCACTATGCGATTCGTCGACAACTACGTTCACGAAGGACTTTCACCCTAAATGTATGACAAGTCGTCATACTTAAAAAGATGTCAAATTTGACATCTTAATCAACTAAATATTTTTCTAGTAATCTTACTACTTCAGCAATTAAATCATCACAAGTAGCACGATTAACTTTTTTATTTGTTTCCCGTAATCCTAGTAGTTCTCCACAAACCACTGATCCATGAAAATCTTCAAATTCTTTACACAAAGCTGCTACTTTTTCATTAACAAATTTTTTTTGTTTAACATCTGCTTCACCTTTACCATATTTAAGTCCTAAAGCCATAGCCCCACCAGTTAAAGTTCCGCAAATTTCTCTTGTCATCCCGACACCGCCACCAAAACCATAAGCAATAGTCATTGCCCTATCCATATCTAAATCAAATAAATCCACATATGCCCCAAGTACTGCCTGAGCGCAGTTATAACCTGAATGATGTAAAGCATATGCTTTTTTCACTCTTTCATCAATATTCATAATTTAGCCTCACTTTTATATAATTTAATTATAGTTTAGTGATAATTATAATCGATGTCAAGACATTAACAATTATGTATTCGTCTTGAATCTAACCCTTTAGAAAAAACTCACCATACAATAAATCATGATCAGAAAATGATGATTTTTTCAAACCACAATTCTTTAATTCAAAAAAATCTGCATAAAAAATATTATCAGGTGCTGCAAATTCGCAGAAAGTCTTGTATTTTTTATTCTCGTTGATACACTTTACCCCTTCCATTTTAAATTTATTGTTCATTTTAAATGAATTAAAATCACCAGCTAAGATGCTGTAACTGTTAAAATCAACATGCTTTTTTACATAATCCATTTGTTTAATACGATATTGATTATCCGCATAAGTTAAATGGGTATTATAAATATTAATTATCTGCTCATTAAAATAGAGCTTTGTTCTTGTAAGGATACGCGGTTCCCTTATTATGCTATTTGGTAATCGTTGAGCCATAACTTCTATTATAGAATATTTACTTAAGATTCCCAAACCATAGTAACCACTTAAAATCCACATGGTAGGATAAAAATAATAATAACAATATCCACTAGAATTTGCCATGATTTTTAGCATGTCAAAATTGCCTGAACGTAAAGAATTCTTATCTACCTCTTGCAAACAAATAATATCAAGTTTTAAATCAATAATATCCTTATTAAAACTTTTTAAATCATTTTTCCCATAATTTAAGGATTTTATATTATATGTTCCTATCCCCAAGGTATTAGTCTTTAAATTTTGAATCTTTTTTTAATCAACAAATTTATAACAATACTCATTAGTTAAGATGCTATAATAATAACGACCTGATATTATCATCAATAATATCTTAATTATTAATTTAAACTGTTTATTCATTTATTTACCTCAATTATTTACTAATTTATTATTGGATAAATTAGTAATTTTAATACAATCAAAATATTTATCTAACTTTCAAAATTCTAATCTGATTCAACTAAAAATAAAAAAGATATAGACAGTTAATTTGCCTATATCTATCTTATTTGCCCATTCCCAAATATTTTATATTTTGTTGATGTCATTTCCTGCAGTCCAATTGGGCCACGTGCATGTAATTTTTGAGTACTAATTCCAACTTCAGCGCCAAATCCAAATTCTCCACCATCAGTAAAACGAGTTGAAGCATTATGATAAACACAGGCAGAATCTAAAGAATCCATAAAATATCTAGCTGTATCTTCATTATCAGTAATAATACTTTCAGAATGTTTGGTTGAATAATCATAGATATGCTCAATCGCTTCATTGATATCATTCACAACTTTAATATTACAAATATAATCATCATATTCAGTAGCATAATTCTTGGTTGTTGCCTTATTGCCTTCTAGATATTTTAAAACTATTTCATCACCAAATATCTTAATTTTATCAAACCTTGGTTTTAATAACGTTAAAAATTCATTTGCAACACCTTGATGAACTAAAATAGTTTCAATCGCATTACAAACTGAAGGACGAGAAATTTTAGCATTAACTGCAACTTCAACAGCCATTTCTAAATCAGCTTCTTGATCAATGTATAGATGACAAATTCCTGCACCAGTTTCAATTACTGGGACAGTTGCATTATTTACAACATGTTGAATCAACCCTGCTCCCCCCCGAGGAACGACAACATCTATATAATTATTGGCTGTGATAACTTCAGTAACAACACTACGATCTGTTTTCTCAATCAAATTAACAACATTTTCAGGTAAAATATTTGTGATTGCCTCTTTGATTACCCTTACTAGAGCAATATTAGAATTAATCGCTTCTTTTCCGCCTTTTAGAATACAAACATTATTTGTCTTTATACAAATAGCAGCTATGTCAACTGTAACATTAGGGCGAGATTCATAAATAGTAGCTACTGTTCCAATGGGAATACGAACTTGTTTAATGATTAAGCCATTTGGACGTTTTATCTCACGAACAACTTCACCAATGCAATCATGTAATCCAGCTACTTTTAAAACATCATTAGCAATACTTTCAATACGTGACCTAGTTAATAAAAGTCGATCAACCATTGCCTCACTGATTCCGTTTTCCTTGGCGCAAGCAACATCCTTCTTATTTTCGGCCACGATATAATCAATATTAGAAATCAAATTTTTACTAATAGCTTCTAAAGCTTTTATTTTGGTATCTTTATCAATATTTTGCATCTTTCGACAAGCTAGTTTAGCCTGTTTTAATTGTTCTTCTATCATTAATTTTTCACTCCTTCTACTAATACCAGGTTATTTGCGTGAACTACTTCATCATAATCTTTATAATGTAAAACATCCTCGATTTCACTAGTGTTCAATCCTTTAATCAATCTTATCTCATCACTTGAGTAATTTACCATTCCACGTGCTAACAGACTATCATTACCATCAACAATATCAATAATCTGCGAAATTAAAAAATTTCCTCTTACCTCAATAATTCCCTTAGGCAACAAACTTGAGTGGCATGTAACTAATGCTTTTTTAGCACCTTCATCAACAACGATTGTTCCTTTTGACATACTTCGATACATAATCCAATGTTGTCTAGAATTAAGGAGTCTTCCAGGTTTACCATCAAAATAAGTACCCACATCTTTTCCTTCAATCAGATCAATCAAAACGTTTGGTTGGTTACCATTAACAATAGCCATATCACAGCCAAAGTCATTACAAACTTTAGCTGCTCTAATCTTAGTAATCATTCCTCCAGTTCCAACCTTGCTTGAAGCATCTTTTGCCATGCTTTCAATTTCTTTAGTAATCCCATCGACATTACGAATCAATCTTGCATTCTTATTCGTATGTGGATTATCATCATATAATCCATCAATATCACTGACTAGTACAACCATATCTGCATTAACAGCCGGTACTACCAGTGATGCTAATGTATCATTATCACCAACTTTAATTTCTTCGACCGCTAAAGTATCATTTTCATTAATAATTGGAACTACGTCATATTCAATCAATGCCTGCATTGCATTGTTAAAATTCATCAACCGCTTACGATCATCAAAATCATCATGATTTAATAAAATTTGTGCACATTTTAAATTAAATAAGCTAAATAAATCTTCATATATTTGCATTAATGAAGCCTGTCCAATAGCTGCCAGAGCTTGCTTTTGAGGAATAGTTTGCGGGCGACATTCAAGATTCATTACATGAACTCCAGCATTAATAGCACCACTGCTGACTAATGTAATACTTATCCCTTTACGCTTAATATATGCTATTTGTTGAATTAAATTTAAAATTTTCTCTTTATTAATATTCCCTTCATCATCACATAATGATGATGAACCTATTTTAATAATTAGATTTTTAATATTGCTTAAATCTCGCATTCTAACTTCCCCCTGTAATTATTTTCTTAATTATACAAGGTTTATCTCATCTTCTCAACAAAAAAGTGTTTAAGCATAAATTACTCAAACACTTTATCTATCGATTTTAACTTCATAAATATATTTAAATTCACCATTGACCTTTAGCATAAATTTATTACAAGTATACTCGATTTCAAAAACGTGAATGCACTTGTTTGCTAATATAGCTGTTTCACCAGTTAGAGCAATTTTTAAAGTTCCATTTTTATTCTATATAACAATTTTTTCATAATCAATATTTTGACCAACTAAAATTAGATATTTTTTTATTATTTATTCAATCATTATCAATATGTGCATTTTCTCAAAAATAAAAATCAGTATATACTAAAACTTTTTTAGTATTGTTATTGTGATTCTTTAGCCACTTTTAATAGATTATCACTCTTAACCTCTAAATCATAATCAAAATTATAATTATCCAAATTAGCAGCAAAGATTTCTAACCCCATTTCAATCAAAAAATCATAATAATACATATCATCGTTGTATATTGAAGATAATTTGTGCTTTGATTAAATAATATATATGTTTTATTTTCACAAATTTATACATGTACTTTTAAAATTACCAGATCTCGATAATTAAAATGTAGAATTGCCAGCCATTGACAACTATCATAAGTAATATTTTTCTTTTCTTGTGTCGAAACCAAATTCAACCATCTAATAACTCCTCATAACTCAATTCTAAAGCTTTTGCAAGTATTGGATATCGTGATAGCTCCCATTTGCTGATTATCTTGTCTGATACACATAATTTTTCTCCAAATTCTTTTTGTGTCAAACCTTTCTCTTTTCATAACTCCATCATGAAGGATCCGCATTTTTCATTATCTATATTGCTCATATCTTTCACTCCTTGAGCCTATACTAATATTAAAATTCTGATTATTCAATCAACCATCGGTAGAGTTTATATTTATGACAAAATTACTTATATATAAAACTAATCAGGATATTTAGCTTTTATTTTCTGATTAATTTCCAATTTTCAAAAATATGATCTTTTTTTGTTACAGTGTTTCTAACAATTCCAATAATTTATCAGCATGCATAACTGCTTTTTCTTTCATTTCAGCCATTTTTTCAATATCATTTCTATTTTGATAAGATACTCCGCCTGTATAGACATATCCAAAGTAATCCAATCCACACAAATTACACATTGCCTTTATCGGCGGGAGGAAATCTTCAATAGGATATTTCTGTGCCCCTTCATAACTATACATAAATTCTGGAGCACCAGTCGTAAAAGAAGCAATCAATTTCTTTCCTTTCAATTTATCACCGGTTGAACCGTGGGAAAAGCCATGCTGAAATGTTTCTTCAAGCCAGCGACTTAGTAATGAAGGCATAGCATACCAGAAAATAGGAAATTGCAAAACAATTATATCTGCATTTAAAAGTTTTTCTTGCTCTGCTTCAACATCAATTTGAAAATCTGAATAAAGTTTGTCTAAATAGACAAATTCAGCCTGTGGTAATTTATTTTCAAGCCTTTCTAATATTGCCTTATTTGCAACAGAATTATTTAAGTCTGTGTGTCCAGATACTACTAATATATTTTGCATAAGTCATTACTCCTTTTATTTCATTTTTTTAACCCAGTCAGATAATTCATCTGCACTAACATTTTCGTCAAATCTTTGCCCTTTCATCAAACGAGCACCCTTGCATGAATTTTCTAAATAATCGTTTGTTTTTCCCATTCCGCTCATTCCAGATGTCGCAAATGGAATAATTGTTTTATCCCTTAAATCGTATTGTTCAAGAAAAGTATTGATGATTGTAGGAGCAATATACCACCAGATAGGAAATCCTAAATAGATTATGTCATATTCTCCCATATCACTTATTTTTTCTTTAACGGCTGGTCTGAACGATTTATCGTTCATTTCTACTGATGAACGGCTTTTAGGATTTGTCCAATTCAAATCAGCACTTGTGTAAGGTTGTTCTGGTACGATTTCAAACAAATTCCCCTGCACAACTTCATTTAATCTTTCTGCTACTTTTTTGGTTACACCACTTGCACTAAAATACGCTACTAAAGATTTACTCATTTTTACACTACTCCTTTTCATATTCTATTTGTGTTAATATAAAATTATCTGTTCTGAAAAAGTCTGGTGCTGTTGCACTTACCTTTTGATGAGCAACACTTTGAATAACTTTGTCAAAATCTTGTTTACTTTCTACATCAATCGTCATAGTAACAACATCACTTAGACCAATCCACCCTTTACTTTTTTCTACGATAATTTCTTTGATTTCCGGAAGTTCATTTTTCATGCTTCTCATCAATTCCATTTCTTTTTGGATTTCACTGTCAGTTACTCCCTCTTTGATTGTTGCAATAAAAATATGTCTTATCATTTTTCATCTCTCCTTTTTATTTCTGCCCGACATGAAACATTTTGAAAAATTTATCAATATCCTCTGCATTTTCGTGGTTCATAAATACATTTTCACCCAAGTCCAATTCTTCAATTTTTTTCATTTCTTCATCTGATAGTGAAAAATCAAATATATTAAAGTTTTCTTCCATTCTATTTTTATGAGTCGACTTAGGAATAGCGATTATTCCATTCTGAATTAGAAAACGTAATGCTACTTGCCCGATTGTTTTATTATGCTGTTTTGCAATTTTCATTAAAACTTCATTCTCAAAAATACCTTGACAACCTCTGGCAAATGGTGCCCATGCTTCCAATTTTGTTCCATATCTCTCTAAAAACTTTTTATCATTTTTATGCTGTTGGAAAACATGAGTTTCTAATTGATTTACCATAGGCTTAATTTCACTGAAAGTTGCTAAATCCATAAATCTGTCGAGGTAAAAATTAGACACTCCTATTGCCCTTACTTTTCCTAATTTATATGCTTCCTCTAAGGCTTTCCATGTTCCGTAATAGTCATTGAACGCCTGATGAATAAGAACTAAATCAATGTATTCTATCTGTAATTTTTTCAAAGACTCATGAAGCGAAGCCTTTGCCTTTTCATATCCAGCATTTTCAATCCAAATCTTTGTTGTAATAAATAATTCTTCTCTAGGTACACCACATTTTATGATTGCATTACCAACACCTTCTTCATTGTAATATGCTTGTGCTGTATCAATCAGTCTATATCCAGTTTTAATTGCTTCCAAAACGCAACGCTCTGTTTCCTCATTGCTCATTGTGAATGTTCCATATCCAAGTGCAGGCATTTTTACGCCATTGCTTAAAGTGATAAACTCCATTTTTTTCAACTCCTTTTCATTTACGCATTCTGTAATTCATGCCGTAAAAAATCTATTTCCTGTAATTGATTTTCTTTTACATGAATTTCTTCAAGAATTTTTCTACGTTTTTCGCTTACTATCTGTATTCGTTTTTCTTTTGTTGAAGTGCCTAAATGTGAAAGTCTAATATATAATTCAATTTCTGCATTTGTGAACCCCAAATCATTAAGGATTGTATTGTATTTTTCACCCCTCATGTAAAGGTTCAATTTTCCACCCCTTTCAAAGAAAATAGGTGCACCAAGATAGCGGGTTATCTTGTTACACCTATATTTTAAAGTTCATTCATTGATATGTCTAATGCTTATGTTGGATTAACAGAAATACAAATATTGAATTTCTATTTTAATTATGTTTATAGCGGTCTTTTATAAAACTAATAAAGGTATTTGTTGCCTTAGAATATGATTGACGGTCTTTCCATGCAAGTACAGAAGTTAATTCAAGTTTAGGTTCAAAAGGAATAAACTTCATGTCATCATAATAATTATCTAACTTCACACAGATAACTGCTCCTTTTTTCTCTTTGGCAACAATTACAGCATTATACAATAGATTATAATTTGCACATGATTCCATTTCTTTCGCAAAATCCCCTGACCAACTTGCCAACTCATGATGAACTGGCGTATCAAGGTGTATTGTTATAACCTTTGTGCCTACTAATTCACCAGGGTAGATTACCTGTTTCTTAGAAAGGGGATTATCTTTATGAATGAGAACGCCCCATTGTTCTTTTGTCCTCATACGGATAAAATCATACTTTACGACATTCACTGGTTCTAATAACAAGCCCAAGTCTAAAGTACCTTGTTCCATACGTTCCTTAATATTTTCGTTGTTTCCGCTATATAACTCAAATTGTACGAAAGGGTATATGTTTTGAAAATCAGTGATAAGTTTTGCGATTTCTTGTGCACTTCTCATTTCTCCACAGCCAATTGCAATGTTTCCTGATAATACATCAGTATCTTGTTTTAATTCCGCCTGTGCCTTATCTGCCAAATTCACGATTTCCTGTGCTCTACGGCGAAATAATAAGCCGTCATTTGTTAAGTATATACTATGATTACTCCTTTGAAACAATTTGACACCCAATTCTTCCTCTAGCTGCATAAGCTGCCTTGAAAGCGTAGGCTGTGTGATATGAAGAAGTTGTGAAGCTCTTGTTATATTTTCTTCTCTTGCAACCATTAAAAAATAATTTAAAACTCTAATATCCATTTCCCCACCTGCTTTTTGTTTCATTATAGAATAATAGAAATACATTTACAACATTTCTCTTATACCTATATTCATTTGCAAGCAGGTAAATACAGGTTATTCCTTAATATCCTTTTGTTTAGGAAACTCCACATTCCCATTTTGAAATTATTTTATCACTAATCCTCAATTAATCAGTCAGTTGTTTTGAGATGATTTTTCTCTGTCATCATAAATATACTATTTCTCCAATATTTTCATTTTATACCACATGATTATAATTTTAACTCATTCTATAAAATAATAAACACTTTATAGCATACTAATAAAATAAAAAGTTAGCAGTTTGTCATGATCTTAATTATTTCTTTATCTGTTTCTTTCATTCCTTCTTTACCAAGACGAGCAACATTACGAATCGTATTCTCTACACCTTTAACAACGATTCCATCACCGTCTTTGAATTCTTGACCATCTAAATACATCTTATATCCAAGAATACCAGCATCCACACTAGCTGCAATTTTTGCCGCACAAGAAGATTTTGCACCATCACAAATAATTCCTGAAGTTATTGCTAGTGAATTTACAATTGTGTGAGCAATGCATTCATAATCAGCACCATATAAATAAGCAATTCCACATCCAGCTGCACATCCGGCACTAACAGCCCCACAATAAGCAGATAAACGACCAATTCCAGTTTTTTGATGAATCGTAATCAAATTTCCTAGTACTAAAGCACGGTATAACTTCTCATCATTAACATTTAGCTCTTTTGCATATTCAATGATTGGTAAAGAAACGGTCATTCCTTGATTGCCGCTTCCAGAGTTAATAACAACTGGCAATTCACACCCTGACATTCGTGCATCACTTCCTGCAGCGGCAAATGCCTTTGCACGAGTAATAATATCCTGTCCTGAATTTAATAAAACACTACCAATATTGGCGCCATAATTATTAGTTAATCCTTCTTTTGCAATGGCACTATTATAAGCAATTTGTCTTGAAATAATCTCTTTGACATCATTTAGATCAACAATATTGGCAAATTCCAAAATATCCTTAACGTTTAGGCTACAACGATCAATTACCATTTCATTATTACAAATTTTATTTTCTTTAGAGAATAAAACTCTATGATTTTTTTCAATTGATATAATATTAGTGTGTTGATCAACAATTCTGACCATGGCATAATTATCATCATCAAATAAAGTAATTTTAATATCTAAGATATGCTCCGTTTCTAATGGTCTTACTATAATACAATTATGCTCTAAATAATCTTTTATTTCCTTGATTTGATCTTTTTTTACATCAGCAATTACTTCCAATACCTTGTTCGCATTGCCAGCAATTATCCCTGCTGCTACTGCTGCTTCAATCCCTTTTAATCCGTTTGTATTAGGTACAATTACACTCTTAACATTTTTTATAATATTACCACTTATTTCAACTAGACAGCGTGTTGGAGTAGTTCCTAAAATATCACGGGCCTTACTAGCACAATAAGAAAGAGCAATTGGCTCTGTACACCCCATCGCCGGTACTAATTCCTCTTTTAAGATTTGTACATATGTCTGATATTTTATTTCATCAAGTGCCATTTTTATGCCTCCTTCTATTGTAATTATAATCTTATCGTCTTTTTTTACTTTTTACAATAAACGTTTATAAAAATTACTCGATTTTATAGTTGTATACATGTATTTATACATGTTACAATGTAGAAAATAATTAAAAGGAGATTAATAATTACAATGAACTTAATTATACCTGAAAACTACGATCCAGTTTTGGATCTTCGTCAAACCCAGGAAGCAATTAAATATATTCGTGATACTTTCCAAAAAGAGATTGGACGCGCTCTACATTTATCAAGAATATCTGCTCCGCTATTCGTTCAAAAAAGTAGTGGTTTAAATGATAACTTAAATGGTTTCGAATCACCTGTCTCATTTACTATTAATGAAATACCTGGAGAACAAATTGAAGTAGTTCATTCACTAGCTAAATGGAAAAGAATGGCACTTAAAAAATACGGTTTTAAAATGCATGAAGGTTTATATACAAATATGAATGCCATTAGAAAAGATGAAGAAGTTGATAATTTACATTCTTATTACGTAGATCAATGGGATTGGGAAAAAGTGATCGCTAAAGAAGAACGTACTGAAGAAACTTTAAAACGTCATGTTAAAAAGATTTTTAAAGTAATCAAACATATGGAACATGAGGTATGGTATAAATATCCACATGCTGTAAACCGCCTTCCTGATAAAATTCATTTCTTTACATCTCAAGAATTAGAAGATCGTTACCCCGATTTAACTCCTAACGAAAGAGAAACAGCGATTTGTAAAGAATTAGGATGTGTTTTTGTAATGGGCGTAGGCTGTAAATTAAAAAGTGGAATTAAACATGATGGTCGGGCTCCTGACTATGATGATTGGAATTTAAATGGGGATATTTTATTCTGGTTTGAACCATTACAATGTGCATTAGAAATTTCTTCAATGGGAATTAGAGTCGATGAAGATACACTTGTAAAACAATTAGAAGCTGAAAATTGTTTAGATCGTCTTAAACTCCCTTATCATAGTCAAATCGTTAACAAAGAATTACCATACACAATTGGTGGTGGAATCGGGCAATCAAGACTATGTATGTTATTATTGAAAAAAGTTCATGTTGGAGAGGTTCAGGCAAGTATTTGGCCACAAGAAATGATTGATGAATGTACTAAACACAATATTAATTTACTATAAAAAACATTGGAAGATACTCCAATGTTTTTTAATTATGACGATAATAGTCACATAGGTATTCTTTTGCAGCAGCTTTACCAATTGATTTATCTACATCATTTCCAGTTAAATATATAATTGCATCATGCCATTCTTTCATACTATAATCATCAACATTTAAAGACAGAATTGCAGAATACAATACATCTTTACCAACATACCTTAAATCAGAAATAATCATACAATTTGTAATATTTCTTAATTGACCTAATAACTCTTCTTTTTCCACTTCTGTACCCCTCAATATCTTATTAAATATATATTATTTACCACATAACACGTATTATGTGGTATTTGATTAACAAGAACTATTCTTCTGAATATCATTTTACATCATTAAGTTAATTTTAACAAGGAATTTGAAATATTATTAACAGCATTTTTATGGGAATCTCGGACAATTATTTTCTTTTTTTCTAAAATATATATTTTTTAATATTTTTAAAAATTTATTCACACTTAAAAGAACCTCAAATTTTTAATTTTTTAAGGTTGTTTTTGCAGTGTTTATTTTTTATAGTAGTTTACCACATAATACGTGTTATGTGGTATTTGATTTTTATTTTAATTATTTTTTCGGTTAGAAAATACTAGATCCATCTGATCAAAATATCTTTTAAATTCACGACCACTTGACATTGTATAAATACGAGTAGTGTCCATACTTGAATGTCCTAATAAATCTGCTAAACGTGCAATATCTTTTTTTAAATTATAGTAAGTAACCGCAAAAAGATGACGTAAATTATGAGGATAAACTTTACTGCGCTCAACCTTAGCATCATCACACAAATCTTTCATCGCTTTCCAAATATTACTGCGATCTAACGGTCTTCCGCTTCTGGTTACAAATATTGCCCCATTTTCAATTTTATTTTTATGACAATATTTTAATAAGATTCTTTTTAGATCATCACTAAAAAAAATTTCTCTTACTTTTCCTTTATTATATATTTGCGCATACCCATCCTTAAGTGCTTGGACTGTAATGTATCGATGTTCGCTAACACGTATTCCAGTTGAGCAAATTGCTTGCAGTAAAACATATAGACGCTCGTTTTTTTGCTTTCGAGCAGCATTAACTAATCGTTTATATTCATCTTTTGATAGTTCTTTGCTTTCTTCTAAAAAAACTCTTTTTTGAATTTTTAGTTCTTTGATTTTACATTCTAGCCAACCATTATATTCAAAAAACTGATTTAATGCTGCAAGCATACTATTTATGCTAGTAGGCTTATATGATTTCATTAATTCTTCTTTATATAATTTAACTAATTCCTTGGTAACTTCCTTTTTATCCGCATATTGATAAAATTTTTCAATATCCCGTATATATTTAGTTATTGTTGCTAAACTTTTTTCTTCATCAATTAGATGATTTTTGTAATTAACGATTAATTTTTGATTTATTTCTCTTTTATTCATCTATAATAATCTCCTTAATCTCAATAATCTAATATAAAATAATAACATATACATCTCATATTATTAAATAAATCATATATATTATTGGATTTTTTACGAAAAATAAACAAACAAAAAGAAGAAGTAATTTATCTTTACATCTTCTTTATTCAAACATCTTTTTTTTACTTATATACCAGTCAACTACCTCTAATACACCATGTTCCTCATTAGAGGAAATTGTGTAATCCGCAATTTTCTTAATTGCTTCTTTTGCATTTGCCATGGCAAAACCATATGTAGCCTGCTCAAGCATCTCTAAATCATTACCACTATCCCCAAATGCCATTGTTTCGGCATCACTAATTTTCCAACGTTCCATTAACAGGTTAATTCCATGTGCTTTATTAATCCCAGGGATAATCAAATCAATTCCAAAATGTCCACAATCAACTGGTGTCATAATATGTCCGATCTTCTCTTTCAATTCTGTTAAAATCGTTTCAAAATTATCTTTTGAACAATGCAGATATATCTTAAAAATAGTATCATCAAAATCATCAAAGTTATCTACTTTAGCAAGACGATGATAGTAAAAGTTCATTGTATTATAAAAATCTTCATCTATGTATTTACTAATATAAGCACTTTTTCGACCACAGACAATTTTTTCTACTTCAGGATATTGATTAACTACCTTTAAAACTGTCTGAATATCCTCTTTTGCAAGTTTTGCAACAAAAACATCTTTTCCTTGATCAACGATATAAGCTCCGTTTTCAGCAATGAAAGCCAACTCGTTATGAATATCTGGAAAAAAGATCTTAGTTGATAATATTGATTCCCACTAGCAACTACAAAATGAATTCCCTTTTCCTTCATAAATTCGTATTGCCTCGTAAATCGTTCTTGATCATATTCATTATTATTTGTTAAAAAAGTTCCATCCATATCTACTGCTATTAATTTTACATTCATATTTACATCCTTTCCATCTTTCGTTATAACGTGACGTATCTTTATATAACTTAGTATATATTGTTTATAAAAAGATTGTAGATTATTTCATAAAATGAAAAAATGACTGGAAACCAGTCATTTTCTACTATTTATTTAATTCGATTTTAGCAAGTTCTTTAGCTAAACCAATATAAGAAGCCGGTGTCATATCAACTAAAGTTTGACGATCTTGATCTGATAAGATATCCAGACTTTCAGCAAATTTTAGAATATCCTCTTTAGAAATACTTTTACCTCTTGTTAAAGCTTTTAAAGTATCATAAGCATCAGGTACTCCATACTTTCTTAACATTGTTTGAATTGGTTCTGCTAATACTTCCCATTTTTCATTTAAGTCACTAGCTAGTTTGTCTTTATTAACTACACACTTAGCCAACCCATTCATCGTTTCATTGATGGCTTGTAAAGAATACCCAAATGCTAAACCTAAATTTCTTTGGCTTGAAGAGTCTGATAAGTCTCTTTGCATTCTTGACTTAGGAAGTTTATTAGATAAAGCAATACAAATATTATTAGACATATCAATATTAGCTTCACTGTTTTCAAAGCGAATAGGATTTACTTTATGTGGCATAGTACTGCTTCCAACTTCACCTTTAACTGGAATTTGTTTAAAGTATTCCATTGAAATATACAGCCACATATCAACATCAAAATCGACTAATACATTATTGAAATGACGAATACCATCCAAAATATGACAAGTATAATCATGACTTTCAATTTGAGTAGTCAATGGGTTAAATGTTAAACCTAAGTACTCTTCAACAAATTTTTTTGCTAAAACTTGCCAATCTTCATTAGGGAAAGCCGTTAAAATAGCACTATAGTTACCTGTTGCACCATTGAACTTAGCTTTGATTTTAACTGCTTCAACATTTTCAATACTAGACAAAAAACGATAAGCATAAACTTTAAATTCTTTACCAATTGTTGTTGGTGTTGCAGGTTGTCCATGAGTATGCGCCAACATAGCATCATTACTATGTTCTTCAGCCCATTTATCAATGATAGCAGCAAATTCTTTAGCTTTTGGTAACCATACATCTTTTAATCCATATTTTAGCATGCAAGCATATGAAGTATTATTAATATCTTCAGATGTACAACCAATGTGAACAAAGCTTTGTAAATATCCAAATCCTAAAGCATCAACTTTTTCATCAATAAAATACTCCACTGCTTTAACATCATGGCGTGTTGTATTTTCAATTTCTTTAATTCGAGCAAAAGAGTCGTAATTAAACTCACTTGAAATAGTAGTAAGTTTATCCATATCTTGTAAATCAAATTTAGCTAAAACGTCACTTTCAACATTTTCAATTAAGAACTTTAGCCATTGAATCTCAACGAAAACTCTATATTTAACTAATGCATATTCAGAGAAATATTCTCCTAAAGCATCTTTAACACCTGAATAGCGACCATCTAATGGACACAGGGTTAGACATTCAAATTCTTGTTTTTCCATTCTATTTTCCACCTTTAAAATAATCTACACCAGCTTCAAATAATTTTTGGTCCATTTCACCATAAACATTTTTAAAGCGGTTTTCACCTTGACGCTCACTATGTCCCATCTTACCAATAACACGTCCATCTAGAGAAACAATTCCTTCAATCGCATACATTGAACCATTAGGATTGTATGGTGTTTGCATTGTTACCTTACGATTAGGATCAACATATTGTGAGAACACTTGTCCATTTTCAAACAATTCTTCAATCACTTCCTCAGGAGCTACAAAACGCCCTTCTCCATGACTTACTGGAATTGTATGAATATCATCAACATTGACATATTTTAACCATGGTGATTTAACACTTCCAATACGCGTATCAACCATCTGAGAAACATGGCGACCAATTGTATTGAATGTTAATGTTGGATCATCTTTAGACATTTCTTGAATTTTACCATATGGTAATAATCCTAATTTAACTAATGCTTGGAATCCATTACAAATTCCGATCATTAAACCATCACGATTATCTAATAAATCCGTAATTGCTGCTTTTAAACGTGGATTCTTCAATACTGTGGCAATAAATTTACCAGAACCTTCAGGTTCATCGCCAGCACTAAAACCACCTGGTAACATTACAATATTAGCTTGTTTAATGGCAACTTCTAATTCATCAATTGAATCTTTAAGCATTTGTTCAGTCTTATTTCTAATTAAAACTAATTGAACTTTAGCTCCCGCTTTTTCAAAAGCACGTTTTGAATCATATTCGCAGTTAGTTCCTGGGAATACTGGAATAACAACTAGAGGTGTTTCTACTGTTACTTTTGGTTTAAGATCTGATCTTGTTTTACAAGCTGCCACTTTGATTTTACTAGTAGGTGCTTTTTCTCTTGTTGGATATACTTTTTCTAGAGGCGCTTTATTAATTGCATAAACTTCATCTAATGAAATTGTTTCACCACCATAAGATAATAATTCACTATCATTAGTAGTTCCAACAATACGATAATTATCAAAGATACTTAAATCTTTTTCAGATTTAACCTCAATAATAATATTACCATAATCACGCACTATGTAGCTTTCAAGACTATTTTCATTATTAAAAGCTACTCCAACACCATTACCAAAAGCCATTTTACTAACGGCTTCAATAACACCACCATCTTTAACAGTATAAGCACTATAGATTTTCTTATCTTTCATTAATTCCATAATCGCATCGTATTGTTTTTGAAGATGATTAAAATCAAATATATGATATTGATCTTTATTAATAATAATTTCAGCTAAAACATGACCAGTTTCTTTAATTTCAGGTGTCATGATATCATTAACATCTCCACTTGTAATAGCAAAAGAAACTAGAGTTGGTGGTACATGTAAATCTTCAAAAGATCCTGACATACTGTCTTTTCCACCAATTGAAGCTAATTTTAACGCACTTTGAACACGGTATGCCCCTAATAAAGCAGCCGTTGGTTTTCCCCAAGTAATTGGGTTGTCTAGAAGTTTCTCAAAGTATTCTTGGAATGAAAATCTAATTGTATGATAATTTCCACCCATAGCCACAATCTTCGCTACCGATTCAACAATTGCATACATTGCTCCGTGATATGGTGACCATTTTGAAATCAATGGATTATAACCATAAGTCATAACTGAAGCTGTTGTTGTCTCTTTTCCTAACACTGGAATCAATGCTGCCATTCCTTCAGTTTCAGTATGATATTTAATTCCACCAAATGGTGATAATACTGTTCCATTACCAATTGAAGAGTCAAATCTTTCAATTAACCCTTTTTGTGAAGCAACACTTAATTTTGATAAAGTTTCTTTCACAGTTTCAACAAAACTAGTTTGTGACTGTTTATCAAAAGGTGTCTTTTCAAAATCTGGTAAAGTGATCTTAACATTTTGATAACGTTTAGCGCCTGCAGCATCAAGAAAATCACGAGAAATATTAACAATATCTTCACCCATATGTTTCATTACTAATCTGTTTTGATCAGTAACCACTGCAACTTGAACTACTTCTAGGTTTTCTTTAGCACACTCAGCTTTAATGAAATCCGCATCTTTTTCATCAATTACAATAGCCATTCGTTCTTGTGATTCAGAAATAGCTAACTCTGTTCCTGTTAACCCTTCATATTTTTTCAAGACTGCATCTAAATCGATTACTAATCCTGGAGCTAATTCACCAACGGCAACACAAACACCACCAGCTCCAAAGTCATTACAACGAACCACTTTTTCACTAACTTCTTTATTTCTAAATAAACGTTGAATTTTTCTTTCTTCAACCGGGTTTCCTTTTTGAACTTCAGCCCCAGCTGTTTCAATTGATTTAACATCGTGAGATTTAGAAGAACCTGTCGCTCCTCCAATACCATCACGTCCAGTACGACCACCAATCAATAAAACTATATGATCTTTTAAAGGTTCTAGACGTTTTACTTGTTCTTTTGGTGCCGCTGCAACAACTGCTCCTAATTCCATTCTTTTAGCTACATATCCGTCATCATAAATTTCATGAACATAACCTGTAGTTAACCCAATTTGGTTACCATAAGAGGAAAAACCATGGGCAGATTCTTGACACAATTTACGTTGAGGTAACTTACCAGCCATTGTTTCTGCTAATGATTTACGAGGATCTCCAGCCCCTGTAATCCGCATACTTTGATATACATAAGCGCGACCAGATAACGGATCCCGGATTGCTCCACCTAAACAAGTAGCAGCTCCACCAAATGGCTCAATTTCAGTTGGATGGTTATGTGTTTCATTTTTAAACATTAATAACCATTGCTCATCACCATCAGTTGTATGTACCGTAATCTCAACTGAGCAGGCATTAATTTCTTCAGATACTTCCAAATCATCTAAATAACCAGTTTTACGTAACTCTTTCATTGAGATTGTGGCTAAATCCATCAATGTTAAAGGTCGTTTTGTATCAATACCATAAACTAAATGACGACTAGTTTTATAATCCTCAATATCCTTTTCTAAGATCTCTTTAAAAGCTCCATTTTCAATATCTAAATCTGTAATAACTGTTGCAAATGTTGTATGCCGGCAGTGATCAGACCAATAAGTATCTAATACTTTTAATTCAGCTTCAGTAGGATCTCTTTTTTCTTCATTTTTAAAATAATCTTGAGTTACTTTTAAATCTTCATAGTTCATAGCCATACCATTGTCAGTTAAGAACTTTTCAAGACCGGTTTTATCTAATTCATTAAACCCATTAATTGTAGGCACCGGTTTAATTTCTGGAGCAACATCATTTAAATCAGCTGGTTTTTCTAAACTAGCAAGACGCTGATCAACAGGATTAATCAAGAAGCTTTGAATCTTCGTCAAAATTTCATCTTTATCGCCTTTAAAAGTAATGGCAAATACCCGTGCACATTTAACTTTAGCACTACTATTCCCTGTTAAAATAGCAAAGCATTGTTCACATGAATCTGCTCTTTGATCATATTGACCAGGTAAAAATTCGATTGCAAAAACTACTTCTTGATTATTAGTAGGAAATTCTTCTTGATAAACATCGTCGACCATTGGTTCAGCCAAGATAGTGTTGATTCCTTGTTTTAAAATGCCATCACTAACTCCTTGAACATCATAACGGTTGATAATTCTTAAGGTATCAATTTCTAACCCTAATTGTTCAATTAAATTATGTTTAATTTCGTTTGCTTCTGTTGCATACGCTGTTCTTTTTTCAACGTAAATACGCTTTACATCACTCATTTTCATCCCCCTATCTAAGTCCGATATCACTTCGGTAATATTTGCCTTCAAAATCAATCTTTTTTGCTACCGCATAAACTTTTTCACGAACCTCATCTAATGAAACTCCTGTAGCACAAATATTTAAGACCCGACCACCATTAGTAACTAATTTTCCATCTTTGATTGCTGTCCCCGCATGGAAAACAACACAGTCATCACAGTCATCAATATTCTCTATTTCAATTCCTTTTTGATAATTACCTGGATATCCTCCACTTGAAAGAACTAAACAAGCAACGTGTTGATCATTCCATTTAACTTCAACATCTTTTAAAGTTTTTGTAGCACAACCAACCATGATATCATATAGATCACTATCTAAGCGAAGCATAATTGATTGTGTTTCAGGATCACCAAAACGAACATTAAATTCTAATACTTTCGCTTTACCATCTTCAATCATTAAACCAATAAATACAACACCGCGATAGTCCATATTATCATCTTTTAATCCTTGCATAAAAGGATCAAGAATATCTCTTTTAATTACCTCATCCATACCTTCTGGCATAAATGGATTTGGTGAAACAGTTCCCATACCACCAGTATTAGGACCCTTATTCCCATCAAAAATTTGTTTATGATCTTTAGCACTTACCATTGGAACAATTGTTTCTCCATCTGTAAAACAAAGAAGTGAACATTCAAATCCGGTTAAAAATTCTTCTAAAACAACTTTACTTCCTGCTCCATCAAGACTTCCGTCAATCATCATTTCTTTTAAAGTTACAGTAGCATCTTCATGGTTGTCAACAATAACGACTCCTTTTCCTGCTGCTAAACCATCAGCCTTAATAACTAACGGATAATCAAATTCGCTAATTGCTTTAACGGCTTCATCATAACTATTAACTTCTTTATATTTAGCAGTTGGAATACTGTGTCTAATCATAAAGTCTTTTGAAAAAGCTTTACTACCTTCCAATGTAGCTGCATGTTTAGTTGGCCCAAAAGCCATTAACCCGGCTGCCTCTAAATCATTTGCTAGACCATTACAAAGTGGTACCTCTGGTCCTATAACAGTTAAATCAATTTGATGTTCTTTAGCAAAATTAACGATCATTTCATTATCTTCAACCTTACCATCAATACACTCACCAATTTTAGCAATTCCCGGATTCCCTGGAATCGCATAGATTTTATCTACCTTACTGCTTTGATTCAATTTATACGCAATGGCGTGTTCACGACCACCACTACCAATTACAAGTACTTTCATATATTCTAGGCCTTTCTATTAATGTCTAAAATGTCTGTATCCAGTAAATACCATTGGGATACCTTTCTCATTACAGAAATCAATTGAATCTTGATCTCGAACCGATCCCCCTGGTTGGACGATTGCTCCAATTCCAGCTTTATATGCTACCTCAGCACAATCGCTAAATGGGAAAAAGGCATCACTAGCAAGAACTGCACCTTTAAAATCTTTATCTTTATTATTGATAATCGCATTTTCTAAAGCCCAGATTCTTGATGTTTGTCCACCACCAACAGCCAATGTAACACCATCTTTAACGATACAAATAGCATTTGACTTTACAAATTTAACGACCCGCATACCAAATTCCATATCTTTAAGTTGAGCTTCTGTAGGTTTGGCAGTTGTTACACAATTCATTTCTTTAATCATTTCAGTATTGATATCTTGAACTAAAACTTTACCCTCTAAATATTTAATATCATATTTAGCTTCACGCGCATATAGATTTTTAAGTTTTAAGATTCGTAAATTTTTCTTTTTCTTCAATACTTCTAAAGCATCATCATCAAAGTCAGGTGCAGCTACGATTTCTAAGAAGATCTTATGCATTTCTTCAGCCGTTTTTTTATCGATTTTATAATTTACTGCTACAATTCCGCCAAAAATACTTTGAGGATCAGCCTCATAAGCTTTCATATAAGAATCATAACCATCTTTGCCAATCGCTACCCCACAAGGAGTTGAATGTTTAATCGCAGCTGTAACAATTTGATCTTTAAATTCACGTACTACGGCAATAGCACCATATAAATCATTAACATTGTTGAAAGAAATTTCTTTACCGTGTAATTGTTCATAATCCAATAAAGTTTCTTGCACAAATGGATCAACATAGCCGTTAGCTCTTTGTTGAGAATTTTCACCATAACGTAAATGTTCCGTTTTCTTTAAGGAAATGTTTAAAGTATCTGGGAAATCATCCCCTACAACACCTGCAAAATAACGAGAAATCATCGCATCATAAGCGCCAGTAGTTGAAAATGCTTTATATGCAAGATTTAATCTAAAATCAAAATCATCAGTTTTATCTTTGATTGCAGTTAAGACGTTATCATAATCAGCAGGATCGGTAACGATTAAAACATCTTTAAAATTCTTTGCTGCTGAACGAATCATCGATGGTCCCCCAATATCGATATTTTCAATCATATCTTCCATCGGTTTACCAGCTTTTAACGCTTTTTCAAATTCATATAAATTAACACAAACCACATCAATTGGTTGGATATCCATTTTTTTAACTGTGTCAACGTGTTCTTGAAGATCACGACGGAATAATAATCCCCCATGAACTTTTGGATGTAAAGTTTTAACTCGACCATCTAAGATTTCAGGAAATCCGGTTACATCATCAATTGCAATACATGGTACATTTTCTGCTTGTAATTTAGCCATCGTTCCCCCAGTGGAAACAATTTCAAAACCTAAATCTACTAGGCCTTTACAAAAATCAACGATACCATCTTTATTAGTAACACTAACTAATGCTCTTTTCATTTTAAATCACCTTAGCCCTTTCATTTTCAACAATAATTTTACCATCACAAAATAAAGCAACTGCTTTAGGTAAAATGCGATGTTCAATTTCTAATACCCGTGCTTGGATATCTTCAGCCTTATCTAAATCATCAATATTGCACGCCTCTTGAAGAATAATCGGTCCTCCGTCAACCTCACTACTAACAAAATGAACTGTTGCACCAGTCACTTTTACCCCTCGTGCTAACACTTTTTCATGAACATGCATTCCATAATGCCCTGGTCCACAAAATGATGGAATCAATGAAGGATGAATATTAATAATTTTATTAGGATAAGCATCAATCAATACATCCGTAAGGATCGCTAAATATCCCGCTAAAACAACTAGACCAACATTGCGTTCTTTTAACATTTTAACAATTAATTCATCATCTTTACGCACTACAGCAGTTTCAATTCCTGCCTGTCTTGCACGTTCAAGTCCATATGCATTCTTACGATTAGAAATAACGATTGCAATTTCACCATTGATGCTGTTATTTTTAACAGCATCAATGACCGATTGCAAGTCTGTTCCTCCCCCAGAAACAAAGACAGCAATTTTTAGCATAATTGCACTCCTTTGTCACCTGCTTCAATACTTCCAATAATATAACATTCATCACCTGCTGCTTTAATTGCCGCCATACTAGTTTCAATATCAGCTGGATCTAACGCAATGACCATACCTAATCCCATGTTAAATGTGTTATACATCATTTCCTCTGCAATATCACCTTTTTTAGCAATCAGATCAAAAATTGCGGGTACTTTATAGCTATCTTTTTTAATAACTGCTTTTACTCCATCGGGTAACATTCTTGGGATATTTTCATCAAAACCACCACCAGTTATATGAGAGCAGCCTTTTATTCTTACCCCAGCATCTTTAACATTTTTTAATGCTTTTACATAAATTCTAGTTGGTGCAATTAGGGCTTCACCTAATGTTTTTCCAAGTTCATCATAATATGTATCTAAGGTTTCTTTATTCATCTCAAATACGTTTCGAACTAATGAGAATCCATTACTATGAACTCCACTTGAAGCAATTCCCACTAAAACATCACCTGGTTTAATGTTTTCACCATTAATAATATCTTTTTTATCAACCACCCCGACTGCAAAACCAGCTAGATCATAGTCGTCTTCAGGCATTAATCCAGGATGTTCCGCTGTTTCACCACCAACTAAAGCACAACCAGATTGTTTACAGCCTTCAGCAACCCCACTTACGATCGTCGCAATTTTTTCCGGATAGTTTTTTCCACACGCAATATAATCAAGGAAGAACAATGGTTCTCCACCTGAACAGGCAATATCATTAACACACATTGCAACTGCATCAATACCAATTGTATCATGTTTATCCATTACAAAAGCAAGTTTTACTTTTGTTCCGCATCCATCAGTTCCTGATAAAAGAACAGGTTCATCCATATCTTTGATTGCACTTAAATCAAATGCTCCTGCAAAACCACCAAGACCACCTAAAACCTCCGGACGCATTGTTTCCTTAACGTGTTTTTTCATTAATTCAACTGATTTGTATCCTGCTTCAATATCTACTCCAGCCTTTTTGTAATCCATTTTTTAATCTCCTTTATTATTTTTGCATTCTTGCTAATACTGCTTTATAAGTTTCGATTAAATCACCAATATCTTGTCTAAATACATCTTTATCGTATTTTTGATTAGTTTCAACATCCCATAAACGACAAGAATCTGGAGAAATTTCATCAGCTAACAAGATTTGACCATCAGGTGTTTTCCCAAATTCAATTTTAAAATCAACTAATTTTAAATTTAAGCTTAAGAAAAATTCCTTTAATAATTCATTTATTTTTAATGTTTCTTGTTTAATAAAATTATATTCTTCTCTTGTACATAGTTTTAAGGCAACTGCGTGATCTTCATTAATCAATGGATCACCATAATCATCATTTTTATAACTTAATTCAAAAATTGGTTCGTCTAAAACGATTCCTTCAGGAGCTCCTAATCTTTTACAAAAAGACCCTGTTGTAATATTTCTAATAATTACTTCTAATGGGAAGATATCAACTTTTTTTACTAAAATATCACGTTCATTTAATTTTTCAATCATATGAGTTTTAATTCCTGCTTCTTCTAACATATCAAAGATAATGCAAGAAATTGTATTGTTTAAAACTCCCTTACCTTCAAACTGATCATGTTTTACACCATTTCCAGCAGTTGCGTCATCTTTATAATGAATCAAATATTCATCTTCTTTATCTGTTTTGTAAACTTGTTTTGCTTTTCCTTCATATAATAATTCTGCCATTTTGATTTCTCCTCTTATCTTTTATTTATATTTTGCAATAACTTCTTCATTAGCACTCATTGCTTGCTTTTCCATATCTTTACGATATGCTAATAACTTTTCTTTAATCTTATCATGTTTGATTGCCATGATTTGTAACGCCAAATATGCAGCGTTCTTGCTCCCGTTAATTGCCACAGTAGCCACAGGAATTCCTGAAGGCATTTGAACGATTGATAGTAACGCATCCATACCATCTAATGTAGCCCCGCTAATTGGTACCCCGATAACTGGCAATACTGTTTGAGAAGCGACAACTCCAGGTAAAGCTGCTGCCATTCCAGCCGCTGTAATAATTACTTCGGTTCCATCAGTTTCTGTTTCTTTAATAAATGTACTTAATCCTAAATGTGCCCGATGAGCTGAAAGACATCTTACATTTACTTCAACACCATAGTCTTTCAAAATTCCAATTGCTGGTTCAACCTTACTTAAATCGCTTGTAGAACCCATAATAATTGCTACTTTCATAATTTCTTCCTTTCTTTTTAAACCACTAAAAGTGACAATGAGTCACTTTTAGAATAAGCCTACTATCTTACCATCTTTATCAATGTCCATATTAACCGCTGCCGGACGTTTTGGTAATCCTGGCATTCTCATAATACTTCCAGAGATAGCTACTAAAAATCCTGCTCCAGCAGATGGGATAAGATCATTAATCTTAATCGTAAATCCGCTAGGGCGACCAAGCAGCGTCGGTTGATCAGATAAAGAGTATTGGGTCTTAGCTACACAGATTGGTAAATCAGCTAATCCTTGTGCTTCGTACTTTTTCATCTTTGTTAATACTTTTTTATCAAACGCTACTCCGTCAGCACCATAGATTTCTTTCGCGATAGTTTCAATTTTTTCTTTGATTGATAAATTTAAATCATATAATGGTTGATAATTAGCTTCTTTAGTATCTAAGATTTCTAATAGTTTTTCAGCAAGCTCGATTCCCCCATCAGCACCTTTTTCCCATACTTTAGAAATAGCTACATCAACACCCATTTTATTACATGTATCTTTTAATAATTGCAACTCTGCTTCACTATCAGTTGGAAAAGCATTGATTGCTACCACTGAAGGCAGGTTATATTTCGCAATATTTTCAATATGTTTTTCTAAATTTTTAATTCCTTTTGCTAAAGCTTCAAGATTTTCTGTGCCTAACTCTTTTTTATCAACACCACCATGCATTTTTAGCGCTCTAACAGTTGCAACGATCACAACTGCTTGAGGATCAAGATTAGCTTGACGACATTTTATATCTAAGAATTTTTCTGCTCCTAAATCAGCACCAAATCCTGCTTCTGTAATTGCATAATCACCTAATTTAATAGCTAATTTAGTTGCCATCACTGAGTTACATCCATGAGCAATATTAGCAAACGGTCCCCCATGAACAAAGACCGGCGTATGATCTAATGTTTGTACTAAGTTTGGTTTAATTGCGTCTTTTAATAATAAAGTAACTGCACCAGTTGCTTCAATATCATTTACTGTGACTGGATTTCCAGCATAGTCATAAGCAACGATCATTTTACCTGCTCGTTCTTTTAAATCTTCAAGGCTCGTTGCCAAACATAAAATTGCCATTACTTCACTAGCGACAGTAATATCAAAACCGTCTTCTCGAGGCATTCCATTGACTTTTCCGCCAAGACCACAGATAGTATTACGTAAAGCGCGATCATTTAAATCAACAACTCTTCTCCAAACAATATTACGTACATCGATATTTAGAGGATTTCCCTGATGAATAGAGTTATCAAGCATTGCCGCAATAAGATTATTAGCAGCAGTGATTGCATGGATATCACCAGTAAAATGTAAATTAATATCTTCCATTGGAACTACTTGTGCATATCCTCCACCGGCAGCTCCACCTTTGATCCCAAAACATGGCCCTAAAGATGGTTCTCTCATTGCCACAACTGATTTTTTTCCTAACTTATTTAAGGCTTGAGACAATCCGATCATCGTTGTCGTCTTACCTTCCCCAGCTGGAGTAGGATTAATTGCAGTAACCAAGATCAATTTTCCATCAGGATTGTTTTCCAGCCGATTAATCGCCTCAAGTGCAATCTTGGCTTTATACTTACCATATAATTCTAAATCATCATCTTCTAAACCAACCTTTTTAGCAATCTCACTAATTGGTTTCATCTTTGCACTTTGTGCAATTTCAACATCAGTTAACATAACGCCACCCTTTCAAATATAATTTTTAAATAAACATTCTAAGGTCACCAATAATCAAAACAAAAATACACCTAATTTATATCATATTTCAGCTTTTTTCTCAACCAGTACAGTTGTTTTAAAACCACTCTTTTCGCCCTCAAAACAAGCAATTTGACCAAAGAATTAAAAAAGAGCCTACACTCGTCCAGACTCTTGCCCAGACGGTCGGCTCTTACATGATTATACTCCCTGTGGTTAATTCCACTTCCGTCAGTCGTATAACTATTTGCATAATATCATTTATTGATTCAAGATTCAAGCATTTACAAAAAAATTGTCGCATTTTAAACTCAACAAAAATAATTGATAATAAAAATAATTACTAACGGAATTATCATTATAAACAACTCTTTGATTAAAATAGCATCATCACGGCTTTCTAACTTATCTTTGATGGTCTGTTCTGTATCAATTTGACGAGTTGGATAACCAACAAAACCACCACAACAAAAAGCTAAAACACCAATAAAAATAAATAAACAGATAATATTTAAAGTATCTTTACTGATACTATTAGCAAAACGGCTTCCCAATAACCCAACCAAGAAAACAATATAACCACTATAAAGAAAATATACTAATTTGCGCTTCATAATTATCACCTTCTATGTTAATTATAAAGATAATATAATGAGATTACAAATATTATATATATTATTTTATAATAAAAGATGGTTTTATCCCATCTTCTAGTAACTATATTTTTGTATTTTAGTTAGTACTCTCTCTTTTTCATTACCTTCTAAAATTATTGGCTGATAATTATTTCGTCCTTTAACCGAGGTAACTGAACAAGGAATAATTTCGTGACTATCTCCAGTATAAACACCGTCAGTGAAATTCATTGTAATTGAGTAAATCATTGAATCTGTATCACTAGGATTGCGATTTCCACCAAAACAAAAGTTTCCTAATGAATAAACGATTTGTTTTCCATTATATTCTTCTGTTCCTTGAACAACATGCGGATGTGAACCCATAACTAAATCCGCACCACTATCTATTGAAAATTTTGCTAACTCACGCTGATCACTATTCGCATAGTATTCCCGCTCAATTCCCCAGTGATAAAAAACGACTACGGCATTAGCTCCCTGGTTATTTTTCAAGTCATTGATTGCTGCTTTAATTGTTGCACGCCCTTTTTCGTTATTCATTGATAAAGACATTGAACGATACCCCAAAAAGCCAATTTTAATTCCTTTAATTTCCTTGACACATGACGTTTCATAGCCAAAATAGCCAATTCCCTTTTCATCAAGTACTTGCTTAGTATCCGTCATCCCTTGTTCATAATAATCTTCTGAATGATTATTGGCAATAGAAACCAGCTCAACACTACCGCTAGTTAAAATATTAACATATTCTTTTGGTCCGCTAAAAGGAAACTGTTTTTCTACATGTGAAGTCGCACTTGTCAATGGGCCTTCAAGATTAACAATTGTAAGGTCATCATTTTCGAAAACATTTTTGACATTCTTAAAAAAATATGTATCATCATTTCCCTGTTTGGCATACTCTTGATTAAACGATCCATCATAAGCTTGTCCTGCATAATTTCCCAATGTACAATCCCCTGCAAAATTTAATTTAATACTAGTATTGACAGGCTCTTTTTCTTCTGTTTTTTCTTCTTTCTTGACTGTTTCTTCTTTTTTATTCTTTTGATTCGATGATGAGCAGCCAACCACTAAAAATAACATCATCAAACAAATTAATATTTTCTTCATCTTTGCTGCACTCCTTTGTCCATTAGTATATCATATAATTAGATTCTTTTACATTAGATAAAACTTTGTTATAATACATCTTGGGAAGTGAAAACAATGATAAAAGAAATAAACAATAAAATGGATTATGATCACCTTTTAACTGAAAGTGATCCTAATATTAATTTAGTTAGAGATTACCTAGAAAACGGCGCTCTGTATGGCTTTTATTTAAAAGACGAACCAGTTTCATTCATTGCAGTAGAAATAATTGATGGCGAAGTTGAAATCAAAAATCTCCTTACATTAAGTGAACATCGTGGTCACGGCTATGCCAAAGCATTAATCAAATTTATTGAAGAAACGTATAATTCATATGATACTTTTCTAGTTGGTACTGCAAATTCCAGTCTTGAAAATATCACTTTTTATACACGTTTAGGATATGTTTATAGTCATCGGATTGAAAATTTCTTTATTGACTATTATCCTAATAAGATAATTGAAAACGGAATGCAGGCAACCGATTTAATGTATTTTAAAAAAAGTCGACAAGGCTTAAATTAAGAGCAAAGACATATTTGATATAATTATCTTTAAATAGCCAAGGCAAATAACCAAAATCTATTTAAGAGGGAATCATATCATCTAAACACTTTGCTTTTTTATTTATTATGTTGTTTTTAAATCAGTATCTATGTTAGAATATTAATATAAGGCTGGTGAGAAAGATGATTGAACTTCCTGAAGCATATGCAATTGCTGATGACTTGGAAAAAGAAATACTTGGTAAGACTATAATTGATCTCGGGGGTAACTACACTGATCATAAATTTACTTTTTATGAAGGAAATCCTAATTCATACAAGGAATTATTAGTTGGTAAAAAAGTAACAGGTATTATTAAGCGAAATTACTATGTTGAAATAGTAATTGAGAATTACCGTTTAACCTTTCGTGACGGCGCTAATATTCGCTACTACCAAAAACCAACTAAATTAAAAAAAAGCAAATTACTAATTACTTTTGCTGATCAAAGTTTCATCAATGTAACAACATCAATGTATTGTTTTATTGGACTTTTTGATCAAATAACAGGATCAAATAATGAATATTATCAAACAGAATTAACCAGTATTGGTCCTTTAGATCAAGAATTTACTCTTAATTACTTTAAAACATTAATTACTGATGAAACTGAAAAACTCAGTATTAAAGCCTTTTTAGCAACTAAGCAAAGAATTTTAGGGATTGGTAATGGTGTTGCTCAAGATATTATGTTTAATGCCAAACTCTTTCCCAAACGAAGGATTAAGACATTAAATGAACAAGATATAAAAAATTTATATGATGCGATTATTAGAACTCTAACAAAGATGGTCGAAAACCACGGTCGAGACAGTGAAAAAGATATATACGGAAATCCTGGTGGTTACAAAACTATCTTATGCGCTAAATCTTATAAAAGTGGTTGCCCAATCTGTCACTGTGAAATAAAAAAAGAACAATATCTAGGTGGTAGTATCTATTATTGTCCTAATTGTCAAAAATAAAAAAGTAAGATAGAAATTAATCCAAGGGCTGTCAGGTAGATACACAAAACAAATAAAATTTTTAACCCGGCTAACTTAGTGATATGCTCCCACCTCCATAGATACCCATTTGGTTATTTCGTGTGTCTACTTTAGTGGAATCATCATATCATGTTTTCATTTACTTTTTTATCTTTCTGTTTAAATCAAAATAAAAACCTGTTTATTTTCAATCAGTTATAGCATTCATCTAATCACTTGAACTTAAATCTTTTATCTTCCATAAAGGATTTTCGTGAAGGATTTCCTTCAACTCGAAAAATCCTTTTATTTTTCACATCATATATGACCGACCAAACTGTATCCTTCCCTGTTTTTCGATCGTACTGACAAATATAACCATACCTACCTGATAATAAAGCAGCCGCATCATTAAAATCGTTGATTTTATCAGTTAAAATCGCTTCTTTGATAGTTTGATAGCGCTTTTGAGCTTGCCAATTATCAATAAGATGATTATTATATTCCCGCATTGCTTCACTAAAGAACCAGTTAGTTGCAAAAGCATTCTGATTATTTCTATTGATTTTAATTTGTTTACTATTGCACTCAATCAATGCAATATCACCACCAGTATCAACCAGTGTAAAAGTTTGACTTGAAGCAATCGGTAATGTATTCAACAATTGAATTACTTCATCAACTGTTTTACACTTCTCCAAAAATAGCCGCAGCATCATTCCGGCATTTAGCCCCAGTTGTTTTACAGTCGGATAAACAGCAGTTAATCCAATTGCTAAACCATACTCGTTGATACCATCTTCCATCTCAACGCACGCTGTAGTGTTGCCATTAAACGCATATGAATCATTAGTAAATTGATATATACAATTAGTATACAGTTTTTCAATTTTTGTTAAAAAATCGCTATTTCGTCCAAATAAGATTTCATTTTCATTTCTAAAAGCAAAACAAGAACAATGTACTTCTGGAACAATGCAGTACATACTCAACAAAACAGCACAAATACTTTTAAATGAACATTTTTGTCCATCAGCAATTCCCCTTATTTCTTCAATAATCTCTGGGAAAAATTTTTGATAAATCGGTAAACATTGTAAAGCAAAATCATAGTGCTCTAAAGTAATTTCAAAGGGTACATTAGTTAAAAACAGTTGCTTATGTTTTAATAAATTTCTCCCCCACTTAAATCCAATCTGATAATGTTCTCCTTTAAATCTTGAATGATACATAATTTTTCGCTCCTTTTTATAAGAGCCACCGGTAACTCATAATCCAAGCATAAATCAATAAAATTTTATTGTCAATGAATTAAATTTATTAAATCAATTACCCGTTTTACTTATTAAAAATCATGAAATTATCTATTTAAAGGCAAATATAATCACTCCTATGATAAAAAGAGATAGCGGAGCAATTAAAAACTAAAATCAAAATAGCTAACGTACGTTTAGGAAAACTACTATTTATTAAAGACTTTAATATAAATAATTTATTTCCTCTTCTCCCTTTTTCAGTATTATTTATATAAGTATGAAGCTTATCAATCTGTTGAGAAATTTCGCTACCTCAAGGGTTATCCAAGCCATATTTTTTTGCTATTTAGACATATTATTATCAAAATATTTTTCAAGCTCAGACAAATTTTGATATTGGGTAAAAATACCGTTCAAATTGAGCGGATCTTCGATTATGATATCCTTATCTTTTAAAATAGCAAAGATTTCATGAATATTATCTAGAGAAATACTCTCAAATAAATGACAACTATATTCAGCATATATATCCAAATCTATATAAATACCGTGATAATAATCCAATATGTGACCACATTGCAAATAGCAAATACCCATGATCGCCAGCTAACGCCGGAATATAAGTTCTGGAACATATCGAAAAAACCACTCTCTTGATATCCTGATAATTATATTTGGCAATCCTTTCTTATGTTCTCCCTAATCATTATTTCTTCATTTGAGAAAAGAACGTGTACTTTATTTTCAATGTCTACTGGAATTTTTAAATAACCTAAAAAGCTTTCTTGCGTGATAAGTTTTTTTCAATTAAATCAATGATTCTCTGCTTTTTACCTATCTCTTTTAATAAATATTCTTTTTTCTGATTCAAACATGTATTTAAAGAAATTTCATTGTTAAATATACGTCTGATGTCTTCAATTGAAAGATCAAAAGAGCGCAACATAATAATATTTTTTATTATTCGAATATCTTCATGACTATAATTACGATAACCATTATCATCACGTGATGGCGAAATTAATTCCTCCTTTTCATAATAACGTAAGGTATCCTTTGTAGTCCCCAATAATTTTTCAAGTTCATTTGTTTTCATAACAACCTCTCCCTGTTATAAAATATAAAAATCTTAAAAAACCAAGAAAACGTAAGAAGCCTTCTTGCATCTTACGTTCAATTACTTGTTTAAAAACTTTTTAATTCCTTCAAATACTTCATCACTTATAATATGTTCAATCTTACAAGCATCATCCTCAGCTACTTCTTTAGAAACCTTTGCAGTATGCATTAAAAATTCTGTAAGACATTCATGTTTTTCATAAACAGCAGTAGCCTTTTCCGTTCCTTTTTCAGTTAGTTCAATATATCCTTTACTATCAACAATAATATATCCGTCATTCTTTAGAATGCCTACACCACGACTAACACTTGGTTTACTAAATCCCAACTCTCGAGCAATATCAATCGAACGAACATTACCGTTTTGTTTTTTTAATAATAAAATTGTTTCCAAATACATTTCACCAGATTCGTGCATCATCTACTCTTCCTCCAATCGTTTTATATAATTATACCAATAAAATAAAAAAAAGAAAACCGGAATGCTTCCGGTTTTGAAAGTTACGAACTTAATGTAAAGAATGATAATTATAATGGCTAAATTATTTATCACTTACTTGGATGTGGATTTAAAGTTCGTTACATTTGAAAATATTATTTATAACTTGAAGGATATTTTATAAATTACATTTTCTATCACTTTCTAATATGCCATGATTTCAAGGACAAAATACCATGGACGAATGTTTAGAGAATGAACTGATATAAAGGAAATTCACTACTATGTTTAAGGAATTTGGAAAATAGTTAAATCTATTATTGTTTTCGACGGGATAATTTAGTAAGAAGTATCCGTCTATGTCTTCGAGAAAAAGGTGAATAGCTTATCACGGATACCTTTCTTACTATTTTTTACTTTTAAAGAGTGCTAATAATTATATTAGGAAATTTTATCGTTGTAGGTATGATATATCAGCAACCTCTATCAGCAAATATTTAACTATTGATTATTAATTATTTTTTTAATTTCCTCTATATCTTCATCAGTTCCATCATTCTCAACTTTGTAAAGACAAGGAACATTGTATTGTTCAGCAATAACGTCACCAGCTTTACAGAATGCTTCACCGTATCCTTGATCACCACTAACTATAACACCTTTTAAATGGTCACCATTACTATTTAAAAATGATTCAACTTCCATAGGGACATCACCATAACCATCAGTATAAGTGATTAAGAGAAACGGCTCGCTAACAGCCTCATCTCCAGAAGATATTTCTAAGGCGTCAACACTTAAACGATCAACAATACTTTGAACATTACCTGTTCTTGATGCAAATACTACTTTCATACATTTCTCCTTTTCTCTAGTTAGCTTTAACTAACTATCTATATGTTAGCACAGACTAACTGACTATGCAATAGTTTTTATAAAATTTATCCAAATTATTTATTCAATTGGTAAAATCCTGATAATCCAGAATATTTACTTTGTTTACCTAGACGATCTTCAATTCTAATTAATTGATTATATTTAGCAATTCGGTCTGTTCTTGATGCAGAGCCAGTTTTAATTTGTCCCGCATTTGTTGCTACCGCAATATCAGCAATAGTTGTATCTTCTGTTTCTCCTGATCTATGAGAGATAACTGCTGTATAATTTGCTTTTTGGGCCATTTCAATAGCTTCTAGAGTTTCTGTTAAAGTACCAATTTGATTTACTTTAATTAAGATTGAATTAGCTACACCGCGTTTAATTCCTTCTTCAAGACGTTTAGTATTAGTTACAAAGAAATCATCACCGACTAACTGTACTTTGTCCCCTAACTTCTCAGTTAGATAATCCCAACCTTCCCAATCATCTTGATCTAAACCATCTTCAATTGAGATAATTGGATATTTAGAACATAATTCAGCATAAAAATCAACTAATTCTTTTGAAGTAAATGATTTATTATTTTCTCCTGGTAATACATATTTACCATCTTGGTAAAACTCACTGCTTGCAACATCCATTGCCAATTTAATATCTTCACCTGGTTTATAGCCAGCCTTTTCTACTGCCTCTAGAATAGTTTTAATAGCATCTTCATTAGAAGCTAAATTTGGAGCAAAGCCTCCCTCATCACCAACTGCTGTATTTAATCCTTTTCCTTTTAAAACGGCTTTCAAAGCATGGAATACTTCCGCACCCATTCTGATTGCTTCTTTAAATGTTGGAGCGCTAACCGGCATAATCATAAATTCCTGAAAATCTACATTATTATCTGCATGAGCTCCACCATTAATGATATTCATCATTGGTGTAGGTAATACATAAGCATTAGCTCCTCCAATGTAACGATATAATGGTAAATCTAAGCTCGTCGCAGCACATTTAGCAATAGCTAAAGATACACCTAAGATTGCATTTGCACCTAACTTACCTTTATTTGGTGTTCCGTCCAAAGCAATCATCGTTTCATCGATTTCTCTTTGATTTGTTACTTCTTTACCAATTAATTCTTTAGCAATAATCTCATTAACATTTTTTATTGCTTTTTCTGTTCCTAATCCTAAATAACGGTTTTTATCACCATCACGTAATTCAACTGCCTCATGAACACCTGTTGAAGCTCCACTTGGTACTATCGCACTAGCGAATGCTCCACATTCTGTAGTTACTTCTACCTCTACAGTAGGATTACCACGTGAATCCAAGACCTCACGGGCATATACACTTTTAATTTTACTCATTTGTTTTCCTCCTTCATGATTCCTTAACCTGGGTGACTAAGCCAGGTTAGAAAGAATCATTTATTCACACGAAGTTAGTTTTACCTAACTACAATAAGGTTAGCACATACTAACTTTATATGCAAGTAAAAAGCATTAAAAAAATCACAGAAATTTCTGCGATTACAAATCTTTTGTTAACTCATTATCCCAATCCAGATCATTATAACAAGCCCATAGACCATTAAGTGATAATTGAACCATACTGCTAACAGCTGCATCAGTATAAAAAGCTAAATGTTGTGTCATGACAACATTAGGAAATTGACGTAAATATGCCATATTTTTATTTTTAATTATATCAGTACGCATATCTTGATGATAAATTCCTTCTTCACCTTCAACCACATCAAGTCCTAAAGCCCCAATCTTCTTATTTTCGATTCCCCTGATTAAAGACTCGGTATTGCATAATTGCCCCCGAGCACAGTTAATAATGATTATTCCATCTTTCATTTTACTTATTGTTTGATCGTTAATTAGATGGTGCGTACTTTTAAGATACGGCATATGCAAAGAAATAATGTCACATTCTTGATAAAACTGCTCTAGGTCGACATAAGTTGCATATATTTTAGCGGTTTCATTTTGATGAATATCATAAGCTAATAAACGAGCTCCAAAGCCGGATAAGTTTTTTAAAACTGCTTGACCTATTCGTCCGGTCCCCATAATTCCTATCGTTAAATCTTTCATCTCTCGCCCTTCTAGCCCTTGTAAAGAATAATCATTTACCTGTCCTAACCACAAAGCTTTTTTATAATGACGTAACGATAACAGCATTAGCATAACAGTAAAATCTGCAACTCCTTCCGGTCCATAACTAGAATTACAAACCTTTATTCCTAATTCTTTGGCATATTCGATATCAATATGATCATATCCTATTGTTCTTGTTGCAATAACTCCAATTCCTGCTTTAGCAATAGCATCTAAAATTTCATGATTGATCTTACTCTCCCCTAAAAAAGCAATTCCATCATATCCATTCAATAAAGATAAATTTTTTTGGCATAGATATTCCTTATAATAAGTTATTTCAAAGTTATTTGAATTATTCATAATTTCAAAATCTGCCATCTCGTCACTTCGTACTTCAAATGCAATAATCTTCATTCTCGTCCTCCTCAATATCAATATTATATCATCTCAAAATGAATTCTAAACATTTTGTTGAATTTCATACACTGAAGTTCTATCCTACATTATCTCTTTTAAAAGCAAGATTGTGTTTTCTACCATATCATTAGTTGCCTAATCGCAACACTCTACCAATTTCTTTGAATTAATCAATTCATCACATTCTGTATCAATAATAATGATTCTACCTTTCACCTTTATAAAAATTATCCTTATTAATAGCATGATATGTTTTAGCGCTGACTGGAATATGTAAAGAAATAAAGTCCGCAATTGAACTAACTGAATAAGGATTATTTGAAATACCAATTCCTAATACCTTGGTAGCCTTAATATTAATATGATCATACCCAATTGAATGGATATTAATGAATTTAACACCATTCCTTTTTAATAAGATTAATAATTCATGATTCAAGATTGAATTTTCGACAATGCTAATTGCTTCAAAAATTGCTATTATAAATAATTTTCTTTAGTCAAAGGTTCTTTGAGTAGTTTAATTTCTCCCCCCATATTTCAATAAAAATCATCTTAGTGTTATCCCTATATATCTTTACGATGATTAAACATGGGTATTTTCATACTCATAGCCTGTTCAATATGTTTTTATTAGTGTAATAATATTATATTAAAAGGTATTCATAAACTCCTTTTTTTACCGATTATTTTGTCGAATTTATTTTGATAATCGTTGATGTTTCATTGACTTTAACTCGGCTTTATTCTATACTTTACTCAGGTGATTTTAGTTCGCCTTAAATAGCATGACTAGCTATTTATAATCGAAAACACGAAGGGAGTTAGAAAAAATGATTTATTCACACGAAGTAGAACAAATGTGTAGTGTCGCTCAAGGTGCTTCACATGGATGTGCTCCAATTCCTGAAGAAGGAAAATGGGTATATTCTAAAGAAATTAAAGATATCTCTGGTTTAACTCATGGTATCGGTTGGTGTGCTCCTCAACAAGGTGCTTGTAAATTAACATTAAACGTTAAAGAAGGTATCATTGAAGAAGCATTAATTGAAACTATCGGATGTTCAGGGATGACTCACTCTGCAGCGATGGCTTCAGAAGCATTAGTAGGAAAAACTTTATTAGAAGGTTTAAATACTGACTTAGTTTGCGATGCAATCAATACTGCAATGAGAGAATTATTCTTACAAATCGTTTATGGACGTACTCAATCTGCATTCTCTGAAGGTGGTTTACCTGTTGGAGCTGGATTAGAAGACTTAGGAAAAGGTTTAAGAAGTATGACTGGTACTTCTTATTCAACAAAAGCTAAAGGTCCTCGTTATCTTGAATTAACTGAAGGTTATATTAATAGAATCGCTTTAGATGCTAATAATGAAATTATTGGTTATGAATTTGTTAACTTAGGTAGAATGATGGATATGGTTAAAGCTGGAAAAGATGCTAATGAAGCAATGAAAGAAGCTACTGGAACTTATGGTAGATTCGATGATGCTGCTAAGTACATCGATCCAAGAAAGGAATAATAGGAGGGTACGAAAATGGCATTATTTGAAAGTTATGAAAGAAGAATTGATCAAATTAACGCTGCACTAGCTAAATTTGATATCAAATCAATCGAAGAAGCTAAAGCTATCTGCGATGAAAAAGGAATTGATGTTTACGAAATCGTAAAATCAACTCAACCAATCTGTTTTGAAAATGCTTGTTGGGCATACACTGTCGGTGCTGCAATGGCAATCAAAAATGGAGATGTTAAAGCTGTAGACGCTGCAAAAACAATCGGTGTTGGTTTACAATCATTCTGTATTCCAGGATCAGTTGCTGATGACCGTAAAGTAGGTTTAGGACATGGTAACTTAGGTTCTATGTTATTAGATGAAGGTACTGAATGTTTTGCTTTCTTAGCTGGACATGAATCTTTCGCTGCTGCTGAAGGTGCAATCAAAATTGCTGAAAAAGCTAATAAAGTTAGAACTAAACCATTAAGAGTTATCTTAAACGGTTTAGGAAAAGATGCTGCAAAAATCATCTCAAGAATTAACGGATTCACTTACGTGGAAACTCAATTCGATTATTTTACAGGTGAAGTAAAAGTATTATCTACAACAGCTTACTCTGATGGTCCTCGTGCTAAAGTTAACTGCTATGGTGCTGATGACGTTAGAGAAGGTGTTGCTATCATGCATAAAGAAGGTGTAGATGTATCAATTACCGGTAACTCTACTAACCCTACTCGTTTCCAACATCCAGTTGCTGGAACATATAAAAAAGAATGTATTGAACAAGGTAAAAAATATTTCTCAGTTGCTTCTGGAGGAGGAACTGGACGTACTTTACACCCTGATAACATGGCTGCTGGTCCTGCTTCTTACGGTATGACTGACACTATGGGACGTATGCATTCAGATGCTCAATTCGCTGGTTCTTCATCAGTTCCTGCTCACGTAGAAATGATGGGATTAATCGGTATGGGTAACAACCCTATGGTTGGAGCTACAGTTGCTGTTGCCGTAGCTATCGAAGAAGCTTGTAAATAGACAAGATGTTCTTAAAAAAGTGTGATTAATTCACACTTTTTAATTTCTAAATATAAACACTATTTAACACGCTTATACAATCCTTCAACTTTAATAAAAAGAGCGCTATTTTTCATTCTCGTCCACAATTCCACTTATCAAGACGAATAAATATAAAAGAGTCTTTTTTATTATGGTCTTAAAAAAGTTTTATCTCATCATTTTTGAGACTACTATCATTGTTCTAGACTCTATTTTTTAATTTTCATTAATGCTTTTTTCTTGTAACATCAAGATACTTAATAAAAAATACTAACTATACTTTAGATATTCAATAACTCATTTATAAGTCCTAATGTGATACCCTATTTCAGTTTATAATTTTCAGGTATATTTCTTCTCTATCTATACTCATCAAACAATGTCCATATCACTAGAAAACGTAATTTTTTACATATATTTAAAATTGCTACACTATTTTTATTACTTATTTTTAAATATACAAAATAATAGATATCAATTTAAACAGAAAAATAATATAATAATTTCTATTATTTGATAAAAACATTTAAAACCAATATGATTTTTTATCATATTTCATCTTTTACCTTTATAAAAATAGAATTATCATGTAATCTTATATTATAAAGTAAAGGAGGGTTTAATATGCTAAAAGCAATTATCTTTGACATGGACGGTTTGATGGTTGATACCGAAATCATCTCATTCCAATGCTACAAAGATATTATTGAAAGTTATGGTTTTAACTTTACAAAAAAAGAATACATAGAAGATTATCCTGGAAAATCTGTTATTTCATCAATGAACTTTATCAAAAATAAGTATAATATAGACTTTGATACGGATGAAAAGATAAATCAATTTAAAATATTGGAAGAGCAATACTTACTAAAAAACAGTGTAGAATTAAAAAAAGGACTAATTCAACTATTGAAGTATTTAAATATTCACTATTATAAAACGATTGTTGCAACTTCCAGTGGTAAAGAAAGGGCCGAAAGAATACTTGGTGAACATAATCTTATGAAATATTTCAATGGTATTGTATGCGGTAGTGAAGTAGAACATGGAAAGCCGGCTCCAGATATTTTCTTAAAAGCTTGTGATAAATTAAATGTTGAACCAGAAGAAGCACTTGTATTAGAGGATAGTGAAGCGGGTATTCAAGCTGCATCTGAAGCAAAAATATCAGTTATCTGTATCCCTGATATGAAATTTCCTCAAGAAAAATATCTAAAAAAAGTTGAGCATGTCTATGATTCATTAGAAGATGTTATTTCTTATTTAGAAATGAAAAAAGATATTTCAAAATAGAAATATCTTTTTCTCTTATCTAGCTATCTATTTAATCACTTAAATCATCACCATTAGTGGCAATAACTTTTTTGTACCAATAGAATGAATCTTTA